>WBZP01000216.1_pt1 | contig 80433 bp, 75 predicted proteins | sample 5204301 | NCBI WGS metagenome assembly WBZP01 (sample SAMN12412401, study PRJNA552823) | activated sludge metagenome | isolation source: activated sludge from nitrification reactor of wastewater treatment plant... | place: USA: Pennsylvania | collected 2017 | reverse complement strand
CCATGCTGGCGATGCTCAATGTCAGCAAGTGGGGACGACCTCTGACGGGACAGGTGCGTCCGGCGTGAGCAGGAAGCGGGGAAATTTCCCGTTTCCTGGCCTCCAAAGGACCTTCGATCCGATGATACTTCGATTGGCTTCACGATTTCGTCTCGATTCGCACTTGCTGCCGCATTCTGCGGTTACTTGTTCAGCGTTTCCTTAACCACCGTTCGCGCCCTCCGATTTCGCGCTGCCGCTACTTCTCTCGGCGGCCGGGTGGGTGAGGCCGCCAAATGCAGGATCGGTTTGTAAGCTGCCGCTCAGAACTTACAGGCGCCGGCAGACCCCGACCCGTTTCCCCAGCATGACCACGGCAGGCTTTTTGGCGGCTTACTGATCATCAAGCGGCCGGCCACGGGGATCGTATGGCGCCGTGTCGATCGGCCGAGACCGACACGAGATGCAATCCGCGACGTCGATATCAGCGTTCGCTTCCCGGAACGCCGAGATGCTGGCGACGCAGATCGGTTGTTCGGACTCGGGCAGGGTGGCCGGTCAGGTGGTACGGCAATTCACACGTTGGTCCGGCAAGCGTTCCGGATAGCGCCCAGGAAGGCGCGGCGCGGCAGGTCAGGGGCGGGTTGCGGCGTGCAGTCTGGGGTCGGCGGCGCATCCTGCGGTGTCCCGGGCGATGGCGTAAGCAACGCTGCCAGTCGAACTCGCGCTTCGTGGCGCGCGTTTTCCTGCGATGTGAAAGCGCACATCGGTGAATGAAGCGAGCGGCTCTTGTAGCCGCCAACCGTTTCAATCTCTCCGCTCATGAAGGCAAGCGTCGCCGAAGGCAACACCTCGAGACTGGTTCGGCCCAAAGTGCCACTACTCAGTGTCGTCTTGTTCGATGGCAGCAGTATCGCGCTCATAAACCAGGGCGTGATCAATACACCCACCCAGCATTCGCCGAGAGCCTGAAATCCAACTGCTTCAACATCCAGGCAGGCGTTGTAGATCGGCAAGTCCTGCATTTGCGTCGCGCCGATCTGGCGGAATTGCGCTACCAACTCGGCAATGCGGGATTCGATCTCGGTCATGGCGTGACGGCGGCAATGGTCCGGCTGACTATTCCGGAAAACCGCCGCTCGCCTGTCGGCAGTGAATCGAGCATTGGCACGCTAACAGCCATGCACTTGCCGTGGAGCGCGGCTACGGCGGGATACGGCGCGGGTCGCGTGCAATCCGATCGCCCGCGTCCGCATCGGAATCGCAATGTTCACCACTTACGCCCGTGCAGCCGACAACGGAGAACGCGACTCAACGACCAACCCCAGCCCTCGTAGTTCCGCTGCCAGACATTCGACCGCTCGTTCGGCGGCTTGCGCAACTTCGGGAGATAGTTCGAGCCCCAACGCCAGATCGACTGGCACGACGCCAATAAGTGTGATCGAGGCCGGTGTTTCATCGGTTAGGATCAGCGTTGCGAGGACGTCAGCCACGCCGAGCTGGTGCGGGGAATAGCGGTTGCGAAACAGAGCCGGCACCTGCGAACCGGAGAGCCTAACCACCGATGCCGGTGGCGCGTCGGCCCGAACCGCATCGCAGATCAACAGGTGGTCGCAGCCGGCAATCGTATCCAGCAGGTCCATGCCCGAAGTACCGCCGTCGAGGAGTTCGACGCCTGGGGGCATGCGATAGCGCTCGCCCAGCGCCTCGATAACGCGAACGCCGACGCCCTCGTCGCGCAGCAGGATATTGCCCAGGCCCAGCACCAGAACCCGCATCAACAAGCCCTGACCCGGCCGAGGGACCGCTGGTCGACATCCACCAGATGCACTGCGCAAGCCAGGCAGGGATCGAAGGAATGCACGGTGCGCAGCACCTCCAGCGGCAGTTCGGGATTGGCCACCGGGTTGCCCATCAGCGATGCCTCGTACGGGCCCATCCGATCGGCATCGTCGCGCGGCCCGGCATTCCAGGTGCTGGGTACTACCGCCTGATAATTCTCGATCTTGCCATTCTTGATGACCGTCCAATGCGACAGCACGCCGCGCGGCGCCTCGTGGAAACCGAATCCGCGAACCTCTCCCTTGGGAAAGACCGGGCGGTTGAAGGTGGCGAAATCGCCCTTGGCAATGTTGCCCACCAGCAGTTGCCACTGCTCCTGTAGCGACTCCAGCAGCACAGCGCAGCGCACAGCCCGCGCCGCGATGCGGCCGATGGTCGAATGCAGCGCCGCAACCGGAATCTTCGAGCCTGCCACCGTGCTGGCGATGTCGAGCGCACGAGTCAGATGACGTTTGGTCGGTTCGTGGCCGGCGGCGACCATCGCCAACACGTTGGCAAGCGGTCCGACCTGAACCCGTTGGTCATAGAAAGTGGGTGCCTTGACCCATGAATACTTGCCGTCGTCCTGGAATTTGGTGTGCTGCGGGTTGGTTTGCCCCTCGTATGGATGACGGGCCGCGTCGCCGCCCTGGTATTGGTACCAGGCATGCTTGACACTCTCCTTGACGCCGTCGCGGAAGTAAGCATCCTGGCTGCTGGTGATCGGCTTGAAGCTCGCCAGGTCACCCTTGGCGAGATAGCCGCCCGGCAATCCAAACTGGGTGCCCTTGGTATCCAGCGGCAGATCGGGCACCGACAAGTAGTCGGTGATGCCAGCGCCGTGACCCGTCCAGTCGGCGTACAGCGCCCCGACTGCCGCGACATCGGGTAGCAGCGCCCCATTGACGAATTCGCCCAGCTTGTCGATCTCGGCCTTGATGGCGTAAAGCCGCTCCAGCGTCAGCGTGGACTGGCTCTCCGGGTTGATCGGATTGGCCACACCGCCGACCGCAAGATTCTGGATGTGCGGCGTCTTGCCGCCGAGAATGGCGACGATCCGGTTGGCCGTCCGCTGGTACTCAAGGGCCTGAAAATAGTGGGTCGCGGCCAGCAGGTTGGCTTCAGGGGGTAGCTTCATCGCCGGGTGTCCCCAGTAGCCGCTGGCGAATACGCCGAGTTGCCCCGTTCCTACGAACGCCTTGAGCTTCTCCTGAATCTTGCGGATTTCCGGAACGCCGTTGTTCTGATAGTCGGGCGAAAGCGTGGCGCCCAGCTTGGCCGCGGCTTCCGGACTGGCCGACAGCGCCGACACGATATCCACCCAGTCGAGCGCGCAGAGCTGATAAAAATGCACGATGTGATCGTGGATGCCATGCGCCGTAATCAGCATGTTGCGGATGTACTGGGCGTTGAGCGGTACCTCCATGCCGAGCGCGTTCTCCACCGCGCGCACCGAAACGATCGCATGAACCGTGGTGCACACGCCGCAGATGCGCTGGGCGAAGATCCACGCGTCTCGCGGATCGCGGCCCTTGAGAATCGTTTCGATACCGCGCCACATCTGCCCGGACGACCACGCCTTGGTCACCTTGCCGCCATTTATCTCGCAATCGACGCGCAAATGCCCTTCGATTCGGGTAATCGGGTCAATGGTGATTCGGGTCACGACGGCCTCCCCACGGGTGCATTGGCGCTGCCGTGCAAAACCGGCAGGGTCTTGATGAACAGCAGATAGAGCATGATTTCCAGACAAATCACACCGAAGGTGATCATCAACTCCGCCGCTGAGGGAAAGTAAACCCAGCCGTTGCCGGGATTGACGGCCATCAGGTAGGAGTCGATCCGGTACAGCGAACCGGCCGCCAGCAGGCATATCGCCGCCAGAAAGCGCATTCGCTGGCTGGCGCGGCCGGCGGGCAGGGCGAGAATGATCAACGGCGCAAGGAACAGCGCCGATTCCACCAGGAACAGGTTGCCGGACAGATCCCCGGCGAAAGCCAGATCGACATGGTCTCCGGCCACCAGCGCACCGAAACGGATAGCCAGAAACAGCGCGAGCAACCCGGCAACGATGCGCGACAGCGCCGCCAGCAATGCCGAGTCCGACGGCAAACGGAACGCCCGGCTGACCAAAGTCGATTCCAGCAGAACGACGCCGTAACCCATGCTCAATGCGGAGATCAGGTACAACAGCGGAAGCCAGGTGGTGTACCACAGCGGCGAGAGCTTCGAGCCCATCACCAGCAGCACCGAGCCCAAGGAGGACTGGTGCATGGTCGGCAGCAATACGCCAAGGCCGATGAAGACGTACATGTAACGCTTCAGAAAGGCCCGCCACTTATCCAGGTTGTAGCGCTGCCTGATTGCGGGTGGCATCCGCTCCAGAAACACCGGTGCGAATTCGATCCACAACACGGTGGTATAGGCCATCACGCACAGTGCGACCTCGAAAATCACCGAGTTCAACTGGGCATACCAGGGCATGAGCAGATTGAAGGCGTTCCAGTACCGTCCGAGGTCGATCATCACCGCCATGCCAGCCAGGGTGTAGCCGAATACCCCGCTCAACAGGGCCGGCCGCATCAATGGGTGATAGGTGTGGCGGTTGAAGATGTACACGAGCAGCGCCATGGCATAACCGCCGCAGCCGAAAGCGGTGCCGACCACCACATCCACCGCGACCCAGACCCCGAGCGGGTAGCCGTTGCTCATGTTGCTGACATCGCCCAGGCCGAACATGAAGCGGCGCGCAATGAAGTACAACCCGATCAGCACGAAGATGCCGAGAATCAGGAGCGGTTTGGTGACGACCTTTCCGCCCAGCGGACGATGCGCAATCTCGCTCATGATGGTGGGTCCTCGTCTTTGCCGGACTTGACGCCGCGTCGCGCCAGGGCCACCAGTCCGCCGAGCAGTGCCAGCGGTGCCAGCATGCCCTTGTACAGGGTGTGCTGCATGCCCTCCGACACCGCGGCATACGAGTAATCCGGCAGCTTGGGCAGGCCCAGCTTCTCGTGCGGTACACCGGTCAGGTAGCGCACCTGCGTGCCGCCGGACTCATCCTTGCCATAGAGGTGGGGCTGGTACTGGCCGAGCGGCGCCTCGTGTGCGAGCCGGTCGCCGCCCAGCTTGCCGCGGGGGAACGAATACATCTCGCCCGGTTTGCCAGCCAGCCGCCGCTCTGCTTCGGCCTGCAGTTCGGTCACCATGCCGAACAGCGAGGCGCCGGTCGGGCACACGTCGCAACATGCCGGCAGCTTGCCCTCCTTCTGCAAGTGATTGCAGAACTGGCATTTTTGTATTCGGCCGAAGGTCTCGCCGAACTGGTACTGCGGCACGTTGAAGGGGCAGCCGTAAACACAGTAGCGGCAGCCGATGCAAGCGTCCGGATTGTGGCTGACAATGCCGGTCTCCGGATCCTTCTGCATCGCGCTGACCGGGCAGACCGATATGCAGGAGGGATCGACGCAGTGCAGGCAATGGCGCTTGACGAATGCGAAACCGTCCTTCTCGCGGTCCTTCTGCTCCATGGTGCCGTTCTGGTAGACGCGGATCACGTTCAGCGTGTAGCCGGAGATGTCCTCCGCCATGTCCCACGCGCCCTCGCCCCAGGCCACCAGATGTTCCGGCTGATCCGCCGGCATACCGTTGGCCTGCTTGCACGCAGACACACAGGCCTTGCAGCCGACGCATAGCGTCGAGTCGTAGAGCATGCCGACCGCTTTCGGCGGCAACTGTCTCGGCGGGCGCTTCTCGAAAGGCGCAGCCTCCGCAACCGGTGACGCGGCGACGCTTGCCGCACCCGCGGCGGAACCCTGTAAGAACCTTCTTCGACTCAGACTGATGCTCATGAGCTTGGCCTCCTACTTCTCGCCGTCGTGGCCGGGCTTGTCCGGCGAGTCGCCCTTGCCATCCATGCCACGCATCGCCATGGCGCCGGCACCCACAGCCAGGCCGGCGGCGCCTGCTATCACGGCCGCTGCGGCCGTGGTGACGCCTTGGCCCTTGGTGGCGTCAACCGACGGGAAAGCCGTCGGCGGTGAAAAGGTCTTGACGGCGGCCAGGGAATGCAGTGGTTTGGTAAAGCCGACGCCCTCTTCGGTGCAGCCGAAACACGGATGACCGATGCCTATCGGCCAGTTGCCCTCGCCGACATCGCCGAAGCCGATGGCCGGACAGTTACCATGGGTTTCCGGCCCCTTGCAGCCGATCTTGTAGAGGCAGAATCCCTGGCGGTGGCCGAAGTCGCCAAATTCCAGGGCGAAGCGGCCCGCGTCGAAATGCGGGCGCCGCTCGCAGTTCTCATGGATCAGCCGGCCATAGGCGAATTTCGGCCGGTTCTTGGTGTCCAGTTCCGGCGGCTTGCCGAAGGTCAGCAGGTAGAGAACGGTTGAAAGGAAGTTGTAGGGATTGGGCGGGCAGCCGGGGATGTTGACCACAGTCTTGCCCGGCAACACCGCTTGTACCGGTTTGGCCTCCGTCGGATTGGGATTGCTCGATGGAATGCCGCCCCAGGATGCGCAGGAGCCGATGCCGACGATTGCCGCCGCGCCTTCTGCCGCCTCGCGCACGGTGTCCAGGATCGGCTTGTCCGCCACCATGCAGTAGATCCCGCCATCCTTGGTCGGGATCGAGCCGTCTACCACCAGGATGTATTTACCCCAGTTGGCCTTCATCGACTTGGCGCGATACGCCTCGGCCTGATGCCCGGCCCCCACGCACAACGCCTCGTGGTAGTCCAGAGAGATCATGTCGAGGATCAGCGTTTCGAGCGTCGGGTGATAGGCTCGCAGGAGCGATTCCGTACAGCCGGTGCATTCCTGCGCCGAGAGCCAGATAACCGGCGGCCTGGCGGCGGCGGTCGCGGCTTCCGCGATGCGGATGCCCATCGTCGACGACAACCCAAGTGTGGCGGCAACGCCGGTGCAGTAGCGCAGGAACTCGCGCCGCGTCAGCCCACCCAGCGCCCCCTGGTAGCCGTCGAGGTCATGAGCCATGCACGCCTCGAAGTCCTGCTCCTCGACAGTACTCATCGCGTCTCCTCCCCTTTTCACCAGCCTATTCGTTGAAATCGGCAAAGCCAGGTTGAAGTCGTTCTGGTTTGATCCTTGTCAACATCCGGACGATTTTTTGGGCAGGCGTTGCGGCAGAGTGCCTATCCTTGTTGCGGGATCCCGTTCTCGCCGCCTCGAAGCGAGGGTGTTGTGCATGGCGGCGAACGATGCGCTTGAGGGATTTGGACCGCAATCGAAGCCGGCGGGTCTGCCGTGTTGCCGTGTTGCCGTGTAGATGTCCAGCTTGGCCCATGCCGCCCGCTTGCCGCCAAGGCGAACGGGCATGGCAAGGCCTCGTCAGGTCAACGATACGAACTCAGGGGGTTGCGACATGCGAGCAAGAAGGATTCGGTCGGCAGCCGGTGCGACCTGTGGCGCAGTGCTGTTAGGGGCAGGAATTTTCGGGTTCGCGCAGCTCGCGCTGGCGAAGGAGTTCGCCGAGCGCTACGCAGCGAAACCGGCGGGCTGGGACAGCCCGGCCGGCAAGTGCGTTGTCTGTCACAGCCTGGAGAGAGGCGGTGCCACTAGGGTGGCGCCGAGCCTGTGGGGCATCGTGGGCGCGCAAAAGGGCCGCGCAAAAGGGTATGGCTACTCGCTTGCGCTGGCCAAGGCAGGCGGCGTTTGGTCCGAGAAGGATCTCGACGCGTATCTCACCGCGCCGAGCCGGTTTCTTCCAGGCACCAGCAAGACGATTTCCGGTCTGCCCAATGCCAAGGAACGCGCAGAACTCATCGCATTCCTTGGGACGCTGAAAGATTGACGGCGTTGGAACGGATGTCGTCGCGGCCGGCGATTTGAGAAGCCGCGCTTGCGGGACCACGCGTCCTTCCCGTCGCCGAATTTTCCACTCCGGTTTCGGGGCTTTCCCAAACCCGGGGAAGGGCGAAACCCCGAACGGCCGGGCTAACGTCGTTCGCCCGACCCGTTTATCAGCGCGCTGCGATCAGGCCGACAGCGAAGAGTTGGTTGCGAACAAGCGTTCCACCAGGTGCTTCCCGGTCTCGGGAAACGCCTTCGAGAACGCGACCCCGAGAGGCACCAGCGCCATTGACGCCCCGACCATCGCCACGACCCAAAAACCTATCGCCGGCGATAACGCCACTGCCAGCAGCACACACACAACTACCTTGAAATACTCTTTCATCACGTTCGCGCGGCACTTAAGTTCCGTCCTTCGGACAAATCGCGCCTGCGCCCTTCAACTGTCAAATAGTCATCGATCCAGGCGCGGCCACACTTGCGCTCCGATCGTATGCTTGCCATCCGGTATCGAAGATCAAATCCAGGCCGACCCAGCCCCTGTGTCAAAACGCAACTTCCAATTCGTGCAATCGGTTCACTCCCCAACTTTCCTTGCCGGCGAGAGTGAACTCGACGACCCGTTACCTCATAAAACGCACTTCAAACATCTCCCCAAAACAATACACCGTTGTGCTGCTGCAGTGCACAATTAGTTGCATCGACTCGTGAAATTTGCCCGGTTGGACTTGTTGCGGAACCTGCACGCGCCATCACGGCACGGAACCACGGCGGACGTGCTGAACACAATCCGCACGCTTTCGCCGGGTATGGCTTCTCGCCCATCCAGACTTCGCGCGGCCATAAGAGAACTACTGCCAATCCGCCTGCCGGCGGTGCCCTCGTCGTACCGGGCTGGGGCGGGCTGCCCCGGAAGGTGCCCGCGAATGCATTTGAAGGCCCCGATTGCGATATATCCGCCGCAGCGAATGTCTTGGCGCCGAAGGTTTCGCGGCTGCACCGCCGGTGTCTCGTCGGTAAGAACGACGGCGAAGCTTTCGTCGAAGCACGCAACCGGACCTCGGCCGGCGGGCGTCGACGCCGACGGCGTGTCGACCTTGACCACCCCGACGACGCGCTTCGAAGCAACGCACGATCCGGCCGAGCCTTTGCGGCACCAGCGAAACCGGCGCGGCACCAAACGCGGTTTGTCACGACGGCGAAGTGGCAGTGGTGCCACGCCCCGCACCGCGGAAATGCATCGTGGAACGGCAAGAGCAAGTCGAAACTGCCTGTCGTTCTGCGGCAGCGATTGCGGAACAGACGCATCCCTACGCGCCACACTGTGGACCGGTGATCGTCCACCCAGGCGGAGAACTTGCCGGCGACCCGTCTTTTCTGCACGGCCGACGACGCGAAGGGGCCTGCCTTACGCCGATGCTCCTGCCGCACTCAGCGAATGCCCGCAAATGGCCGGCTGCCGGAGATCACGAACGGCTGCTTCGTCGAGGCGAAATACGGGAAACCAGTAGCTGAGCGTCGGGCCGCTTTGGAGAATCCTGACGGACGGGTTTGGGCCGCCAGCCGGCGTCGCTGAACTTTAGCGCGCCGATCGTCTTCGCGGCATTGCCGCCGTTGGCACTTCGCGGCCAATTTGATAAACAGCGCGTAACGTGCCACCAGAATCCTCGATTGCCCAGGCATGGTTCGCGCAGTACGAGCCGATTCCCGGAAGTTGCTGGATTCGTGTTTCCAACCCTGGAAGGCAAATGGCCCTAAGATCCACGCAAATCCATTCCATCGGGCGGCGCACATGAATCTGGAAAAGGTCATCTTCGGCTTCTTCATCGTTTTCGCGGCGACGCTGAACTTCGGCTTCGTCATCGGCGAGATCGACAATCCGATGCATCACAACGCGCTTGAACTGTTCCTGGCCATCGTCGTGAACCTGATCGCCACGGTCCTCAAGTTCGGCGACCGCACCCAGGTCGGGGCGGTGCATCTGGCGACCAGCCTGGTGGCCGACCTGCAACTGGTCGCCGCGGCCTGTGTCTGGGCCTATGCCGCCTACGCCTCACCGTCCGGCGTGGACGCCCCGGCCATTACCACAGTCGTCTCGCTGGCGGCCGGGGCGCTGCTCGCCAACATCGTCTCGGTCGTGATGCTGATAATCGAGACCATGATGCTGCGCCGCTGAGCCACCGCGACCGCGATGCACTCGAACAGCGCCATCCTGCTGATCTTCCGGCGCATGCGCGCGCCGCTGATCGTGCTGATCCTGATCTATGCGGTGTCGGTGTTCGGCCTGACCTTGATTCCCGGCGCCGATGCCAACGGCAAGCCGTGGCAGATGGGGTTCTTCCACGCCTTCTATTTCATCAGCTACACCGCCACCACCATCGGCTTCGGCGAAATCCCGTATGCCTTCACCGATGCGCAGCGCATGTGGGTGACGTTTACGATCTACCTCTCGGTGATCGGCTGGGCCTATGCGATCGGCACGCTACTGGGCCTGGTGCAGGATCGTGCGTTCCAGCATGCCATCACCGTGCAGCGCTTCGCGCGCAGCGTGCGTGGCGTGCGCGAGCCGTTCTATCTGGTCTGCGGCTATGGCGAGACCGGGCAGATGCTGTGCCGCGCGCTGGACGATTTGAACCGCCGCTTCGTGGTCATCGACATCGACCCGGCACGAATCGACGAGCTCGATCTGCAGGATCTGCGCGCCGATGCCCCTGGCGTGGCGGCCGATGCGCGCCAGCCGGACAATCTGCTTCTGGCCGGATTGGCGAGCCGGCACTGCGCCGGTGTAGCCGCGCTGACCAGCGACGACGAGGCCAATCTCGCGGTGGCTGCCGCCACCCGCTTGCTGCAGCGCGACTTGCCGGTGTTGTGCCGAGTCACGCGACCCGAAATCGCCGCCAACATGAAGTCATTCGGCATCCAGCACATCATCAACCCGTTCGAAACCTTCGGCGCGTACCTGGCGCTGGCCATCCGCTCGCCGGGTTCGTACCAGTTGATGGAATGGCTCACCGCCACGCCCGGCAGCGAACTGGAGCCCCAGCGCGAACCGGCGCGCGGCCAGTGGATCCTGTGCGGCTTCGGCCGCTTCGGCCAGGCGATCATCGACGATCTGCAGGGCGAAGGCATCGATCTGACCGTCATCCTGCCCGAGCAATCGAACGCCTGCGCGGCGCGTCAGCTCGTCGGCGTCGGCAGCGAGCGGCAGGTGCTCGAAGCGGCCGGCATCGACCAGGCCGTCGGCATCATCGCCGGCACCGACAACGACATCGTGAATCTGGCGATCGTGGCCACCGCCGAGGAGATCAAGCCCGCGCTGTTCACCGTGCTGCGGCAGAACCTGCAGTCGAACCGCCAGCTGTTTTCGACCTTCAAGGCGGATTTCACGGTGCGTCCGGCCGAGATCATCGCCCACGAATGCCTCGGCCTGCTGACCACGCCGCTGCTGGCGCGCTTTCTTGCCGAAGTGAAGCGGCGCGACGATGCCTGGAGCGATGCGGTGGTGGCGCGCATCGTCGCTGCCTGCGGCCAGCGCGCGCCGGCAACCTGGAACGTCGCGCTCGACGCCTGTGGCGCGCCCGCGCTCGCGGCCGAGTTCGGCCGAGGCGCGCGGATCGAACTCGGCAGCCTGTTGCGCGATCCCGGAGACCGCAACGAACGCCTGTCGGTCGTGCCGCTGCTCGTGCTGCGTGCAACCGAACAGCATGTGCTGCCGCCCGACGACTTCGTGCTGTGCGCAGGCGACGACATCCTCTTTGCCAGCACACGCAACGCCCGCTCGCGCCTGCACGGAACCCTGGTCAATGCCAACGACCGCGACTATGTGCTGCATGGCCGGGTGCAGCGCGCCGGCTGGCTGTGGCGCAAGCTGGCCGGCGAGCAAGCGGCCCCCACGGCCTGAGCCCGCACACACGGCAGGCCTGGAGTCCGCATGGATAGGGCATCCCGGGCCTGCCTTGGCGCAGAGCCAACATCCATGCGGTCCGCGAGCATGTCGGCTTGGAGAGCGCCTATCCATGCGGATTTCAGCGGGGCGGCTCGGTAGTCTCTGGCAGCTTGCCGCCCCATTCGGGCCTCATGCACGCGTTATTCGAACTGCGCTGCGATGGTTTGGCGCAAGGTGCCGGCTTTTCGCCGTTCCAGACGGATCTCGAGGATCGCGTCGTTCGGGCACCCGTAGTCGGCCTTCAGCTCCAGGTAGAAGTCCAGTTGAAGTTCGCGCGCAAGCAGTTCCTCGTCGATGATCACCTCGCGCGTCTCGGGCGGACCCTTGCCGCGCGGGTGATTCTTGCGCCAAAGCGCATGCGCGCCTTCGTGCACGAGTTCCACGGCAGTCGGGTATCCCTGGCCGCGGATTTCTTCGTTGATGATGATCGCCTCGCCGTCCCAGCCGCCCCGGTCGCCCTCGACCGTCGGCCCGTAGACGATACGGCCACGGTTCAGCTTTTCGCGAAGGATCTTGACGATCGGCACGCCGTAGGTCGTCTTGCCGAATTTCGATCGCGCGATCAGGTCGATGTCCGCCTTGAACAACTCCCTGTCCAGTCGCAGTTTTTCATTTCGCGCCTGCTCCTCGCGCAGCTTGCGCGCGCGCTCGGCCATCGCCGGGTCGTCCTCGGGCGTGGCGCCCATCAACAGCGACATCAACATGCCCAGCGGTCCGGACGGGCTCGAACGGGCAAGGCAGGATGTGCCGTCGTCGATCCAGTCGGCGCCCAAAATCCGACGCGCAGGTCGGTCCCGCCTTACGCCCGGCCATCGCGCATCCTCGAACAATCAGACGGCTCGCGCGAGGCCGGCGCGATCACCGGCCATGCCCCGCCGGCATCCCTGCCCGACGCGAAGCCAATCGTCATGGCTTCGACGCGTAGCCCACGGTCTTGAGCGCGGCGCCGATCTCGTCGAGGATCGCCGGGTCGTCGATGGTCGCCGGCACTTTGTAGTCGACGCTGTCGGCGATCTTGTGCATGGTGCCGCGCAGGATCTTTCCCGAGCGCGTCTTGGGCAGCCGGGCGACGATCAGCGCGTTCTTGAACGCCGCCACCGGGCCGATGCGTTCGCGCACCAGCGCAACCAGTTCGCTGACGATTTGCGCAGGCGGGCGGTCCACGCCGCTCTTCAACACCACGAAGCCCAGCGGCAACTGGCCCTTCATCTGGTCGCTGACGCCGATCACCGCGCATTCGGCAACGTCGTGATGCGAGGCGAGCACCTCTTCCATCGCGCCGGTGGACAGGCGGTGGCCGGCGACGTTGATCACGTCGTCCACCCGGCCCATGACGAAGATGTAGCCGTCGTTGTCGATGAAGCCCGAATCGCCGGTGGTGTAGAAGCCCGGATTCTCCTCGAAGTAGGCTTCGCGGCAGCGCTGCTCGGCATTCCACAGCGTGGTGAAGGCGCCGGGGGACATCGGCAGTTTCATCACCAGCGCGCCTTCTTCGCCGGGCGCCGCGGCGTGACCATCGGCCGCCAGCACCTGCACGTTCCAGCCGGGCATCGGCTTGCTGGTCGAGCCGTATTTGACCGGCATGCGCTCGATGCCCAGCGGCACGCCGGCAATCGCCCAGCCGGTTTCGGTCTGCCACCAGTGATCGATCACCGGCACCTTGAGGTGCGCCTCGGCCCATTGCAGGGTGTCCGGATCGCAGCGCTCGCCGGCCAGGAACAGCGCGCGAAAGTGCGACAGGTCGTAGCGCTTGATCAGCAGCCCGTCGGGGTCTTCACGCTTGATCGCGCGGAAGGCGGTCGGGGCGGTGAACAGCACCGGGATGCGGTGCTGGCTGATCACCCGCCAGAACGCGCCGGCGTCCGGCGTGCCCACCGGCTTGCCTTCGTACAGCGTGGCGGTGGCGCCGTGGATCATCGGCCCGTAGGCGATGTACGAGTGGCCGACCTGCCAGCCCACGTCGGAGGCCGCCCACATGGTTTCGCCCGGCTCGATCGTATAGAAATTGCGCATCGTCCATTTGGTGGCGACCGCCGAACCGCCGTTGTCGCGCACGATGCCCTTGGGCTGGCCGGTGGTGCCCGAGGTGTACAGGATGTAGAGCGGGTCGGTCGCCGCCACCGGCACGCAGTCGACCGCGGGTGCCGCGGCCGCCAGTTCGTCCCAGTCGTGATCGCGGCCGGCGACCAGCGTCGCCTTGACTTGCGGTCGCTGCAGGATCACGCAGGCGCTCGGCTTGTGGCTGGCCAGCTCGAGCGCGGCATCGAGCAGCGGCTTGTACGGCAACACCTTGGCGCCTTCGATGCCGCACGAGGCCGACACCACCACCTTCGGCGTTGCATCGTTGATGCGGGTCGCCAGCTCGTGCGGGGCGAAGCCGCCGAACACCACCGAGTGCACCGCGCCGAGCCGCGCGCACGCCAGCATCGCCACCACCGCCTGCGGCACCATCGGCATGTAGACGATCACCCGGTCGCCCTTGCCGACGCCGAGCCCCCTGAGCGCGCCGGCAAAGTGCGTGGTCAGCTCGAGCATCTCGCGGAAGGTGAAGGTGCGTACGGTTGCGGTGACCGGGCTGTCGTAGATCAGCGCCACCTGGTCGGCCCGCCCGCCGGCCACATGGCGGTCGAGCGCGTTATAGCAGTTGTTCAGCTCCCCGCCGGCGAACCAGCGATAAAACGGCGCCCGGCTGTCGTCGACAACCTTGTCCCACGGCTTGAACCAGTCGATTTCCGCTGCGGCTTCGGCCCAGAATCCGGCCGGGTCGGCCAGCGAACGGCGATAGAGGCGATCATAAGCAGACATACCGGCACTTCCTCCCTTTTGTTTTCTCGCGCCATGATCTCGCACGGCGCGGCATATCGTGCCCCGATCCATCCGGCGCGCGACACCTGCATTCAAGATAGCGCATCGGTGGCGTTTGCCTAGCCTTCGGCCGGGTCAGAACGCCGGGCCGATGTGGCGCCGCTGCGCCGGCCCGCTCGCGACACTGCCCGGAAAGCCGCACCAGCCGGCGATCTGCGGGCTGGCTATCTGCAGAGCGCCATTCCATGCGCCTTGGCGAGCAGGCATCGCCAGGAACGCCATCCGGTGCGGCTTGCAGGGCAGCGCCATTTGCACCGCCGGCTCAAGCCCAGGCGCCCTGCAGCGCCTGCAGCGGCTCGGCGATCGACTGCCAGCGCAGCAGGCGCGCGGCGTTGCGGTTGCGGTAGCTGAGCAGCGCCATCGGGCCATTGAGCAACACGGCCTCGCCGGCGGATTCGCTCATCGGCACTTCGGCGCACGGCTGCTGGCGCGCTTCGCCGTCTTCGCGAAAAACGTGGCTGGGCAGGTCGCCGATGTCCAGGCCGCCGCCCAGTTCCATGGCCCAGCCGGCCTCCATGAAGGCCTGGCCGGCCAGCAGCGCGAGCGCGAACGCCGGGCTGCCCCACAGGTAAGCCTCGTGCTCGCGCGGCGCCAGTTCCTCGAAAGCGAAGGCGCCGATCGGGTCGCTTTCGCTGCCGTAAGGCTGGCGGGCGAGGATGCGCGGCAGCGCCAGACCGATCCACGGCGCCACCGGGCTCTGGCGAATCGCCGCCCACATGGCGGCGGCATCGGCATCGGGTGGCTGCCAGGATTTCGGATCGACCAGTTGGTGGACGCCGGCGCAGCCAAGCAGCGAGGGCCGCGCGGCGGCAAGCAGCGGCGCGCCGGCGCGCCCCGCCACGGCGCCGAGCGCGGCGGCCAGTTGCAGTTCGCCCAGATCGGCGCCGACCGCCAGATCGCTCACCAGCAGCGACCAGCGCTTGCCGTCGGGCGGTTCGGTCTGCGGGCCGCACAAGTGACGGTGCAGCGCCGAGCGCGACAGGTCGCTGCCATGGGCGCGGATGTCCTGCGCCAGTTCGTCGGCCGTTGCATCGAGCAGCAGCAGTTGCAGCGTCTCGCCCAGTTCGAGTTCGCGCACCAGCCGCTCGACGCCGCGCCAGTTGGCTTCCAGCGCCTGAAACGCCGGGTGGTGCAACAGGCGGCGCATCTCGGCGGCGATCGCCGCGTCCACCGCGCCGATCAGTTGCGCCTGTTCATTGGCGATGTCGGGCACCACATGCGGCGCGACGATGCCGCGCAGCCAGCCGGCGATGTCCAGGCCCGGCGCTGCGGCGGCGGTGGCGGGCGCCGGTGCGGCCGGCTTGCGCCCGAGCAGGCGTTCGATGTCGCCCGCGTTCGCCGCATCGGCGGGCGCAGCCGGCGCTGCCGCGGCGGGCGTGGCACCGAGCGCGGCGGCGGCGCGGCGAAACTGTGCCGGATCGGCCAGTTCACCGCGCAACTCGCGCAGCGCGACAAACGGCGCGAGGCGCGCGAACAGCCGGTCGGGATGGAAGTCGTCGAGCGACTGGAACTCGATCGCCAGCGCGGCGCCGTCCAGTTCGATTTCCAGCCGCGGCGCAAGGCGCGCGAACACGCGGTCGAAGTTGTCGATGTCGACCGCCAGCGGCTTGCGCCCGGCCAGCGGCTGCGCCGCCCGCGCCGCACTGCCGGCGCCCAGGTCGGCCAGCACCAGAATGCGAAACGGCTCGTCCTCATCGACCCGGCGCGCGCCTTGCGGCTTGCCGAAACTCAAATCGAACTGCATCGGGCATGCCGGCGCATTTGCCATCGCGATCTCCTGCCTGAATCGGTTTTGTTCCGGCAGCCATGGTGCCACGTCGCCGTGGCGCCGGGTCAACCGGGCGAAGTCGCCGCGCTCGCGCGGTTCGCATGGCGCCGGCGAAGCCACTTGTGCGTTTCTGCGACGACACCCAGCAGCAGCGCGTAGGGTGCCGCATACAGCCACACATCGAGGGGCAGCGGCGCGGTACCGAACAGCCGGTTGCCCAGCGAGGTATAGATGATCGCCAGCAGCAAGCTTGCCTCCACCGCCAGCCCTGCGAGCAACAGCGGGTTGTCGCGGATCGGCAAGCGCCAGGGTGGCAGCAGCGGATCGCGGCAGACGAACAGATTCACCATCTGCGCCAGCACGATGCCGACCAGGCAGGCGGTCGTTGCCTGCCGGTAGAGCGGATCGTCGCGCGCCAGCTGGTCTCCATATTCCCAGCCGCCGCCGGACAACACGAAGAAGAAGCCCGCCATCGCCGCCAATGCCTCCAGCGGGCCGAGGAACAGGTAGGCGCGCGCAAGCACATTCCAGGACAACAGGTGTTCGTGGCGCGGGCGCGGCGGCTTGCGCATGGTGTCGGCGTATGGCCGCTCGGCGCCGAGCGCTACCGCCGGCACGGTGTCGGTGCCGAGGTCGATCGCCAGAACCTGGATTGCGGTCAGCGGCAGCGGGATGCGGAACAGGGCAAAGGCAAGAAAGGGGACGAGTTCGGCAAAGTTGTGAGTGAAAATGTAAGTGAGGAACTTGCGGATGTTGTCGTACACCGCGCGGCCTTCCTCGATCGCATTGACGATGGTGGCGAAATGGTCGTCGAGCAGCACGATGTCGGCCGCCTCGCGCGCGACATCGGTGCCGGATAGCCCCATCGCGATGCCGACGTCTGCGGTGCGCAGCGCCGGCGCGTCATTGACGCCGTCGCCGGTGACGGCGACGATCTCGCCCTTGTGCTGCATCGCCTGCACGATGGTCATTTTCTGTTCGGCGCTGACGCGGGCGAACAGAATCTCGGGCGCATCGAGCGCGAGCTGCAACTGCGCGGGACTTAGCTGGCGCACCTGCTCGCCGGTCAGCACCTGCGGCGCCGTGCCGCGCACCATGCCGATTTCGCGCGCCAGCGCCAGCGCGGTGTGCGGGTGGTCGCCGGTGACCATGACGACGCGCACGCCCGCCGCCAGGCAGCGCGTCACCGCCTCATGCACATCGGGTCGCAGCGGGTCTTCGAGGGCGACCAGGCCACACAGTTCGAGGCCGCGCTCGTCCGCCGGCGCGCCTTCCGCGACCGCTTTCCACGCCAGGGCCAGCACGCGCAGGCCGCGGTCGGCCATGTCGTCCTGGGCCAGGCGAAAGCGCGCACGCGCCGCGTCGTCGAGCGGCCGCGAGGTCGAGCCGTCGAGCCAGCCGTTGCACAGGGGCAGCACGGTTTCCGGCGCGCCCTTGCACCACAGCGCAGTGGCGCCCGACACATCGCGGGTGACGACCGACATGCGCTTGCGTTCGGCCTCGAACGCGATCTGGCCGACCGGCTGCGGCGCTGCCCGAGCCGGGCCGGCGAACTGCCACAGCGCGATCTCCATCGGATCGCCGCTCGGCTTGCCGCCGGGGAAATTCAGGCTGTGGCAGCAGCGCGCAACTTCGCGCAGCCGCGCATCTTCGGCGCGCGGCCAGCGCTCGGCAGCCAGGTGGTGGCGCCCGGCGAGGTAGAGTTCGCGCACGCGCATCCGGTTCTGCGTCAGCGTGCCGGTCTTGTCGGTCAGGATCACCGTTGCGCTGCCCAGCGTTTCGACGGCCGGCAAATGGCGCACCAGCGCATTTCGTTTGGCCATGCGCTGGGTCGCCAGGGCCAGCGACAGCGTTACCGTGGGCAGCAGGCCTTCCGGCACGTTGGCAACGATGATGCCGATGGCGAACATGAAGTTCGCCCAGAACGGCAGACCGATCGCATGGCCGATGACGAAGAATGCCAGGCCGAGCCCGGCGGCGATCGCGGCGACGACGTGCGAGACACGGCGGATTTCGCGCTGCAGCGGTGATTCGGTTTCGCCCGCTGTTTGCGTCAGGTGGGCGATGCGGCCGAACTCGGTGCGCATGCCCGTAGCGTAGACGAGGGCGCGGCATTCGCCGGAAACGATCGCGGTGCCGGCCAGCAGGATGTCGTGCGCGGCGAGCGCATCGGCGCTGTCGTCGGGCTCGGCGCTGCGCGCCTTGGGCAGGGATTCGCCGGTCAGCGTGGCGAGGTTGGCGCGGATGCCCCAGGCTTCGATCAGCCGGCAGTCGGCCGGCACCAGATCGCCCTCGCCCAGCAGCAGAACGTCGCCCGGCACGATGTCGGCGGCCGGCAGGGTGACGGTTTGGCCGTCGCGCAGCGTTTCGACCCGCTGCGGCAGCAGGCCGCGCAGCGCGGCCAGCGCGCGCTCGGCGCGGTAGGCCTGGAAAAAGGAAAACAGGCCGTTGACCAAGATGACACCGATGATCGCCAGTCCGAGTTCGAGCATGCCCTGGCCCGGCTCGGAATACTCGGCGAACAGCGCCAGGATCGCGGCAAGCCACAGGATCAGCGCGAAGAAGTGCGAGAACTCGCGCGCCAGGGCGATCCACACCGGCTCGTGCCGTGCTTCTTCGACGCGATTGGGGCCGAACTCGCGCTGCCGCCGCGCAGCTTCGGCAGTGCTCAGTCCTTCGGCGCGCGAATTGAGGCTGGCGAGGGCGGCGGCAACCGGCAGGCGGGCGAGTCCGATGCCATGGCCATTCGTCATGGACGCGCTTCGCCATGCGCCGCCGGGTCCGCATCGCCCCTCGCCGCGCGGGCCGATCGACCTCCTGCCGGCATAGAATGCAGGCTCGACGCATCGACTCGTTCGACCTGGGGTGGGGATTGCCGATGTCGCGTAGCACTTATGCCGCCCGCCTCGCGCTGGCGGAAAAACACTTGAGCAAGGCCGATCCGCTGATGCGCCGGCTGATCCGCGCCCACGGACCCTGTTCGCTGCAACCGCACTGGCGGCGCTCGCCCTATGCGGCGCTGGTGCAGGCGGTGGTGTATCAGCAACTGAACGGGAAAGCCGCCGCGACGATCTTTCAGCGCTTTCTCGACCTGTTTCCCGCGGCGCCGTTTCCGACACCGGTGCAGGTGCTGGCGGCAGGGGACGAGACGCTGCGCTCGGCCGGGCTGTCGCGGCAGAAGGTCGCCTACATCCGCGACATCGCGCGGCAGGCGCACGCCGGCGTGGTTCCGCTCAAGCGCGCGGCAATCGCGCGCAGCAGCGACGAAGCGATCATCGCGCGCATCACGCAGGTGAAGGGGGTCGGCCGCTGGACGGTCGAAATGCTGCTGATCTTCACCCTCGGCCGGATCGACGTGCTGCCGATCGACGATTACGGCGTGCGCAAAGGCTACTGCCATGCGAGCGACCGCGACACGCCGGTCAGCCCGCCGGAATTGCGCGCCATCGGCGAACGCTGGGCACCTTACCGCAGCGTTGCCGCCTGGTATCTGTGGCGCGCGGCGGATGCAGCCTGACCGGCGCGCGCCGACAGATTGCGGCGATTGCGGCTGACCTCAGGCGGCCGCGCTGTGCATATCGACGAAGTGTTTTAGCGCCAGGCGCAGTGTGGCAGCGTGCTTCAAGTCGCCGCGGCCGCGTGCTGCGTCGATGTCATCGACGATCATTCTCTTGATGCGCTTTTCCCCTTCGGGCGTGTGCACCAGGTAATTGCCCATTTCGACCGCGACCATTTCGGGTACATGCTCGTGCTCGGCAATGGCCAAGATTTCGTCCTCGGTGAGTTCGGACAGTTCGATGCAATCCTGAATCGTCAGCATGGTCTTTTTTCTCCATCGCGATGAGTGACAGCTTCCAGTAGAGCATGGCTTCGCGACAGCAATCTTGATCCAGGCCAAATATGCGGGCTTTCGCGCTGCGGGCAGCGGCTGCGATGGGTTGCCCGATGGTTTTCCTGCGCGAAACGGCCGAGCCGCCCGAGGCGAATCGATACCCTTCATGGCAGGGACGACGCTCCGGTATTGATCGCCCTGCAAGCCGCACCGGCTGGGCATCTTGGGGCATGCCACGCCACGAGCCAGCAAGCATGCGGCTCTCCGGCATGGCATGCGCGAGATCGAGCATCCATGCGGTCTGCAGGCCGCATGGTCGGGGCCTATGCGGGGATCTCGTGAAGGCCGCGCGGCACGTCGCGGCGCACGCAACGGGCCGCGCCCAGGCCGCTCTCGATCAGTTGCAGCGCCCGCGCCGGATGGGCAGCGCCGCACATGAAAATATCGACGGCGGCAAAGCCGTGCTCCGGCCAGGTGTGGATAGAAATATGCGATTCGGCGAGCAGCACCACGCCGGTGACGCCGCCACCGTCGCCGAAGGCATGAAAGTGCGAGAACAGCACCCGTGCATCGGCCGCCGCCGCCGCGCGGGTGAGCAGCGCTTCTAGCGCGGCGCGGTCGCGCAGCAGCGCATCGGCGACGCCATGCAAATCGGCCAGCAGATGGGCGCCGCTGGCCACATGCTGCCAGCTCACTTGTGCCCGCCCCCGGAACTGTAGCCGCCCGAACCGGACGACGAATGCCAGGAGCCGCCGCTGCCCGGCCCGCCGATGCTGCCGAGCATCGTGCCCCACGACATGATCGAAGACAGCAGCAGCACCGCGATGCCGTAGAGCAGAAACTTCATGTCTTGCCGCCCGTGCCCGGCGTATTGGCGATCAGGTCCATCAGCCAGGCCGGCACCAGGAGCGCCCCGACGCCGAACAGCAGAATCGTGAAGGTGTCGTCGGCATTGACGAAAAACGGGATGGCGTTGATGGCGAGCAGGAAATAGACGAGCCGTTTGGCGGTCGTCATGTAGCTCGATGCGGCGATGCTTTGCGCCACCTTCGACTTCACCGCTGCGCCGATCGGCTTGGGCTTGCCGAACCATTCCATCACCTGCTCGGCGGTCAGGCTGGCGCCGCGCGACCAGGTGATTTCCTCGTCGTTGGCCTCCATCGACAGCTTGCGATTGCCGGCGCGGAATTCGCTGACCCGCACCGTGTCGCCGACCGTCACGCGCCAGTTGAAGGCGCCGGCGGCGTAGATCACCCGCGCGCTGTAGTCCCAGACCTTGCTGTAGCTGCCGTCGGGCAGCGTGGCCTCGGCCTCACCGGCCCATTGTGGCCATTCGTCGAGCACGTCCGCGCTTTCCCAGCCTTCGCTGGTTTCGACCAGCCAGCGAAAGCCGCGCTTTTCCGAGTACAGCAGGTATTCGGTCCAGCGCGAATCCTCGCCCTCGCCGACTTCCTCGCGCCGCATCAGCCCGATCAGCGTCCACGGCTCGCGCTCGATGGTGGCCTTGGCGCCCAGTTCCAGCGTGGTCTTCACCGCCGCGACCCGGGCGCCGGCGGCGATCACTTCGGCGACCGCACCGCTGGTGTCGATCTGCGCGGTGCAGGCCGGGCAGACAAGGTGAGTGCTTGCACCCGGTGTGTAGTTCGCGGCTGCGCCGCAGGCCGGACAGGCCAGGCTGCCGACCTTGCCCTTGTAGCGCCCGGCGGTATCGCGGATTTCGTCGGCTGCGCGCAACAACTGGCACTTCATCTCGTCGAGCTTGACCGCCTTGCCGCGATAGATCTTCGGCACCTCGCCGTCCGAGTAATCGAGGGTGAGGAACTGCGGGCCGCGGCGGAAGTCGGCAACCCGCGCTTGCCAGCCCGGCCCGACCTGGAACGGCAGTTCGCCCTGCCCGGCGACGCATTTGGCGCTGCGGACATCGGCGGCGACATAGACGGCGTCGCCGAGCTTGACGCGGTTGCCGGCGCGCAGACCGGCGAACTTCGGCGGGCTGGCGATGGCGGGCGCTTCGGCGGTCACCGCATACTGGCCGGAGGCGTCCGACAGCCAGGCCGGCCGGCCTTCGTCGGACATCACGTACCACTCGTTCCAGAAGCCGGCCGCATAGCGCAACTGGATGCGCCCGATCACCGTGAACGCGTGCTGGTTGAAGATGCCGGAGACACCGATGCGGATCGGCGAATAGTCTTCCAGCACCTCGGCCATCTTGCCCAGGTCGCGCACCGAATCGGCATCCTTGAGCACGGTGGTGCGGCAGAACTCGCACACCGCCATCACCGATGCGGCCGAGCGGAACGACACCGGCGCGCCGCAACCGGGGCAGGCGACCTGGTACATCGGCGCGCTAGTCCGCGTGGCGCGGACGCGCCGCGCCGGAGTTGACGATCATTGCGATGCTGCCTAGCCGATCAGTTTTTTCAGCACCTCGGCCTTGGCCGTGTCGTAGTCGGCCTGCGAGATCAGGCCCTTGTCGAACAGACCCTTGAGCTTTTCCAGCCGGGCTTCGGGCGCTTCGACGGCAACAGCGGCCGCTGGTGGCGCCGCCGCAGCGGGCGGTGCGGCCTGCTGCGTGGCCTGCTGTGCCGCCTGCATCCCCTGCGCCATGGTCTGGCCGAACACCATGCCCGCCGACAGTCCGGCGCCGACGCCCGCCAGCCCGCCCTCGTTCTGCGCGGCAAGCGGAATCGAATTGGCGACCTGGAACTGCGTGTATTTGCCGAGGTCGCCGGCCATGCCCATGGCGATCCGCTTGTCGAGCGCCGCCTGCAGCTCCTCCGGCAGCGAGATGCTGGAGACGTTGAACTCGTCCAGACCGAGGCCGTAGCGTTCCAGCGCAACCGCGAAGTCGGCCTTGATCTTCGAGGCCATCAGCGCCTGGTTCGCCGCCATGTCGAGGAACGGCACGCCCGAGGTGCCGAGCGAACTGGCCATGGTGGCCATGATGATGCCGCGCAACTGCTCTTCGACATCGTCGCGGGTGTAAATCTCGCGCGTGCCCGAGAGCTCGGTGTAGAACTTCTTCGCGTCGGTGACGCGGTACGAATACATGCCGAAAGCGCGCAGCCGCACCATGCCGAAATCGGTGTCGCGCACGGTGATCGCCTGCGGCGTACCCCACTTGCGGCCGGTCTGGATGCGGGTGCTGAAGAAATAGACATCCGACTTGAAGGGCGACTCGAACAGCTTGTCCCAGTTCTTCAGGTAGGTGAGCACCGGCAGCGTCTGCGTGGTCAGCTTGTACATGCCGGGGCCGAACACGTCGGCCACCTTGCCTTCATTGACGAACACCGCCACCTGCGATTCGCGCACGGTAAGGCTGCCGCCGTACTGAATCTCGTTGTCGGCCATCGGATAGCGCCAGGCGAGCACGCCTTCGGTATCCTCGGTCCACTCGAGGATGTCGATAAACTGCTTCTTGATGAAAGAACCGAGACTCATGGATGCCTCCGATTGGCAGGACGTCAGGAAAGACACGCGGCGTTGATCGCGCCGACCGCAAGGGATATCGCACCGAGCAGGCCGCCCATGGCAACATTGCCGGCTTCGATCTGATCCTTGACCCCGGGCAACAGGCGCGAGAACACGGCGTATACCACCAGTTGAACCCCCATCGCGCCACCCGACCAGGCGACGAAGGCCAGCAGGGCGCTGTTGTGCAGGATGCCCGAAGCGACGGTCAGCGAGAAGCCGACCAGCGCACCGGACAGCGACAGGGCAGCCGCCGAATTGCCGGCGCGGACCTGGGCGACCTCGTCGATCGGCGTGGTGCGGGTGTAGACGACGAAGAAGATGCCGAGCAGAAAAGCGCCCGACAGCATGTAGATGACGTAATTAGCCACGTAGGTCAGCATGACGCGCTCCACGGGTTGAAATTGCCTTCATGATCGACCGCATTCTCATTCTGTCGGTTTTCATCGTCGCGTCCTGCGGGCTCGCCTACGAGCTGATCGCCGGCGCATTGTCGAGTTATCTGCTCGGCGATTCCGTGCTGCAGTTCTCGTCGGTCATCGGCTGCTACCTGTTCGCGATGGGGGTCGGCTCCCACCTTTCACGCTACGTGCGCGACGGCGACGTGCTGGCGCGCTTCGTCGACATCGAACTGTTGGTCGGGCTGCTCGGCGGCGTATCGGCCACGCTGCTGTTTCTCACTTTCTCCTGGCTCGCCGCGCCGTTTCGCGCCACGCTTTACGCGCTGGTATTCGCGATCGGCGTGCTGGTCGGCATGGAGATTCCGCTCGTGATGCGCGCGCTCAATGCGCGGTCCGCAAAGTTTAGCGATTTGGTGGCAAAGGTGTTGACCTTCGACTACCTCGGCGCGCTGGCCGTCTCGCTGCTGTTTCCGCTGGTGCTGGCGCCACGCCTGGGACTGGCGCGCACCGGCCTGCTGTTCGGCATGCTCAACGTGGCGGTCGGTCTGTGGACGGTGTGGGTGTTTCGCCGGAGCCTGGCAAAGCCGGCTGCCCAGGTGCTGCGCGGGGCGGTCGTGTTCGCGCTGCTGGGCGCCGGATTCCTCGCCTCCGACCGCCTGGTCACCTGGGCCGAGAAGGGCATGTTCGGCGACGAGATCATCCACGCGGTCACCACGCCGTACCAGCGCTTGGTCATCACCCGCTGGCAGGACGACACCCGGCTCTACATCAACGGCAACCTGCAGTTCTCCTCGCGCGACGAGTACCGCTACCACGAGGCGCTGGTGCATCCGGCGCTGGAATCGGCACCGTGGGCGCAAAACGTGCTGATTCTCGGCGGCGGCGACGGGCTTGCGCTGCGCGAAGTCCTCAAATACCAGAACGTCAAGTCGGTGACGCTGGTCGACCTCGATGCCGAAATGACGCGGCTGTTCTCGACCTCGGCGCCGCTGACGGCGCTCAATCTCGCTGCGTTCGGCGATCCGCGGGTGACGGTGGTAAATCAGGACGCCGCACAATGGATCGAGCACAGCGAGCGGATGTTCGACGTGGCGATCGCCGACTTTCCCGATCCGTCCAGCTTTGCGCTGGGCAAGCTCTATTCGGTGCCGTTCTATCGCCTGCTCGCCAAGCGGGTGGCCGCCAACGGCTATGTCGTCGTGCAATCGACCTCGCCGTACTATGCGCCGCAGGCCTACTGGTCGATCGTCAAGACGCTCGAAGAAGCGGGCTTTCGCACCTGGCCCTACCATGCCTACGTGCCGTCGTTCGGCGAATGGGGTTTCGTGCTGGCGTCGACCCAGGGCGCCTTCGCGCCGCCGCAGCGCTACCGCATTCCGATGCGCTTTCTCGATGCCGAGGTGACGCGCGGCATGTTCGCCTTCGCACCCGACATGCCGCGGCCGCCGGTGGAAGCCAACCGGCTGAACAACCAGTCGCTCGTGCACTATTTCGAGCAGGACTGGCACCGCGTGATTCGTTGATGGATCGGCGCAGTTTTCTGCTCGCGGCGGGCGCTGCCGGCGCCGCCGCCGCGAGCGGTGCCGGGTTCTGGCGCTGGCTGGAAATCCCAGCTGCGGTTCGCGCGCCGGGTCGCGAACTCGGCCATCTGCTGCGCAATCCCATCCATGCCCCGCCGCCGCGCGCGCATTACGAAACCGACGTGGTGATACTCGGCTCGGGTGCCGCCGGGCTTGCCGCCGCCTGGCGCCTGGCGAAACTCGGCCACACGCAGTTCATCGTCGTGGCAGGGCCGGAAACCAACGGCAACCTGTCGTCGGGCATCGCCGGCGAGGCGCGCTTCCCGACCGGCGCGCACTACCTGCCGTTGCCCTCGCGCGAATCGACGCATGTGCGCGAGATGTTGCAGGAATTCGGCATGATCCTGGACGACGCGCAAACCGAGCGACCTTACTACGACGAGCGCTGTGTGGTGCATGCGCCAGAATCGCGGGTGCTGATCGACGGTCAGTGGCATGACGGGGTGCTGCCGGCAGACGCCCTGCCGGCGGAAGCGCGCAGCGAACATCAGCGCTTTTTCGCGCAAGTCGACCAGCTCGCGCAGGCGCGCGGCAGCGACGGCCGGCGCGCGTTCGCCATGCCGATCGTCGAGTCCTCGGCGGGCCCGCAATGGCGTGCGCTCGATACCATGACCTTCGCCGCCTGGCTCGACCGCGAAGGCTACCGCAGCACGGCGTTGCGTTGGTACCTCGATTACGCCTGCCGAGACGACTATGGCCGCGCCTCCAGCGAAGTCTCCGCCTACGCCGGCCTGCACTATTTTGCCAGCCGCGCAGGTGAGGCCGCCAATGCCGAGCGCGGCGCGGTGCTCACCTGGCCCGATGGGCTGGGCGCGCTGGCCCGACACCTGGCGCAGTCGGCCGGTCTGTCGCCCGGCGCCGCCGACCGTCGTTCGGCGCCGCGGCTGCTCGACGGTGCGGCGATCTCGCTGCGGGAGATACCGGGCGGCGTGCAGGCCGTCTGTGTCAATTTCGCCGCCGGCGGGCTGGAAAGCTGCGCTGTCAAGGCGCGGCGGGCGATCTGCGCCATGCCGCTGCATGTTGCCGCCCGCGTGGTCGGCAACCTGCACGACCTGGGTTTCGACCCCCGGGAGCATCTGCCGGCGCAGGCGCCGTGGCTGATCGGCAACTTCATCCTCTCGCGCTTCCCGAAAGAACTGGCGGGTGCGGCGCTGGCGTGGGACAACATCGTGCTGGGCAGTACGAGTCTGGGTTACGTGGTTTCGACCCACCAGGACTTTCGTGCCGGACCGCCGCCGCGCACCGTGTTCACCGCGTACCACGCGCTGTCGGAAATGTCGCCGGGCCAGGCGCGCGACTGGCTGATGCGCGTCCCACCCGGGGAATTGCTCGAACGCGTCAGCAGCGACCTGCGTGCCGCCTACGGCTGGAAGCTGGCGGCCTGCTGCGAACGCGCCGAAATCACCTTGCGCGGCCACGCCATGGCGGTGCCTTCGCCCGGCTACCTGTCCAACCCCGGCCTGCTTGCACTGCGCGAGGCCGACGGGCGCATCCTGTTCGCGCACGGCGACCTGTCGGGCTATTCGGTGTTCGAGGAGTCGACCTGGTGGGGCGACCGCAGTGCGCGCCGCATCTGTTCGGTGTGACGCGTTGCTCGGGTCAGCCGACGACTCCGTCGATGCGTTGTATCCATGATGTCGACGGCTTTGATCGCGCCTTGATTCTTGCGCGTGTGCCCGGTCCTGAACGCCTCGGCGCAAAGTTGATGCTGCCGGGTTGTCGAGGTAAAATCGCCAATTGCTTCAATGCCCTCCGGCTGAGGATTTCCGCAGTCGCCACTCCTATCGGTTCTCATCCATGCCCGATTCAAATGACTCTGCCGCTGACGCACTGCTCCCGGAGCTTGCGCGGCTGATCGTCTCTGCCCTGAACCTGGATTTGAAGCCCGAGGAAATCGGGCCGGACGATGCGCTCTACGGAGAAGGGCTCGGCCTCGATTCGATCGACATCCTCGAGGTTGCGCTTGCGGTTTCCAAGCATTTCGGCGTGCAGTTGCGCGCGGACAACGAGAACAACGTGGCGATCTTCCGTTCTCTGCGCAGTCTTGCCGAATTCGTATCGGCCAATCGCAGCGCCTGAGCCGATGAGAACGGGCGCGACCCAGTGGTTGCGTGTCGCCGCACTGCTGGCACTGGGCGCTGCCTACCCGCTGGCCGCCCATTGGTTCACCGTCGACCCCGCACTGACCGAGTACGGCGCCATCCTCGCGGTCGCTCCCTGGATGGCGATCGGCGTCGCGCTGGCCTGGCACTCGACGCGGCGCGCGCTCGCGATCGCTGTCTGCCTTGCGGTGGTGTGCGTGTTGTATTTCGAGCGCGGCACGTTGATGGAGAATTTCACCTGGGTGTATTTCGCTCAGCATGCCGGTACGTTCTTACTGCTTGCTGTCGCCTTCGGCCGGACAATGGGGCGCGGCTGTGAGCCCATGTGTTCGCGCTTCGCACGCGCCGTGCACGGCCCGCTCGACGATGACGTGGCGCGCTACACGCGCCAGATCACCGCGGCGTGGACCGTGTTCTTTGTCGTGATGTGCGTGTTGTCGGCCATGCTGTTCTTCCTTGCGCCGCTTTCGCTATGGTCGCTGTTCGCCAATCTGGTGACGCCGATCCTGGTCGCGGGCATGTTCGGCGCCGAGTACCTGGTCAGGCTTCGCGTGCTGCCCGATTTCGAGCACATCGGCTTGCTGCGGTCGGTGCGCGCCATCTGGGTCTCGTCGTCAGCCGAGGCCACGTCTGCCGAGACGCGCTAGCGCGTCTCGCCCCGATTCGTTTCCGATGGTTCCGCTGCCGCTGATCGCGCACCCTTCGCCCGAGTCGGTTTTCGCATGGCGCGATGGGGCACCGCTCAAGGCGGCACGCTATCTGGCAGATGTGCATCGGCTCGCCGCGGCGATGCCCGAGCGTGGTCATGTACTCAATGTCTGCAGCGATCGCTACCGTTTTGCGGTCGGGTTGGGTGCGGCACTGCTGCGCCGGCAGGTCACGCTGATGCCGCCCAACCATACTGCCGGAACGGTCACGGAACTGGTCGGGTTCGCGCCCGACGCCTATTGCCTGACCGACCATCCGGGCGACGAAATCGACCTGCCACACCTCGATTTCCCACCCGAAGAGGCGATCCGGGCGGATGCGTTCGCCGTACCGCGGATCGACCCGCAACAGATTTGCTCGATCGTGTTCACCTCCGGATCGACCGGGCGGCCGGAACCGCACGCCAAGCGCTGGGGGCCGCTGGTGCGAAATGTGGTCGGCGAGGCCGCGCGTCTCGGCCTGCAGACGCAGCCGGAGCGGGTGCTGGTTGCGACCGTGCCGCCGCAGCACATGTACGGCTTCGAGTCCTCGCTGCTGGTGGCAATGCAGAGCGGGGCGTCGTTCGACGCCGGCCGGCCGTTTTACCCGGCGGATATCTGCATGGCTCTGGCGCGCATCGACGCGCCGCGCGTACTCGTAACCACACCGTTCCATTTGCGTACATTGCTTGGCGAGGTCGCGGCGCTGCCGAAGATCGATCTGATCGTCTGCGCGACCGCGCCGCTGGCGCCGCAACTGGCGCGCGAAGCCGAGCAGCGCAGCGGGGCCCCGCTGCTGGAAATTTACGGCTGTACCGAGACCGGGCAGCTCGCGACGCGGCGCGCCTCGCAGACCAGCCAGTGGGAGCCGCTGCCCGACGTGAACATCGAGACGCGCGATGGCCGGGCTTGGGCCTCCGGCGGTCACGTCGAGCAGGCGATGCCGCTGGCCGACATCATCCAGACTGTGGCGCAGGGCAGGTTCGTCTTGCATGGCCGTTCGGCCGATGTGGTTAACCTTGCCGGCAAGCGCAGTTCGCTCGCCTACCTCGGGCATCAGTTGAACTCGATCGAGGGCGTGGAAGACGGCGTCTTCTACCTGCCGGCCGGGAACCCGGATGATGATTTGACGCGGCTCGCCGCCTTTGTCGTTGCGCCGCGCCTGACCCGTGGCGCATTGCTCACGGAACTGCGGCGCCGCATCGACAGCGTATTCCTGCCGCGCCCGCTGGTGTTCGTCGATGCGCTGCCGCGTGCGTCAACCGGCAAGCTGCCGCATGCCGCGCTGGCTGCACTCGCGGCTGCCCACCTTGCAGAGCGCGGCGGGTCGCAGCGATGAACCGAGTCGCCATCGCGATTGCACCCGACCACCCGGTCTTTGCCGGCCACTTTCCGGGCCACCCGATTGTGCCCGGCGCGCTCTTGCTGGCCGAGGCATTGCAGGCGCTCGACCGGGTGGGCATCGCCACTCAAGGCTGCGAAATCGCCAGCGCCAAGTTTCTCAGTCCGGTCGGTCCTGGCGAAACGGTTTCCCTGCGCTGGGTGGCAGCGCCCGGCAAGCCGCTGCCAGTGGAGCTGTGGGTCGCCGATCGACGCGTTGCCAGTGCCGCGCTGGTACTGCGAGAACCGCGTGCGGAGCGGGCGGAATGAACGTTCCGATTGACGGGCGCGCGCTCCACCCGGGCACGCATTCAAGCGCGGAATCTGGCACCGAACCGGGCACAGACGGACGCGCCGACTGGTTGCGCCGCCCGGAGCGCAGCAACATGTTCTGGCTGCACGTCATGACCTGGATTTCGCTGCGCCTCGGCCGCACCATCGGTCGCCTCGTTCTGCAGCTGATCGCCGCCTATTTCCTGGTGTTCTCGCCCGCCGCGCGCAAGGCTTCGCGGGCTTACCTGCGCCGCGCGCTGGCGAGGCCGCCGACCTGGCTCGATTGCTACCGCCATTTCCTGAGTTTCGCCTCGACCATTCACGACCGGGTGTATCTGGTCAATGACCGTTACGATCTGTTCGATGTTTCGGTGGTCGGCGACGATGTCATGACCGAAGCGCTGGCGCAGGGCAAGGGCGTGTTGTTGCTCGGTGCTCACATGGGCAGCTTCGAGGTATTGCGTGCGATCGGCCGTCGCCACGGCGGCCTGCGCGTCGTCATGGTGATGTTCGAGGAGAACGCGCTCAAGATCAACCGCACCTTGGCAGCCATCAACCCGAAGGCACAGCCTGATATCATCCCGCTCGGCCGGGTGGACTCGATGCTTGCGGTGCGCGACCGGCTTGCCGAAGGCGCGGTCGTGGGGGTGCTCGGCGATCGGACGCTGGGCGAGGAGTCGATGCACACGGTGCGCTTCTTCGGCGAACCCGCGGAGATGCCGACCGGACCCATGCGCATGGCTGCCATGCTCAGAAGGCCGGTCGTATTCATGGCGGGTCTCTACCTGGGCGGCAACCGCTACCAGATTCACTTCGAGCGCCTCGCCGATTTTTCGGCGGTCGCGCCGAACGAACGCGATGCGCGACTACTCGAAGCGCTCGACCGCTACGCGGCTCGGCTCGAACACCACTGCCGTCAAGCACCCTACAACTGGTTCAATTTCCATGATTTCTGGCGCACCCGCGACGTTGCCCAAATGCACAGGACTCGCTGACCGGCCGCTCGGACTCGCGGCAATCCTTGCCCTGCTTGCGCTCGCACTGCCGGCCGGGGCAGCGGGCGATTGGGACATTGCGCAACTGATGGACCTGCTGTCGCGCAACAAGTCTAGCGAGGCGAGGTTTGTCGAGCGCAAGTTCATCGCCCTGCTCGACCAGCCGGTCGAGTCTTCCGGCGAACTGTCGTATGTCGCCCCGGATCGGCTGGAGAAACGAACCCTCAAACCCAAGCCCGAATCGATGCTGCTCGACGGCGGCATGCTCACTCTCGAGCGCGGCGGGCGCAAGCGCAGCCTGCCGCTTGCCGATTACCCGGAGGTTGGTGCGTTCGTCGAAAGCATCCGAGCCACGCTTTCCGGCGATTTCAAATCCCTGCAGCGATCCTATGGGTTGGCGTTGGAGGGCGATGCGGCACGGTGGATGCTGACGCTCACGCCGAGCGAGCCGCGCATGGCGCAGCTTGTGCAGACGATCCGCATCGGTGGCAGCCGCGGCGATGTGACGTCGATCGAGGTTCAGCAGGCCGACGGCGACCGCTCTCTGATGAACATCCAGAAGACGGGACGGGCGGACAAGGCACCGGCAACGTGACCTCCGCGCAGCGCATTGCCATTGCGATCTGGCTCGCCGCGATGGCCGGCTGCGCGCTGATTGTTGCGCGCACGCAGTTCACTGCCGATCTCTCCGCGTTTCTGCCGAAGACGCCGACGCGCGAGCAGCAAGTGCTGGTCGATCAATTGCGCGACGGCACGGTGTCGCGGTTGATCCTGATCGGCGTCGAACACACCGATGCCGCAACGCGGGCACGCATTTCGCGCGAACTGGCTGCCAAGCTGCGACAGGATCCGCAATTCGCCTTGATCGCCAACGGCGAGACGGTTGGCCTGGCCCGCGAACGCGAGATTCTGCTCGACTATCGCTACCTGTTGAGCCCCGCGATCAGCGCGGATCGATTCAGCGAAAGCGGACTGCGCGCCGCAATCGGCGATACGCTCGATCTGTTGGCCTCGTCAGCAGGCCTGCTGGCCAAAGCGCTGGTACCGCGTGACCCGACCGGCGAACTGACCCAGTTGCTGATGGGCGAAATGGGCGGCGCCTCGCGCACCGCCACCGAGAACGGCGTCTGGGTTTCGCGCGACCACCGGCGGGCGCTGCTGCTGGCGCACACCCGGGCGACCGGCGCCGATACCGACGCCCAGGCGCTCGCACTTGCCACGGTGCGCAGTGCCTATGCCGAAACCATCGGCGGCATGGCTGAGGCGCAGTCAGGCCGGCTGTTGCTGAGCGGACCCGGCGTATTCGCCGTCGACGCCCGTGCCACCATCGAGCGCGAGGCTAAACGTCTGGCGGCGCTCAGCACCATGCTGATTGCCGCCGTGCTGTTGGCGGTATACCGCTCGATTCCAGGATTGCTGCTCGGATTGCTGCCGGTTGCCTGCGGCGCGCTGGTGGCGGTAGCGGCGGTGAGCCTTGGGCATGGCGTCGTGCACGGCGTGACCCTGGGCTTCGGCACCACGCTGATCGGCGAGGCGGTCGACTATTCGATCTACCTGTTCGTGCAGTCGGAACAGGGCCGCGACGCGGCCTGGCTGGTGGACTTCTGGCCGACCATACGACTGGGCGTGCTGACTTCCGTGTTCGGTTTCGCGGCCTTGCTGTTTTCCGGTTTTCCCGGCCTGGCGCAGTTGGGCCTTTATTCGATCGCCGGTCTGCTTGCGGCGGCGGCAATCACCCGCTTCGTGTTGCCGGCACTATTGCCGGCGAGCTTCCGTATCCGCGATCTGACCCCGCTCGGGCAGCGCCTGGCGCGGCTCGTCGCGCGGGCGCGACCGCTGCGGCCCGCGATTCCAGTGTTGGTTGCGGTGGCGGTCGCCGTGCTCCTGGCAAGGCACGACAATCTGTGGAACCGCGAACTCGGTGCGCTGAGCCCGGTGTCTCAAGCGGCACAGGATCTCGATGCCGAGATGCGCGCCGATCTCGGCGCGCCGGACACCCGCACGATGGTAGTCGTCATGGCAGCCACCGAAGAGGCCGCACTGCAAAGCGCGGAACGGGTCAGCGCTCGGCTGCAGCCGCTGGTCGAACACGGCGTGCTCGCCGGATTCGAGACCCCATCGCGTTATCTTCCGAGCGAGGCGACCCAGCTTGCGCGCAGGGCGAGCCTGCCGGCGCTGCAGGATCTGGCGCTGCGGCTGGCACGCGCAACCGCAGGGCTGCCCCTGCACGCAGACAAGCTCGCGCCATTTCTCGCCGACGTCGAGGCAGCGCGCAGCCGCCCGCCGCTCAAGCGCGCCGACCTCGCCGGCAGCTCGTTCGAGCTGGCACTCGATTCGATGTTGGTGCCGAACGCGGGCGGCTGGAGCGTACTGATGCCACTGCAGGCACCCGATTCGGGGCCGGCGGCCTATGTCATCGATGCCCAGGCGGTGCGAAACGCCATCGCCGGGACCGACGCGACTCTCGTCGACATCAAGGTGGAGTCCGACAGGCTATACGGCGGCTACCTGCGCGAAGCCATCTGGCAGTCGGCTGCCGGCCTGCTTGCGATACTTGTGCTGCTCGGGTTTGCCCTGCGCTCTGCCGCCCGCGTGCTGCGAGTCACCCTGCCCTTGATCGCTGCCGTGGTGGTGGTGGTCGCGGGGCTTGCCGTGGCCGGCGTCAAGCTCAACATCATGCATCTGGTCGGGATACTGCTGATCGTCGCCGTCGGATCGAACTACGCTCTGTTCTTCGATCGTGGCAACCGCGAAGACGGCTTGGGGCCGCCGCCGCGCATGCTGGCTTCGCTGTTGCTGGCCAACTTTTCGACCATGATCGGATTCGGCCTGCTCGGCTTTTCCAGTGTGCCGGTGCTGAACGCGATCGGCACCACGGTCGGCCCTGGTGCGGTGTTGGCGCTGATCTTTTCGGCGCTGCTTGCCGCCCCGCCGAGCGGCAAGCGTCGATGATCCATGGCATCCTGCGGCTACTGTGTTGCGCGGCATTGCTGGGGCACCTCGCCGGCTGTGCGCCGACCCGGCCAGTCTTGATTCCGATGGAATTGCTAACCGACCATGCGGGCTGCACCACTCGCGCGCCAGTGCTGCTGGCGATGTTGCCGGGTGCCTACAGCGAGCCGGCGGATTTCCGCGTGCACGGTTTCGTCGCGGCGGTGCGTAGCCGCGGGCTGGCGGCGGACATCGTGATGGCCGACGCCCATATCGGCTACTTCGGCGACCGTAGCGTGATTCGCCGCATCCGCGAGGACATCGTGCTACCGGCCCGCACGGCCGGCTACGCGCAGGTCTGGCTGATCGGCATATCGCTCGGCGGACTGTCTGCGCTCGGTTATGCGGCCCGCCATGGCGACGAGATAGACGGCGCGATCGTCATCGCGCCCTACCCGGGGTCGCGCGAGGTGCTGCGGGAGATTGCCGCAGCCGGCGGTCCAGCCCGGTGGCATGCGCAGGCAGGTGGCGCGGAAGACGATCTCGAACGCGAAGTCTGGACGTGGCTTGCCGCAGGCACGACGGTCCCCGACCGAACGCCCGCGGTATTTATGGGTTACGGCCGGCATGACCGCTTCGCCGACGGCCATCGCCTGATCGCCGACACCCTGCCTGCCGGGCGCTCGCTTGAAGTGCCGGGCGGACACGACTGGGCGCCTTGGCTCGCGGCCTGGAACGCTTGGCTGGATCTCGGCGTGTTGCCGCGCCTCTGCGCCGGCCAGACGGGAGAGGGTCGATGAACCGCGACTCGACCCGCGCCCGTGACGCGCAGTCCATTGCCCCCCCGAAGCGGGGTTGGGCGCCGCTGCTCAAGGGCTCGGTCGGGATGCATGTCGGGGCAGCACTCGGCGTGATTGCCCAACCCCAGCTGTGGCCCTGGGCCTTGGGTGTGGTGGCCGCCGACCATGCCCTGCTTACCGCCGCCGGACTGTGGCCGCGTAGCAGCCTGCTCGGCCCCAACTGGACGCGGTTGCCTGCGGCGGCCGCCGCACGCGGCGAGATAGCCATCACGATCGACGATGGCCCGGAGCCTGACGTCACGCCGCGCGTGCTCGAACTGCTCGACCGGCATAGTGCGAAGGCTACGTTTTTCTGCATCGGCGAGCGCGTGCGGCGCCATCCGGTGCTTTGCGGTGAAATGATTGGCGCAGGTCACGCGATAGAGAACCACTCGCAACACCATTGCCACAACTTTTCGCTGCTCGGCCCGGGCGGCTTCATGCGCGAGATCGGCGCCGGGCAGCGCACGCTGACCGAGATCACCGGCCGCGTGCCGCGCTTTTTTCGTGCTCCGGCCGGCCTGCGCAATCCGTTCCTGGATCCGGTGCTCGCCAAGCTGGATCTCCGGCTCGCTAGCTGGACGCGGCGGGGATTCGACACGCGAACCCGGGACGCCGATGCCGTCAGCGCGCGCTTGCTGCGCGGTCTGGCGGCCGGCGACATTCTGCTGCTGCACGATGGCCACGCCGCGCGCGGCGCCGGCGGCCGGCCGGTGATCGTCGATGCGCTGCCGCAGGTACTCGAAGCCGTGCGACGCGCCGGCTTGCGTCCGGTGACGCTGCAAGCAACACTGGATGCGTCATGACGCCCGACGTATTCCTGCCGCAACTGCTCTACGAGGCGACGCAGCCCTACCGGCGGGCCGGCCGATTTGCCTGGCATTTTGCCCGCGGCAAACTAGGGGGCGACCCGGCATTTCGGGCGCTGCTGGAGCGCGGCCTGATTGCCGACAACGCGCGTGTGCTCGATCTGGGCTGCGGTCAGGGGCTGCTCGCCTCATGGTTGTTGAGCGCACGCCGTCTCCACGAGCGCGGGCAGTGGCCTTCCGGCTGGCCGGCGGCCCCTCGGCTGGCACAAATGCGCGGCATCGAACTGATGGCGCGCGATGTCGAACGGGCGCGCGACGCGCTGGGTGGTGCCGCCGACTTCGTGGTCGGCAACATCTGCGATACGCCGTTCGCCACGGTCGACGTGATTGTCATATTGGATGTGTTGCATTACATCGACCTTGCCGCCCAGCAGGACGTGCTGCGTCGCTGCCGTGATGCCCTGTCGTCGGAGGGAGTTCTGTTGCTGCGCATCGGCGATGCAGCGGGAGGACTGCCGTTTCGCATCAGCAACTGGGTCGACCACCTGGTCACGTTCGCGCGCGGCCATCGCTTGTCGCGCTTCACCTGCCGCAGCATGGCGCAATGGTGCGATGCCCTGTCTGCGCTGGGCTTTCGCGTCGACGCGATGCCGATGAGTCGCGGCACACCCTTTGCCAACGTTTTGCTGGCGGCGCGACCGGTTTCGCGGTGAATCAGGCGACATTTGCTACCATCGGACACTTCTCGATCTGTCCTTCAGCCGCCGTGCAACCTGTCCGACTCGCCAGTTACACCATGACCAGTTGCCTGGGCAACGGCTTGGCGCCGACCCTTGCCGCGTTGCGCGCAGGGCGTAGCGGGCTTGCACCATGCCGATTCGAAACCGTGGATCTCGACACCCAGGTTGGCGAAGTGGCCGGTGTCGATGCCGTGCAATTGGCACCGGCGTTGAGCGACTACGACTGCCGCAACAACCGCCTAGCCGAGCTTGCGCTGCGGCAGGACGGCTTCGACGCGGCAGTGCGCGCAGCGATTGGGCGCCACGGTTCATCACGGATCGGTGTGTTTCTCGGCACCAGCACCGCGGGCATCCTGCAGACGGAACTGGCGTATCGGCGGCGCGATCCGGCAACCGGCGCGCTACCGTCCGATTTCCGGTATGCGACGCACCACAATTCGTACTCGGTCGCGAGCTTTGTGCGGCGGCGTTTCGCGCTCGCCGGACCGGCGACCGTCATCTCGACCGCCTGCTCGTCGGGTGCCAAGGTGTTTGCTGCCGCCGCGCGACTGATAGCCGCCGGCATGATCGACGCGGCGATCGTCGGCGGCGTCGATTCGCTGTGTCTGACCACGTTGTACGGATTCAACTCTCTGGAGTTGCTGTCGGCGCAGCCGTGCCGGCCGTTCGATGCGCACCGCAATGGTATTTCCATCGGCGAGGCGGCCGGTTTCATCCTGCTTGAAGCCGGCAGCGCCGCCGAAGGGAGCGTCGTGCTGCTCGGTACCGGCGAATCGAGTGATGCGCACCATATGTCTTCACCACACCCGGACGGGATGGGTGCACGGTTGGCGATGGAGGCGGCGCTGGCCTCGGCCAGCCTGCGGCCCGATGATGTCGATTACATCAATCTGCACGGCACTGCCACCCAGACCAACGATGCCGCGGAAGACAAGGCGTTGATCGGCGTGTTCGGCACAGGTGTGCCGGTGAGTTCGACCAAGGGCGCGACCGGGCACACGCTGGGCGCGGCAGGCGCGATCGAGGCCGTGATCTGCGCCCTTGCGCTGACCCACGGCCTGTTGCCCGGCGGTGGTGTGAACATGCAAACGCCCGATCCGGCGCTGAAAAGCCGCTACCTGATCGACAATCTCGAGCGGCCACTGCGTCGTGTGCTGAGCAATTCCTTCGGCTTTGGCGGCACCAACTGTTCGCTGCTGTTCGGCCTTGCGGCATGAGCAGGCTCGCGGCCTACATCGATGGCGTCGGGCTGATCGGTTCGGGCCTGGCCGGCTGGCCGGCGGCATGCGCGGTGCTGCGTTCGGAGGCGGCCTACATCGATGCGCAGGTGGTTCTGCCGGCGCCGGCCGCGCTGCCGCCGGCGGAACGCCGGCGCACCGGGCTGATCGTCAGGCTGTCGCTGGCGGTAGGGTTTGAAGCAGTGGCGGCGAGCGGGCTCGATGCATCCGGGCTGGTCAGCGTGTTCTCGTCCTCCGGCGCCGACGGCGACAACTGCCATGCCATCTGCGAAACGCTGGCTGGCACAGACAGGCAAATCTCGCCGACCCGTTTCCACAACTCGGTGCACAACGCGCCGTCCGGCTACTGGGGAATCGCAACCGGCGCGATGGCGCCTTCGACCTCGATCTGCACCTACGACGCCACCTTCGGCGCCGGCCTGCTCGAAGCGGTGTCGCAGGCAACCGCGTTCGACCGGCCCGTGTTGCTGGTCGCCTGCGATACACCGTATCCGGAACCGCTGAACAGCACGCGACCGCTGCCGGGTAGCTTTGGCGTGGGCGTAGTCGTGGCGCCGCGACGCTCGGCGCGAACGCTTGCCCGCATCGAACTGGATGCTGCGCACGGCGAGGTGAGCGAGATGACCGACTCGCCGCTGGAAGCGCTGCGTCTACACGTCCCGGCTGCGCGAGGATTGCCGCTGCTGGCCGCTTGGGCACAGGGTGCCACGGCATCATTGACACTCGACTATCTCGACGGCTTGCAGCTCATCGTGCACACATCGCCATGATTGTGGACCGGGCGTGGATTGCGGCGCGCATTCCGCATTCGGGTACCATGTGCCTGCTCGACGGCGTACTCGAATGGGATCAGGGGCACATCTGCTGCGAGGCAACCAGCCACCGGGCCGGCGATAACCCGTTGCGCAGCAACGGTTGTCTGCACGCAACCTGCGGCATCGAATATGCGGCGCAGGCAATGGCGGTGCATGGTGCCCTGTGCCACTCCGACGGCGGTCGACCCCGCGCCGGTTTTCTCGCCAGCGTGAGAAGCGTCGAGCTGACAGTCGACCGGCTTGACGATATCGCAGCTTCGCTGGACATTGCTGCCGAGCGACTTGGCGGCGACGGCAGCAGTGTGCTGTATGGCTTTATCGTCAGCAGCGAGGGCAGGCGCCTGCTGGCCGGCCGCGCGGCGGTGATTCTCGACGGCACCGCGCTGGTGGCGCAATCCGCTGCGCCTACCCGGCCGGAAGCAACATGAAGCGTGCTTTGGTTACCGGCGGCAGCGGCGGAATCGGTGCAGCGATCTGCCGCCGCCTTGCCGCGCAGGGCTGCGAGGTACTCGTCCACGCCCATCGCAATCCGGCGGCAGCGCAGCGGCTGGCCGAGGAAATCGTCCAAGCCGGCGGCAGCGCGACCGCACTGGTCTTCGATGTCTGCGACCGCGAGGCTGCCCGGACGGCTATCGAGGGCGCGTTGACCGCCGGCCCGATACAGGTGCTGGTCAACAACGCGGGCATCCATGACGATGCGGTGTTCCCCGGCATGCGGCCCGAGCAGTGGTCGAGCGTGATCGATGTTTCGCTAAACGGATTCTTCAACGTCACGCATCCGCTGACAATGCCGATGATCGGCACGCGCTGGGGCCGTATCATCAACATCACCTCGATTGCGGCGATTACCGGCAATCGCGGGCAGGTCAATTACAGCGCGGCCAAGGGCGCGCTGCACAGCGCAACCCGGTCGTTGTCGCTCGAACTGGCCAGCCGCGGCATCACGGTCAATGCGGTTGCGCCGGGCATAATCGACACCGGCATGATTGCCGGCGCTTTCGATGCGCCGACCATCGCAAGGCTGGTGCCGGCAAAACGCGCCGGCAAGCCCGAGGAAGTGGCGGATCTGGTCGGCTTTCTGGCGAGCGAGTCGTCGGCGTACATCACTGGACAGGTCATCTCGATCAACGGCGGGCTTGCTTGACGAACCGATGCACCGCATCGGCCTGCCAAGCTTCGGTTGATCGGTCGCGAAGCAGGGTCAGAGAACGCTTGCGGGAATCGAAGTCGTCGCCATTCAGTCGCCTGACTGATCGTTTGTCGGCTCCAGCAATCCCATTCGTGCAAGACAGTCCAGGCGTCGCTCCAGATCGGGAAACGCCTCGACAAGCTGGGCGCGGCTGCGCGAACCGTCGAGCAGCCGGACCAACTCCCGCGTGCCTGCATCGAGCGAGCATTGCGAGTGGATGCGCGTGGTCACGGTATCGCTGGTGACGGCTTCCAGACGTGCCAGCGGCCATGACACCGGGAAGACGCCGCCGCCGCGGCCACATCGTTGGGGCACGGCGTGAGCCTCGACCAATGCGCAGGCCCACAAGCGTTCCAGCGTCCTGGCGACCGCGTCACGCTCGCGCTCGTCCGGGGAAATCCGCAGAAACGGTACGCTGCAGGGCCACGCTGCGCGAAGTTGCCGCAGGACCTTTCGGCTCCCTTCTCGGACCTCGCTGCGTACGCCGGTCAGCGGATTGGAGAAGATGGCTCGGCCACCAGCCGCAACGCCCGTTTCGTCGGACGGCGAGCTGAAGGACATGTGCTGCAGGCCCGCACAATCGATCGGGCGGCGCAGGGCAATGCAGCTGCGGCAAAGCAGAATCTGACGAAACGGGCGCAGTTCGAGAAAGTCGAAATACTGCTCGCGCAGAAGAATGTCGCGCTCCGCCAGGCTTTGCAGGATGCCGCGCGCCCCGTCGCCCAGTTCGTAGGGCTGGCTGTCGAAGTAGCAGGCATCGGACAAATACTGCATGCCGTGTCGTGCCGCCGATTCGACAACCTCGTGGAAGTGAAAAGGTCGAAAGATCGATCCGAAGTCATCGTGGGCAACCCACCGCATGCCCTGGTCTCGCACCCTGTCGGCCATATCGGTGACGATCTCCTGCCATGCGCCGGGACTGGCCGCCGAGGCCTCTGCCATCATTTCGAGCATGCGCACCGACACGCGCGCCTTCTCGACCGTATCCTCGATGCCGCACGTGTGATAGACCGCAGCGTCGCGCCAGACCTCGCGCAAGGTGGAGCCTGGGCGCGCGTTGAAGCTCAGGTAACAGATGGCGTTGGGGCCGGCATGGCGATTCATCAGGGCCAGCAGTGCCTCGCGCACGGATTCCGGCACCCAGGAGTAAAAACCATGGGCAATGATGTAGTCGAACTCGCCGGCTTCGGTTGGGAAATCCATCAGGTCGATATGTTCGACACGGATGTTGCTCAGCCCGAGTTGCGCGATGCGCGCCTGCGCCTGCTCTACCGCCGACTTCGCGAGGTCGAAGCCGAGAAAGCGCGCGTTGGGCAGCGTGGCAGCCATTGCGATCAGGTTGAGCGCCGCGCCGCAGCCCACATCGAGCACCCGTGCCGTGGCAGGGTCGGGAGGCGTCATACCGAGCAGCAGACCCATGCTCGCCAGGCGATCCGGGTGCGTCTGGCGAAACGGCCGGTCGATGTAGGGCAGTTCGTCGTAGCAGGTCATCATGCAGTCAACAAGGCCTTGCGTGCCATCTCGCCGAGGATTGCCTGCAGGGTGTCGTGGCCGCCGACTGCGGCTTCGAGTTCGCCGCGCGTGCGCATGCCGTCGAACATGGGTAACAGACTGCGAAGCGACAAATCGTTGAGTTCGATGGTGCCGAGGTGCAAATTGGGTATCGACGAACTCATCTCCGCTTCCAGTCGCGCGACCCGCCAGACCTGCGGGCGCTCGCCAGCCACGCGGCTGGCCGATCCGGGAAGCGCATGCGCATTGATGATTCCCGACGCGTAGTACGCATGGAGGGAACTGCATAGCGCGTCCGGGTTGTCGGTGCTCGAGGCCATGTCAGCGAAGGACTTGGTCGCCGGCCAGGCTTCGGCTATCGCCGCCAACACTGCAAGGCCGGTTGGGTTGTTGGTGGTCACCGCAACGGCGTTCAGGTCGTTGCGCCAGGACTTCGCTTCGGCAGGCACGTCATCCGACCCTGCCGGCACCTCGTGCAGGGGCGCCGAAAAATGGAATCGCGCCACGGACGAGACATCCGGCTCGGCGTGCAGCGCAACGCTGTCGCGGCACAAAAGCGTCCGGCGGAAGTGTCGCATGCGGAAGAAATCGAGATACTGTTGGTAACGGATTCGGTCCCCGGCAGGCAGCGTCTGCAGCAAGGCTGCCGCATCGCCAGTGATTCCCGCCGCTTGCATGTCGGCGTAGGAACTGTCGGCGAGGTACTGCAAACCGTGGTTCTCGGCAAGTGACACAAACTCATGGAACAAGAACGGCTGCCAGACGGGAGCAAGGTCGTCATGCAAGAGCGAGGAATCGCTCAGCGCGGCGAGGCGCGCAGCTTCTTCTTTGGCCAGGCGGTGCGCACCGTCCTCGCGCTGGGTGCCGTGAGCCACCAGTTGCACGATGCTGCGCGCCTGCTCGATCTTGTCCTGCGGATTGTCGAACTGCGCGGTGTGGAACAACATCATGTCGCGGAACATCTGTCGTATCCGGCAGCCCGGATAGGTGTTGTAGCTGATGCAGGCTATGCCCTGCGGCGCAAGGTGCAGGTGGCATAAATGGAGAATTCTCTCCCGCACCTGCTGGGGCACCCAACTGAAGAGGCCGTGCGCGATGATGTAGTCGAACTCGCCGGCCTCCGACGGGAAGTCCATCACATCCATTTGTTCGAGGCGGATGTTGGCCAGCCCGAGCGCATCGATTCGCCGGCGACCCTGCTCGACCGGGGTTCGCGCGAGGTCGATGCCGAAGAACGATGAGGCCGGATGCAACGCGGCCAACGGAACAAGGCTGCCGCCGGACCCGCATCCCAATTCCAGCACGCGGCAGCATGCGGGGTCTCGTGGCGTCATCCCGAACATCGCCCCGAGCACGGCGAACCGATCAGGTTGAAGCTGCCCGAACGGGCGGTGCGGGTACTCGATGATGTCGTAATCGGTCATGAACCGGTCAGCCTGCCAGTTGCGTGCGTTACCGTGACTGCACCGCCTGCGCGCTAACTTGAATGGCCAATCCGGCTAGACCATGTTCGCAAACAGCAGGGGCTCGGTTCGCGGCTCGCGGCGATCGGATATGTGTGACAAAACGGCGGTGCCGTCGAGCCCCGGACAGGATCGGCTGGCGCGGGCGACAATCTCCACCGCCAGATCGTCGAGCCGCGTCAGCATGGTTTCGATGCGCCGGTCGAAACCTTCGGGATCGAGCCGATCGGTCAATCCGCGATTCAAGTCGGCAAACCAGTCGAGCCGCGCCTGATCGAGCATGCGGGCCGGATTGTGCGGCTTGGCAGCGGCACTCCAGGCGCGCAGAAAAGCCTGGACTGCAACGTTCAACTGCTGCACTTTGGCAAGCGTCTTTTGCATCCTTCCCATTTGCACGACATCGGTCAGGCGCTGCTGGAAAAACAACTGGCACATCACGCCCCAGTAGTAGGTGTAGTCCCAGATTACCTTTGCCGGCATTACCTCGGCGTCGCCGAAGATCGGGTATTGATCGACGTACAGCGACAGCATGTTGCGGTAGAGCGAAAAGTAGATTTGCTCATAGATGCCGGCGTACATCTCGGTCGGCCCGCCGGCGCGGTCCTGGCCGATCAATTCGGTAACGTAGGTGTTCGAGATGGCGATGAAATCACTGCCCGGCGAATAGAACGGATCGGCGAACAAGCCCGCTTCTCCGGTAAGCGCCCAGCGTTGCCTGCCGGAGAACACTTTCTTGCACCCGTAGGAGAAGCGTTTGAAGAAGGCGAAGTCCTGCAGCTTGTCGCGTTTGCCATCGAGCGCGTCGAAAAGGCGGGGTTGATGCTTCTGCAGCCAGGCCATCGACTTGTCGAAAGTGTTCATGCTGTCCAGCGGATGCAGCGACGCGTCGGCGACAATCCCGATCGAGTGCGATCCCGAAGACAACGGGATCAGCCAGACCCAGTAGCCGGGGCCCATCAGATGGTTGGTGGACAACCAGCGGTTCGGCGGATCGCACCGCGCCAGCCATGCCGTGTCGCTCGACCAATCATTGATGTCGATCCGCTCCGCGATGCGGAACCAGACGGCATTGGCGTTGTGGTCATTGCTCTCGGCCAGATCGAGTTGACGCTTGAGCATGCCGGCGCGGCCTGAGGCATCCACCAGCCAGCGCGACCACGCTTGCCGCGACGTGCCCTCGTGCTCGTAGGTCACCGCATGCGGCGTTGTTCCGTCGCTCAACTCGATCTTGCGCACCAGCGCGCCCTCACGGAACTGCACGCCGCGCCCGAGTGCGATTTCCGCCAGCGCATTTTCGAATCGGCCGCGGTCGATCTGATAGGCGGGAGTCGGCAGAAAGCTGCTAGCACCCAGTTCGGTCACGCGGGTGATGTCGCGCTCGCCGTCGGAAAAGAAGAAACGAAAGCCGAACTTCTTGAGCTGATGTTGTTCGAGGTGATCCTTCAAACCGAGCACATTGGCAAAGTAGTGGGCGCCGATTTCGACCGAAGACTCGCCGATCTTGAATGCCGCCTCAGGCACCGGATGGGTGCGACGCTCCAGAATCAGAATATCGAGGTCGGGAAAGCGTTGCCTGAGTTGCAGCGACAAGGTCAATCCGGAAAGGCCGCCGCCGAGGATGATGACATCGTGTTCCTGTTTCATGGGCATCCCGGAGTGTGGGTTGGATTGCGATTCGTTCTGGCAAAGACGGTGCCATAGACTTGCCGGAGTTTGCCTCTTTGGCGAAGCCTTGCCAAGAGCGTGGCCAGTCCGGGCGGGCGTGGCGGGAATTTTCGGCGATTTCTCCGGACGAATCGCCATGACGCGCTCACCGCCTTTGCAATGTTTTCTTTTGTTGTTGTTTCCGCTTCTGCTGGGTGCTTGTGCGTCGCCGTTGCCGCAGCCGAGGCAAGTCGGCGAAGAGGCGGGTGCGCGGGCATTGCTCGAAGCCTCGGCGCAGGCACATGGGGTTACGGCACTTCGCCAGATTCGGGATTTGAACGTCAGTTACGATGGGCAATGGGAAGGCCTGGTGCAGAAGCTGCAGCCTGTGCTCGTGGATGCCGGCTTTCGCAAGACATCCGAGGAGAGGCTGCTATTCTCGCCCAAGCCGCTGATCGGCCAGCGCCACGACGGTCCGGGTGGCACCAAGCAGGTAACCCGGTCGAACACCTCGATCGACGTGCGTTACAACGACCTGCCCCACAGCGGGCAGGATGCGCTGGCCGCCGCGGCCCTGGTGGCCGATGCCTACCGCATGTTCCTGCTCGGCCCGATCCATTTCCTCGAAGGCAATTCGAGCCTCGAGCTCGCTGGCGTCGATGACGTCGAGGGCCGCCCCTGCGACCTCGTTCTGGCGGTGCGGCGGCCGGGGCATGGCCTGTCGGCGGAGGATCGCTATCTGCTGTTCATCGACCGGCAGGATCGCCTGTTGCGCCGCGTGCGCTTCAGCATGGAGGGGCTGGCGTCGACCCAGGGCGCCATTGTCGAGGTCAACTTCTTCGATCACCGCGAAATCGCCGGCGTGCGCTGGCCGACCCGCTTTTTCGAGCGTCTGCGCAGGCCTATACCGTCGCTTCCGGTGCACGGGTGGAGACTGACCGGGCTCGACGTGAATCGCGGCTATGCAGAGGCGGATATCTCGGGTCCGGCATTCACCGGATTGGCGAGTGCGCCAGCACGCGCGCTCGAATAGCCACTCAGGCGCCGCGGCGCTGGCGCCGTGCGGCGAGGGCGGGCAGGCGCAGCAGGAAACCAGCGAACAGGCGCGTGTGCATCCAGGTCAGCAATGCGTTGTCGCGCAGGTAGTTGAAATGCGACACACCGCCTTCGTCCTGGCGGAAGTAGCGGACCGGTGCCGACAGGTTCACCGGCTTCACGCCGGCCCAGCACATTCGCACCGCTGCTTCGGGGTCGAAGTCGAATCGGCGCATCCAGCGCTGCCCGCGCATCACCCGGCGCAGTGGCGCTATCGGGTACACGCGAAAGCCGAACAGCGAATCGCCAATGCCGGACCACAGTGTTTCCAAATTGGCCCACCAGTTGGAAACCTGGCGACCTTTGACGCGCAGCGACGGCGCACTGGCATCGAATCTGGGCACGCCGAGGACCATGCAATCCGGACTGGCGGCCGATGTCGCCATGAATTCGGCAATCATCCCGGCCGGGTGCTGACCGTCCGAGTCCATGGTCAGTACGTGTGTATAGCCCTGCTCCGCGGCCAGATCGATGCCGTGGAGCACCGCCGCGCCCTTGCCGCCATTCACGGTCAGCACGATCACATTGAGGCCGGCGTCCTGCGCTGCCATCGCCGCCAGGCCGGCGGGTGTCCCGTCGTTACTGCCGTCTATCACAACCCAAACCGGATTCCATTGCGCGCGCGCGGCGCGAACTGTCTCGTAAACCTTGGGTCCAGGATTGAAGCTCGGAATCAATACGAGATGGGTTGGTGATGGCGTGATCATGGCATGTCTTTGCCGGCCGCACTGGCACCATCAGCCATGCGCGCCGCACATGGCTAACGAGCGCCACGGGACGCCAATTCTTTGGGGCAAGGCAGAAGTTCCGCGCCGCGCTGGATTGCCGAGCGGCTTGGCAAGCCCGAGTTCGGCCGCAACGCTGATCGCTCGGCTGGTCCGGTAGCCGGTAATCAGGGGCAGGAGCTGGCCTGCGGGCGAGAACCCTTGGACGGGGTCGGGCCAATCGCGGTCGGTGGTATTCATCGCAGCCGCCATTCTACCGGCATCGGCCCGCGAGCGCGCCGGCACCGCCGAGCGATGCCCTGGAAGGCGCATGGATAGGCGTTCTTCAGGCATCGTCTGCGGCGCGGGCGGTGCTTGCCGGGCCGCCGCAATGCCAAGCGGATTCTGCCATGCGGCAAAATGCGCTACGCTTGCACGCGTTGGCCGGCTTGCCTGCGGATACCCGGCGTTCCTGCGCAACCCCGTCCAAGCCAATGCGCCCCGCTTCCGAAACAGACCATGAACGCAAACCACCACCGTTCGACCTGGCTGCGCGAGATCGTCCGCCGGTCGAAAAAGCATCTGCTGCTAAAGGTGGTCGGGACGACCGCATTCATGTGGATTTTCTTCATCGGCTACTTTCATCTGTTGCGCCATCCGGCAAGCACGGTCGTGGAAATGCCGCTGCTGGCGCTGGACCGCCTGATCGGGTTCCAGCCCTGGGCGCTGGGCGCCTACGTTTCGCTCTGGTTCTATGTCGGCATTGCGCCCGGCCTGCTGCTGAGCGTGCGCCAACTGCTGGCCTACGCCAGTTGGATCGGCGCGCTATGCGCGACCGGGCTGGCCTGCTTCTACTTCTGGCCGAACGCGGTTCCGCCGCAACCCGGCGACCTCGGCCAGTACCCGGGGTTCGGTCTTCTGCAGGGGATCGACGCCGCGGGCAACGCCTGTCCGTCGCTGCATGTCGCCACCGCGGTGTTCTCGGCGATATGGCTCGATCACCTGTTGCGCGACATGCGCACCGGGCCGCTGGGCCGAGCAGTCAACTGGTGCTGGGTGGTGCTGATCGCCTATTCCACGCTGGCGATCAAGCAACATGTGACGCTCGACGTAATCGCCGGCGCGCTGCTCGGCGCGGTCTTCGCCCTGCCGGCGCTGCGCTGGCGGCCGCGTGACCCGCCGGCCCGCCATGCGGCTTAGCCGGGGCTCGGCGCGGGTGTGCGCGACGCTGGCGGCTGCGCGCCAGATCGCGTTTCGGAACGGCTATCATATGGGCTGCGCCGGATTTTGAACGATTCCGTGCCTCGACCGTGCATTTCCGGCGCGGCGCGGACCCGCCGGGCTGGCACGGTTTGCCGGGAGCAGCCGATCCGGGCGGCTCGCCGCCGTCGCCAAATGCCGTGCAACCACACGCGACATGCTCGCCACCCGCGCCGGAATCATGACGGAGTGCTCAGAATGAGTTCGCTGAAGGAATTGCAGGATCTGATCCAGGAGAAATACGGCATCGAGCCGTCGGCGCTTGATCCCAACGCGTCGATGCGCGAGGCCGGCATCGATTCGCTCGCGCTCGCCGAGTTCCTGTTCGACGTCGAGGATCGCTTCGGCATTACCTTTCCAGATGCGCGCGCCGATGTCGACACGCTGGCCGGACTGGCCGAAGTGGTGGACGAACTGCGGGGCGCCGCGCAGGCCGCCTGACGTGGCGCCGCCCCGTCATCGCGGCCGGCCGCGGCGACCTGGCCGCCCGCCCGCCCCCCGCGCATGATCGTCGTTACTGGCATCGGCGTCGTGTCGCCGCACGGGGATGACCCCGGGCGCATGTTCGAGGCACTGCTGCGCGGCGTGTCGGCGGTGCGGGCGGTGTTCCCCGAGTTGCCCAAGGCGGCCGCCGCGGCAACCGTCGAATTTGACGAGTCGCGCTGGTTCACCCGCCTGCAATTGGCTGGCGTCGATCGGGTCAGTCAACTCGCGCTTGCCGCCGCCGACCTGGCGCTCAAGGATGCCGGCGACGTCCGCGATGGCGACCCGCGTCGCACCGGCGTCTACGTCGGTTGCGGCATGGGCGGTGGCGCTGCGCTGGAGGGCGCCTATCTTTCCGCCGCGCGGGGTGGGCGGGTGCCGCCGCTGACCATCCCGGCGTTCATGCCCAATGCGCCTGCGGCCCATGTCGCAATGCGCTTCGGCCTGCAAGGGCCAGTGCTCACTTACTCGGTAGCCTGCGCCTCATCGGCAGTCGCGATCGCCGAAGCGGCCAAGGCAATCCGTTGTGGCGAAGTCGACCTGGCGATTGCCGGCGGCAGCGAGGCGCTGATCGTGCCGGGCGTCATTACCGCTTGGCAGGCCATGCAAACACTCGCCGCGTTTGCTCCGGGCGAGGCGGCACGCTGCTGCCGGCCGTTCGCGGTCGACCGCAGCGGCTTCGCGCTTGGCGAAGGAGCCGCGTTTCTGATTCTCGAATCGGCCGAACGCGCCGCGCGCCGCGGGGCACGCTGCTACGCCGAACTGGCCGGCTGGGGCTTGAGTTGCGACGCCACCCACCTGACCAAGCCCGATGTCGGCGGCCAGCAGCGCGCGATCCAGGCGGCGCTCGATCTGGCCGGACTGCACCCGAACGAAGTCGGCTACTGCAATGCGCATGGCACCGCAACCCGCATCGGCGACATCGTCGAAGCTGAAGCACTGGGTGCGGTCTGGGGCGAGGCGATCGACCGGCTGCGGGTGAGTTCGACCAAATCGATGCACGGCCATCTGCTCGGCGCGACCGGCGCGCTGGAGGCCGCGATCACGGTGCTGGCGCTGGCGCGGCGCCAGCTTCCGCCCAACGCCAACTGTACCGAGGTGGAACCGCAGTGCCGGCTCAACCTGGTGCGCGAAGCCGGTGAAACCGCACCCGGCCTGGCTGCGGCGATCAGCAGTTCATTTGCCTTCGGCGGCACCAACTCGGTGCTGGCATTCCGGCGGACCTGAGCCCCCGGAACGGCGGCCCGCGCGACCCCTGCCGCGTGGGCCGTCAGGCTAGCGGTAGGCCGGTTCGTTGGCGTTGTGGATGATCCAGATCAGATGGCCGGAGCTGTAGTCGCCCACCGATCCGCCGGCAAAGATGAGCCGGCCCTGGCCCTTGTAGACCATCTCGTGGCGATACCGGTCGCTGCCGAAGTAGAAGGGAATCCAGGCCTTGCCGGTCACGTAGGCCCCCTGGTCGGAGGGCTGGCCCGCGATATCCGTCACCCGGCGCAGCGACATGCCGATCTGCAGCTTGGTAAACTTGCTGTTGGGCGCCGGCTTGCCGGTGATCTCGCCCTCCCAGCCGTCGATGCCCTTGACGGTCTGCCCGCGTCCCGCTTCGACCAGCTTGGAATCGACCACCTGGCCGTTGCTGTTCATCCCCGGCGCCGGGCCGGTGGCTTTTGCGGCCGGCGCCGGCGCTGAGGCTGGCGCGCTAGACGAGGCGGTCTCGCTCCGCGGCGAATTCGACTGGCAACCACTCAACAAGGCACCGGCGCTCAATGCCAGCAACGCGATGGAGACGATTCTTCCCTTCTTCATTTTTGACCTCCAGGTCTGATGGTTTGACTACCCCTGCGCCGATCGCCGAAACGCGTGCGGCGCGATGAAAAAAGAGTAGCACGATCCGGCCGGGTGAGAAGCGGCAGCAAGCGTATTCACCCGGCGGCCCGTTTCGCTTGATCGGACGCGGCGGCACGGGCCGGCGCGCCACCCAGTTCCTCGTCGAAGTAGCGTTGCAGCTCACGCTGGAACGCCTGGGCGTCGGCCGGCGGATCGAAGCGGCGGCCGAGTCTTATCCGGTAGTGCATCGGCATCGCCGGCTTGCGGAACAGCGGCCAGCCCTTGCCGAGAAACGGCGAATCGGTCTCGATGAAAACCGCCTGCACCGGCACGACGGCGCGTTTGGCGATTCCCGCCACCGCGCCCTTGAACGCATTGACCGGCGCCCGTGTGGTGCGGGTGCCCTCGGGAAAGATCAGAAGCTGCGAGCCTTCGCGCAGGCTCGCCGTCGCCTTGCCGATCAGGCGGATCAGCGCATCGTTGTGCAGGTAGCGCGCCAGCCGGGCACCGCCGCCGAGGAAGATGTTCTCGAGCAGGGCCGCCTTCATCACGCAAACCACATCGGGCAAGCGCGACAGCACCATCACCGCGTCGAGCAGCGACGGATGGTTGGGCGCGATGATCATCGGCCCCTGCGACTTGAGTGCATCCAGCGCCGAGAGGTCGAAGCGGCAGGTGCCGGTTATCGAGATCGCGGCCAGATAGAAGCGGAAGGCGACCATGATTGCGCGGCGGCCGAGCGCCCCGCCCCAGCGGCGCGGCAGCAGCGGATGGAGCAGCGTCGCGATCACCGTCCAACTCAGGCAGATCAGTCCCAGCAGGGCAAGCCCGTAATAGAGGACCAGGTACTCATAGACGGCTCGCAGCGGGCGCATCGTTCCGTCCTGGCCGGCGAAAGCCTCGGGGCTACTCGTCGGCATTTACCCGCGTCGACGACTCGCCGAAAATCCACGCAACAGCAACGCCGGTGAAGAAGGAACTGCTGCGGCGAACCAGCGGACTGTCCTCGAAGGCGGCGCTCTTGAGCGTGTCGTAACGGGCGAATCCGCCGATCCAGTAGCCGGGAAAGCGCTTGGATACCGCGGCGAGAAACTGCGTGCCGGAATAGCCGCCGGAGGCCGTGTAGGCAGGCCGGTCGGCGGTGGCGAACTCCGGCGACACGGAGTAGAAATAGTTGTGCTGCCGCCGTGTGGCGTAGATCGGGCCGGCCAGTATGCCGAGGTTCAAGCCGTTGACGCCGCCGACGTCGGCCATGTCGAGATTGAGGCGCGGCGAGGCGATCCAGCCCAGCGAACGCGGGTGCGATTCGACACTCAGCGCGGCGCGCACCGGCAGGCGCAGGTCGAGCTTGCTGCGCTGATCGGCGGCGCGCCAGAGCGTGATGTCGAGCGACGGGCCGATTTCGATCGATGGCTTGAGGTCGGGCATGCCGGCGCGGGCGCGATTGCTGTCGCTCGACACCGGCTGCGAGGCGCCCAAGCTGATGTTCAGGTCGAGCCGGTCGGTGTTGAACAGTAATCCGCGTATGCCGTTGCGATCGGCCTTGAAGAACTCGCCGCGATAGACGACGTAGGGAACCGGCAGCACAGAGCCGCGCGTTTCGTCGGAGCCGCGGTAATCGGGAAACCACAGCCCGGCCACTCCCAGCCCGAGTTCCCACAGCGGCAAGTCCTTCGCCTGCACGCCCGGCGCGGCGGCAGCCGCGAGCGTGATTCCGAGAATGCCTGCAACATGCTTGAGCGTCTGCCGGCGCGGCCTGGTGTCCATTGCTGTCACTCCCACAAAGTCTGCTTGAAGTTGTTGAATCAGTCGGCGGCGGCGGTGGCGGCGCTGCGGCTGTGCGCGGTGCCTTCGATCTCCACCAGCAAATCCCGGCGGCAGATGTCGGCCTCGAGAAAGGCGACCTGGCGCGGCGCATCGGGCGCCGCTTCGATCTGCCCGCGGATTGCGGCGAGGTCGCGCGCCTCCCGCACGTACACCTTGAGAGCGAGGTCGGCCAGCGCGAATCCGCCGGCGCGACCGGCACGATTGGCGGCCCCGATCAATGCACGCATGTTTTCCATGGCTTCCGCCGTTTGGGCGGCGGCGTCGCCGACATGCAGCGTGCGGTGGCCGACGATGCTGGCGGTACCGGAGACCAGCAGTATCTCTCCATCGGCGCACGGCAGCAGGCTGGCGCGGGCGAAGGTGGGGCTGCGCGGGCCGTATTCGGGCGGATAGTCGTAGGCCGGCACCTGGCGCGGGTTCTCGACCGCGATCGGCGCAGCGCGTGCGGCCAGAAAGGCCACCACCAGCGGGCCGTCGCGGGTGCCCAGCGCGCAGGCGGCCGGCAGGTTGGCATCGAGAGCGCGGCCGCCCGCGCCGAAGCCTTCCTGGCGGCCGATGTTGAACTGGCGATAGCGCTCCAGGCCGTCGACCTCGCGGTTGATGTCTGGAAAATAATTCCAGAAACGCACCAGGTGCGGGTAGCCGAGCGCGTCGGCGGCCGCGAAAATCGTGGCGTAGGCATCGCGCGCGGCGGCTCGCAGCGGCGTGGCGCCATCTGCCAGCGCACCCTCTTCCAGGCGCAGGCAGCCGAACAGCAGGTGGTCGTCCTGGCGATAGCTGACCGCACCATGCCGGCCGCCGCCGGTTGTGTCGGCGCTGCGCCACACCTCGCACACTGAAGCGCCGCCGCCCAGCACCGGCATCGCCACCACGGCGCAGGGCACGCCGTCGGCAGCGTCATCGGCCAATGCCCGGCCATAGCAGATTACCCCCAGCGTATCGTGCCCGCCGGTTCGACCCGGCCGCGCGTGGCCGGTGCCTGCCACCAGTTCCAGCGCCAACAGCGGCGCGGCCATGTTCATGTGCCGGCTGGAGCGCCGGCTTCCCGCGGCACGCTGATGTTGCGCCGACGCGCCCGCCAGGCACGGATCGAGCGCGGCAGGTTACCCAGCGAGACCGCGTAATAGAGCGCGCGGAACAAATACAGCGGCAGGCGGAACGGCATCTTGCCGTAGATGTCGCCGGCCAGCACCGAGAGCACGGCCTCTTTCATACGCAGGATGTTGCGCGGTGCCATCATCAACCCGCGCATCGTCGGGTTGGTGACGCGGAAGATGAACCACGAGAACTCGCGCGGCCCGTGGCGCATCACCCGGTCGAACTGCGCCAGCGCCTGCGGCGCCCGAGCCGGATGGCGCAGACACTGATCGACGGTGTCGGCGCCGGCAAATGCGCTTTGCATCGCCAGCATCACGCCAGACGAGAACACCGGGTCGACGAAGGCGTAGGCGTCGCCCAGCAGCAGGTAGTTCGGACCGTGGCTGCGGTCGCAGATATACGAGTAGTTGCCGGTGGCCTCGACCTCGGAGACGATCCGCGCGCCGACCAGCCGCTCGGCGAGCTTGGGGCACAGGGCGATGGTGTCGAGGAAGAACTCGAGCACCGGCTTGTCGCGCCGCTTCATGTAGTAGGGCCAGGCCACGGCGCCGACGCTGGTGACGCCGTCGGCCAGCGGAATGAACCAGAACCAGCCGTGCTCGAACCAGAAGATCGAGATATTGCCCTCGTCCTTGCCGCAGTGGCGCTTGGCGCCCGCGAAATGGGCGTAAATCGCCGCGCTGTTGTGCTTAGGATGGCGCTGCTTGGCCTTGAACGTGTTGCCGAGAAACGTATCGCGTCCCGACGCGTCGATGACAAAGCGCGCGCGCCAGTGCGTCGCGCGGCCGTCCTCGTTTTCGGCGCGGATGGCGGCGCCGCGCCCGTCGGCGTCGAAGTCGACCTCGCGCACGCGGCAGCCTTCGATCACTTCGGCGCCCCTGCGCGCTGCATTGCGGATGAGGATTTCATCGAACGCCGACCGGCGCACCTGGTAGGCGTAGGGCATCGACTTGTCCCAGGCGTCGCCGAACTGGATGGTCGAGGAGCGCTCGTGTACCGGCGAGACGAACTCGGCGCCCCATTTCATCATGCCGATGGCGCGTACTTCCTCGGCCACGCCGAGCTTTTCCAGCAGCGGCAGGTTGGCCGGCAGCAGCGACTCGCCGATGTGAAAGCGCGGATGGCGCGACTTTTCCAGCAGCGTGACGCGATACCCGCGCCCGGCCAGCAGGGCTGCCGCCGTCGAACCTGCAGGTCCGCCGCCGATGACGAGCACATCGCAAGTATAAGTATCGGAAACGACCGGGCCGGCTGATAACAAGGTGTTCTCCAGGAAATCGGCTTCTTCTGGCAGGCGACAACTCCCGGATTTTACTCGGTCGCCCGCTGCGGCGCCATGCGCGGCAAAGCTGCCGGGCCATTCCCGCCAACCGCGTGTCATCGCGGCGGCACGGCCCGGCGGACCGTCGACGGCCGGCGTCGATCGTTTGCGTCTCCAGCTCCAGCCTCCTGTTCAGCCAGTCCGGATCGCGGCAGCGGGGGTTGTGAGGCGGTGCCTGGCGACACCGCAACGCCAGTGGTTTTCGTCCCGCAGCCGCCCGCGACGCCTATCGCCCGCCGCTTAGCAGTGTCGTGGCAATGCAGGTATCGCCGCGGCGGAACGTGCGGGTCATCTCGATCACCAGAACGTCGTCGAACGCACGCAGCGACTCGATGGCTGCATCGCCGTCTGTGCCGTCGTTGCATGCGAAAGTGCCGTATCCGGTCGCAACCGAACCGGTCTGAACCAGCGGCACGTAGTAAGTGCATGAACCGGGTCCGTTGGTTTCACTGAACGACCCGGTCATTGCATCGCCGGCGTCGTTCGTCTGAACCGTGAACAGGCCGAGGCTCGAGACCAGCCTGTTTTGCCGGAAGGTACAGTTCTCCAGCAGTTCCATGATGGTCGCCGCATACTCGCCGGCCAGCGGCAACCGGCCGAGATTGGCTCGGCGCAGTGTTCCCGTGGTGGTCCTCCCGTTCAAGGTGAGCGTGAACGACGCCCGGCTCAAGCTGGTGAATTGAATCGATGCCGTGCCGACCACAAACGGGTTCCAGTTCGAAACGAAATTGTTGCTCGGCACGTCGCCGGCATTCTGCAGCACATTGCCGGAAAGCGTGTTGCTCGCATCCAGCGTGCCGCCGAAGGTGATCCAGGTCGGCAGCCGGTCGGTGTCGTAGAGGAATCCGGTAACGACAACATCGCTTCCCTGCTGCACGATGTTGAGAGAAGCGCCGTTGGTCGCGCCCCAGAAATCGGAGTAGTTGTGGCCGGCCCCCGCCGGAACGGCCAGGGCAAGGTACATGGCAGCCGCGATCAGTCTGACGAGAAACCCGCGCACGATGAACCCCCTCTTCTAGTGGAGACGGCATCAGCATATACCGGTCGGGATACTCGCTGCCATATTCTCCTGCATGGTCGCCAACCGCCTCTCTGCGATTGGCGCAATCCTGCGGGCATGCACCGATGGGCGAGCGCGTGCCGAGGTCGCTTCGGCTATATTGCGCCGATGAACTCGCCCGAAGCACCGCGCACCGCCTACCGCGACACAGAATGGTGGCGCGACCATTTCTCCGGCGGCATGCTCGATCTGTGGCAGGCGATCGTGCCGCCGGAGCAGGCGCGGGAAGATGCCGACTTCCTGCTCGCGCACGGCGGCCTGCCCCCGGCCGGCCGGGTGCTCGATGTACCGTGCGGCGACGGCCGGGTGGCGATCGAACTGGCGGCGCGCGGCGTGCACATGGTCGGCGTCGACATCTCCGCCGGCCAGATCGAGGCGGCACGGCAAACGTCGCTCGCGCGCAAGCTGGACATCGAGTGGCATGTGGCCGACATGCGCAGCGTGCCGTGGCGGGCAAGCTTCGACGCCGGCTTCTGCTGGGGCGACAGCTTCGGCTACATGGACGAGGCCGGCAACCGCGATTTCCTCGCCGCCGTGCATCGCGCGCTGGTGCCCGGCGCGGGCTGGGCGATGGAAATGCAGATGGTGGCCGAGTTGCTGCTGCCGCGCCTGCAGCGGCGCGTTAGCGGCCGCGCCGGTGATTTCGAGGTCGCGGTGCGGCGCGACTACGACGCGCAGTCGGGCCGCCTGGCGGTGGAATACGAACTCACGCGCAACGGTGTGCGGGAGACCCGCCACGCCTCCTACCGCATCCACACGGTCGCGGAGATCAGCGCCCTGCTTGCCGATGCCGGATTCGCCGTGGACCGGCTGTGCGCACGCGACGGCCAGCCCTTCACCGCCGAGGCCGATCGACTGCGCGTGGTATGCCGCGCGCTCGGGCCGCCCGGCTGACCGTGGCGCCTTGCGCGAGCCACTGCCTGTCACTTCGAGCCAGCGAATGGGTGCCCGGAGAGCCGCATGGATAGGCGCTCTCCGGGCATGCTGCCTGGAGGTCGAGTGGTGGTGCGGCTTCTGGCGCGGCATGGCTGAAGGCCGCCGACGGGAGCGCCTTCCAGGGCAGGGCCGCGGTGATGCCGCGGTTGTGCCACGGGTTGTGCCAAGCTCTGCGTTCGGCCAAACTACGCCGCTCGACGAACTTGCAGTGCCCGGCCGTTGCACAGGGGAAACCATGCCACCGACTGCTCCCATCCTATCGACGCTGTTGCTCGCCGCTGCGCTGGCCGGGCCGGCGCGGGCTGAGGCACCGCGGCAGATCAAGGCGGTCGGCTCGGTCGAACTGGCCGATGCCGCCGGCGACATCGGGCCGATCAGCACCTCGGAGGGCGAGGAGCCGCCGCTCGATGTGGTCAAGCTCGCCATTGCCAGCGACGGCAGCCGGCTTGCCGTCGCCGCCACGCTCAAGGATGCGCCGGGCAAACTCGCCACCACCGTGGTCGAGTTGTTCATCGACACCGACAACGCGGCGGCGACCGGCGCCACCCTGACCCGCGGCGGCCAGCGCGGTTTCGAGTACCGGGCGGAACTGCGCCTGTGCATGAGCTACCAGGACGGCGCGGCCAGTTGCGCCGGCGGCTCGACTCAGGCCGCGCCGACGCGCCGCTGGGGCGCGATGGAACTCAAGCGCTTCAAGGGCAGGGACGACTTGGCCCGCGAAGATGTGGTGAGCGCGCTCGGCTTCCCTGGCGAAAAGCGCTCGATCGAGGTACCGATGAAGGGCCAGATTGTCGAGGCCTCGCTCGAGTACGTCGACCTCAAGCTCAAACCCGGCCAGCAGATCCGCATCCTCGCGCGCGAGGCAGGCGGCAACCCCAAGGACGGCAGCGGCGATTTCCCCGAGATCCTGCTGACGCTCAAATAGCCGCCAAGGTGCCCGCTTGATGCAGGAAGACTACATTGCCGCGCGCATGGCTGAACTGGCCGGCGTCTTTCGCCCCGGCGGCAAGACGCCCACCCCGGTCCAGTTGCGCGAATTCACCCTCAAGATGATGCGCGAAGACTGCAACGATGCCGGCATCGAGGCGGGCGAATTCGACGCGGCGCTCGCTGCCGGCGACATCGCCGCCCTGCACGGCCGGGCACGCGACATCTCGGTCGGCGCGTTCCAGGCGCACGCCGCGCGGCGCGACAAAGTGCGCAACCTGCAGATCGCCGGCATCCTGCTGCTGTTCATCTGCTTCATGGTCTTTCTCTACACATCGTTTTGAAGCAGGGTCGGCAAGCGGCGGACGGTCGCGCCATTCAGTGCGGCGGCGAACTGTTGCGCGACCTTGCCCTGCGCGCGATCCGCCTCTATCAACGCTACCTCTCGCCGCGCAAGGGCTTTGCCTGCGCCTATCGGGCCTGCACCGGGGGCGCCAGTTGCTCGGAACTGGGCTTTCGGGCGATCCGCCGCTACGGCCTGCGCGGCGGCCTGCGGGTGCTCGATGCGCGGCTCGAACGCTGCCGGCAGGCCGCGTCGCAGCAGCCCCGGCGCACCGCCTGGCCGCGCGCGCAAGCGGGCGATTGCGACTGCGATCTGCCGTGCTCGTCGTTCGACGCCTGCGACTTCGCATCCTGCGGCGACGGGTCGGCCGGCCGGCCGCGCCGCCAGCGCAAAGCGAAAAAAACGTAAGGACCGCAAGCCCGCCCGCGAGCGCGATCGCTCAGCCGGCGGCCCGCCGCCGCCTGAAACGATCACGCATCCGCTTGATCGACGCGCCTGCCATTGCCGCGGCCGCCCGGCCGCGGCGGAAAGACCCACCAGCTTGCCGCGACGGCCAGCCCGAACAGCGTGTAGGCGAGCGTGAATACCCAGCCCGGCGCCTGGTAGTACAGCAGGCGCTGCAACCAGTGCGCGACGAAGCTGCCGTCATAGGTGCCCGCCTGCGCCCGCTCGCGCAGCCACATTTCGAGCGTGGTGAGCGGGCACACCACACCGAGCCAGGCCTCGGCCACCACGAAGGCGATCGCCGCCAGATGCGCCAGCCGGAATCCGCGCGCATTCACCCACCGCCAGCCGCGCAGGTTGCCGGCGACTATGACGACCAGCCCGCCGACGACGAACCCGACGATCGCCACATGCAGCGCCAGCACCGCATCGGCGAGCAGTCGATAGGCCAGTTCGTCATCCACCTGAAATGCCGGGCGGGTAGGCGGCCGCCAGCGCGGCGCTAGCGGGCAGCGCCGTCAGCGGCGCGATTCGGGAACGACACTTCCAGCACCACGCATCCGACATCCGTTCTGAATGGCCCGTGCACCTCGCCCGGCGGCCGGCTGGCGTAGTGCCCGGCTTCCAGCCACAGATCGAACGCCGCGTCGTACAGCCGACCGCTGACGATGAACACCTCCTCCGGGTAGGCATGCGACTTACCGCCGAACGGCGCGCTGTCGGCGCCCGGCAAAAAGCGGGTCAGCCGAGTGTATTCGCCGGTGGCCGGATCGATGCTCAACGTCAGTTCCTCGGCCATGCCTTCCAGCCCCTTGACCGGCGCCCAACGCGCCCGGTGCTGCGGATCGAACGTGTTCCAGTATGTGGCAGTCGACTTCGTCATGATCTGCTCCGCTGCGCCGCCGGCGCGCATTGGGTTCGTTCGTCCTCGAACGCCCGCCGCCTCGTCGCACGCGTCGGCCAGCGCTCACCTCGGCAAAGGATAAGGCCAGACACCGGCCGAGGTCCAGATCGTTGCTTGCGACGCGGGCGGGGATGGCGGGAACACAGGTTCCTCGGTGGATATAAACAAGACCTGACCCCATATTGCATGCTCCATGTCTCTTGCCGTGAAGACCTGCACATGTCATGCACGCGGCGGTTTGCAAGCGCCGCAGCCTGCGGCTAACGGGTCATCTTCAACGTGTCGGCGACCATTTCGCAAGCTGGTGCGAACATCTGAGCGACCGACTGCGTGTACACGCAGCGCACTAAGACATCCTGACCGTTGATCACGAGTCCTATCACGCGCGTGCGCATCTTGTCGCGATCGACTTGGACATCGCTCGCTTCCTGGCCAAGCATCCTTCGAGTTCCGGCCGACACGACCTTGGCGCGAGGGAACACGGCAAAGTCCTGCGTGACCTGCTCGGTGTAGGCGGTGACCGAGGGCGACTGCAGGCGTGGCTTGTCGATATACACGGCGATCGAGGCTTCCTGGCCGCCGCCGGGCTCCGCTCGAATCCCGGTTACCTCACCCGAGCCATCGGCAAACTCATGATCCAGCTTGAAGTAGTTGGGGTAAGAAAACGTGTATCGGCCATTCACGTCGCGGAACACGGAAACGTGCGATCCGCCAGGCTGGGCCGCCAGTGAATTGCCGCACAGGGCGAGTGCAGCGACGCAGAGAGACAGCGATCCAAATCGAGACATCATGGACTCCTCAGGATGCTTGATGCCAAGTGGCCAATCGCACAATCGCGGTACGCGGTGTCGACCAAACCGGTCGCGCTGCGCGGGTGCGTTCGTCGTTCGCCCGCGAGCAGCTGGTTGAACCGATCGCCTCGCTGCCGCCGTGCCTGACCGGCGTGGAATCCGGCGAACAACCGGTGTCTGTCTTCTATTGCTTGAGCGTCGAAGCCGGCTACCCGATGAAATCCGGTGTCGGTCACGCAGCTTGGCGCCGAATCGCCCGCGAACCGCATGAATCGGAAATCCGCCGACGCCACTATGCCAGGAGCCGCATGAAATGGCGCTCCTGGAGGTGCACCGCCCGCAGATGTCCAATCCATGCGGCCATTGGCGTGGTCGGCAGATCGCCCCTGCGGCTGCCTGTCGATGGAGGGGAGCACGCCCAGAATTGGCGCGGTGCAATGAGGTGAAAGTCCCCTGTGGGAGCACCGGCATGGATCCATAGTGAATCGATGATAACCACTAGCCGAAGTCAAGGGCAATCCCACGAGGGCTTGTCTGGAGCAAGCCGGAGTGCAAAAGCACGCGCAGGTTGGGCTAAGCACCGCGCAGCCCAACACCAATGGGATACGCGCGTTGGGCTTGCTGCGTCAGCCCAACCTACTCGGCTCACTTGAATCGGCGGCGCTTGCATTGCGCCAAGTGTTGACTACAACGCTCGCGAGGATGCTAGATTGAACCCAAACGCCTAGTTCAGCTGGGACAACATGACGCGCTATGTGATTGAGCCCGAATTGGCACTGCAGTTGGCTGAGCAAAGAGCCAAGGTTCCCGCTGGACACAAGTTGCTAGCGCCGACTCTATTGAGATCGCAGGTGCTCGCACAACTTTATGCGGAAGTTGTCCGTGGCTCAATGAACCGCAAGGAGGCCGAGCTTCGGCTTGACTACCTGCGCGGACTGCAGATTCGACTGCTCGGCGATCGGGTGCTACAGCGCGTTGCATGGGACATTGCAATTCAGCTTGAGTGGAAAGACACCTTTACTGCTGAGTACCTGGCGTTGACGAAGCTGCAGGCAGATGCGTTGGTGACTGGCAATGGGTGGCTGAGCCTTGCGGCGTCGAAGTTCGTACCGGTGGTCACGCTGGAGCAATTGCTCACCGAGCGTAGTGGTGCGGCTACCCGGATTGCTCCGCCTAACGAATGAAAGAGACTTCCCCGTCCCGAGGCTGCGGCAGAAGCTGCAAACGGCAAGGGAGCGCGCAAAACCGTGTGAGGTGTCGCCACCGACCGCCGTAGTGGAAACCATCGGTAACTGTACGTTTCGCCCGCCGTTGTTAGTGCAACATAGCTTCTGCAATTGCCCTGTCGGGTGCTTGGGAAAGCACTTGTCGACAAATTGCGCGTCGGGATCGCTCGACTACTTGATGTTGGTGATCAGGAAGTTCTGATACGACTGCACCCATTCGAGGTTCGCGGTGCGGCCGGGGGACGGGAAATCCGGCACGGTGAAGGTCTTAGACGTGCCTGTGAGCCAAGGCTGCCCACCCGATTGCACTGTCCAAACAGTGTGTGAGTCGAGCGGAATACCATCGGCGCTCACGGTGACCACGTGAATGCCGTTGGACAGGTTGTTGAAGTTGTACAGGATGGAGTAACCGGTGTCGGTCCTTCCGCAAACGCTCTGCGTCCCGAGAAGCCTTGTCCCGGCCCCTGCCTTGCCCGCCCAGACACCGTCGATGTAGACGTCTATGTCCTTCGAAAAGCAGTGATAGCCCGATATGACGCCGACCCCCGAGACGATGGAGAAGTCTACTGGCGTGCCGAGGTATCCGGTTCCCGCAAATTCGACCGGCGCGAAGTTCGCCACGATGTAGGCATCGGCGGTCATTGCGGTGCGGCACACCGGGACGTTGGCGCTGCAGTTGCCCGTCCACCCGGTGAAGACGTAACCCTGCGCCGCGGACGCAGCCAACGCAACGGTGTCGCCATACGGAATGCTGGCCGCACATCCGGTCTGGCAGGTGCCGACCGTATCGATGGTGATCGTACCGTTCCCGCCGGACACCGCAACAGTCAGGGTTCGCGTCGTCGAGTTCTGCGGCGGGGGAAAGGTACCGGACCCGTCATCCAGCGCAGTAAGCAGGAAGTTCTGGTACGACTGCACCCAATCGAGCGTTGCGGTCACCCCAGCGCGCGGGAAATCGGCAAGCTGGACCCGTCGGCTAGCACCGGTGAGCCAGGGTTGTCCTCCGGACCGGAAAGTTGTAACGATGTGGGAATCCAGCTGAATGCCGCCGGCCGCAACATCGACCACGTGAAGACCGTTGGACAGGTTATTGAAGTTGTACAGGATCGAGTAGCCGGTGTCTGTCCTGCCGCAGACCCCTTGCGTACCGAGAAGCCGGGTGCCGGCCCCTGCCTTGCCTGCCCAGACTCCGTCGATGTAGACGTCGATGTCCTTCGAGGAGCAGTGGTAGCCCGATATGACACCGACCCCCGAGGCGGTCGATCCATTGACCGGCGTACCGAGCAAACCAGTCCCCGCCGACTGAACCGCCGTGAAAGTGGCGCTGACTTCGAGGTTGGCCGAGAGCTTGACGTTACAAATCGGCATCGTCCCGCTGCAGGCGCCGCTCCACCCGGAGAATACGGCGCCCGGTTTCGCGGAAGCCGCGAGCGCAATGGTCGTGCCTGGGTCGAATCGGGCCAGGCAGGACGATCCACATGAGATCCCGGTCGGGAGCGACACCACTGTGCCGTCCCCGGTCTTGCTGATATTGAGGGAATTCAGCCCGGCTGGACTCAGCCACCGGCTAAGCGAATTCCGGTAGGCGACATCGAAGCGGCCGAACGTTTGTGGCGGCGGCGCGCAACCATCCGGACCCCCTAACAACTGGCCAACCAGGTAGTGGCTACCGTTTAGCGAGGCAAAGAGCCCAGATCCGCTGCTCCCCGCCTCCCACGTACCCTTGGTCGGAAGAACGGACATGAATTCACCCGCAGCCTGTGTTGCATCTGTGCAGTTGAACGTTTCCTCGCCCGTCGAGCAGTCTTTGAATCCGACCAGGACACCCGTCGAGATCTTTTGGATATCGCCCTCTGGGTGATGCAGCCCCAGAACCGTGCTGCCGGCGGCCGTCGGATCCGGCGACCATCCTGCCAGCACGGTACCCGCTGGCGCAGGTTGGTTGAGGCGAACGAACGAGGTGTCTGTAAGCGCGCTGGCGTATAGCAGCGTGGCGCCGCCATAGGTCTTGGTGAATCGCGAATCGAGCGTGTTCGACCCGCAGCTTGCGGCACGGTAGAACCACCATGCTTCGATCGTCGACGCGTAAGTCTGAGAGGGGACGCAGTGGTTCGCAGTCAAGAAGTAAGGAACGAAGTCGGACGCACTGTTGTTCAGCAGCGTGCCGGAGCAGATGTAGGAGTTGCCCAGGCCGTCCGTGAAGTGGATCTTGGCGGTTGCGAGGCTCTCGAGTGCCCAGTCAGAATTGCAGGTCGCGTCAATTTCGCAGCTCAATGAGGTTGCATAGGGAGTAGCGGTCTTCGATGACGACAGTCTGAAGAATTGCGACAGGTGCGGGATCGACACGGACACCGACGAGGGATCGATGCCCTCCGGCAGTTCAATCTCAAGGGTAATGGCGTCCCCGTCGAAGTAAGGGGACCAGTAGGTGTGTGCGGTCTCCGAGGTATCGCCCGCGTCGGCGTTCTGTTGCAACAGTGCCAGCACTTCCCTTCCTGCGATCTGGAAGCCGCCGGCTTCCGTGGCATTGTAGAAGCGCAACGATGCCCCCTCGGGCAGTCGCTCCACCAGGACTGCCATGCGCAGACCGGCCGCGCCTGGCGCAGTGACAGTGATTGCGGTCGCGTAACGACCTTCCGAATTGAGCTGCCATTGCAGGATCCCCTTCAACTGCGCTGGTGTTCGTAGCGGCTCGACAGCTCGTCCCACGCCGACTTGGTGCGGCGCACCGGGCGCACGTGACGCGGCACGCGCGCGTTGCGCGCTCTTGACTTCGGCGGGTGCTGCGTCGATTGAGACTGCTGCCGGCACTGGCTTGGGTCCGACCCGGCGCAGGGCGTAGGGGTTGGCGCGTTGATCCGCTGGAGTGCCGACGGATTCGACTTTGACGCCGTCCTCCGAGGCGAAGGAGATACTCGAGCAAAGAGTCAGAACGACAGTGCAAAGGAGAGCATACAAGGCAATCTTGCATGGTCGTCCGTCGCATCCTGGAAACTCCGACGAATTGCAATCCATTTGTTGCCCCCGATCAGGTTGGACGAAAATTTGGGCTCAGGCGCCCGACGTCAAATGGCTCGGGCAGGGAAATCCATATGTGCCGGATTCCACCCGAGTGGCGCGACCAACGACAGGCTCAGTATAGGGACGCGAACGATTCCCGGCACTACCTGCGCAGGTGGGGTCGGCATAAGAAGGGTTCTGAAGGTTGTCTGTCCTGCCCCCCACCAGCTGTATGGCAGCAGCGTTGCGGTGACTCGACAACATGAAAGACTGTGGATGGCCCCGTGGCCGGGGGGGGCGTTACGAACCCGCTGAAGGTCAACGTGGATCGGCTGTACTCGCGGGACAAATTGTAGCGGACGAACACCATGCGTTTGATCATCGAGGCTGTGATTAACCCATCATCCACCACGCAGAGAGTTGTCAGGCGCGGGGTCGTTGCATCAAGATCGTCAATCATCCCATGCCATCTTGGAGCTCTTTGGCGGCAGGTGGCAGCGTGTGCCAGAACTTCAGACTTGCCAAATCAAGTCGAGCACGGCTGCTCATCCCGTTCTTGAGAATCAAGCGGCCCAACAGCCTGCCACACTTGAGCGCCACCTGCGCTGCATCCGTGGGCTTGATTTCACGATGTGAGAAACGGTCGGCAATTCAGGCTCCAATCCGCGGTTTCCTGTCGCGCCTTGTCGCGCAGCTCGTCGAGGATCCGCGTGGCCGCCAGCGTTGCACCAAGCACGGCGAGGCCAACGCACCGCGCGACGAGGCGCCCGACAGTCTGGTGATTCTTGTTTTGCATAAGACCGTGATCGTATGCGAATGCGATCGAGGCGACCGTGCATCCGATCACGCAGATCAGTATGGAGCTGTTACAAGATGCTTCCTCAACCCTGGCGTTTCACAGAACAAGCGGCGGGTACCGAGCGTCGTTGTGAGCGCCCTCCGATGGCCGGGTGCCGGAGATCGCGAACTGCCGCTTCGTAGAAGCGAAACACGCGAAAACTGTAATTGAGCGTCGGGCCGCTTTGGAGCAGCGCGAAGGGCGGGTATGGGTCAGATCCGGTCTGCTGCGCCGAGGAAGTGAGCGTCGGCTAACCGTCCAATCGAGGCATGGCACAGAAGTTCAGTTTCACCTCACTGGAGTTCCGAGGTAGTCTCGCGCCAGAGGCCGATGCCACCTTCGTCGGCAACCTGTTTGGACTGCGAAGTCTCCGCCACCCGGCTTTGATTCGAACTTGGCCTGCCTTGGTTTGCGCGGCGCCCATCCGGTCAGCTATCACCAGCTGCGCTGCGCGCGCGGCGCCGGCGCAGCCACTTTTCGATCTCGACACCAACGAACACGACTGCCGAGGCGGCCAGGCAGACCGCCAGTTCGGCTGCATTCAGCGGTTGTGTCTTGAATAGCGGATTGAGCGCCGGCAGGTAGACCGTTGCCATTTGCAGCAGCGCGGTGACGAGCACCGTCGCCAGCAGCCAGCCGTTGGACAGCCAGCCGATGGCGAAGATCGATCGGTACTCGGAACGTATCGCGAGGGCCAGGCCTAGCCGCGACAACGTCAGCACCGTGAACACCATGGTCTGCGCATGGCTCGATCCGTTGCCGACCGCCCAGGCCTGGATCAGCAGCGCCACGCATCCCATCAGCAAACCGAAGCCGACGATGTGCTGCCACATGCCGCCGGCGAACAGGCTCTCGTCGGGCGCGCGCGGCGGCCGGCGCATGACGTTGCCCTCCTCGCGCTCGCGCGTCAGCATCAGGCCGGGCAGGCCGTCGGTGACCAGGTTGATCCACAGGATGTGGGTCGGCAGCAGCGGAATCGGTAGGCCGAGAAACGGCGCGAGGAAGATCGCGCACAGTTCGCCGGCGTTGCCGGTCATCGAATACTTGATGAACTTGCGAATGTTGTCGTAGATGCGCCGGCCCTCGCGCACCGCACGCACGATGCTGGCAAAGTTGTCGTCGAGAAGCACCATCGCGGCCGCCTCGCGCGCGACATCGGTGCCGCCCCTGCCCATCGCCACGCCGATGTCGGCGCGCTTCAACGCCGGCGCGTCATTGACGCCGTCGCCGGTCATCGCCACCAGTTCGCCTGCGCCCTGCAGTGCCTGCACGATGCGGATTTTCTGCGCCGGGTCGACCCGCGCGTAAACGCGCAGATCGCCAACCCGGGCGGCGAGCCGCGCGTCGTCGAGTTGCGCCAGTTCGCCGCCGCTGATCACCTGTGCCGGCGAATCGGCAATCCCCAGCCGCTGCGCGATCGCCGCGGCGGTGGCCGGATGGTCGCCGGTGATCATGATCGGCGTGATGCCAGCGGCGCGGCATTCGTCCACCGCCGCGCGTGCCTCGGCGCGCGGCGGATCGATCAGCCCGACCAGGCCGACCAGCGTCAGGCCCGCATCCACCGCATCGAGCGGCTCGGGCAGCGACGCGCGGCGTGCCTCGGCGACAGCAAGCACGCGCTTGCCCTGACTTGCCAGGCGATCGGCTTGGTCGGCCAGCGCGCGGCGCGCCGGCAGGTCGAGTTGCGTTTCGCCGGCGGCCCCCAGGCGGCGCGTGCAAAGGCCCAGCAGCGCCTCGGGCGCGCCCTTGACACACACCCGCACCGCGCCGGCTTCGGCGTGCAGCGTGCTCATCAGCATGCGCACCGAATCGAACGGCAGCTCGGCCAGTCGCGGCAAACTGCTGCGCAGCGCGGCGATGTCGATACCGTTGTTTTCCGCCGCTTCGAGCAGTGCCGCCTCGGTCGGCTCGCCGCTGGCGCCGCCGCCGGCTGCCATCTGTGCGTCATTGCACAGCGCCAGGCATTCGAACAGGGCGCGCCAGGCTGCGGTCAGCACGGCGGGTGGCATGCTTTCGCCGGCCACCTCATAGGTTTCGGCACGCATCCGGTTCCCGGTCAGGGTGCCGGTCTTGTCCGAGCAGATGACGGTGATCGAGCCCAGCGTCTCGACCGCCGGCAGGCGGCGGATCAGCACCTGCTGGCCGACCATGCGGTAGGCGCCGAGCGCCAGCGCGATCGCCACCACCGCCGGCAGCGCCTCGGGAATCGCCGCCACCGCGAGGCTGACTGCCGTGAGGAACATCAGCACCGGCGGCTCGCCGCGCAGCAGCCCGGCGGCGAACACCAGCGCGCAGATCGCCAGCACCGCCAGCGCCAGGCGCGTGCCGAAGCGAGCCAGGCGCTTTTGCAACGGCGTCTTGACCGTGGCGGTGGCGGCGAGCAGCCGGGCGATGGCGCCCAGTTCGGTGTTCATGCCGGTGGCAACCACCAGGCCGACCCCGCGGCCGGCAGCGACCAGCGTGCCCTTGAACGCCATGTTGCGGCGGTCGCCGATCGCCAGGTGCTCGGCATCGATCGCCGCGATGTGCTTTTCCACCGCGTGCGACTCGCCGGTAAGCGCCGCCTCTTGAGTGGCAAAGCGCGCCGCTTCCACCAGCCGCAGATCGGCCGGCACCACGTTGCCGGCCTCCAGCAGCACCAGGTCGCCCGGCACGATATGCTGGGTGGGCAACTGGCGGGTCACGCCGTCGCGCCGCACCGTGGCATGCGGCGCGGCCATGCGGCGCAACGCCGCCATCGCGCGCTCGGCGCGATACTCCTGGAACACGCCGAGCGCCGCATTGAGCAGCACGATCACGACGATGGCGATGGTGTCGGTCGCCTCGCCGACGATGCCCGAGACCAGCGCCGCCGCCAGCAGTACCAGAATCATGAAGTCGGCGAACTGGTCGAACACCATGCGCACCGGGCTGCGGCCTTTGCCCTCGGGCAGCAGGTTCGGTCCGTGCGCCTCGAGCGCGCGCGCCGCCTGCGCGGTATCCAGCCCGCTGCGCAGGTCGCTGGCGAAGTGCCGCGTCAGGGCGTCGAGCGGATGGCGGTGCCAGTTGCCGGCGTCCGGCCGGTTCTCGGGGATCGGCGAAGAGGGCGGCGTCACTGGCGGTCGCGCGGACGGATCAGCAGGATGATCAGCGAGCCGGCCTGCAGCAGCGCCAGAACGATGAAGGCAGCCCGGTGCGCGGCGGACGCGGCGACGCCCTCACCCTGCAGCAGATCGATCAGCGCGCCATAGCCCCATTGCACGGCGAACGCGCCGACGAACGCCATCAGGTTGATCGCGGTCGAAGCGCGGCCGGACAACTCGCCCGGAAAGTAGCCGGCCACGATGCCGTAGACCTGGGCCGAGGTCGCGCCGGCGAAGCCCCAGACGAACCACAGCAGCATCGCGCCGCCGTGAAGCGCGACGATCGCGACTTCCAGCGCGATCGAAAGCGCGAATCCAGCCAGCATCATCGACAGTGGCGTGATGCCTGCGCGGCCAAGGCGGGTGGCGATGGCGGCGATCGACAATTGTCCGGCGAGCATGCCGAGGTTGATCGCCAGCAGATATTCGGCCGCCACCCCGCGGCTGTGGCCGGCGACATTGATCAGAAAGGGTATCGACCAAAGGCTCTGCATCGCCATCAGTCCGCCGCCGAACAGCGCGGCCTGCGGCGCGAAGCGCCAGAACACCGGCGCGGCGAAGATCTGCCGCACGCCCGCGAGTGCTCCGCCGCGCACCTCCGCATTCTGCGGCGGACGGTCGGGCACCAGCAACGCGATCAGCAGCAGCACCGCCACGCAGGCGATCGTCACCACGACGAACACGCCGCGCCAGCCGACCAGCGGCAGGGCCAGTTCCAGCGGCAAGCTTGCGCTGATTGCGCCGAGCGCGCCCGCGGCCATTATCTGGGCGGTCATCGCGGCGTACTGCTGCGGCGGATACCACTGCGAGAACGCCTTTAGCCCTGCCATCAGACAGGCCGACACGCCAAGCCCGATCAGCCCGCGCGCCAGCGCCAGTTGGGTCAGCGAATCGCCCAGCGCGAACAGCAGCGCACCGGCAGCGGCGACGGTCAGCAGGGCGGCTTCGACGCGGCGGGGTCCGTAGCGGTCGAGCGCGATGCCGACCGGTATCTGCGCCGCGGCGAAGGCGAAGAAGTAGGCGCCGGTAAGCAGGCCGAGATCGGCCGCGGTCAGGCCAAGTTCGCGCGTCAGGTCCGGCGAGATCACCGCATTGACGGTGCGCAGCAGGTACGACAGGTAGTAGCCGGCGGCGAACGGCAGGAACAGACGCGCCCAGGGCGCGCGCGGCGAACTCAGCGTACTGGCCACAGCAGCGCCGCGCCACGCACCCCGGAGGAGTCGCCATGGCGGTTGCGCAGCAGCCGGGTGGCGACGACATCGGAGAACACATGCGCCGGCCACAGGCGCGGCACGTTGGCGTAAAGGCGCTCGATGTTCGACAGCCCGCCGCCGAGCACGATGACATCCGGGTCGAGCAGGTTGATCACGCCGGCCAGCGCCTTGGCCAGACGCTGCTCGTAGCGGGCCAGCGTGGCTTCGGCGCAGGCTTCGCCGGCAGCGGCGGCACGCACCAGTTCGGCCGGCGTCAGTTCGATCCCGGCAGTCCGCGCGTGGTCGCGCGCCAGCGCCGGGCCGCAAAGATAGGTTTCGACGCAGCCGCGCCGGCCGCAATAGCATTCGGGCATGGGCTGTGGTTCCTGATCGAGCCGCGGCAACGGGTTGTGGCCCCACTCGCCGGCGATATGATTGGCGCCCGTGAGCACCTGGCCGTGCAGTACGATGCCCCCGCCGACGCCGGTGCCGATGATCACGCCGAATACGCTGTCGGCACCTGCCGCGGCGCCGTCGATCGCCTCGGACAGCGCAAAGCAGTTGGCATCGTTGGCCAGGCGGATCGGCCGGCCGAGTTCGCTTTCGATATCGCGCTTGAGCGGACGGCCGTTGAGGCAGACGGAGTTGGCGTTGCGCATGAGTTCGCCGCCGGGCGAGAGCGAGCCCGGCGTGCCGAGGCCGACGCTGCATGCTGCGCCGAGTTCGCCTTCTGCCTGGCGAACCAGCGTGGCAACCGCGCGCACCGTGGCCGCATAGTCGCCCTGCGGGGTATCGACGCGCCGGCGCAGCACCTCGTTGTGCGCATCGTCGAGCACCGCGACCTCGATCTTGGTGCCGCCGAGATCCACGCCCAGGCGCAGCATGGGCCGGCCTCAGCTTAGCGCGGCGAGCGCGCGGTCATAACTTTCGGTCATTTCTTCCAGGCTGCCGGCGCGCAGGCCCAGGTCGCGGATCAGGCCGTCGCCGAGGCTGTAAATCCAGCCGTGCACGTCGACTGTCTGGCCGCGCTCCCAGGCATCGCGAACGACCGTGGTCTCGCAGACGTTGACCGCCTGCTCGATGACGTTGAGTTCGCACAGGCGATCGGCCTTCAATTCGCCGCCCTCGACGGCCTGCAGCAGCACACTATGCTTGTCGCGCACGTCCTGCACATGGCGCAGCCAGTTGTCGATCAGGCCGAGGCGGTTGTTGCGCAGGGCCGCCTTGACGCCGCCGCAACCGTAATGGCCGACCACCAGAATGTGCTTGACGCGCAGCGCGTCGACGGCGAATTGAAGGACCGACAGGCAGTTCAGGTCGGTATGCACGACCACGTTGGCGACGTTGCGGTGAACGAATACCTCGCCGGGCTGCAGGTCGACGATCTGGTTGGCGGGCACCCTGCTGTCGGAACAGCCGATCCACAGGTACGCCGGCGCCTGCACTTTGGACAGACGCTCGAAGAATTGCGGATCGCTCTCGCGCATGCGGCGGGACCACTCGCGGTTGGCGTTGAAAAGGTGGTCGATGCTGCTCATGATTTCGCTCGGCTATCTGGAGTTGGCGGCGGCGCGCCGTCAACGAATTATACGGACCCGCATTGCGTGCATCGGACCTACAATGGAATCGAAGGAGAACGCGATGATCATCACATTCAAATCCCGCGCCGCCGGCGACGTGATCCAGTTCGGTGACCCCGCCAAGCGTCTGCTCAAGATCATGGGCAAGGACGCCGAATCGGCCACCGGCATCATCACCGTCGAGCAAATTCCCGATGCGCTGGCACGGCTGAAAGCCGCGGTTGCCGCGGAACGCGCCGAACTCGGCGGCAAGTCCGCCGGGCAGGACGACGACGAGCAGAGTGGCAAGCCGCCGGCGATCACCCTGTCGCAGCGCGCGGTGCCGCTGATCGAATTGCTGGAATACTCACTGCGCGACAAGACGCCTGTGACTTGGGGTATCTGACGCCGTTGGCGCGGATTGCTGCGGCGCCGCATAAAAATACCCCTTCATTTCCATGAAGTTGTCACGTTTTTGTATTATGCTGCCTGAAGTTCCTGCCATAAGTTGCTAGAAGCGCAGGATAAAATCCGCATCCGTCCCGATGCGGGCACGGAGGGTGAGATGGGCAAGATCGTGGTTCTTCTGAGCGTGGCGGGTTTTCTGGTGGCAACCGTCATGCATATTGGCGGCATGCTGCCGCTAATTCTGGTGCTGGTGGCGCTGATCGCCTATTCGGTGATCGCGCGACAGCGGGCCACCCTCAGCGACACTGCGGCGCAGGTCAACGATGCCCGCACCCGTGTCGCCGCGCAGGCTTCGCCCTACGACCTGATTCGCCACGATTGACCGGCCTGGGGGCCGCACGGGACGGCCCTCTCCAGCCTGGCACCGCCAGAAGCGCCATTCCATGCGGTTCCTGGCGCGATGGCTTGTCTGTCGACCAATCCCTTGGTCGCACCTCGCCCATCAGGGGCTGCCGATCTCCTCGAGCGCGACCTGCAGTTCGAGCCAGCGTTCTTCGGACTGCGCGATCGATTCGGCAAGCTCGGCCTGACGCTTGAGCAGTGCCGGCAACTGCGGCGCACTTGCGCCGGCGTAGAGCGACGGCTCGGACAATTGCGCATCGAGCAGCGCCTTCTCGCCCTGCCAGCCGGCAAGTTGCTTTTCCAGCGTGTCGAGTTGCTTCACCAGCGGGCGCCGTTGCGCGAGTCTGGCATCGCGGTCGGCGGCCTCGGCGGCGCGGTCGCGCTTGCGTTGCGCCTTGTCGGTATCCACCTCGGCGCGCTGCTGTTGCGCGCGCTGCCCGTCGAGCCAGTTGCGATAGTCGTCGAGATCCCCGTCGAACGGCGCCAGCGCGCCATGCGCCACCAGGTACAGCGCATCCACCGTGGTGCGCAGCAAATGCCGGTCGTGTGAAACCAGCACCACCCCGCCTTCATATTCGGCCAGCGCCAGGGTCAGCGCCTCGCGCATTTCGAGGTCGAGATGGTTGGTGGGTTCGTCCAGCAGCAGCAGATTCGGCCGCCGGTAGATCAGCAGCGCGAGCGCCAGGCGCGACTTCTCGCCACCGGAGAAGGTTCCGCACTTCGCGCCCGCCATGTCGCCGCGAAAATCGAAGCGGCCGATCCAGTCGCGCAAATCCTGCTCGCGCCCGCCCGGGTCGAGCTTCTGCACATGCCACAGCGGCGATTCGTCGGGCCGCAACTGTTCTAGCTGATGCTGCGCGAAATAGCCGATCGCCAGCCCGTTGCCCTCGCGCCGCTCGCCGCCGATCGGCGCGAGCTCGTTCGCGAGCAGCTTCACCAGCGTCGACTTGCCGGCGCCGTTGCGGCCGAGCAGGCCGATCCGCTCGCCCGGCCGCAGCGTCAGCTGGAGGCGCGAGAGCACGGTCTTGTGGCCGTAGCCCGCGCTCGCCTCGTCGAGCACCAGCAGCGGGTCGGGCGCGCGGCCCGGCTCGCGGAAGCGGAATGTGAATGGCGTATCGACATGCGCCGCCGCAATCTCTTCCATGCGCGCCAGCGCCTTGATGCGGCTCTGCGCCTGACGGGCTTTGGTCGCCTTGGCGCGGAAGCGGTCGATGTAGTCGTGCAGATGCGCGATCTCGCGCTGCTGCGCCTCGTAGGTCGCCTGCTGCGAAGCCAGCCGCTGCGCGCGCAGGCGCTCGAAATCGCTGTAGCCGCCGCGGTAGAGCGTGAGCTGGCGCTGGTCGATATGCGCGATGTGGCCGACCGTCGCATCGAGAAAATCGCGGTCGTGCGAAATCAGCAGCAGGGTACCGCGATAGTCGCGCAGCCACTTTTCCAGCCAGATGATCGCATCCAGATCGAGGTGGTTGGTCGGCTCGTCGAGCAACAGCAAGTCGGAGCGGCACATCAGCGCGCGTGCGAGGTTCAGCCGCACCCGCCAACCGCCGGAAAAGCTCGACACCGGCTCGGCGAATTCGGCGTCGCGAAAGCCCAGGCCGTGCAGCAGTTCCGCCGCGCGCGCGCGCGCGCCGTAGCCGTCGATGCTGCCGAGTTGTTCGTGCAGTTCGGCAACCCGCATGCCGTCGTCGGCGGCCTCGGCGGCCGCCAGATCGCGCTCGATCGCGCGCAGCCCGGCATCGCCGTCGAGGGTGAAATCGAGCGCGGCCATCGCCAGTGCCGGCGTTTCCTGCGCGACGTGGGCGATAACCCAGTCGCGCGGCAGGTCGAGATCGCCGGCTTCCTGATGCAGTTCGCCGCGCAACAGCGCGAACAGGCTCGACTTGCCGCTGCCGTTGGCGCCGGTCAGGCCGATCTTCTGCCCGGGATGAACCTGCAGCGAAGCGGACTCGATCAAAACCTTCGCCGCGCGGGCAAGCGTCAGGTTGCGTAGCTGGATCACGGTCAACGAGGGTTGTGGGCAGCCCGTTATTGTAGGCGTTGGCCTCCTGCGCTGCGCTTGCGGTATCCTTGCCACCGATGAAAACCCTGTATGCGGCTTGTCTGCTCGCGCTGACGGTCGCCGCGTTCCAGCCCGCAACAACCTTGATCGCCGCCGAGCCGCCCGACCCTGCGGCGGGCTTCGCGCCGCTTGCGCCCGGCGAACGCGATCGCCTGCTCGACGAGGCCAAGTCCCAGCGTGCGCGCGCCCAGGCGCTGCGCAGCGAGGCGGAGAGCGAGTTTCGCCGCAGCGAAGCCGCCTGTTACGACAAGATCATGGTTTCGGGCTGCCTCGACGAGGCCCGCCAGGAGCGTCTGCGCAAGACGCTCGAGGCGCGCCGGCTGGATGTCGCCGCACAGCGCATGCAACGCGAAGTGAAACTGCGCGAGAACGCCCAGCGCGAGGCGCAGAACGCCGAGAAGTCGCCGGCACGCGAGGCAGAGGCGGCAGAGGCGGCGGCCCGCAACAGCGCGGCGTCCCAGGCGCGCGCCGCCGAGCATGCCAAACGCGATGCCGAGCGCGAGCGCGAACTGCAGCAGGCGCCGGCACGCGCCGCCGCCGAAGCAGCGAACCGGCAAAAGTCCGCCGATGACGCCGGCAAGCGCCAGGCCGCCGAGGCGAAGCGCGCCGGCAAACGCGCCGCGGCGGCCGCCCGCCAACGCGCCGAGATCGATCGCAAGGCCGCCGAACATGCCAGGCGCCGCGCCGAGGCGCAGGCCGCGGCGGCGGCCAAGGCGGCCGAGACAAACGCCGGGGCTGCGCCGGCGCCAAAGTAGTCGCTACCGCCCGCAAGCCGCGGGCAATCCATCGAGTCGCGCTGCGTTCGCGCGGCACATCCGTCAAAGAGGATCTCGTAATGCCGTATCGATTTGTTCGTCTCGCTGTCTTCGTCGCCACACTCGGCGCGGCCGGCATCGCCACCGCTGCATCAGCGCAGGCACGGGCGCAGCCGGCGGCGCCCGCCAAGCCGGCAGCGCTGAAAGTCGTTGCCCGCTACGACTTGAGCATCACCGTCGACCCCAACCGGCCGAGCGAGGCGGTCAGCCGGGTGAAGGCGGCCAAGGGCGCGATGGCGCTGCTCGGCGGTTCGATCGCGGCCGGCACAATCGAAGATGTGGTCAGCATCGGCGAAGAGACTTACACGATTTCGTCCAGCGGCAAGGCCGAACGCCTGCTTGCCACGCTGCTCGGCGGCGACACACTGTCGCGGCGCAGCGAAGGAGCGGTCGGCGGCGGCTACCTGGCGTCGCAGCGCTTCAGCGAGACGCGCGGCAGCAAGCGGCGGCTGGGGGTCAACACCGATTATCCGAAGCGCATCGCGATCTTCTACAAGAACGGCAGGGAGACCAAGACCGAACCGGTCAACTACCGGATTGCCGACAGCGCCAGCATGCCCTACCTGTTCTTGCGCCAGCCGCTGCCGCTGACCGCGATGACGATTGCCGCGACCGACGGACTGGCGATCAGGGAATTCATCATGAAGGTGTCGGACGAAACGGTGCAGGTCGGCAAGGCGCAGGTGGCGGCCGTGCATCTGACGCGCGACCAAAGGAAGGGCGACGATGCCTCGCTCGACCTGTGGCTGCGCAAGGAAGACGGCATGCCGCTGCGTTTTCGCGTCGGCCTCGACGACAAATACGGCGTGGTGCTCGAACAGAAGTTGCGCGAGCTGCCGCCGATCGTCAAGTAACCGAATCCGCCCTAAGACGCACCGGTCCGGCGTTCTCAGGGTGCAAGCCGCGCTTGTCGGCGTAGAAGTCGCCGATGCGGGCCATGTCGCTCGCCGGGTCGCCGCTCGGTTCGAGCCAGGTGTCGATGCCGAGGCGCTTGTTGCCGTAGTCGATGAAACCCAGCCCGACCGGCACGCGCGCCGCAAGCGCGAGCCGGTAGAAGCCGGATCGCCACGCCTCGGTGCGCGAGCGCGTGCCCTCGGGCGTGATCACCAGGTAGAACGCCTCGTGCGCGTCGAACTGCGCGCGCAACTGCTCGACCAGCCCGCTGCTCACGCTGCGATCGACCGCGATGCCGCCGAGCCAGCGGAACAGTGCGCCGAACGGCCAGCGGAACAGCGTGTGCTTGCCGATAAAATGTAGCGGCAAGCCGATCGCGGCGCGGCCGAGCACGCCGACCGGAAAATCCCAGTTCGAGGTATGCGGGTAGACCACCACCACCGCCTTGGGGCCGGGCGGCGGCAGGTAATCCACCCGCCAGCCGAATGCCCGCAACAGCGCGCCTGCCAGCCGTCCGCGCAGGCCCGCTGGGGTGTGCGCCATGTCTGCTCCTCCGGTTTTTCGCGCAGCTTACGCGAATCCGGGAAGGGCGGGTTCAGGCCTCGATGCCCTGGCTGGCGAGGTATTCGTCGTAGCTGCCGCGGTAATCGACGATCGTGCCATCCTGGCGGATCTCGATGATGCGGGTGGCGAGTGAGCTGACGAACTCGCGGTCGTGCGAGACGAACACCAGCGTGCCGGCAAACTTCTCCAGCGCGGTGTTGAGCGATTCGATCGATTCCATGTCGAGGTGGTTGGTCGGCTCGTCCATCACCAGCACATTGGAATGGAGCAGCATCAGCCGGCCGAACAGCAGGCGGCTCTGCTCGCCGCCGGAGAGCACCTTGACCGCCTTTTTCACTTCGTCGCCGCTGAATAGCAGGCGGCCGAGCGTGCCGCGGATCAGCGTTTCGAGATCGCCGCCCCGCTCCTGGCCAGCCTCGACGCCGGCGCGTGCATAGCCGCTGATCCAGTCGGTCAGCGTCGCGTCGGAGGCGAAGTCGGCCGCGTGGTCCTGCGCGAAATAGCCGGGCCGGGCCTTGTCGGTCCACTTGACCGTGCCTTGCTGCGGCTTCAATCCACCCGCATCCGCGCCCATCAGCAGGCGCAGCAGCGTGGTCTTGCCGACGCCGTTTTCGCCGATCACCGCCACCTTGTCGCCGGCCTCCAGCGCGTAGCTGAAGCTGCGGATCACTGGCTGCTTCGGGTCGTAGCCGAACGTGAGTTTCTCGACCTCGCAGGCCAGGCGATGCAGCTTGTCCTTCTCGTCGTAGTCGAAGCGGATCCACGGGTACTGGCGCGACGAGGGCTTGATGTCTTCGACCTTGATCTTCTCGATCTGGCGGGCGCGCGAGGTGGCCTGGCGGGCCTTCGATTTGTTGGCCGAAAAGCGGCGCACGAACTCCTGCAGGTCGGCGATCTTTTCCTTGGCCTTGGCGTTGGCGGTGCTCTGCTGGGTGCGCGCCAGGGTCGAGGCTTCCATGTAATCGTCGTAATTGCCCGGGTACACCTTGAGCGTGCGGTAATCCATGTCCGCCATGTGGGTGCACACCTGGTTGAGGAAGTGGCGGTCGTGGCTGATGATGATCATGGTGCTCTGGCGCTCGTTGATCACCTCCTCGAGCCAGCGAATCGTGTTGATGTCCAGGTTGTTGGTCGGCTCGTCGAGCAGCAGGATGTCGGGGTCGGCGAACAGCGCCTGGCACAGCAGCACGCGCAGCTTCCAGCCCGGCGCGACTTCGCGCATCGGGCCGTTGCACTGTTCGGTGGTGATGCCCACGCCATGGAGCAGTTCGCCGGCGCGCGACTCGGCGGTGTAGCCGTCGTACTCGGCGAACTTCGATTCGAGTTCGGCCGCGTGCATGTAGTCGGCCTCGGTCGCATCGGGGTTGGCGTAGATCGCGTCCTTCTCCTGCATGCAGGCCCACATCTGCTCGTGGCCCATCATCACTACATCGAGCACGCGCGCCTCTTCGTAGGCGAACTGGTCCTGGCGCAGGAAGGCCATGCGCTCGCCCGAGTCGAGCGCGACATTGCCGGCCGAAGGTTCGAGGACACCGGCAAGAATTTTCATGAAGGTCGACTTGCCGGCGCCGTTGGCGCCGATCAGGCCATAGCGATTGCCGTCGCCGAACTTGACCGAGACGTTTTCGAAAATGGGCTTGGCCCCGAACTGCATGGTGATGTTGTTGGCGATCAGCACTGCGAAATTCCTGGTGAGCCGCGCGTGAAGGGAGGGGTTGCGGCGGTGCAAAAGGCGGCAAGTGTAGCGGTTTCGCCGGCAAATAGTCGCCGGCTTGCCGATTGGCGCTGCAGACGTTGCGGCCCCGCTACAGGGCAGGCTGCGAGCCACTATCCACGGCTATCTCCGGCATGGCATGCCTACGAGCCTTTATCCATGCGGCGTTCCGGGTTGCCATGCTGTAGACGGCCATCCGGCGCGGCTTCCAGCCCTGCCGGCGGTCAGGCGAGCAGGATTCCGGCGCTCGCCATCCGCTCCAGCAACGTATCGAGCGCCACGCCGCCGCCGCAGATCGCGGCGAGCTCATCGCGCGAGCGGGTGCCGTCCATCGCTTGCAGCAGGCCGCGCGTGGCCGCCTCGTCTACCCGGATCACGCCATGATGCAGGTGCGGGACAGTGTGGCCGAGCGAGGCTTCCAGCCGCGCCACGCGCCAGACCAGCGGCCGCTCGCCGGCCCGCCGCGCGGCGTGGCGCGGTTCCAGATGCACGTTGAAGAACGAGGCCGCGTAGTAGCTGTGCAGCGTCGCCGCCAGCGCCTGCGGGTCGGCGGCCCCCGCCGCCAGTTCGTCGAACGGCAGCGAAGCCGGCCACGCCTCGGCGAGCCGTCGCAGCGCTGCCTGCGCCGCAGGATCGCGGGTGGTCACCGTGACCTCGTTGCGGCGGTTGCGGTAGGCCAGCGCGGCGGGCTGCTGCGGCGGCGCCACCGCATCGATCGGCGCCGAATAGTGAAAGCGCATCATCAGCGCCGGATCGACGATGCGCTGCAACTGCAGCGCAGCGCGGCACAGCAGGCTGCGGCGAAAGCGCCGCAGCTTGAAAAAATCCAGGTACTGCTGGAACGCCAGCGGGTCGGCACCCTGCATGGCGCGCAGCGCCTGCGCCGCTGTGCCTTCGATGGCGGTGGGCAGCATGTCGCTGTAAGTCGCCTCGGCGACGAACTGCATGTCATGGCCTGCGGCGAGCGCGGCGAATTCGTGAAAGTAGTACGGCTGCCAGGCCGGCGCCAGATCGTCGTGAAAGATCACCGCGTCGTCGGTTTCGTCCAGGCGCGCCGATTCCTCCTGCGCCAGCCGGTGCGCCAAGTCGTCGCGGCCGGTGCCGTGCGCCACCAGTTGCAGCATGCGCCGCGCCTGCTCGATCTTGTCGCGCGGCGCGTCGAACCGGGCGCTGTGGAACCGCATCATGTCGCGCCACATGGCACGCATGTGGCAGCCCGGATAGGCGTTGTAGCTGACGTAGGCCATGCCCTGCGGCGCGAGGTGGCGACCGGCGATCGCCAGCACACGCTCGCGCACCGGCGGCGGCACCCAGCTCAGCAGCCCGTGCGCGACGATGTAGTCGAACTCGCCGGCGGCGGCCGGAAAATCCATCACATCCATTTGTTCGAGCCGCAGATTGGTCAGGCCGAGCGCATCGATCCGCCGCTGGCCCTGCGCGATCGCCGCCGGCGACAGGTCGACGCCGAGGAAGGTCGAGCCGGGATGACGGTCGGCCAGCGGAATCAGGTTGCCGCCCGATCCGCATCCCAGTTCCAGCATCCGGCAGCGCGACGGCGCCACCGGCCGCATGCCGAACAACTCGCCCATCACGGCGATGCGATCGGGATCGGCAGTGGTGATGGGCGCGTGCGGATACTCGACCGCGTCGTAGTCGTTGCGCATGGCAGGCGCCGGTGGAGTAGGGATCGAGCAGGGATCGAGCGGCCGGGCCTCAGGCGGCCGCGCGGCCCATGTCGCGCAGGCGGCCGAGCCAGCGCAGGTGCTGCTCGCTTGGCTGCTCGACCGAGCCGATCAGCGTCTCGCGGATCGGCTTGACGCCGACGAAGCCGAGCACGCTGCGCTCTAGCCCGCGCACGCCGTGGGCGAGGTATACCCAGCGGTACTTGAGCGCCGGCATCGCCATGGTCACGACCACCCGCCCGGAATGCCCGGCCAGCGCCGCATGCGCAGCCTTGCTGCGGTCCGCCGCGCTCGAGTTCAGGCGCAGCACCTGCTCGAAGAAGCCCTTTAGCAGCGCCGGCATGGTGCCCAGCCAGAGCGGAAAGAACACCACCAGATGGTCGGCCCAAAGGATCGCCTGATGCGCGGCGTGCAGCGCGTCCGGCAGGCCGCCGCGCCCCCAGTCTTCCTGCGAGCGCAGCAACGGAAAGTCGAGCTGCGCCACCTCCACCACCCTCACCTCATGGCCCTGTTCGATGGCGCCGTCGCGGTAGGCCTGCGCCAGCGCGTGGCCGTAGCGCGTGCCGCACGGATCGGGATGCCCCTGGATGATGGTGATGCGCCGGCCCATCTGCTGCCTCCGCTGCTTACGCGTACTGCGCGACGCCGTTGCCGAACGACCAGTTTTCCTTCTTCACCTCGATCAGGCTGATCAGCACGTCTTCGCGGCGGATCGCCAGTTCCTCGTGCAGTTGCGCCGCGATTGCCGCGTAGAGCGCTTTCTTCATGCTGGTGGTGCGCCCCTCGTTGAGCGTGATCTGGATGAACACCACGCCATCGCTGCGGCGGATGCCGAGGTAGTCCGGATCGTAGATCAGGCTGTCGGCATCGTGCTCGGTGATGATCTGGAAGTTGTCGTTGTGCGGCACGTTGATCGTTTCGACCATCGCCCGAAAAACGATCTCGCCGACCTTCCTGCCGTAACCTTCGTAGGAACCCTTCATCAAGGCGATGCGAACCAGTGGCATTTTGCGTCTCCTTGCACGGGCCGGAAGCGGCGCCGCGCCTATCTTGCCAGCCTGCCGGGCGCCGCGCCAGAGCACCGACATGCTTTGACGGGCGGGCCGTCGAAGGCCCGGATGTGGCACCTCGCGCGAACGAGGGCTGCGCGCGTGCCCCCGGTCAGCGCCGATTTAGCGCCGATTCAGCGTCGATTACGCGGGTGATGGCTGGCGAGGCGCTCGTTACCGCGCTTGTAGTTGCCGGTGAGCCGCGCCATCGCCTGCTGCAGATCGGCAAAGCCGGCCCCGGCTTGGGCGTCGGCAAGAAATTGCGCGGCACGCGCGCCACGCAGGGTACCGGCCACCCGCCCGTGCTGCAGCAGCTCGACTGCGCCGCGCTTGCTCACGCGGTAGGTGAAGCCGAGATCCGCGCTCTGCTCGTCGCTCGCGGCAAGACCGCGGCTGTTGTCAGACGATGGCGCCATGCTCGCGAGCATACGCGCTGCGGTCGACGGCGGCGAGCGCTCGCATCGGCGCGTCAGCCGTCAACCGGGTCGGCCGGCGTAGCGAGCGTGCGCTGGTAGAAAACCACATCGAGCCATTTGCCGAACTTGAATCCGGCCTGGCGGATCGTGCCGGCATGGACGAAGCCGAGTTTTTCGTGCAGGGCGATGCTCCCGGCATTGGCGACATCGATCGCCCCGACCATAACGTGATACTGCTGCGATTCGGCCCGAGCGACGAGTTGCTGCATCAGCGCCCGGCCGATCCCCTTGCCGCGATGATCCTTGTGCACGTACACCGAGTGCTCGACCGTGTACTTGTACGCCGGCCGCGCGCGAAACGTGCCGTAGCTGGCGAATCC
>WBZP01000215.1_pt1 | contig 80460 bp, 68 predicted proteins | sample 5204301 | NCBI WGS metagenome assembly WBZP01 (sample SAMN12412401, study PRJNA552823) | activated sludge metagenome | isolation source: activated sludge from nitrification reactor of wastewater treatment plant... | place: USA: Pennsylvania | collected 2017 | reverse complement strand
TGCCGCCTTTTCCAGTACTCCCTGCAAATGGGTTTGCCAATGATAGGAAATACCATCCCGCGGTTGAATGGCCTGCACGCTTCCGAAGGTGATGCGCAGCGTACTGTTCGCATCGGGAAAGATGGGGTGTGATCCGGTATGTGTTATGAGAGCTGCTATGTAGGTCTGTTGCCATTGGTTGATTCGCCGCTGGATCAGCGAGGTGGGACGATCGATCTTGTCTGCTTGGAAGGAACTTACCGATCGGGAGAAGGAGATTGCAGGATCGGTCGACAACATTGCCCCGAATGCCGGTGTCCAATTCTTCAATAAGGTGAAGAGTGAATCCGGATGGGTTAATATCGAATGTTGGTAAAGCGAATCTACGCCCCGTTCATTGATCCAGCCGCCATCTCCGAAAGCAGGTGCGCGTAAATGATCCGGCAAGGCCTGAAAAGTAGTGGCCAACAACCGCCTTGCGACCAAATTATCCAGCGGTGCATGATAGTTCCTGTAAAAAGCTTCCAGATTCTTTACCAGTTTATTCGCCAAACGCTGTTGCACATCCACCGATGAGTCGGCTTCTACCGCTTTCAGCAACGGTTGGAACGACAGGCTGGTGTTCATCAACTCGATCCCGAACAAGCCTTCCGTATAATAATCGGCCGCATGACTGAGCGGCCGCAGTTCAGCATAGGCCAGGTTCAGTTCATCGAGGCACTGCCGGTAGGATGCTGGAAGGTGCTTGTTTCCTGCCAGCCATTGACGGAAGTCCCGCTCCTCCCGTTGCACCCGGGAAAGCGTTTCGTTCCTCCGCATGCCGATGAGTTCTCCTTTCCACTTCTTATAGGCGTTCGCCAGCGTTCGGTTCTTGGCTGCGTACTGAAGACGAACGGTATCGTTCGCACTCATGGCGGCATCCCATGCTGACAGGCGGGCCTGCCGCAAGGCAATCCTGTTCGGATTCGTTTGGTCATAAACGGTCCGGAGTGCGCTGTACGGCAGATAGGCATTGGTCTTACCAGGAAAGCCCACCACCATCGTAAAATCACCTTCCTGCACACCGTTTGTCTGGATCGTAAACCATCGCTTCGGTCGATAGGGAACATTATCGGCAGCAAAAGGAGCGGGCTGATTATCCTTACCGGCGTAGATGCGAAAGACAGCGAAATCACCGGTATGCCGCGGCCATACCCAATTGTCGGTCTCACTACCGAAATTCCCGATGGACTCCGGTGGCGTACCAACGAGCCGTATGTCACGAAACACTTCCGTTACGTATAGAAAATACGCATTGCCCTGATAAGCCGAGCGCACATAGGATGTCAGGCCCGTTTCGGCATTCACCCCTTCGATCAGGATATCAGAAACGGCGCGAACTGCTTTTTCCCGGTCCTCTTCAGACATGGTATCACCGATCGCCTCCAGGACTTGCATCGTCACATTCCTTACTTCCCGAATGAAGGTTACGGTTAATCCGGGACAAGGTAATTCGGCTTCAAGGGAGCGTGCCCAGAATCCGCTGTCGAGGTAGTTCCGTTCCAGTGTACTCAGGGCTTGTATCTGGCTATAGCCGCAGTGGTGATTGGTCAGCACCAGTCCTTGAGATGAGACTACCTCGCCGGTGCAATTGCTTCCAAATTGTACGACGGCATCCTTGAGACTGGATGCATGCTCCTGATATATGGAATCCGGCGAAAGAATCATACCGGCTTTCCTGAGCTGATTTCCAATCGTAGAGGATGCCGATTGCACCATCCACATGCCTTCTCCCGCCCTGGCGGAAAGGATGTTGACCAGTAACAGAATCAGCAGGAAGGAATGGCGTTGTGTAAGCAGCTTCATGGCGGATGGTGATAAAATTACTCCGGCTGGAGTAAATAAAAAACGACCGCTAAGGGCGGTCGCTTTTCGTAAGATCGGATTCTTCAGGCTGTCAGAACTGCATCCAACTCACGGTCGAGCTCGAGGAGGGTCGAACGCATTTTATGCAGAGAGTCGCGGATCGCCATCTTATCGACATAGTCGCCGGAGAAGAGGCTGCCGGCAAACGGCATAGCAGAAGCCTGATCGACGGGTTGATCGAGTAAGGCCGGGGCTTCCTGATCGGGCTCATTCGAACGCTCGCGGTGCCGCTGTTCTTTCAACTCTGTTTTTGCCCCTTTGAGGGTGTAGCCCTTCTCCTTTACGAGATGATAGATCTTCCGGAAGTTATCGATGTCCGCCTGCGTATAAAGGCGATTGCCTTTTTTATTCGTCGCGGGTTTAATGACGTCGAATTCTTTTGACCAAAACCGGATGTGGGAAGTATTGACCTGAAACAGTTGCGCCACCTCACCGATCGTGTAGTACAGCTTCTCGATTTCTTTCTCTTTGTACGGCATTGTCCAGGGTTCTTTTTTTACGAATATAAGACGGGGCGGGGAATTTACAAGGTTCCGGGGAATCGGTTATGAACCGGGAGACGGTGAAAAACCCTGGCCATTAGGCCATTAGTCGAAAGATTGTCCGGCTTTCGAAGAGATTTCCAGCATCGTCTGATACTCCTCAGGTGTCAAATCATTATAGTAATAGTTGACCGGATTGACCGGTTTACCACCCTTCAGTACCTCATAATGCAAGTGTGGCCCGGTAGAAGTTCCGGTGTTGCCCACATAGCCGATCAAGTCGCCGCGGCTGACCTTTTGCCCGGGCCGAACGAGGATCTTGCTCATGTGACCGTACAAGGTCTGGTAACCGAAACCGTGGCTGATGATCACATTGTTCCCGTAGCCGCGTCCGTCGTATTCCACTTTGTTCACCACACCGTTGCCTGTCGCGTGTATCTCGGTCCCAACAGGTGAGGTGAAATCCATGCCGGTATGCATCTTCTCGGTTTTGTAGATCGGATGGATCCGCATTCCATAGCCCGAAGCTACGCGGGTGAGATCCTTGTTCGCTACAGGTTGTATCGCCGGGATGCTGGCGAGCATATTGTTCTTGTTCTTCACAAGGTCCCAAACCTCGTCAAAGGATTTGGACTGCACATATAATTGTTTCGAGAGCTTGTCGATCCGTTTGGTCACATCCACCAGTAACTCTCCGTTGTAATCGGACCGCAGATTACGGTAGCGTTCCGCTCCTCCAAAGCCAGCCTCCCGCACCGACTGTGGGATCGGTTCCGCTTCGAAGATCACCCGGTAGATCGTGTTGTCGCGTTCCTGAAGATCGCCCAAGACAGCCTCCACCTGGTCGGCTCGTTGTTTGAGCAGTTCCAATTGCAAGGTGGATTCTTCCAACTGACGTTTCAGACGTTTTTCTTTTGGTGAATCAAAGACGTTATAGGCAACCAGCATGATGAGCGCCCCAAACACCACGGCCGTGGCCAGCCAGCCGAAGACGCGGAGGAGTCGCTTCTTCCAACTGACGATGACCCGCTCGTACTTGAGCGTGGAGGTGTTGAAATGGTATTTGATCTTGGCCATCGGCTCGAATCCCTGAAAAGCTGCTTATCTTCGCCTTCCGTTGCAAAGATACGCCCTGAGCGGCTCTCTCCCAACCCAAGCTACATGCTGACTTCCAACGAAATACGCAAGGCATTCCTGGAGTTTTTCCGGGAACGGGGACATCAGATCGTCCCCTCCGCTCCTATGGTGGTCAAGAATGACCCTACCCTGATGTTTACCAATGCGGGCATGAACCAGTTCAAGGATATCTTCCTGGGGAATGCTCCCGCCAAATACAAGCGCATCGCCAATACTCAAAAATGTCTGCGCGTCTCCGGGAAACACAACGATCTCGAAGAGGTTGGCATCGACACGTATCACCACACCATGTTCGAGATGCTCGGGAACTGGTCGTTCGGTGATTATTTCAAGAAGGAAGCGATCGCCTGGTCCTGGGAGTTGTTGACAGGCATCTATAAACTTCCGGTGGATCGCCTGTATGTTACCGTCTTCGAAGGTGACGCGAAAGACAAACTCGCATTCGACCAGGAGAGCTACGATCACTGGAAAGCGGTGATTGCTGAAGACCGAATCCTCCGGGGCAACAAGAAGGATAATTTCTGGGAAATGGGCGATACCGGCCCATGCGGACCCTGTTCGGAGATCCACATCGACCTGCGATCCGACGAAGAGCGAAAGAAGGTGCCAGGCAAAGACGTGGTGAATACCAGCCACCCGCAGGTGATCGAGATCTGGAACAACGTGTTCATGGAATTCAACCGCAAAGCGGATGGAAGTCTGGAACCCCTCCCGGCACGCCACGTCGATACCGGTATGGGATTCGAACGCCTTTGCATGGCGCTGCAGGGTAAGACGTCGAACTACGATACAGATGTCTTCCAGCCCACGATCCAGTTCATCGCCGCACGCTGCGGAATTCATTATGGCGCTGCAGAAAAAACCGATATCGCCATGCGGGTGATGTCCGACCACATCCGTGCGATTTCCTTCGCCATTGCAGACGGACAATTGCCCTCCAATAACAAAGCAGGGTATGTCATCCGACGCATTCTGCGACGTGCGGTCCGATACGGCTTCACTTTCCTGAATTTCAAAGAACCCTTTCTTAACAAACTTGTTCCGATTCTGGGTGAGCAGTTCAAGGATGTATTCCCGGAATTGAAGGCCCAGCAAGACTTTGTTCAGCGCGTCATCCAGGAAGAAGAGACCGCGTTCCTGCGCACACTGGACACCGGTATCCGTAAATTCGAAGAGTACAAAGGCAAATCCGTGAGCGGTACGTTCGCCTTCGAACTGTACGACACCTTCGGATTCCCGATCGACCTGACGCAGCTGATGGCGCGGGAAAAGGGAATGGACGTTGACATGACCGAATTCCAGCGTTGCCTGGATGAACAGAAAGAGCGCTCACGTGCGGCTGCAGCGGTGGATACCGACGACTGGGTAGTTGTACGGCAGGAAGAAGAGTCGGTGGAATTCGTGGGCTATGACGCGAATCAATGCTCCTGCGAGATTCTCCGGTACCGGAAAGTCAAGGCAAAAAACAAGGAACAATATCAACTGGTCCTGAACCGGACTCCGTTCTATGCGGAAAGTGGCGGCCAGGTGGGTGACACCGGTACGCTGACCGCTGAGGGCGATACCATTCGTATTCTGGATACGCAGAAGGAAAACAACCTGATCGTTCACTTCTGCGACCGCTTACCCAAGGACCCGGCATCGACGTTCACCGCAACGATCGATGACAGCCGCCGGAAGCTGATCACGAACAATCACAGTGCAACACACCTGTTGCATGCCGCGCTGAAGGAAGTGCTGGGCACCCACGTCAACCAAAAAGGATCGCTGGTCAACGAAGCCGTTACACGCTTCGACTTTTCGCACTTCGCCAAAGTGACCGATGAAGAATTACAACGCATCGAACACCGGGTCAATGAAAAGATCCGGGAGAACATCGCCCTCGATGAGCGGCGCAACGTTCCGGTACAGGAGGCGATGAACATGGGCGCGATGGCCTTGTTCGGCGAAAAGTATGGTGAATTCGTCCGTGTGATCACATTTGACCCCGCATTCTCCCGCGAGTTGTGCGGCGGTACACACGTCAGTGCAACGGGTCAAATCGGACTTTTTAAAATCATTTCGGAAGGAGCTGTCGCAGCCGGCGTTCGTCGGGTCGAAGCCATTACGGCTGGTGCGGCGGAACAATACATGGAAGAGCAACTCCGGCAACTGCACGCTGTACGGGAGGCGCTGAAACATCCGAAGGATGCCGTCGAAAAAGTGAACCAATTACTGGAGGAAAACGCGCGTTTGCAGGAACAGGTTAAGGCGCTCATCGGAGAGAAAGCCCAGCAAGTGAAAAAATCCATCAGCGAACGTGCCCGGACCGTGAATGGACTCCGCGTTATTGCAGAACGCATCGACCTGCCCAGCGCAGATGCGATCAAGGACATCTCGTTCGAGTTGCGCAATCAGTTCGACGACCTTGTGTTCCTTGCCGGAGCCGAGATCGACGGTAAGGCGCATCTGTCGCTGATTCTATCGGACAAGGTGGTCAGTGAAAAGAAACTGAATGCTTCCGCCTTGATCCGTGAACTTGCCAAGGAGATTCAAGGTGGTGGCGGTGGCCAGGCCTTCTACGCTACAGCCGGCGGCAAGCAACCGGAAGGAATCGTGAAAGCGTTGGAGAAACTGACCGGACTGATCTCCTGACCAGCTTCCGAATCCATTAATAGTACTCGTATTCGTACCGGCTGCCGTAGTGCTTGTCACGGCCGCCACGGGATGTGTCGATCTCGTAGTTCTGCTCCGTCAATAGCCTGCCGTCGTTGTCGTACTCGTAAACGTTCTTACGCAGGAGCAGTCCCGATCCATCAAACAACTCCTGGGTCAGGAGCCGGTGCTGCTCGTCATAAGTGAAGCGGGTGATCTTGCTGTAGAAATCCTGGTGCTTGCGTTCGAGGATGTTCCCGTGCTCATCGTAGACCGAGCTGACGGATGAAATCAGTTTCCCCTGCACATTTCGTTGCACGGAACTTACCTCTTTTCCATCCTTGTTGTAAACCGATACGGTCGTGGATACGGGCTTACCTGCCTCGTCAAATTCCTCCTCTTCCAACTTTGTGCCCTCTCCTTCCGGACTGAAACGCATCCGGCTGACCACGACCCCACCTCCACGCTTGCGCTCCCGCATCGTCAGGCTGTCATTGGCATCGTAAGAAAACGATTCTTCATAGTCGAAATCGCCTTCTTCATCGTACCGCTTTAACGATACCAGCAGGTCCTTGTCGCCATAAGTATACACCAATCGTTCGCCAGTATCGTCGCCATAATAACGCACCTCCTCCAACAGCAATCCCTTCTCATCACGCTGAAGCACGCGCCGCTCTGTCACATCGTCAACCGCATAGAACAAAACATGCTCCTCGAGCTTTCCATGAGGACCGAAGCGGTAGGTGTTCCGTTCTTCCAGTTCACCGGACGAGTCGAACTTGGACTCTTCCACGATGTTCCCCTTGGCGTCCATCTCGGTTACGCTTTCGAGGAATTCTTCGTCGGCTTTCGCCATCAGTTCGGAAAAACTGAAATTGCGATAGAGCTGATTAAAACGGCGGACGGTCTTGATCGATTGGGCCATAGCGTAGTAGCATCAACGGGAAGCGAACTGTTTCACATCCTTATCGGTTATCTTTTTATCACAAAGGATCACAAGGCGCTCAACGATATTGCGCAGCTCTCGAATATTACCGGTCCAGTCGAGTTTTTGAAGTTCCTTGAGGGCCTCCGGGGAAAACGATTTACGGGCCATTCCGTAATCGTCGCAGATCTCATTCAGGAAATGCTCTGCCAGCATCGGTATATCATCCCGGCGTTCGTTCAGGGAAGGCACATGGATCAGGATGACGCTCAGACGATGGTAAAGGTCTTCCCGGAAATTGCCTTTGGCGATCTCCGATTTCAGGTCCTTGTTGGTTGCCGCGACGACGCGCGGACTTACGCTGATCTCCTTCTCTCCGCCTACCCGCGTGATCTTGTTTTCCTGCAAGGCACGCAGGACTTTGGCCTGGGCTGAAAGGCTCATATCGCCGATCTCGTCGAGAAACAAGGTGCCGCCGGAGGCCTGTTCGAACTTACCGATCCGCTGCTTGATCGCAGAGGTGAAGGCTCCCTTCTCATGGCCGAACAATTCACTTTCGATCAACTCGGACGGGATGGCTGCACAATTGACTTCCACCAACGGACCACCTGCACGGTTACTTTTCTCATGGATCCAGCGCGCAACGAGTTCCTTACCGGTACCATTACTGCCGGTAATGAGGACACGGGCCTCGGTTGGTCCCACCCGGTCGATCATTTCCCTTATCTGCGCTATAGACGGAGAATTCCCCACCATCTCGCGGGTCTTGAACACTTTTCGTTTGAGCGTCTTGGTTTCCTGGACCAGGCTATTTCGGTCCAACGCATTTCGAACCGTGACGAGGAGCCTGTTGAGATCCGGTGGTTTCGCAATGTAATCGTAAGCGCCTTTCCGGATCGCATCGACGGCCGTTTCGATGGTTCCGTGGCCCGAGATCATCACTACCGGAAGGTCGGGGTTGTATTCCAACAGACGGGCAAGCACTTCAAGCCCGTCCATCTTTGGCATTTTAATGTCGCACAAGACCAGATCATATCCGCCTTCTTCGGCTTTCTTGATTCCCTCGGCGCCATCACCGGCCTCGTCCACCTCGAACTTCTCGTATTGGAGGATTTCGCGTAGCGTATTCCGGATCGGCTTTTCGTCGTCGATGATCAGGATCTTCGGCATAAGGTCTGTTGATTTCCGGTCTCGAAGATACGAAGGAACAGGCAGGGAGACTATTTCCGGCTCAGCGAAGCCAGCATACCTTCCTTCAGGGCGTACCGGGAAACCATCATCGATCCGGCGCCTGATAATTCAAGTACCGTGTCAGTGCAAATACTTGCCATCACGATCAGGTCGCGGCGCATGCGGATGAGGCCGGGCATCTGCTCCCTTTCCCTGGCAGAGGATTTGAGCAAGTCACGGTGAAGCGACCGGTATTCATCCAAACGGAACGTATGACTTTTCCGGCCCTTCAAATAATCGCTACCGCGATGTCGAAGGCCCAGCATCGCCGCATACGTATCGAACGACCCGGAAGAGCCGATCAACACTTCGGGTGGATGCTTCTTCATGGCGGCAGCCAGGGGATCCAGTGTCTCCCGAAAGTAGCTCTTCAGGGCGGCCAATTCGGACCGACGGATCGGGTCGGAAGGATTGAAATGTGCCAACATCCGGGCTGCACCGATATTAAAACTTGACTTCCAAAAAACGCGACGCTGATCGGCCAGTATGAATTCCGTCGAGCCCCCGCCAATATCCATAATAAGGGCAACACGATCTCCCCAATCCACGCAGGCCCGTACACCTTGGGCAATGTAATCCGCTTCTTCCTCACCGCTGATGATACGGATGCGGATCCGAGTATGCTTCCACGCTGCCTGCACGAAATCCTTCCCGTTTCCGGCACTGCGGATCGCCGAAGTGGCGAAAGCAATGACCTTTTCAACCGCCAGCGTATCTATCCGCTTTCGAAAATCCAGCAACGTCTTCAAACCACGTGCAAAGGGCCGGGGAGCAATCTCATTTCGATGGATTGCTCCTTCTCCCAAACGGACTACACGGCGTGTCTTGAAAATACGGCTCCAGGAACCATCGGGCTGCAAATCGACCACCAACAAGTGAAACGTGTTGGTGCCGAGGTCAAGTACCGCAACCCGCATCGGAATCAGTTATGGTAACGGAGCCACTTCCACATCTCCTTATAGGAGACTTTCTTGCCATACATCAGGATACCGGTACGGTAGATCTTGCCGGCCAGCCAGGTGGTGAATAAAAAACCTCCGATCAACAGTACCATCGACAGGGCCACATGCTCCCAGGGAACGCCAAAGGGAATCCGGACCATCATGACGATCGGTGATGTAAATGGAATAATCGAAAACCAAAAAGCGATGTTGCCTTGCGGGTTGTTGAGCACGTTGATGGCCGCGACGTAGGCCAATATCAACGGGATGGTAACAGGAAACATGAACTGCTGGGTGTCTGTTTCAGAGTCCACCGCAGCGCCAATGGCCGCAAAGAGCGCACTGTACAACAGGTAACCGCCCAAGAAATAGAAAATAAACATGCCGATCAGCAGTGGAAAATTGATCGACCCCATCATCTCCCGCAACTTCGTCCCGGCTTCGTGCGTTTGCTCCGACATGGCCTCGTTCATTTGCGGATTCTGCTGCATGCCCGGCTGTACTTTCATCATCGTTTCGATCTTCTCCTGATCGGACTTTCCGGCCAGCATGACATTGGTGATTCCGGCGTATACGATCATGGTCAGTACGACCCACAGGAGGAATTGCGTCAAGCCCACCAGGGCTACTCCTATGATCTTGCCCATCATTAACTGGAAAGGCCGGACCGAAGAGATCACAACCTCTACGATGCGGCTGGTCTTTTCTTCCAGGACTCCACGCATCACCATGGCGCCATAGATGAAAATGAACAAGTAGATCAGCAGACCGCCCGCGAAACCAAGTCCGGCCGTCAACGGCGTACTGGTTTCCTTGTTCTCCATATCCCGGGTATTGATCTCTACGTCCGTCTTGATCTTTTCCAGCTTCGCCTGATCAATGCCGGCTTCCACATATTTATAATTGTTGATCTCTTTTTCCAGCGTGTACTTGATCTTGCTGATCACATCCATGCCGGGCTGAGATTCGGAATAGAACGTAACGGCCTTCTCCAAACTTGAAAGATTCTCCGTCGCCGGAATCATCAGAATACCGAAGTACCCGGAGGCTTTGCTGGCACTGCGAAGGCTATCCACCGGACTATCGGAATACACGAACTCGATACGGTCGTTGCTTTTGAACTTCCCCTTGAAAATGTGGGTGTTGTCGACCACGACAATCGTTTTCTTTTCCGTATCGACTTTGTCAAGCAGGAACATGGAGACGAAAAGCCCACCCATCAGGAGCGGACCGAGGATCGTCATGACCAGGAATGATTTCTTCCGGACGCGGGTCAGGTATTCCCGTTGGATGACCAGTAGTACTTTGGACATGGCGCTACTTGCTTTCGTTTAAATCGTTGAATCGGTTCAATGAATTTCCTGGTTGGAAGCTCCAACCTTCTGGATGAAGATATCGCTCATGGTCGGGATGATCTCGCGCAGTCCGAGGACCTCCACATTCGGCAACAACAATTGCAATAGTTGGTTCGGGGTATGCCCATCCAGCATCTTGACAAATGCAACCTGATGGTCGTCCTCCTCCTTCACATCGAGCAGCTCGAAACCGGTCCAAAGCGCGTGCGTGAAAGAAATGCGATTACCCCGGAACGAAAGTTCATAGGTGTTGCTCTTATGCGCTTTGCGGATATCGCGTACAGGGCCCTGCAAGACCAGTTGAGAACGATTGATCAGTCCGATATGGCTACACAGTTCCTCCACGCTTTCCATACGGTGCGTGGAAAGGATGATCGTTGTCCCTTTGGATTTCAGCTCCAGCAGCTCGTTCTTGACCAGTTCGGCGTTGATCGGATCGAAGCCGGTAAAGGGCTCGTCGAGGATGAGGAAGCTCGGCTCGTGCAATACGGTGGTGATGAACTGCACCTTCTGGGCCATCCCTTTGGAGAGTTCCTCGACCTTCTTTTTCCACCAGGCCTGGATCTCGAACTTTTCGAACCAGTATTTCAGTCGCTTCATGGCATCCGCCCGGCTCAGCCCTTTCAGTCGGGCCAGATAGAGCGCCTGCTCTCCGACTTCCATTTTCTTATACAATCCCCGCTCCTCCGGCAGGTATCCCATTCGCGCGATATGTTCTTCCGAGAGTGGCTTGTCCTCGAACAAGATTCGTCCACTGTCGGGCGCGGTGATCTGCGTGATGATCCGGATGAGTGAGGTTTTACCGGCACCGTTGGGGCCGAGCAGGCCGAAGATGCTTTGCTTCGGTACCTGGAGGCTGACATTATCCAGCGCCTTGTGGGCCGCATAGGACTTGCTGACGTGCTCGATCGTTAAAATATTCATAAGAATCCGGCGATTATTGACCTTCTGGAAACCGGATACGAAGAACGCAGGATCGGAGGACTTTCACAATAGAAAAGGCCGCCTGTTGGGCGGCCTTCATCATTTCTTTCAACTTGATCAGGTGTGGAAAAACTCCCGCATCTTCTCGTAGAAGCTCTTATCGTTCTTCCCCGGGTTGGGACGGAAGTTAGGCGACTCCCGAAGTTTCTCGAGCAACTTCTTTTCGTCAGAGGACAAGTGTTGCGGCGTCCAGACATTGATGTTCACGAGAAGGTCACCGCGGCCATACGCATTCACCGAGGGCAGGCCTTTTCCTTTGAGTCGCAGCACTTTCCCGGCCTGGGTGCCCGGCTCGATCTTCACCTTGGCTTTTCCTTCCAGTGTCGGGATCTCGACCGCGGTACCCAGGGAAGCGTCGGCGAAATTGACGTAGAGATCGAACAACAAGTGACTGCCGTCGCGTTGTAAATGCTGGTGGGGCACCTCTTCGATCACGATGATCAGGTCGCCGGGAATTCCTCCGCGTTCTCCCGCATTGCCCTTCCCGCTCATGCTCAACTGCATGCCTTCTCCCACTCCGGGCGGAATATTGATGGAGATCACTTCTTCCCCTTTCATGATACCGGCACCCGAACAGGTTTTACACTTATTGGCGATCGTTTGACCTTCACCGTTGCAAGATGGACAGGTAGTCGTCGTCCGCATCTGCCCGATGAAGGTGTTGGTGACACGATGTACCTGACCACTGCCGTTACAGGTCGTACAGCGGTTGAAGGATGCGCCTTCGGCAGCGCCGCTGCCGTGGCAGGTGCCACAGCCGACATACTTCGCCACCTTAACTTTTTTCTCAACACCATGCGCGATCTCCTCCAGCGTCAGTTTCACTTTGATCCGCAGGTTGGATCCGCGGTTCACACGCCGCCCACGACCGCCGCCGCCACCTCCTCCAAAGAAACTTTCGAACGGGCTTCCTTCACTAAAAATATCTCCGAAGTGTGAGAAAATGTCGTCCATCGACATTCCACCACCACCACCGAACCCGCCGTTTCCGCCCATTCCCTGATGGCCGAATTGGTCGTAGCGCTTTCGCTTATCCGTATCACTCAGGACTTCGTAAGCTTCGGCAGCCTCTTTGAACTTTTCTTCCGCCTCTTTATCGCCGGGGTTTCTGTCGGGATGGTATTTCATGGCCATCTGACGGTAAGCCTTTTTGATATCGGCTTCCGACGAGGACTTCTGTACTCCCAGAACTTCGTAGTAATCTCTTTTGGCCATGTCTTAAACGCGAATGGTTCTCAATTATAGGATCATTGACCGACCACCACTTTCGCGTGGCGCAATACCCGGTCATGCAGAAAGTAACCCTTCTCCACTTCGTCCAACACGGCTCCTTTCATGCTATCATCCGGAGCTGGCATACGGGTAATGGCGTCGTGTAATTCCGGATCAAACGGTTTTCCGATCGCATCCATCGGCTTCAGGCCACGCGCCTCCGTTATGGATTTCAATTTGGAATAGATTAAGCGAATACCATCCAGTGCCGGATCAGCGGCAGCCTTGGACTCCATCGCTTTGATGGCACGCTCAAAGTCATCGATCACCGGCAGGATGGCCGACCAGGTATCGGCAGCAGCCATCCGGCTTTGATCGACCCGATCACGCGCCACCCGCTTCTTATAATTCTCAAACTCCGAATAAAGGCGGAGGTATTTATCCTGCGCTTCGGAGAGACTCGCTTCCAAGTGCGCCACCGGGTCCATTTGTTCGACCGCGGCGTCCGGCAATGCGGCTTCGTTGACCGATTCTGGTGCTGACTCGGCGGTCTTTTTTCCATCATCCATCGGCTTTCCCTCCGTGGCTTCGTGCTCCGAATTGGTCTTCATGTCAGCTATCTTTTGTTTTTATTAGCAAACAGCCCTTTTACAAGGATGCTGCCACTGGTCGAGCCAGGCCAAATTGGCAGTATTCCCCTTTAAACGGCTGCAAAGTTCGCCATTTTCTAAAAAAAAAGAGGCCAAATCATTTGGCCTCTTTCAGCATGAACTCTGGTTCAATTATTTCACTTCCAGCTTTTCCAACTCTTGAGAAAGAGCGGCGCCACGGAGATTCTTCGCTACGATGATGCCTTTGTCGTCGATCAACCAATTGGTCGGGATGGCATTCACGCCATAGTTTTTCGCTGCGTCAGAATACCACCACTTAAGGTCGGAGACGTGATTGGTCCATTCCAAACCATCCTGGCGAATTGCGTTCATCCAGGCGGTTTTGTCCTTGTCAAGCGACACGGAATAGACGGTAAATCCTTTTCCTCCCTTGAATTTGGAAGCCTTGAAGCGCTTATAGGTCTGTACAACGTTAGGGTTTTCCATCCGGCAAGGTCCGCACCAGCTTGCCCAGAAGTCGATCAGGACCATTTTACCTTTCAGGGATGATAGCGGAATTACGTTGCCTTCCGGTGAGCTGAGTTTGATGTCCGGAGCGAGGTTTCCTACTTCCGTACCGGTCTTCGGGCTCTGGGCATTTGCGACAAAGACCGAAAAGAACATGATGAGGGCAAATAAGCCTGATTTTTTCATTTTTTGGGTTTTTCGTGGTGCATTTTTGGCAAATACCCTGCCAAGTTAATCAATTTCGGGTCTGTACGCACTTAGGGGTCAGGTGGTTCAGACCCTGCGGATCTGCGCGCCGATCGCGTTGAGACGTTCATCGATTCGTTGATAGCCCCGGTCGATCTGCTCGATGTTGTGGATGACGCTCTTTCCTTTGGCAGACATGGCCGCAATTAACAAAGCAACACCTGCCCGGATATCAGGCGACGTCATCTGTATCGCGCGAAGCGGCACCTTACGGTTCAGGCCGATCACGGTAGCGCGGTGCGGATCACAAAGGATGATCTGCGCTCCCATATCGATGAGCTTGTCGACGAAGAACAACCGGCTCTCGAACATTTTCTGGTGCACGAGCACCGTTCCTGCTGCCTGCGTCGCGGTGACGAGGATCACCGACAACAGATCGGGTGTAAAGCCAGGCCAGATCTGGTCGGCCACTGTCAGGATCGAACCGTCGATGAAGGTTTCGATTTCGTAGTGGTCGTGCTTTGGAATGTAGAGGTCATCGCCGCGGAGTTCCATCCGGATACCCAGGCGTTCGAACACACTGGGGATGATTCCAAGATTCGGGTAGCTGACTTCTTTGATCGTGATCTCCGAACGGGTCATCGCGGCCAAGCCGATGAACGAACCTATTTCGATCATATCGGGCAACAACTTGTGTTCAGTACCGCGCAGACTGCTCACTCCCTGGATGGTCAGCAAGTTGGATCCGATACCGCTGATCCTGGCGCCCATCCGGTTGAGCATGTTGCACAACTGCTGCACATAAGGTTCGCAAGCCGCATTGTAGATCGTTGTCGTACCCTCCGCCAACACGGCAGCCATCACGATGTTCGCGGTCCCGGTTACCGATGCTTCGTCGAGCAACATGTAAGAGCCCCGGAGCTTCCTGGCTTCTACCGTATAGAAGCTGTCGCCTTCCAAAAACTCGAAGGTCGCACCCAGTTGCTGGAAACCGATGAAGTGCGTATCCAGACGGCGGCGACCGATCTTATCTCCACCGGGTTTGGGAATTCGCGCACGGCCGAAGCGGGCCAGCAAGGGTCCGACGATCATGATGGACCCGCGCAAGGCTGCGGCTTGTTTCTTGAACTCAGGCGTCTCGAGAAAATCAAGATTGATGTTTTTTGCTTCAAAGGAAAATTCCCCTTTGAGTACACCCAGTTGCTCCACATGCACACCCAGGTGCTGCAACAGCTCGATCAGCTTATTCACATCCCGTATGTCCGGGATGTTACGAATGATCACTTTCTCCGGAGTGAGCAATGTCGCACAGATCACTTGCAAGGCTTCGTTCTTCGCGCCCTGAGGTACTAATTCTCCCTGCAGTACTGTCCCGCCGGTGACTTCAAAACTATTTCCCATCGTTCGGTTCTTTCCGTTGCTGTTCCCCGGCATGGGGAACCACGCTACGAAATAAGAACCGGTGCGGTATCCCGCGGTTCACACTGCTGAATAGTTTTAAACAACCCGCATCTGACAGCGGGAAAGCCAGCGCCAGGATCAGTCCTGACCGGGTGTGCGATCGGCGCGCAACATCCGGGAATGCAGCGTGATCGACGGATCAAAGAGAAAGCGGAAAAAGAGCAGGGTCCAGGACCGATGTGCTTTGAGGGTGTTGTAGAATTCCGGCGCACGTTTCCGCAATTCCGGTAAGCGATTCCAGGGAACCGACGGCAGATCGTGGTGTTCGTTGTGATAGCCTACATTGAACGCGATCGTATTGAGGGGTCCGTAGTAGCTATAGGTCTCCTGCACGGGATCAAGTGTAAGATAGTGTTCCTGAATCCAGCGGGCACCCAGGGGATGCAGACCAACGGAGAAGAAGAAGCTCAACAGCAGAAATAAAACCGCCTGAGGACCGAATACGATCCAGATGAAAGCATCGAAGGCGAATTGGACGATCCAATTTGTTACGATCCATCCGTCCAAAGGGCGAATGTGCTTCAATCTGAATGTACGAAACAATTGAAAGAAGGGAAACAAGAGCAACCACAGTGCTTTCGAAAAGGGATTGTTACCGAACCAGGCGGCCTCCTTGCGTCCGGGCAAATCGGCATCCCATAGAAATTCACCCTGGTGCGAATGGTGGATGATATGATACCGCGTGAACGACACGGCACTGGGCAACCCGTGCGGCAGGTTAGCGAGAATGGAAGCCAGGTAATTCCAGGACTTCTTCTTAAAGAGCAGGTTATGCGAACACTCGTGGATCAGCACGAACAACGAATGATTAAAAAATGCTCCGACAAAATAGGCCAGCAGGAGCACCCAGTACCAGGCAGCATCCCGAACCAACCAGGCCAGTGCGACCATGGAGCCGACACAGAACAAGATCGCCAAAAAGGTGGTTGGGTTCTTGCCGATCAGCTCCCGTACTTCCGGGTGACTGGTCAATATCGCTCTGGTCCGCTGCTTATGCGGCTCTGGCTCGTTGGAAAACCGAAAATCCTGTGGTGACATATCCGGGAAGGAAATGCGAATTACTTCTTCCGCTTCTTCTTCATCATCATCATCCGCCCGCCCTTGTTGTTCTTGTTGGTGCCTGCGCTTTCACGCACCTTTTCCTTACTGAGCGCGAGGATCTCGGCGGTGTGATTCAACCGAGCCGACTCCGACATTCTGAGTTTTCCGTCTGAAAGATCTTCCAGGTGGTTGAAGATCGTTTCATCATCCACGGTATCCTTGTTCCAGGTCAGGTACGACATCTTCATGAAGTTGGCCAGGTTTCGCGTAATGATCTCGCGCTGTTGCCCTTCTTCCATCTCACCGATCTTTTCGATCATCTCCTGGGTCGTCTTGCCGTAATACTTATAGCGGATGTCACCGGAAGGATATGCAATCCGTTTGGGCTGCAACCGCATGGCTTCTCTTTCGGGAACCGGATACGGCGCATCGACATCCAGTTTGAAATCCGACATCACGAAAAGATGGTCCCAAAGCTTCTGCTTGTAATCAGCGGTTTCCTTCAATTGAGGATTCAACACAGCCATCGCATTGACGATGGAAGCGGCCACGCGGGTGCGCAGGTCGCAATCCGGAATCTCCACGCAATGTTGGACCATTTTCTGGATCGCACGACCGTATTCGGAAATGATGAGTCGATCGCGCTGCGTGTTGTACTCGATCGTATCCACAGGCGGACGTTGAGTAGTCCGGACGGATTTAGCCATTATGAAAGGTATGAGGGAACCGGGAGCGTATTCCGCGTATTCGCAGATGCGAGCTGCCGGGAGCTTTTCACAAATGTAATTGTTGATTCGGTATCAACCAAGAATGCGCAGTTTGGCGAATTTTAGCAGCAATTGCTTGTTCCCGACGCCCTGGAAAAATACGGTTGCCTTGCGGTCGTTTTCCCGACCCTCAATGAGCATGACCTTTCCACGACCGAACTTGGGGTGTTCAACCTCCATGCCTTGCTGGATCTGGCTGGTATCATCACCTTCAAAATCCCGCACTTCGGCCGTATTTACTTTCTTCAGGTTCGTCGGAACCGTTCGAGGCGGAGGAACCGGCGCAGAAGGTTTGTTCTTCGGGGGGGTTCCATAGACCGGTTTCGAATTTCCACCATTCCGTAAGCCGGGGCGCTCCCAACGATCTTCCAGGAAATCATCCTGATAACGGGGCTTGGGACGAAGGTTTTTCACGGCTCCCTCTTCGAGGAACTGGGGATCGATCTCTTCAATGAACCGGCTTGGCTCGCAAGAAATCAGGTTACCCCAGCGATACCGCGAATTGGCATACGAGATCGTCAGCTTTTTCTCGGCGCGTGTAACCGCTACATAAAACAATCGGCGTTCCTCTTCCAGGTCGTCCCGGGAGTCGAGCGACATCTGGGACGGGAACAGGTTTTCTTCGAGTCCGACCACATAAACCGCCGGAAACTCCAGGCCTTTCGCAGCGTGGATCGTCATGAGCGATACCGAATCCTCGTTCGCTTTCTCATCGTCGTCGGCATCGGTCAGCAGGGCAATGTCCTGCATGAACTGTTCCAGTGTCCGCAATTCGGGATGCGTGCCCGGTACGACTTCGTCTCCATCCGGAGTGATGCTTCGCCCCGACTCCGTAAATTCCCGGATACCGTTCAACAATTCCTGGACGTTCTCGTATCGGCTGAGGCCTTCCGGCGTCTTGTCGGCGTATAGTTCCCGCATGAGTCCGGAAGCTGACGAGAGCTGACTGGCCAGTTCATAAGCATCCGTGGTTTTCACACGGGCCGCGTACGATCGGATCATGGTCACAAATTCGTTGATGCGGTTCAACGTACCGGCATTGAATCCGCAGGGATTCGCGGAAGGTTCGGCGATCAGTGACCAGGGATTGGTGTCCTTTTCCGCTGCGACCAGGAGGATCTTCTCAATGGTTGTCTTGCCTATCCCCCGTGCGGGCACATTGATGATCCGCTTCAGGGCTTCTTCGTCGTTGAAGTTGATGACCAGGCGGAAATACGCCAACAGGTCCTTGATCTCCTTGCGCTTGTAGAAGGACAGGCCGCCGTAGATCCGGTAGGGAATGTTCCCTTTCCGCAACGCTTCCTCCATCGCGCGCGACTGGGCGTTGGTCCGGTAGAGTATCGCAAAGTCCTTGTTCCTCCACTGCCGGTTCATCTTGGTATTGAAGATGTCGCTGGCGACCATGACGCCTTCTTCGTTATCGCTCAGGGCACGCAGTAACTGGATCTTCTCGCCGATTTCATTCTCCGTCCAAACCTCTTTCCGGATCTGGCGCTCGTTCTTCGCGATGATGCTGTTGGCGGCATGGACGATATTCTTCGTCGAGCGGTAATTCTGTTCGAGCTTGAAGACATTCAGATCCGGGAAGTCCCGCTCGAACGACAGGATGTTGTTGATGTTGGCTCCGCGGAAGGCATAGATCGACTGCGCGTCGTCGCCGACGACACAGATGTTCTCGAACGTTTTCGCCAGCTTCTTCAGGATGACGTACTGGGCGTAGTTGGTGTCCTGGAACTCATCGACCAGGATATAGCGGAATTTGTGCTGGTACTTGTGCAGGACATCCGGGAACTTCTGGATGAGGACGTACATATTGTACAACAGATCGTCGAAATCCATTCCCGACGATTTGAAGCAGCGTTTCACATAAAGCTCGAACAACAGGCCCATCTTCGGTTTCCCGGAGCTGTTATCATCGGCGATGAAATCCGTGTTTTGCTGATACTCCATCCAGGAGTAAAGATTATTCTTGGCGGCCGATATGCGGTTCAAGACCACATCGGGTTTGTAGACCTTGTCGTCGAGACCTTGTTCACGCAGGATGTCTTTCATCAGACTCTTGGCGTCATCGGTATCGTAGATGGTGAAATTCGACGGGTAGCCGAGTCGCTCCGCTTCGATCCGCAGTATTTTGGCGAACACAGCGTGAAAGGTGCCCATCCATAAGTTCCGTGCTTCCGTTCCGGCGACCTTTGAAATACGTTCGCGCATTTCACGCGCGGCCTTGTTGGTGAAGGTCAGTGCCAGGATGTTGAACGGATCGACACCGGAATGTAACAGGTGGGTGATCCGGTACGTCAATACGCGTGTCTTTCCGGAACCCGCACCGGCAATGATCATGACCGGACCATCGGTGTGGGTGACCGCCGCCCGTTGGGGCTCATTCAATTCATCGAGATAATGCTGCATCCGAATTCAGAGACCGGCAGAAAAATTCAGGCCCCGCCCCCTGGCAGGGAATTTCGTGCATCCTGTAATCCGCTGGAGATTGAAATTTTTGCAAAAATACGGGAATACAGCCGGTTTGGAGCAGGTTCTTTTCAACAATCCCATCAGGGGTCAATTTCGGTTATTCTATTGAAGCAGAAGGGGCAAAATCTTGGAAATCCGGGAAGAAAGTCGTTTCTTTGCCGTCCTTTTAAACGCGTATCCGGAGAATACGCATCCGCCTGGGTCGGTGGAAAGGATCCGATCAACCATCAAAATTAACAGAAGATGCCTGCAAAGATTCGTCTGACACGTCATGGTAAGAAGCACAATGCTTACTACCACATCGTGGTCGCGGACGGTCGTGCTCCGAGGGATGGTAAGTTTATCGAGGTCATCGGTAACTACAACCCCAACACGAACCCCGCCACCATCAATCTCGACGCTACCAAAGCGTTGAATTGGCTCAACAAAGGAGCACAACCGACTGACACCTGTCGTGCTATCCTTTCTTACAAGGGTGTATTGTACCGTAACCACCTCAACAAGGGTGTCCTGAAAGGCGCGCTCACAGCTGAACAGGCTGATGCAAAATTCGAGCAGTGGCTGCAGGAGAAGAACCTGAAGATCGACGACAAGCGTAAGCGCGTCTCTTCGGAATTCTCCAAAGCAACCGAAGCCCGCATTGCCGATGAATCCAAGAAGAAGGAAGCGAAGCTCGAGGCGATCAAAGCCAAGAACACGCCTCCTCCGGCCGAAGAGGCTCCCGCAGAAGATGCAGCTCCCGCTACTGAAGGCGAAGCTCCGGCAGAAGCCTGATCCGGTTTCCTCCTTTATAGCGAACGGCTGCCAGATGGCAGCCGTTCTTTTTTGCGCTTGATCCAAAGTCCCTAACTTCCCCCTGTGAAAAAGCGAACGCTTCCCGCTTTACAAGCCGTAGGCTTCGTAGCCAGGCTGCATGGGTTCAAGGGTGATTTGGTTCTTGCAGTGGAACACGGTGATCCGGAAAAGATCGGGCAGGCTCCGTACCTCTTTTTAGAATTGGAAGGAATACCGGTACCCTTCAAGTGCATGGAACACCGGATGCACCGGGGGGATCTGATCGTTCACCTCGAATCCATTGATTCCTCACAACTCGCCGAGCCGCTGCTTCAGTCGACTGTTCTGACTGAACGGAAATATGGCCGGGCAGCCGCCGAACAGCCCGGATGGGAAGAATTAGCAGGGTACACCGCATCGGACGCATCCTTCGGCAACCTTGGCCCTATCCTGGAGGTGCAGGAGTTCCCTATGCAATATCTGGCGCGCTGCGAGGTGAACGGGCAGGAAGTTCTGCTACCCTTGAACGAGAATACCGTCGAGACGATTGACGAAGAAAAACGGCAAGTGAGCTTTCGCCTGCCGGCTGGCCTACTCGATGTTTATCTCAAACCCGGGGATGACGAAGAAGTCGAGATGGAATAGTACCCCGAATTGCTCCGCCTGATTTTATGTATCTTGTTTCAGGCATTTATGAGTGAAACCATCTTCCATTTCAAGTATTTCACTGTCCACCAGGATAAATGCGCGATGAAAGTCGGCACGGATGCCGTCTTGCTCGGCTCCTGGGTTGATCCACCGCCTGACGGGAATATTCTGGATGTCGGCACCGGCACGGGCCTGATCGCCCTGATGCTGGCCCAAAAATCAAAGGCGCAAATTGATGCGGTCGACATCGACGAAGGGGCCTACCTGCAGGCGAGAGAGAATTTCCTGCTTTCACCGTGGTTCTTTCAACTGACCCCGGTTCACGCATCGTTCCAGGATTTCGCAGCAAAGTCCCGGACACAGTACGACCTGATCGTTTCCAATCCTCCCTACTTCCAACATGCCTCCAAACCTTCGGAAGAAGCGAGGGCCGCCGCCCGTCATACCGATATGTTGGCGTATGGCGAATTGATTGAGGGGGTGAAGAAATTACTCCAACCGAACGGGCGGTTCTGCGTCATCCTGCCTTTTAAGGAAGGCATGGACTTCCTGGACATGGCCCAGCAGCACGGTTTGTTTTGTCAGCGACTCGCCCGGGTAAAAACGAAGCCTGGAAAACCTGAGAAACGGGTGATGATCGAATTCGGATTTCGCTTCGGCGTCATGACCGAAGAGGAGATCATTATTCAGGAAGAGGACAACAGCTTCAGTGCGCAGTACGTTCGCCTGACGGAAGATTACTACCTCAACCTGCGGTCACCTGCTCCAGACGCTCACTAAAGCAAACACCCATCGTTTCCAGTTCCTGCAGGATCGGTCGGTAGATTTCAGCCACGACCGGAACCTGAACGCCGGTCAACGAGATCGTACCTGCCAGGATACGACGAGCCGCGATGGCGACGGGCAATCCGACCGTTTGTGCCATGGCGGTAAAACGGCTGTCTTTCCCTTTCACGATCAGCGATGCGTACTGACGCCAGGATTTTCCGTCCGCCCGATATTCGAACTCATGTTGCATGACAATCATGTCCTTGTCCGACGGACGTAACAACCAGCGTCGTTCGAGGAGTTGTTGCAGTGCCTGCGCCGGTGTCGCGTTATGGAGACCAATTGTGACCGGTTCGAAGATGCCGGTCCATCGGACCATCTCCATTTCCCGGCCGTTCGGATCCAGATCACATGAGGCGGCAACCTGGGCAGAAAGGTCTTCGCCCTGAAGGTTATCCGGGAGCAACGCTTCAACCAACTCCGCATACGTCAGGCGAGCGGATTGCTCCAGCACATAGCTGTCGTCTGTCAGTCCCAGACGCACGAACACATCCCAGGCTGAACAGTAGCCTTCCTGCCGGAGGGTGCCGCGGATCATGGTCGGAATGTTCTCGATCCCGTAGACTTTACGGTACGACAAGGAATCGCGGTTGGCATAGCCGTCGAACGTTCCCGCGCCGTCCACGTCGATCTTTCTGATCTGGCGGAACAAGCGCTGATAAGGAATGTACTTGTAATTACCCTTCTCGATGAATCGGGCAGTTCCCTGTCCCGCGAGGACCACGTTCCGCGGATTCCAGGAGAACTTATACCCCCAGGGATTGTCGTTCGACTCGGGCGCGACCAGTCCTCCCGTGTAGGAACGGAATGCCAGCAATTCACCATCCTGTTGACGGATCCGGTCGATCACTTCCATGGCACTCATATGGTCGATACCGGGATCGAGTCCGCACTCATTCAGCAGCAGCACGCCTGCCTGCTTTGCCGCGGTATCGAGGGTTTGCATTTCCGGAGAAACGTATGAGGCCGTGACCAGATGTTTGCCGAAACGCACGCAGGTTTCCGCAACGGGCACGTGCATGTGTGCTGGCAGTAAGGAAATGACCAGATCTGCCTTTGCGATCTCTTCCTCCCGAAGCCGGGCATCGTTGATATCGAACCGGATGGGTCTGGCGGCCGGATGGCCGCCGGCTTTCTCGCTTGCTGAATCCGCGCTGACATCCCCGATCGTCAGCCGGTAATCGTCCGAATCCGCGTGTCGCAACAGGTATTCAATCAGGGAAGCGGAAGAGCGGCCTGCGCCGATCAGAAAAATGGATCGCATTTTCAGGGAAATTTCTGCGAAGGTAAATGATTCCCCTGCACCAGCCGGTAACACGTATTCTGAAGGCCGGATTATTTAAATTTGCACCCGTTTGGCACGATGTTGGCTTTTCGCCGCATCCGCAATTTCCAGAAAACCAACCCATGAAAAAAGTCCTACTTCTCCTTTCGCTCTTGTCCGTCATGATCGGCCAAGCGAATGCTCAGGCAAACAACGCGATCCTGTTCACCGAAAACGGCGAACGCTTCCAGGTGATCCTGAATGGCGTATTGCAGAACGCCAGCCCGGAAACGAATGTTCGACTCACGAGCCTGATCGCACCGAATTACAAATGCCGCATCATTTTCGAGGATACGAAACTGGGGCATCTCGACTTCAATATGTTTTTCAATGATCCCGGTTCTGAAGTAACCTGGAACATCAAGAAGAACAACAAAGGCGAGTACGTTACCCGCTGGGTAAGTTCGGTTCCGCTGGCTCAGGCACCTCCGGCACCGGCGAATCAGACGGTTGTCGTTTATACGACCACTCCCCCGCCTCCTGTTGCGGTTGCGGTACCTGCAACCACCACGACCACGACGACCGTTCAACAAACCCAGTCATCTTCTTCAGGCAACATGGGTATGGGGGATGAAAACATCAGCCTGAACATGGGCGTCAACGTGGGCGGCGAAGGCGGCTCGATCTCGATCAATGCTTCGGGTATGGGGATGGATGACGGTATGAGCAGTTCTTCCAGCAGCAGCACGACCACTACCACGACCACCACGCACTCGGTGACCACCACTACGACCGGCACACCGGGTACAGTGGTCGTCGCGCCGGCTCCAGCGCCGGCACCTCCTCCGGCACAGGTCGTTTACGTAGTAGGGTACAATGGTCCGATCGGCTGTCCCGTGCCGATGGCCCCGAATGATTTTCAGTCTTTCAAACAGAGCGTCCAGTCGAAAGACTTTGAAAACACCAAGCTGACGATCGCGAAGCAGGTTATTCAAAACAATTGTCTGACCGCGGACCAGGTTCGCGAAACAATGACCTTGTTTGACTTCGAGAATACCAAACTGGATTTCGCAAAATTCGCTTACGACCGTACCTACGACCGTGCTAATTACTTCAAGGTGAACGACGCATTCGAATTCGAGAGTTCGATTGACGACCTCAACCGGTATATCGGCAGTCGATGATCGCCATGAAAAGCCCCGGCCTTACCGGGGTTTTTCATTAGAACCTATTGCTTGGCTCAGCGTATCAGGTTTCCGTCCGACCGATCAGACACGTTTTCTCCTTCAACCCGCATGAACACCTTCTGCCAACGATGACACCTAAATCCATTCTGTTCTCCGGCGCCATCCTGGCGGCTCTCGCCGTAATACTTGGAGCATTCGGAGCTCACGCATTGCGGGAAAGACTTTCAGTGGATCAACTCCAGGTATTTGAAACAGGCGTCCGTTACCAATTTTATCACGCATTCGCCTTGCTGTTAACCGGGGTCATGCTGCTACTGCTTCCTCATCCGGCTTTCCAGCGTGCCGGTTTCTTCTTTCTCATTGGTATTTTGCTCTTCTCCGGTTCAATCTATCTATTGTCGACACGAGAACTTCTCGGCATTACCGGATGGAAATCGGTCCTTGGTCCGCTCACGCCTTTGGGCGGGCTATCTTTTATCATCGGTTGGATCCTGCTGATCTATGGTATCCTGAAAAACGCCTATTGGTCAACACATTAAAAGCCCAGCGATTTCTGCAATTCGTCGAAAACGGTTGATTATCTTCACTCACTCAATCAGAACCCACCACATCCTATGACGCGCTATCTCCTGTTGATGCTTGCACTTCTTGCATTCGGCAGCTGCAAACAGAAAAAACAGATCACGGCTAACACCCGGACGTTGGGTAAACTGCAACCCTCATCGAACCCGATGCCTCCTAAACCTGTCGCGGATGTTGCGGAAACTGCCAAAGCTGAAGTTCCTGCTACTCCGGCAGCCCCACCGGCCGTAACCGATTCGGTTGACCGCGTTCGACTGGTCATTTCCTTTTACTCGATCGGTATGGGCTCCGACAACAAATCCATCCTGGCCTATGAGGATTTCATCGGAACGTACGCAGGTGAAGTGAAGAAGACCATCGATTATGAGAAGACGGCCTGGGGCCGGGAAGGCGAAACCGACTTTTGCCTGGGTTTAACGGAACTTAGTCAATCTGAACAGGATCAATTCATTGCGCGTTCCAGGGAAAAATTGCGGGACGCTAAATGGGTCAATCTCTACGAGAACAGTCCCTGCAGGCACCGCCGGGCCAAGTAATTGGCCAAACCGGCCTTTTTTACTACATTTGCGCCATCTTTCAGCTACCAAATCACCTGATCATGAACGAATTCGGATTGAAAGCCAAGGACGCCACGATTGCTGATCTTGGCCTTCGCAACGTTGCTGACGCCTACTGGAACCTGACTCCGGCCGAACTGGTCGAAGAAACGATCATCCGGGGCGAAGGCATGCTGACCGACACCGGTGCGCTTGCAGTCGATACCGGCAAATTCACTGGTCGTTCCCCTAAAGACAAATTTGTGGTCTGTGACGCCAAGACGGAAAACTCCGTATGGTGGGGCGACATCAACATCAAATTCGACCCTGATAAATTCGATCGCCTCTACGAGAAGGTTGCCGGATACCTTCAGGGTAAGACCATTTATGTACGCGACGCTTATGCCTGCGCTGATCCGAAGCACCGCCTGAACATCCGGGTTGTGACCGAATCTCCCTGGCAGAACCTGTTCGCGTATAACCTGTTCCTCCGTCCGACGAAAGAGGAGATCCTTCAGACGGTTAAACCGGAGTGGACGATCATCGCGGCTCCGGGTTTCGAAGCTGATCCCAAACTGGACGGAACGCGTCAAAGTAATTTCGCCATCGTCAACTTCAGCAAGAAAATCATCCTGATCGGCGGCACCGGATACACGGGAGAGATCAAGAAGGGTATTTTCTCTGTCCTCAACTACATCCTTCCGCACGAGAAGAACGTGCTCTCCATGCACTGTTCAGCCAACATCGGGAAGAACGGCGATACGGCGATCTTCTTCGGCCTGTCGGGTACCGGCAAGACCACCTTGTCCGCTGATCCGAACCGCGGCCTCATTGGCGACGACGAGCATGGTTGGGGCGACAATTCCGTGTTCAACTTCGAAGGCGGTTGCTATGCCAAGTGCGTCAACCTTTCAAAAGAGAAGGAACCTCAGATCTTCAACGCGATCCGTTTCGGCGCGCTCGTGGAGAACATCGAGTTCTATGAAGGAACCACAACGGTCGATTACGACAACATCAGCAAGACGGAGAACACCCGCGCCGCTTATCCTATCCATCATATCGACAACGCCGTTGAGCCTTCGGTTGCGGGCACTCCTAAGAACATCTTCTTCCTGACCTGCGACGCTTTCGGCGTACTTCCTCCGATCTCGAAGTTGGATGCCGGTCAGGCCATGTATCACTTCATTTCCGGATATACCGCCAAGGTGGCCGGTACCGAAGTGGGCATCACCGAGCCGACCACTACGTTCTCCGCCTGCTTTGGAAAAGCCTTCCTACCGCTTCACCCGACCCGCTACGCGGAGTTGTTGGGTGAAAAATTGAAGAAGAACAACGTGAACGTCTGGTTGGTCAACACCGGCTGGTCGGGCGGATCGTATGGCGTAGGATCCCGCATTAAACTGTCGTTCACCCGTGCCTTGATCACCGCCGCCCTCAACGGAGAGCTCGACAAAGTCGAGTACGATACCATGCCGGTTTTCGGTCTTTCCATGCCGAAAACGTGTCCTGGCGTACCGACGGAGATCCTGAATCCGCGTAACACCTGGAACGACAAGAACGAGTTTGACGCGAAGGCGAATACGCTTGCCGCTTCGTTTGTCAAGAACTTCGCGCAATACGCGGAGTACGCGAACGCAGAGATCCTGGCAGCCGCACCGAAACTCGCCGTCAACGCCTGACTGCTCAACTGATTCGATACGAAGCCGCCCTCCACAGGGCGGCTTTTTTTTGCGGTCGATTTTCTCATCCAGCATATAATGGTTGGATGACGACCCGTACAGGTGTGATTTTAGCCGTTCATCCGAACGACATGAATCAATCATCGGCAAAAGCCAATACCCGTACAGCCATGATCACCATCCTGGAGTTGGAAGACGGCGACGAACTTGCCGGATCCTGGAGTACACCCAAACATGACCGGTTCGGGACTTTCCGGTTACTGCTGAAACGCACACCTGAAAACCGATTGCTTTGGGCACATTTCATCCAGGCGCCGGACGGAACAACCGGCATGGTCATGCGGGGAGAACTTCGGCATCCCGACGAGCTGAAGCCATTGCAGGATACGATCCACCGGACCATCCGGAAAGTCACCGGAATGGAATTACGATTGGAAGACTCCGACTATCTTGCGACATCCTCCGACGGGTTCCCCCTCCGACCCGAACGGGAATGACTGCATGGAACTTTTCTTTTGCAACGCGATCGACGCCAATCCGGTCATGCTGGGTCCGGACGAATCCTGGCACCTTTCTAAAGTGCTGCGTTTGCGTGTTGGAGATGCGGTAGCCGTAACCGACGGACACGGGGGATTCGGTACGGGAGAAATCCTGGATACCAATCCCAAAGCAGCGCTTATTCGTCTGAAAGAAGTCAGGAAGGACTATAACCAACGCCCCTACTCCCTGCATATCGCGATCGCTCCCACAAAAAACATCGACCGGTTGGAGTGGTTTCTGGAAAAAGCTACCGAGATCGGTATAGATGCCATCAGTCCGATCCGTTGCCAGCGCTCCGAGCGTAAGGATGTCCGCATTGATCGGCTGGCGAAAGTCGTACAGGCAGCAGTGAAGCAATCGCTGCAAGCATATTTACCACAGGTATATCCGATGGAGAGCCTATCGAAATTCCTGGAATCCAAGCCGGCGGGTCAACGATTCGCCTGCATCACCCATCAAACGCCTGACGACGGACTTCAATTCCTTGCCCGGCCCGGCGGCCGTGTGGTTATCGTAATCGGACCTGAAGGTGATTTTACGGAAGATGAAGTCAACATGTTGTTACAACACGGATTCCAAGGATGCTCATTGGGTCCCAACCGGCTCCGTACGGAAACAGCCGGTCTGGCCGCCTGCCATACCATCGCGTTGATCAACCAGGTTCGAACGAACGCCTGAGTATTCGTACCTTCGATGTATGATGCGTATCGTATCGCTGTTGGTATTGCTGATCTGCCTGACCTCGGCACGACCAGCGGAACGTTCTTTTCGACTGGGTTTGTTGAAGTACAACGGTGGCGGCGACTGGTACGCCAATCTGGAATCGTCGCTGCGCAACCTGGCAATCTTTGCCAATGAACAGCTCGGAACGAACATTGATCCGGAACAGGGAGTCGTAGAGGTTGGTAGTTCCGACCTGATCAATTACCCATTCATCCACATGACCGGTCACGGCAATTGGGTTCTGAGTCCTGCCGAAGCCGCCAACCTTCGGAAGTACCTAATCGGCGGCGGATTTCTGCACATCGACGATAATTATGGCCTGGACCCCTATGTGCGTCCTCAACTGAAAAAGGTATTTCCGGAGCTGGACTTTGTTGAGCTTCCCTTTTCTCATCCGATCTATCATCAACGATTCGAATTTCCGAACGGCCTCCCGAAGATTCACGAACATGATGGAAAGGCGCCGCAAGGATTTGGCATCATTTACGAAGGGCGACTGGTCTGCTTTTATACCTTCGAATGTGATCTGGGTGACGGCTGGGAGGATTATGAGGTACACAAGGACTCTCCAGAAACGCACCTTCAGGCGTTGCGTATGGGTGCCAATCTGCTGGAGTATGCCTTTAACCGGGAGTAAAAAGACTGATTCCTCCCAAATCATTGGTTTAATTTGAAAAAATCAAAGGCATTTTGTCGGCAATGAGAAATGTCTTTAATTGCGCCTGTCAACAAACACACAGCACTTACTTTCAGGAAACTTACATGAGCCTTCGGATCGAGAAGCATCCGGAGATCGATCGCATCTCCGAGTATTTCCGCAAAGTCGAGGAACTGGCTAAGCGCATGGGCGTCGACATCGACGATCTTGCGCAGAGCCGACCGGTTGGATCACTGACCGTACACGTCCCGACACGCGACCAGCAGCAACGCCTGGCACGTGAACGGGCGAATGTGTTCGTCGGTGAGAGCCCGGCTCCCGAAGTGATCCGGGAGATGAGAATTCTATTTGATCTGCCGACGAAGCCGGGAGAAAGCATCTAAGCGACTCCTCCGCATCCTGCGATGCGTCAAAAGAAAAAGGGTGTCCGACCAAGCAGTCGGACACCCTTTTTTCATGGTGTAGTATGAGTGGATTACTGGATCGAAGCCTTGAAACCAGCGTCGTTGAACCACTTGATGAATTCGCGGTCTTCAGCGGCAGCAGCTTTGAGGGAAGCGTCCTTTGCACAAGCGTTGCGGAGGTTGTCCGTTACACCGGCAGCGTTTCCGTTACGGGCAGCGATAATGGCTTTGAGGTAGAAACCGATCGCGCTATCCTTGTCGGGTGAAGCCTCGAGCGTCATCATCGCGCCTTCTTTGTCACCCGAGAGCAAACGAGCAAGCGCTGCGTTGAAGGAGGATACTCCGGAGTAGTTAGAAACAGCAGAGCTGTAGTTACCGTTGCGGATATCGAGGATACCCATGTTCTCTTTTACTTCCGGGCCGGCGTTTCCGGCTGCGGCGTAGGATGCGGCGGCATTGGCGCGATCGCCTTTGCGGCTGTAGCAGGCACCGATGTTGTTCTTGACGATACCGTTATTGGCATTGAGCTGGTCAGCCTTGTTGAATTCGGCCATGGCACCATCTACATCGCCCTGCTGGAAGAGGACCATACCGGTGTTGTTGGCTGCGCGCCACTCTTGCGGGTACAGGCGCTGCGCCGTGCGGTAGATCGTGAGTTTTTCGTTCAGGTCCTGGGTGAGGGTACCGGCATAGAGGATCTCTTCTACGCTCAGGGAATCCGGATTCGACTTCGCGAGGGCCGCGATCTGTTCGTCGGAGCGACCCACTTTCTCGCCGTTGATCGAAATCGCGGAGCGACGCAGTTTCGGCAGTACGCCTTCAGCGATCTCGGTGTAGGCTTTGCCCATCTTCTTGATTTCCATTTCGCGGGCTTCCGGATCAGAGTTGGAAGCAACGATGCGGAGGATCATGTCCTTCTGGGGCATGTTGCCGGCCTGCATCAGGCTTTGGAAACCAGCCCAATCTTCGTTGGTAGAATTGAGGGTGAAGAGCGAGCTGTCGGGGCTCACTTTCATCTTCATTTTCTTGAAGAGGCCGGAGAGGTGTTTGGCGGAAGCTTTACCGCGGTTAATGGCAAGCTCGGTGTTCAGTTTCTCGGTACCGTCCGGGGAAGCATAACCCATGATGGAGATGCCTTTCAGGTTATACGGAGCGATGGTCATAGCCTTGAGGGCGCTGTCGATGGCAGCGAACTCCGGCTTGTTGGAGATGCCGCACTCCTTTACTTTGAAGTTCGGGTTGACGTTGGCCGTGTTGATCAGGTAATACATGGTGCCTTCGAAGGAAACCGGCACGATGCGTACGAACTGATCTTTACCGACAATCGTCTTCTCGTCGTTACGGACCAGCAGCGGGGTCACGATCGTTCCGTCGGCGATCTTCATCGAACCGAGTTCCTTCGTGGTCTTGCCTTTGGTACCGGAAGCTTTTACCATCACATCGGCGGCTTTCATGTCCGGCGTGTAAGCGATCTTGTCGCTATAGGAGAAGCTGCCACCCGTCTTGTAGTTGATCTTGTTACCGGCCGTGGTGGATTTTTCGCCGACGTTGGTCACCGACTTGAAGTTGTGTTCGCCGGTAGACGATTTCACCATCGGGGTGACGGTAGCGTCAACCTTTTTGGCGAAGTATTTAGCCGGATAAGAGCCTTTGACAGCGATTGCAACGCTATCGCCGTGCATTTCCAGCGGGTTAGGCGTGACTTCATACTTCACAGTATTGAAGTTCTTCGCCATTTTGCCAAGTCCGTTACATCCGGCTACTGCCATTCCGAGCAGGATGTAGGAGAAAACTTTGATTTTACTCATGGTGTGCGTGTGAGGACTTATCGAGGTTAGGTAATTCGAGGCCGCAAAGATTAAAATATTTTCGTATCGGGAAAATGCTGTAGGTTAATTTTTTGCAGCACGTTTCCGATCGTTCTCATCGAGCAGGATTTTGCGCATACGAATTGCCTTGGGCGTGATTTCAAGGTATTCGTCCTTCTCGATGTATTCCATCGCTTCTTCGAGCGAGAAATCGATTTTCGGGGTGATGCGCACGTTGTCGTCGCTACCTGCTGCCCTGAAATTCGTCAACTGTTTCGCGCGCGTAACGTTCACGACAAGGTCGCCTGGCCGGGTAGCTTCCCCGATTATTTGACCCATGTAAACATCTTCTGTAGGATCTATGAAGAAACGACCGCGATCCTGCAGTTTCTCGATCGAATAAGCGGTTGACTTGCCCTTGTCCATCGAGATGATGACACCATTGATGCGACCCGGTATCTCGCCTTTCCAGGCTTCATATGCTTTAAAGCGATGCGCGATGATTGCTTCGCCTTGCGTAGCGGTCAGCAGCGAGTTTCGCAGGCCGATAATTCCACGAGCGGGAATACTGAACTCTAAATGAAGAACGTCGCCCTTCGGTTCCATAATCTGCAGTTCACCTTTACGCTGAGTGACGAGGTCGATTACGGCTCCGGAAAATTGTTCGGGCACATTCACCGTCAGTGCTTCCATCGGTTCCATCCGTTCGCCATCCACTTCCTTGATGATCACCTGCGGTTGTCCTACCTGCAATTCATATCCTTCTCTTCGCATCGTTTCAATGAGGATGGACAGGTGAAGAATGCCACGTCCATAGACATTGTATGCATCCGGCGAAGCGGTTTCATCAACACGGAGTGCCAGGTTCTTCTCCGTCTCCTTGAATAAACGATCGCGGAGGTGGCGGGAGGTCACGAACTTGCCATCCTTACCGAAGAAAGGAGAATTGTTGATCGTAAAGAGCATGCTCATCGTCGGCTCGTCGACCGCGATCGGCGGAAGTGGCTCCGGGTTCTCAAAATCGGCGACGGTATCGCCGATATCGAAGCTCTCCAAACCAACCAACGCACAGATATCGCCGGCGCTGACCGACTCATTCTTGCTCCGACCCAAACCTTCAAAAGAATGGAGTTCCTTGATTCTGGCTTTGGTGATAGCGCCATCGCGTTTGACCAGGGAGATCGGCATATTCTCGCGGAGTTGTCCGCGGAATACGCGACCGATGGCGATGCGGCCCACGTAGCTCGAGTAATCGAGTGAAGAAATGAGCATTTGCGGCGTTCCCTCCGGAATCACCGGTGCCGGAATATGTTCGATGATAGCATCGAGCAAAGGCGTGATGTCGCTGGTGGGTTGCTGCCAGTCGGTGCTCATCCATCCCTGCTTCGAAGAACCGTACAGGGTTGGGAAGTCCAGTTGATCCTCCGTGGCGTTCAGGTTAAAGAACAAATCAAAGACCTGTTCGTGCACTTCGTCCGGGCGGCAATTCTCCTTGTCAACTTTGTTGATCACCACGATCGGCTTCAAGCCAGCGGCCAATGCTTTTTGCGTAACAAAGCGGGTTTGAGGCATCGGACCTTCGAATGCATCCACCAACAACAAGACCCCGTCGGCCATGGTCAGCACCCGTTCCACCTCACCTCCGAAATCGGCGTGACCAGGCGTGTCGATAATGTTGATTTTCACATCTTTATATCGAATCGACACATTTTTCGCCACGATGGTGATCCCACGCTCCCGTTCCAGATCATTATTATCCAGAATCAATTCGCCGGTTTCCTGGTTGTCGCGGAAGAGTTTGGCCTGATGTAGCATTTTATCCACCAGGGTAGTCTTTCCGTGGTCGACGTGGGCAATGATGGCAACGTTGCGGATTTGCATTTTCCTTTGAAATTTTGCTAAAAAGCGGAAAAGGGCTTTTCCCTCGCCCTCCCTTCAGCGGGCCGCGAAGGTACGGACTTAAATCCGAAGAAGATAGCCTGTCGTTACATTTCCCCGGTTCACCGATAGTTGCCCGGGACAGTCGCGTTTTCATGTATGGCGCTGGCGGACTTTACTACTTTCGGCCCGGCCAAACCGGCTGAACCATCATGAAAAACTACTTGCGCATCGGGTCACTCATGACCCTGCTGCTTCTGCAGCTAACCACTTCCGCCCAGCAACGCGTCCGTTGCTTCACGGAAGAACACAAAACCTACCTCCGAACCCGCCAACCCAAGTTGGACGAACAACTGCGGCAAGCCAGAGCCAAAGCGGAACAATGGGCCGCAGCACATCCCGATTGGCGAAACGAATCCGGTGGCCTGATGACCATCCCGGTTGTCGTGCACGTGGTGTATAATACCACCGGACAGAACATCAGTGACGCTCAGGTGGAATCCCAGATCGATGTGCTCAACGAAGATTTCGCACGTCTGAATGCCGATACTGCCAACACGCCTGCACCTTTCGCCGCCATAGCAGGGCCAACGCCGATCCGATTCTGCCTCGCGCAGCGTACGCCGGACGACCAGCCCTCGACCGGCATCGAGCGCCGGCAGACCGGCACAAGTTCGTTCTTCGACGACGACGCCATCAAGGCATTCAGTTCAGGAGGACTCGATGCTTGGGATCCGACCCGTTTCTTCAACATCTGGGTAGGTCCACTGGGTGGCGGTTTACTGGGGTATGCTGAGTTCCCCAGCGGCAGCGTCAGCAACACCTACGGCGTCGTGATCGCCTATGACGCTTTCGGTCGTATCGGAACAGCGGCTTCGCCCTTCGATCTTGGGCGTACGGCCAGTCACGAGATCGGTCATTGCTTCGGTCTCTATCATATCTGGGGGGATGATGGCAGCTCGTGTGGCGGCAGCGACGGCATCAGCGATACGCCTAATCAGGGCGGCGCAACATTCGGATGCAGAACTTTTCCGGCTACCGATGCGTGCACCTCGACCGGCAACGGCGTGATGTTCATGAACTATATGGATTACAGCGACGACAACTGCCTGAACATCTTTACCGAGGAACAAGCCACCGTGATGGTCGGGACGATCAACAGTTTTTATTCTTCCTTACTTACTTCTGACGGATGTACGCCGGTCAACATCGCCGCACTCGATGCGGGGATCAACGCCATCACCTCCCCGACTGGCGCTTTCTGCGACACCACCATCGCACCGGTCGTGACGCTGCGTAATTACGGCGCCAACGCGTTGACCAGCGTCAACTTCAACTATTCCATCGACGGCGGAACGGTCAATACATATGCCTGGACGGGTAACCTGGCCAGTCTGACCTCTGTGGCGGTCAACCTGCCGGCCATCAGCGTAACCGGCGGACCTCACACTTTCACCTGTTATACCAGTGATCCGAACAGCGGCACCGATGCCAATGCCGCCAATGATTCGCAATCATCCAATTTCAACGTGAACACACTGGGCGCTTCGCTACCGGTCGTCGAAGGATTTGAAGGCACGTTCCCGCCCGTCAATTTCACGATCGCGAATCCGGACGCCGCTACGACCTGGGAACGTTCCACCGTCGCGTCCCATAGCGGCAGTGCTGTCTCTTTCCTGGATAACTACAACTACAATGCTGCCGGCCAACGCGATGATCTCGTCTTACCGGCCTTCGACCTGACCAGCATTTCCGATCCTGAACTTTCCTTCTGGCTAGCCTATGCACACTACGACGGGTCGCTTGGCGTCCTGACCGATTCACTGGAGATCTCCATCTCCACGGATTGCGGCAGTACCTGGACGACGCTTTTCCATGACGGTGGCGCATCGCTTAACACGACGGCGGGCGGCGTATCGGTCACCAACGAATTCGTGCCGACCGCAGGTGAATGGGAACGTTTCGCGATCGACCTGAGTGCCTATTCGTCCGTTACCAGTGCGATCCTGCGATTCACGAACATCAACGGTTATGGCAACCAGATCTACCTCGACGACATCAACATCGACATTGCTACCGGTCTTCCTTCAATGACCAGCCTCAGCAAGCTGCTCGTTTATCCGAACCCGGCCCACCGTGCCTTTGTCGTACAGACGCCCCCTCACCTCAGCGGAAGTGGCATACTGGTCGTCCGCGATCTTTCAGGGCGCGAGTTGCGGCGAGAAAATGTCCAGCTTCAAGGACAATCGTTCCAGATCGACGCCTCGAGCTGGACATCGGGAGCGTATCCGGTCGAACTGACTACCGCCGCAGATCAATTCCGCGTAGTGGTACTCATTCATTAATGACATCCACTTCATTTGTTTGATCAAAACAGGCGATCCCATGGATCGCCTGTTTCATTTCTGCGGATTTACAGGTAAATTGTCGAAGCCAAAAAGGAAATCATGCGCCATCTACTACTCGTAATCCTCGCCTTGTTGACGCTGCTGAAGCCTGTATCAGCACAAACATTCAACGGTAGCGGCGGTCCCATCCACGATCTGAACGGAACACCCCAGGCTCAGTATTTTCCCTGTGTCGTGAGCGGTTTACCGACCAGTATTGACAGCTCAACCTTCGGGCTCGAACGCATTTGTCTCGACATTACGCATAGCTATACCAATGACTTGCGATTGCAGTTGATGAGTCCCGACAGTTTGCTGTTGGACCTCTGCAACCGGCACGGCGGGGGCGGCGACAATTTCACCGGCACATGTTTTCGCGGGATGAGTGTGAACGGCATGATCTCCGCCACTGGTAACCTTCCGCCCTATACGGGAGAGTATGATCCGGACCAGGATATGGCCTTGTTCAACAACGGTCAGGATCCTAACGGCACCTGGTTCCTGGTTGTAACGGACATGGCCGGCGCCGATTCTGGCACGGTGGATACCTGGTCGCTGACCTTTGGCAGCGACCCTACTCCACATGGCCTGGAACCCTGTAACATGCTGCGACCTGCTCTTTGCATTTGCCCGGATGGCACACAGGATTGCGACCTGCTGCCGGACATGACCGCATCCGAACAAGCCATTTTGGATGGGTCCTATGAACGCAACGATACCTTGTTCGTGAACAATGCCACACCCAACATCGGCTGGGGTCCACTCGAGATCCACGGCACCGGTGATTGCTATTGCGATACGGTTCCGGTGAATTGCACGGTCACCTGTCCGGACGGAAGTTCTCCCAAGGAGATCGTGGAACAGACCGTGTACCACAAATCGTTCAATACGATGACCTCCTACGTAAGACCGGCAGGAACGATGGCTTATCATCCTCAGCACGGTCACATTCACCTCGACGGATGGGCGGAATACACCCTGCGTAAAGCCTGGCACGGCAAGACACCGCCGGACTGGCCCGTCATTGGCACCGGTAACAAGCAAAGCTATTGCCTGGTTAACCTCGGGCAGTGCACAGCCGGAAACGGCTATTGCGTAGATACCACCGGGCAGATCCGGTATAATGCCAACATCGCCAATTACGGTCTCGGATCGGTGACCGGATGCAGCCGTGATCAGGGCATCTTCGTCGGCTCATTGGATATTTACTCGGCCTCGCTCTATGGACAATGGATCATCTTGGACAGCGTCTGTAACGGCGACTACTATATCGTTTCGATCACCGATCCCAACAACTGGATCCTCGAAACCGACGATAGTAATAATTGGGCAGCAGCGCCATTTTCCCTCACCGGCCAGCTCAACGCTCCGTTCCCCACCGTCAATTTCACTTACAGCGCTACCGGCTCTTCGGTTCAGTTCACGTCCTCGTGTGCCGATTTCGATTCCCTCTCCTGGGATTTCGGCGATGGCGATACGAGTACCGCGCTGAATCCGTTGCACATGTATGCATCCACCGGCACCTACGAAGTCGTATTGACCGCTTTCAATCACTGTGGCTGGGAACAACAGGTGCAATCGTTCACGATCACTGTTTCGGGTTTGGAGTCGATCGGCCATGAAGACCTCTTCGGCCTTCGCGTGTTTCCGAATCCTTCGTCCAGTGCATTCAATATCGATTTCAGTACGGCAACCCGAACCGACGTTCGCCTGGAGTTACTCGACATCATGGGAAGACCGGTGAGCGTCTTGAGTGACCAATCCATGGCCGCCGGCAGTCACCGATATCGGCTCGATGTTGAATCCGGCAACCTGCACTCCGGTGTCTATTTCCTGCGGGTTCAATCAGCCGGGGTAGCACGGTTGGTGCGGCTGGTTGTCGCCCGCTAATTCAAGGTTGGCAATCGTCCTAAGAAACTTGCGAGGGCTCCTGCGGGAACCTTGCAAGTTTCTGTTTTTCAGGACCTTTTACCTTCATGGGCTATTTGGTTTTTTGCTTTGATGGCTTACCTTTGCAGCCCTTCAAAAAAGCGTTAAAATGGAAAATTTCTTGTACGTCGTACCGGTTCTGGGTGTCGTCGGTCTTCTGTATATGGCCCTGAAAGCCAAATGGGTAACCGCGCAGGATGCCGGTGATTCCAAGATGCAGGGCATCGCCACCGCCATCGCCGAAGGCGCCATGGCCTTTCTGCGTGCAGAGTACCGGATCCTGGCCATCTACATGGTGATTGCCGGAACTGCGTTGGGAATTTTATCGCAAATCGTTGAATCCTCGCACATCCTGATCGTCCTCTCCTTTGTGATCGGCTGCATCTTCAGTGCATTGGCCGGTTTCATCGGAATGCGCATCGCGACCAAGGCCAATGTGCGGACGACCCAGGCAGCCCGCACTTCACTGGCCCGGGCCTTGAATGTCTCCTTCTCCGGCGGACTTGTCATGGGACTTGGCGTCGCCGGACTTGCGGTACTCGGATTGAGCCTGCTGTTCATCTTCTTCTTTCAGTACTTCATGAACGGCCAAATGGCCGGCTACCAGCAAATGACCCAGGTGCTGGAAGTATTGGCCGGTTTCTCGGTCGGTGCCGAATCGATCGCACTCTTCGCCCGCGTTGGTGGTGGAATCTATACCAAAGCCGCTGATGTCGGCGCTGACCTCGTCGGTAAGGTGGAAGCAGGTATTCCCGAAGATGATCCCCGGAACCCGGCCACGATCGCTGATAACGTTGGTGACAACGTCGGTGACGTAGCGGGTATGGGCGCCGACCTTTTTGGTTCGTATGTGGCCACGGTGCTTGCGTCGATGGTACTGGGCAACTATATCATCCGCGACATGGGCGGAATCGAAGACGCTTTCGGCGGAATCGGTCCGATCCTCCTTCCGTTGTCCATTGCGGGTGTCGGTATCCTTGCATCGATCCTTGGTTCTTTCTTCGTACGTGTTGCCGACAATGCGCAGGCTAATACCGACACCGTGCAGTCGGCTTTGAACAAAGGCAACTGGTTTTCCATTCTGCTGGCCGTAGTAGCTTCTTTCTTCCTGATCCGGCTCATGCTTCCTGAAACGATCAGGATGAGCGTTTTCAACGCAGGAGAGTTCAACGAGATGACCACCACGTCCATGAACGTCTTCTGGGCTGTCGTGATCGGCATGTTCGTCGGCGGCGCCATTTCCTACATCACCGAATTCTACACCGGACTTGGCAAGAAGCCGGTCCTTTCGATCGTTCAGAAATCCGCTACCGGTGCGGCTACCAACATCATCGCGGGTCTCGGCACCGGCATGCTTTCGACCGCCATGCCGGTCATCCTTTTCGCCGGAGCGATCTGGGGCGCCTACCTGCTGGCAGGATTCTACGGTGTAGGCATCGCCGCCTCCGCCATGATGGCGACGACGGCCATGCAGCTTGCCATCGACGCCTTCGGACCGATCGCCGACAACGCCGGCGGCATCGCGGAGATGAGCGAACTCCCTTCCGAAGTACGCGAGAAGACGGACGTACTCGACTCGGTGGGCAACACCACTGCCGCTATCGGTAAAGGATTTGCCATCGCTTCCGCGGCACTGACGGCTCTTGCGCTGTTCGCCGCATACGTGACGTTCACAGGCATCCAGGGCATCAACATCTTCGACGCGAAAGTGCTCGCCGCGCTCTTCATCGGCGGCATGGTGCCGGTCGTCTTCTCCGCCCTTGCCATGAACTCGGTTGGCAAGGCTGCCATGGACATGGTGAACGAAGTTCGTCGCCAGTTCCGTGAGATCCCGGGCATCCTCGAAGGAACCGGAAAACCGGAGTATGGTCGCTGCGTTCAGATCTCCACCGCCGCTGCTCTTCGTGAGATGATGCTTCCGGGTATCATCACCATTGTCACCCCGATCATCATCGGCCTCGTAATGGGTCCTGAAGCGCTGGGCGCTTACATGGCCGGTGTAACGGTGAGTGGTGTCCTGTGGGCTATTTTCCAGAACAATGCCGGCGGCGCCTGGGACAATGCCAAGAAGTCGTTTGAAAAAGGCGTTGAGATCAACGGCCAGACCTATTACAAGAAATCCGAGCCGCACAAAGCGGCTGTAGTCGGTGATACGGTTGGTGATCCTTTCAAGGACACTTCCGGCCCTTCGATGAACATCCTGATCAAGCTGAGTTCACTGGTCGGTTTAACCATCGCGCCCCTGATTGCCGTGAACGGCGGCGGACATGGCGCCGGTATGGCTGACGATTGCTGCAAAGCCAAAACAGAATGCCACAGCGAGATGAAATCCTGCGACGGCATGCAGTCGGAATGCGCGATGGATTCCCTGGGCAACTGCGTGATCGATTCCACGACCTGTGCGCAGTGGATGGCGGAAGGCAAACTCGACAGCTCGGATTGTGTCATGACGGAGAACGGCAAATGCCACGTCCGTCAGGCCGCCTGTATGAGCGTTTGCAAATCGAACGGTTCCGGTTGTCACGGCGAAGCCAAGGCCTGCGACGATGCTTGTAAAAAGCGTTGCGAAGAAAAAGGAATCGATTGCGGAAACGGCAAAGCCTGCCCTGAGCATCAAGCTGCCTGCGACGAGGCTTGCATGAAAGCTTGCAAAGAAAAAGGCATGGATTGCGGACATGGAAAAGCATGTCCGGCGAAAGGTGGCCACCACGATTGCGCATCCGGTTGCGATGCTGCCTGCATGAAGAACTGCGAACAAAAAGGCATGAATTGCCATGGTAGTGGCCAATGCAGCGAAGCCTGCATGATAGCCTGCGAAGCCAAAGGCATCAAATGCGGAAGCGGAACGCCTTGTCCGGAAAAGAAATCCGATTGTTGTAAGAAGTAACCTTCAGCCAGCATCAAAAAAAATGTCCGCCAATGGCGGACATTTTTTTTGCAATCACTTCTTTCGTTCGAAGAGTGTAAATGTACAGGGGTACTCGTTCTTTTCATCCGCCGGAAAACGCTCCTCCCTGATGACTTGCCATTGGTCGGGATCCAGGGCGGGAAAATGGGTATCGCCAGCGACCTGACAATGTACGCGCGTGTAGTAGATCCTGTCCGTCACCGGCAAAGCGGCCCGGAAGATTTCTCCTCCGCCAAAAATGAACGCCTCCGAGTCTGTCTGACTCGCTTCGATCGCCTGGTCCAATGAACCCACTACGACACAACCCGGAACCTGCAAATCCTTGCTCCGACTGATAATTACCGTGGTGCGGCCCGGCAGAGGCCGACCGATGGACTCATAGGTCTTTCTACCCATGATGAGGTGATGACCCATCGTGATGGCTTTCACGCGTTGAAGGTCACCCGATAACCGCCAGGGCAACTTGTTCCCGGTACCGATCACGCCATTCTCCGAGGCGGCGACTATGATGGATAAGATCATCGCGACAAGAGGATCAAACGGCCACCGCCGCTTTGATGTGGGGATGCGGATCGTAGTTTTCGATCACCAGGTCTTCAAAACGAAAAGCGAATATATCCTTCACCTCCGGGTTGAGCCGGAGTGTCGGCAATTGGCGCGGTTCACGGCTGAGTTGGAGCCGGACTTGTTCAAAGTGATTCGTATAGATGTGGGCGTCACCCAGCGTGTGGACAAAGTCACCTGCCTGCAGACCGCAAACCTGCGCGACCATATGGACCAAGGCGGCATAGGAAGCGATGTTGAACGGAACACCCAGGAAGGAATCCGCACTGCGTTGATAAAGCTGACAGGACAAACGACCGTTGGCCACGTAAAACTGAAACAGCAGGTGGCAGGGGGGTAATTTCATTTTGTCGATCTCCCCGACATTCCAGGCGCTGACGATGAGTCGGCGTGAGTCCGGATTCCTGCGAATCTGATCGATCACCTGGCTGATCTGATCAATGACACGACCATCCTCTGCCTTCCAGCTCCGCCACTGAGAACCGTAGACAGGACCGAGGTCGCCATTGGCATCCGCCCATTCGTCCCAGATCGTCACCCCGTTCTCCCGCAGATACCGGATATTGGTCTCTCCCTTGAGAAACCACAAGAGTTCATGAAAAATGGACCGGGTGTGGAGCTTCTTGGTCGTTACCAGAGGGAAACCCTCCTGCAGGTTGAAGCGCATCTGGTATCCGAAAACGGAACGGGTACCGGTACCGGTACGGTCCTGTTTATCGGCACCATGTTCCATGATGTGGCTGAGTAGCTCGTGATACTGTTTCATCCTGCGGTAAAGATACGCACCAACAGCGGGTCTGCTCTTGCTGTTGAAAAGATGCCCCGCCCGGGATCGACCCATTTGTTTATTCGCCAATTCGACTAACTTTCGAGCTCAAATCGATTTCTATGGGCATCAAGCTGCGACTGACCATTCTCAACTTCCTCCAGTTCTTCGTGTGGGGATCCTGGCTGATCTCGATCGGCGGGTATCTGTTCGGCTCCCTGCATTTCAGCGGAGAGCAGATCGGACGCGTCTTCTCCACCCTGGGCATTGCCTCGATCATCATGCCGGCCATTACCGGGATCATTGCGGACAAATGGATCAACGCGGAACGGCTCCTTGGCATTTGTCACATCCTCGGAGCGGGAATGTTGTATTGGGCTTCCACCGTAACGGATCCCGACACCTTTTTCCTGGTCATGCTCCTGAATTCGTTCTTCTATATGCCCACCATTTCTCTCAACAATACCGTGTCCTATATCGTCTTGGAGAACAACAAGTACGATATCATCAAAGTATTCCCACCGATTCGGGTCTGGGGCACGGTCGGTTTCATAGTTGCCATGTGGACGGTGGACCTGGCCGGTTGGAAGTCGAACAACATGCAACTGATCTTTTCCAGTGTTTCAGCGCTCTTCCTCGGACTTTACGCATTCAGCATCCCCGCCTGCAAACCCTTGCGGGCGAATAACGGCTCCTCGCTTGCCAACAAGCTCGGTCTGGACGCCTTCGTCCTTTTCAAAGACCGGAAGATGGCGATCTTCTTTTTCTTCTCCATGTGTCTTGGTGCCGCCTTGCAGATCACCAACGCCTTCGGCGGCGCCTTCCTCGACAGCTTTCAGTCGACCTTCCCCGACACCTTCGCCGTCCAACATCCGATCCTGTTGCTTTCAATCTCCCAGATCTCCGAAACACTGTTCATCCTGACCATACCTTTCTTCCTGAAGAAATTCGGCATAAAGAAAGTCATGTTGATGAGTATGTTCGCCTGGGTTTTCCGTTTCGGCTTGTTCTCCATCGGCAATCCCGGTAGCGGACTTCCGTTACTGATCCTCTCGATGATCATCTACGGAATGGCGTTCGACTTCTTCAACATTTCGGGGTCCCTCTTCGTCGAAAAGGAAGCGCCGCAGAGCATGCGCGCCAGCGCCCAGGGGCTGTTCATGTTCATGACCAATGGCATCGGCGCGATGATCGGCGGTTATGGAAGCGGACTCGTGGTGGATCATTACACGGTGAACGGCGTCAGCGACTGGCCCAGCATCTGGATGGTCTTCACCGTATATGCGCTGATCCTCGGGCTCATCTTCCCGTTCGCTTTCAAGTACAAACACGAAGCCGGGGCGGTTGCCGAAGTCCGGCATTGAACCGACCGCACCGAAACAAAAAAAAGCAGCCTGTCCGGGCTGCTTTTTCGTTTTCATGAAAGCTGATCAGTTGCTCTTTCGTTTGTTCAACTCGTCCCGGATACGGGAGGCGCGTTCGTAGGCTTCCTCTTCGAGGGCTTTCGTGAGCATTTCGTTCAGTTCTTCGGTGCTGGCTGCGGATAATTCGCCTTCCGACAATTTCGTGGTGGTCACCGCGGGTTTCTCCACCACCTGTTGTTCTTCTCCGCCCTCAGCGCTCTCGTCTACGATGATGCCGGCGGTAGAGAGGATGAACTCGTACGTGTAGATCGGGCAGCCGAAGCGAACCGCGATGGCGATGGCGTCGCTGGTGCGGGCATCGATCTCCATCCGTTTTTCACCGTTGTTGCAGATGAGCTTCGCATAGAACACGCCTTCGAGCAGGTTGAAGATAATGACCTCTTCAACATCGATGTCGAACGAACTGGCCATGGATTTGAACAGATCATGCGTCAACGGGCGGGTCGGCGTCATGTTTTCGAGTTCGATCGCGATTGCCTGCGCTTCGAATGCGCCGATGATGATCGGTAACCTGCGCTTTCCTCCTTCTTCACCCAACACCAAAGCATAGGCCCCGCTTTGCGTCTGGCTGTAGCTGAGGCCGATGATGTCCAGTTTAATTTTTTTCATAGAAAAGCTGGAGCTGTTACCCCGGCAATACCTAAACGAATATAAGAAAATTCTCCTGAGTTCTGCGTGAAACGGATCAATTCTGGCTTGCCTTGAAGGCTTTGGCGGCTTCGATCAGCTTCGGTACAACTTCGAATGCGTCACCGCAAATTCCATAATCTGCCGCTTTGAAGAACGGAGCTTCAGGATCCTTATTGATGACCACAATCACTTTCGACGAACTTACACCGGCCAAATGCTGGATTGCACCGGAGATCCCAACAGCAATGTACAGATTCGGTGAGATGGCAATACCGGTCTGACCGACGTGTTCACTGTGCGGACGCCAGCCGGCATCGGAAACCGGTTTGCTGCAAGCGGTGGCCGCCCCCAACAGGTCAGCCAACTGCTCGATCATGCCCCAGTTCTCCGGTCCTTTCATCCCGCGTCCTGCAGAAACGACGAGTTCAGCGTCGGGCAGGGATACTTTATCGGTCGCACGAACCGTTTCTTTCACTTGCAAGGCAAAGTCGCTGTCCGGTACGGCAGGCGCAAACATTTCTACGGCACCGGCAGCCGCGGCCTCCACTACTTTAAACGAATTCGGCACCAGGCTAATGACCTTGTACTCGGACACTACTTCCACGAAGGCATAGGCTTTGCCCGAGTAAGCACCCTTTTTTACGATGAAAGCACCATCCATTTGCGGAAGATCGATCGCGTTATCGGCATAACCGGCACCGAGTTTCACTGCAACCCGTGGAGCAATGGCCTTACCGGAAAAACTGGCCGGCACCACTACGATCTTCGCTCCGACCGTTTTCGCCGCTTCGGCAATCACCGTGCTGTAGGGCTGGATGTTTGTTTGCTTAAGGCGGGCGTCGGAGGCTGACAATACCTTCGCCGCACCGTATTTGCCCAGGCGGGCTAGTTCTTCCGCGCTGACCTCGCCGATGGACAAGGCCGTCAGCGGCATTCCGAGTTTGCCGGCAATGGCGTTGGCATAGGAAACCAGTTCGAAAGCGGATTTCTTGAACCGTCCCTGGAGATTTTCAACGTATACGAGTACTGACATGATGATCTGCTAGAATTGATTGGCCGTAAGCCGGATCAGATTACTTTTTTCTCTTCGCGAAGGATATCGAACAACTTCGCCGCATCGTCGGCTGCGATCATTTTCACCGCGCTGCGCGGAGCGGGTTTGTCGTAAGAGACCGTCCGGACAAGTTGCGGAACTTCCACCGGCTCGACCACCTGCAGGGGTTTGGTGCGCGCCGACATGATTCCCCGCATATTCGGAATCTTCCATTCGGCCATGCCTTCGGAAGCGCCGACGACCAGCGGGGTCGGGCAAGCAACGATTTCCTTACCGCCTTCGATCTCGCGTTCCATCACGACGTTTCCACCATCGACCTGTAAGCTCTTGGCAGAAGGTACGCACGGAATACCGAGCATCTCCGCGATCATGGCCGGAACGGTAGCTCCATTGTTATCGGATGATTCGCGGCCGCACAGGATCATATCGAACGGATTCTTTTTCACATAGTCGGCGATCTGGGCGGCCACAAAGTAGCTGTCGCGCGGTGCCGCGTTGATCCGAACGGCATCGTTGGCGCCAATAGCCAGTGCTTTGCGGATCGTCGGTTCGGTGGTACCGTCGCCGATATTGATTACGGTCACGGTGCCGCCGGCGGATGCGAGGTCTACCGCTTTCGACAAGGCGATCTCGTCGTAGGGATTGAGAATAAACGTTACGCCGGAAGAGACGAACTCTTTGTTGTCCGGAGTGAAATTGATCTTGGCCGTGGTGTCCGGCACATTGGAAATACAAACCAGGATTTTCATGATGACACGTCTGTCGTTGGCGATCGGCTGAACCGGGCGTCCTGCTATTTGAACAGCGGATACGGAATAAGGTTCCGGCAATACTTCGTAATTTCGTACGAAAGGCCGTTTTCTTCGACCGCTCAGGCGCGCGAAGATAAGGATTTACCCTTTTTGACCACCGGATGTCAGCAGACCGAATCGCATTGCTTCTGAGCTACTTACAGGAGGATCCGGGGGATCGTTTTTCCCGTTACGCACTGGGTCTTGAATATTTCAAAATGAACGAGTTAGACAAAGCCCGGGACTGCTTTGAACACTTGTTGAAGCATGCGCCCGATTACCTGCCGGCGTATTATCAGGCGGGTCAGGTATTGGTCAGGCTGAACCGACCGGCACAAGCGGCCAAGGCTTTGCGTGACGGGATCGTCATTGCCAGCCAACAACAGGACCAGCATACACGGTCGGAGTTGCAGGGAGCGCTCCTGCAACTGGAAGATCCCGAAGATGGATGAACCCGGAATTACCTATTTTTGCCGACCGCCGAAGCGATTGTGAAGAACGATTGCGAAGACCGATAACTCTATGCGCGAATTACAATTCCGAGAAGCCCTGCGAGAAGCCATGAGCGAAGAAATGCGCCGCGATGAGCGCGTATTCCTCATGGGTGAGGAAGTTGCCCAATACAACGGTGCTTACAAAGTGAGTCAGGGTATGCTCGACGAGTTCGGCGAGAAGCGCGTGATCGATACACCGATCGCGGAGTTGGGATTCGCCGGTATCGGAGTCGGAGCGGCGATGAACGGACTCCGTCCCATCATCGAGTTCATGACCTTCAATTTTTCCCTGGTGGCCATCGACCAGGTCATCAACTCCGCCGCCAAGATGATGAGCATGAGCGGCGGTCAGTATCCTGTTCCGATCGTGTTCCGTGGTCCTACCGCTTCAGCCGGACAGCTCTCTTCCCAGCACAGCCAGGCGTTTGAGAACTGGTATGCCAACTGTCCGGGATTGAAGGTCGTGGTGCCGAGCAACCCTGCTGATGCAAAAGGGTTATTGAAGACGTCCATTCGCGACAACGACCCGGTGATCTTCATGGAGAGTGAGCAGATGTACGGTGACAAGGGCATGGTTCCCGACGGCGAGTACCTCATTCCGATCGGCGTAGCCGAAATCAAGCGTGCTGGTCGTGATGTAACCATCGTTTCGTTTGGTAAGATGATGAAAGTCGCGTTGAAGGCCGCGGAAGAATTGTCGAAGGACAACATCGATGCGGAAGTGATCGACCTTCGCTCCGTTCGACCGATCGATTACGCGACCCTGATCAATTCCGTAAAGAAAACGAACCGCATGGTGATCGTGGAAGAATCCTGGCCGCTGGCTTCGATCGCTTCCGAACTGGCCTTTGCGGTACAGCGACACGCGTTCGACCATCTTGACGCACCCATTCGTCGCGTGATGGGCGGTGACGTACCGCTTCCTTACGCTCCCACCCTCATCGATGCCTACCTGCCGAATCCGGCGCGAGTGATCGCAGCGGTGAAGGATGTTTTGTACCTGTGAGCGGGTTTTGTGTTTCGGGTTTCGGGTTTCGGGTTCCGGGTTTTGAGTTTTGAGTTTCCTGCCTTCGCTAAAGCTACGGCAGGCGGGCGGGTTTCGGGTTGTCAGTCTGTCTTCTGTAATTACTAATTACTAGTTACTAGTCACCAGTTTCTTGCCCCCCTCCTTTCCCTCCTTTCCCTATTTTCTAATCTCCTAATTTTCACTACCTTTGCACCCGCTATTCCATAACTATGTCCAATTTCCCCGAATTGGGGTTGGGCGAAAAGGTGTTGAAAGCCGTAGCTGCACTTGGATTCGAGCAGCCCACACCGATTCAACAACAAGCCATTCCGCTCCTCCTGAAAGACCGCACGGATTTCGTGGGTCTTGCTCAAACCGGCACCGGTAAAACTGCAGCCTTCGGACTGCCTTTGATCGACCGAGTTGATTTCAAATCCCGCGAAACGCAGGCCCTGGTGCTTGCACCTACGCGCGAATTGTGTGTTCAGATCACGACCGATCTGACCAAGTTCAGTCAGTTCGAACCCGCTGCGAACATCGTTGCCGTTTACGGCGGCGCGAACATCGGAACCCAGATCCGGCAGTTACGCCAGGGCGCGCAGATCATCGTCGCTACTCCGGGTCGCCTGATCGACCTGATCGGCAAAGGCGCGGTGGACCTGGAAACCATCCGTTTTACCATCCTGGACGAAGCGGACGAGATGCTGAACATGGGCTTCCAGGAAGACATCACCGAAATCCTGTCGCATACACCGGAGGATAAGAATGTCTGGTTGTTTTCGGCGACGATGCCGCGGGAAGTCCGCTCCATCGCCGAAGAATACATGCACGAACCCGTCGAACTGACGATGGGCCGTCAGAACGAAGCTGCCAACAACCTCGAACATCATTACTACGTTGTTCATGAGCGCGACCGCTACGCGGCGCTGAAGCGCATACTCGATGCGAGTCCGGGAATCTTCGGCGTCGTGTTCTGCAGGACGAAGATCAATACCCAGCAGGTGGCCGAACAATTGATCAAGGACGGATACAATGCCGACGCCCTGCACGGCGACCTGAGTCAGCAACAGCGCGACAAGGTCATGGACCGTTACCGCAACCGCGCATTGCAAGTATTGGTCGCGACGGATGTAGCCGCACGCGGCATTGATGTACGCGACATCACGCACGTGATCCATTACCACCTGCCTGACGAATCGGAAAATTATACGCACCGCAGCGGACGTACCGCACGGGCCGGTCGATCGGGCCTTTCCCTGGCATTGGTGAACGTACGCGAGTTGGACAAAATCCGGCAGATCGAAAAAAAGATCAACGCGAAATTCCACCTGTCACGCATCCCGGACGCGCTGGAGATCGGCGAACAGCAACTGATCAACTTCATCCGTAAAGTTCACGAGGTGGAAGTGGATGAGCGCGGGGTGGAGCAATTCACCGAGATCGCGATGAATGAACTGGCGGATCTCAGCAAAGAGGATGTACTGAAGCGCATCATCAGTATGGAATTCAACCGTTTCATCGACTATTACCGGAACGCTCCCGATCTGAACGTCGACCTGGCGCATCAGGGGAAGCAACGACAGGACCGGTACCGTTCGAACGGCCCGAAAGTGTTCATCAACCTCGGCACCGTCGACGGATTCGACAAAGGCCGTATGTTGGGATACGTCTGCGACATCACAGGGCTGAAAGGTTCCGACATCGGTCGCATCGACCTGAAAGGGGTTTATTCCTTTATCGAGGTGAACGATGAAAAGATGATCGCCGTGTTCGAGCAATCCTTCCAGGGTGAATTCCATCGTGGCCGACCGGTCCGGATCGAGCGCACCGGAGGCGAAGAAAGCGGGGGCGGGAAAAGAAAACCGAACGATTTCAAGAGCAAGGGCAAGCCGGGATTTTCGAAACCTTCCTACGAACAGGATCGCGGTCAAAAGAAGGGTTATCCCAAGAAGGAATACGGTGGAGGAAAGTCGGGGTTCGCGGATAAGAAGACCGGCAAAAACGTCAAGCAGGATAATTACGCCTCAAAAAAAGAGGGATTCTCCATCCCGGAGCGCAAGTATTCCGGTTATGGCGGCAAGAAATCTGTGAATAAGAACAATAAAAAACAGGGGCGCTGGTAAAAAGGCGAAATATCCGGTCGCTTATCTTAGCAGCAGCCTGTCATTCATCTGCATGTCTACATTGAAATTCAGCGGTAATCATTCCGCCTACTACCTCGAACTGAAAAGTAAGGTCGAAGCCTACTTCGCCGAGCACAAAATCGAAATGCACGGCGATTCACGCAACGTGATCAAATCGATCGTGTTGCTTTCGGTATTTCTTACCTGCTACATCCTGCTTGCCTTCGCGATCGTTCCCGGCTGGTGGGCGGCGCCGATCTGTGTACTGTTCGGCATTGTTACTGCCGGAATCGGCTTCAACATCATGCACGACGGCGGTCATGGAAGCCTCTCTGCCAACCCGACCCTGAACAAGCTGGCCGCATTGTCGCTCAACCTACTCGGTGGAAGTTCCTTCTTCTGGAACATCAAGCACAACGTCATCCATCACACGTACACGAACATCGACGACCACGACGACGATATTCTGATCGAGCCCTTCTTCCGGATGACGAAGGCGCAAAAGAAAATCGGCATACATCGTTGGCAGTACCTCTATTGGCCGTTGGCGTACGGCACGATGTACCTGGCCTGGGTTTTCATCCTGGACTTCAAGAAATATTTTTCACGCCAGATCGGCCAGCGCGACAACATCAAGCTGCCGTTGCGTATGCACATCGGATTCTGGCTGACCAAGATCCTGTATGTACTGTTCTACGTCGTGCTGCCGCTCCAGTTCCACAGTATCACCGCTTTCCTCATCGGTTTCGGGATCTACACCTTCACCACCGGCTTGATCATCAGTGTCGTATTTCAGTTGGCGCATGCGGTTGAAGAAGTCAACTTCATCATCCCGGCAGCTGATCAACACCACCTGGACACCGACTGGGCTACACACCAATTACGCACGACCGCCAACTTCGCCACCGGCAACCGCATCGTTTCCTGGTTCACCGGCGGACTCAACCATCAGGTGGAGCACCATCTCTTCCCGCGGATCTCCCACGTGCATTACGGGGCCATCAGTCCGATCGTTCGCGAAGTGAGCATGCGTCATGGTTTGCCTTACTACGAAGCTCCGAGTCTCCGGCACGCGATCGTTTCGCACGTGCGGTTCCTGCGACGGATGGGACGATAAGACCAAGCCAGGCAGACGCGCTGTCATTCATTTTATCGTTCCGAGCCTTTTCTCCAAATCGGGCAGCCGCTTTTTGTACTCCTGCACGTCCCATACAAGGCCGAAGTTCAACAGGTAGTCGGAGAGCGGGCCCAGTCCCACCTCGGCTCTGCGCTGATCGACCTGATCGGGATCTTCCAGCGGCGACAGATATTTCTCGCCATTTTCCGGATCAACCCCGATCTGGCTACCATAGCGTTGTCGGCCACCTTTCCGCAGTGCAACCCGGTCTTCCAGCAATGCAAGGCTTGATCCGCTGGCTTTCCCGGACCTTACTGCTTCGCGCATCATGGGCAGGTACTTTTCCTGGACCGGAAGGTCGGCATGTTGAATGACCAGAAAGAGCGCCTGACTTCCTTCAGCTCCCACCACATCGGGGCCCAGCCAGCCGCGCGTTTCCAGCACCGCAATCACTTTCTCCTGATTCACCGAATCGTGGAACTGAATGCTCCTCCATAGCGAGTCCATTTGCCTGGAGCCGGCGCCGAATCTTCGTTCCACCTCCGCAATCATTTGACGACCGGCCTGGTCCTGTTGAAAGACGGAATCGAGCATGGGCGCCAGTACCGGATCGAGTTTGGCTTCTGCGGCTTTTTTATTCGCCTCCACACGGCTGACCAATTGCTTCCAACGTTCATCCGCGTGGATAGGCTGCAGATCCGGATCTGTTGTGAGGTGTCCCAGGTTGGTATAGTTCGCTTTTTCCGCCAGTCGAAAGAGGTGATAGAATGCCGAGTCCTGTCGGCCCGCCAGTGACCAGCTACAGGCTGCGTTGTAGCGATCATCGAGGAGTCCTTTTCCATCGAGTGCAGCAAATGCCTGATCGTAGGCGCGCGCGGAAGCCAGAAAATCTCCGGTCGTATACAACTGTTCCGCTTTTCGCTTCCATTCGTTGTACGCTGCATTTTGTGCAGACAACGTGGAAGGCCCGAACAGGAGTACCAAGATGACCAGGCGTTTCAACAGGGAAACGATTACATGCAGATCCATGATTAAATGTACGGGATATGGTACCCACTTCGCCTGGGAGGTATTTATCCAACATTCTACCCCAGCCCCCCTCATTTTTCAAATGCCCATTCCAAAAATGAAGGCTTTTCAGACCAAACCTCTAAAAAAATCGAGTCTTGATCGGAAAAAAGTAATGTTTTCAGGATAATTCCATCCAAATCACCCTGTTTTGGACTTTACTTGCCTTATTCCAAGCCAGGTTGAGACTAAAACACAATATTTTAACCAGTCGGCTATATTTTTAGGGGGTATGTTTAAAAATATTGTCCTTTTTATTGACACACCCCCCTATTTTATGATATGTTTGCATCCGAAAATATGTTTTTCACGTTAAACCCATCAAAAAGTAACCCATCATGAGTCACGCGCGCTTTCGGGCCCTGGAGCTGATGTCTGTTCGTCAGCCGATTTCTGTGAACCTTCCATCCGGCAAAGTGTCCGATTACTACGGGCAACACGTGTTCAGCCAGGACGCCATGCAGCGCTTCCTTTCCAAGGATGCATACCGGGCTGTCATGGACGCCATCAATCATGGCGGTATGATCGACCGGAAAATGGCGGGGCAGATCGCCCTGGGTATGAAAGAATGGGCGAGTGGAAAAGGCGCCACGCATTATACACATTGGTTTCAGCCGTTGACCGGCCTGACAGCAGAAAAGCATGATTCCTTCTTTGAACTGAACGACGGTCGGGCCATTGAGTTGTTCTCCGGCAACGCCCTGGTGCAGCAGGAGCCGGACGCATCGTCCTTCCCTTCGGGCGGCATCCGCAATACGTTCGAGGCCCGTGGCTATACGGCCTGGGACCCGAGTTCCCCTGCCTTTATCATGGAACGCGCCGGCGGTAAGACCCTCTGCATTCCGACCGTTTTCGTTTCCTATACCGGAGAGACGCTGGACTACAAAGCTCCCCTGCTGAAAGCGTTACACGCACTCGACAAGGCCGCTGTGGATGTTTGCCAGTATTTCGATAAGGATGTCACGAAGGTCATGGCCACGCTGGGCATTGAACAGGAATACTTCCTGGTCGATGCCGCGCTGCTGCAGTCGCGTCCCGACCTGGCCATCACCGGTCGCACCCTGTTCGGTCATTCCCCGGCTAAAGGGCAGCAGCTCGAGGACCATTACTTCGGATCCATTCCGGAGCGGGTGCTCGGTTTCATGTTGGACCTGGAGACGGAGGCCTATAAACTGGGCATTCCGCTGAAGACCCGTCACAACGAAGTTGCGCCGAGCCAGTTCGAGTGCGCGCCGATCTTCGAAGACATCAACCTGGCGGTGGACCACAACTGTCTGTTGATGGACGTCATGGACAAGATCGCCCGTCGTCACGGCTTCCACATCCTGTTGCACGAGAAGCCCTATGCCGGCATCAACGGCTCCGGCAAGCACAACAACTGGAGCCTGGGCACGAACACGGGAAAGAATCTGCTCTCCCCCGGCAGCACGCCGAAGAGCAACCTGATGTTCCTGACTTTCTTCATCAACACCATCCGCGCGGTCTTCGAGCACGCTGACCTGCTGCGCGCCAGCATCGCATCGGCCAGCAACGACCATCGTCTCGGCGCCAACGAAGCCCCGCCGGCGATCATGTCGATCTTCCTGGGTGGTCAGCTGAGCAAGGTGCTCGATGATCTGGAAAAGAGCGTGTCGGAAAAGAAGATGACACCGGATGAAAAGACCGAGTTGAAACTGAACATCGGGAAGATCCCGGAGATCCTGCTCGACAACACCGACCGTAACCGTACATCTCCGTTCGCTTTCACCGGAAACAAGTTCGAGTTCCGGGCAGTCGGCTCCTCCGCCAACTGTTCCAACGCGATGACGGTGCTGAACACCATCGTCGCTTCCCAGTTGGCCGCTTTCAAGAAAGAAGTCGACGGACTGATCGAGAAAGGCACGAAGAAAGACGAAGCCATCCTGAAGGTGTTGCGCCGTTACATCGTCGAGTCGAAGAACATCCGCTTCGAAGGGAACGGCTACAGCGACGAATGGGTGAAAGAAGCGAAACGCCGCGGACTGTCGAACGTGACCACGACCCCACCCGCCCTGGATGCGTACGTATCCAAAAAGTCGCTCAAGCTGTTCGAGGAAGTCGGCATCTTTTCTCACCGCGAAGCGGAAGCCCGCCACGAGATCATGCTGGAGACCTATATCAAGAAGATCCAGATCGAAGCGCGGGTGATGGGCGATCTCGCCATCAACCACATCCTGCCGGCGGCGGTGAAGTACCAGACCGTCCTGGCCGAGAACATCACGGCATTGAAATCGGCCGGTATGAAAGCGGACACGTACAGCATGCAGCTCGAGCAACTGAAGGAGATCTCCGGCTATATCGCCTCGATCAAGTCGAATGTTGACGCGATGGTGGAAGCACGGAAACGTGCCAATAAGCTGGAGAACGTCCGCGACAAGGCGATCGCGTATTGCGACAAGGTGAAGGCCTACTTCGATCCGATCCGCGACGATGTCGACCATCTCGAAATGCTTATCGACGACGCGCTGTGGCCGATGGCGAAGTACCGGGAACTGGTGACCATTCGTTAACAACGAATACAAAATGAAAAAAGGCCTGTCCGAATCCGGACAGGCCTTTTTTTCTTCCTTGCGGAAATCATTGGATTAGTTCGTGAGCGGAAATCCGCGGTCGCGCATCAGTCCATCGATCTTCGCGTCACGACCGCGGAAGTTGCGGTATGCCTCTGCGGGATCAAGGGTGTTTCCTACAGAGAAAATCTCCTTCTTCAATTTCGCGCCAACCGATTTGTCATAGGGCCCACCGGCTTCGGTGAACGCCTCGTACGCATCGGCCGTGATCACATCGGCCCACAGGTAGCTGTAATAGCCGGCGGAATAGCCGTCGCTGGAGAATACGTGACCGAATTGGGGAGTGCGGTGACGCATGACGATCTCCTTGGGCATCCCGAGCTTTTCAAGCGTTACACGCTCGAATTTGTCCGGATCGATCTCCGCTCCGCCCTCGAGGTGCAGTTTCATGTCGACCAACGCGCTTGCGAGGAATTCGGTCGTGATAAAGCCCTGGTTGAAGGTGGCAGCCTTTTCAATGCGTGCGACAAGTTCACCCGGAATGGGCTCGTTGGTCTTGTGATGCAGGGCAAAACGCTTGAGGACTTCGGGAGTCGAGAACCAGTGCTCCAGCAACTGGGAAGGGAACTCTACGTAATCGCGTACAACATTCGTTCCGGACAAGGAAGGATAGGTTACGTTCGAGCAGAGACCATGCAGCGCGTGGCCGAACTCATGGAACAGGGTGTTGGCATCATCCCAGGAGATCAATACCGGCTCACCGGGTTTGCCCTTGACGAAGTTGGAGTTATTCGATACGATGGTCAAAATCTCCCCATCGACGCGTTGCTGGTTGCGGTAGGCGTTCATCCAGGCACCCGATCGTTTTCCTTCACGGGCATAGGGATCAAAGTACCAAAGGCCAATGGCTTTGCCGGAGGTCTTTTCTTTTACCTGCCATACGCGGACATCCGGATGATTGACCGGAACATCGGTAACCGGGGTGAATTCAAAATCGAAGAGTTCACCGGCAACCCAGAACATTCCTTCGCGGAGTTTTTCCAGTTGGCAATATTGCTTCACCTCATCCTGATCCAGGTCGTACTTTGCCTTACGGACCTTTTCAGCATAGTAGCGATAGTCCCAGGGTTCGATCGTGATCTTATCGCCCTCTTTCTCCGCCTGCGCCTGCATATCAGCTACTTCTTCCTTTACCCGGGCAACGGCCGGCGTCCAGACCTTCTCCATCAGTTCGACCGCGCGCTCCGGAGTTTTAGCCATGGAATTTTCGAGGCGCCAGTGGGCATGCGTCGAATATCCGAGCAGCTTGGCTCGCTCGGCGCGCAGCTTCAGAATGTTGGTGATGATCGAATTGTTATCGAACTCGCCACCATTGTCGCCACGGTTGACGAACATACGCCAGGCCTTTTCGCGCAGGTCGCGTCGGGAGGAATACGTCAGAAACGGTTCGACCGAAGACCGCGTGTTGCGGATCACCCAGGTACCCGGCTCCTTCGCTGCAGCCGCTGCTGCGTCGACGAGTGATTGGGGCAAGCCGGCCAGATCCTCCTTGCTGGTCAGTACCAGACGAATCTCCATCTCGTCGTGGAGCTGATTCTGACTAAACTTGGTGAAGAGCGAAGCAAGTTCCTGGTTGATTTCCGACAGACGCGCTTTCGATTTAGCGTCCAGCTTGGCACCGGCGCGGGTGAAGTTGGTGTAGTAGTTCCAGGTCAGACGCTTCTGTTCGGGCGTCAAAGCCTTCATCGCCGCTTCGTCGGTATAAACCTTTTCGATCCGCTGGAAAAGCTTTTCGTTCTGCACGATCTGGTCGTAGAACGCCGCGAGCTTCGGCTCCATCTCCTCCTCTACACCCTGGAAATCCTTGGTCGACATGGTCGAACTCCAGATACCGTAGATCGTCTGCACACGGTCCAGCAATTTTCCGGAACGTTCCATTTCAACGATGGTATTGTCAAACGATGGCGCTGCGGCATTCGCCGTGATCTTGTCGATCTCGGCAAGGTTTTCCTTCATCGCGGCTTCCAAGGCCGGCTTAAAATGGGCAACCTGGATCTTATCCAGGGGCGGAACCCCGCCGTAATTTCCCGTCCATTTCTCCATGAGCGGGTTGGTGGTAGCGGAACTTTGCTCCGTTTGCAGCAGCTCACCTGCCGCAGTGGCGTTTTGGAAGTTCATCGGAATTGCCATAAGGCAGAGGCTGCCGCCCAGCAGAAGCCGGCGGTACATTCGTGTTTTGTTTTGCATGGATGGAAGTAGCATTTCGTGTGAGGTGTGAGGACACATTGACCTTGACCAAAGGTAAACAATCGTGTTTCCCACCCCAGTTAAAGGATGTTAAACAAAACGTGGGAAACGTCGTAGAACGTCCTCAAAAACGAGCGGAACTTCCATATTTGCCCCCTCGAAAATTCTTCCTTTCTTTGCTTACACGGGAAAATTCCCAACCAATTTCAGGCACCAAATTACCATCCTATGAAATCAAGCAAGAAGCTGATTTTCACATGCTTATTTGCAATCTGCAGCCTCTTTGTCAGCGCCCAGCGCGGACCCACCTGGCAAGCTGACCAGGCCTGGACCAAAGGCGACTATTACGACGCTGCCTTGTTGTACAAGAAGGCTTTCACAAAGGAGAAGAACAAGGCAAAGAAGGCCGAGATCATTTTCAAGGTTGGCGAAGCCTACCGGATGGTCAACGACAGCAAGAATCAGGAGGTTTGGTACGCCAAGGCGATCAAAGCCAATTACAAGAATCCGGAGGTTTTCCTGCGTTATGCCGACGCCTTGAAACTCAACAGCAAGTACGACGAAGCGATCGTTCAGTACCAGAAGTATGTCGCAGCCAATCCGGCCGACCCGAGAGGCGACTTCGGCGTTCGTTCCAGCCAACAGGCGCAGAAATGGAAAGACAAACCGACCCGTCTGAAACTGGAGAATACCGCGATGATCAACACCAAGTACAATGATTTTGGTGTTACGTATTCAAAGAAAGACAAGCGCTCCATTCTCTTCACTTCTTCCCGTCAGGAAGCGATGGGTAAGAACAACGATGGCGGAACCGGCGAAAAGTTTCAGGATCTTTTTGAAGCTACGGTCGATAAGAAGGGAAAATGGTCCTCGCCCAAGCCGCTGCTGGAACCGGTCAACTCCAACGACAACGAAGGCTCCGCCTGTATGGACCCCAACGGCAATCTGCTTTATTTCACGCGTTGCGAAGTGGAGAAAGGTAAATACGGCATTTGCCAGGTATGGTTTACCAAGCGTAAGGGCCAGACCTGGGAAGACCCTAAACTGATTCCGCTTGCAGCCGACAGTTTCACGGTCGGGCAACCCTGCCTCTCTGCCGACGAACAAACACTCTATTTCGTTTCCGATATGAGCGGTGGACAGGGCGGCAAGGACATCTGGCTGACCCGCTGGAATAAGGACAAGAAATCCTGGGGCACTCCTGAAAATCTGGGCGGCCGCATCAATACCGAAGATGACGAGATGTTCCCGTTCATCACCAGCGACGGCACCTTGTACTTCTCTTCGAAAGGCCATTTGGGCATGGGCGGTCTCGACATCTTCTCCTCGAAGATGAGTGGCAGCAACTGGAGCGAACCACAAAACCTCAAGTATCCGACCAACTCCGCGGCCGACGACTTCGCTTATGTATTGAATGAAGTGGCGGGCGACCGTGGCTTCCTGAGCTCGAACCGCGAAGGCGGCAAGGGCGGTGATGACATCTACGCCTGGACGCTCCCTCCGCTCGTCTTCACGGTTTCCGGTAAAGTATTCGATGCCGACACCCGTGAACCAATCGCAGGCGCATCCATCGAATTGTTCGGCAGCGACGGCAGCTCGATCCCGTTCAAGACCGATGCGACCGGCACCTACAAATTCGACCTGAAACCGGAGACCAGCTACAAGCTGAGCGCCACCATGTCCAACTACCTCAACAAGTACCTGGAGGTTTCCACCGTCGGACTGGAGCAGTCCAAGGACTTCATCGGTGATTTCGACTTCGCTCTCCGCTCCACCTTGCGTGCGATCGAATTACCGGAAGTTTACTACGATCTTGCCAAGTGGGACCTCCGTCCGGAGTCCAAGAAAGCGCTCGATGGCCTCGTATCAGTATTGAAAGAGAATCCTACGATCGTGATCGAACTCGGGTCGCACACCGACTCCCGGCCAATCCCGATGACCAACGATACGCTCTCCCAGCGTCGCGCAGAGTCGGTTGTGAAATACCTGATCAAGTCCGGCATCGAAGCCGAACGCCTGGTCGCCCGTGGTTACGGCGCTTCCCAGCCGCGTTCACTCGATCGTGACATGGGCAGTTTCAAGAAGGGCGATGTGCTGAACGACCCGTTCATCAGCGGCTTGAAATCCGTCAAACTGAAAGAAGAGGCGCATCAGCTGAACCGTCGTACCGAATTCAAGGTACTGCGCACCAACTTCGTCAAAGGACAAACCGGCTCCGAGAACATCAACCTGAACGAACCGGCCAGTGGTCTGATCATCGAGAACAACGACCTGAAGGCGAAAGAAGACGCCAGCGCACCCACCAAGGTCGAAGTGAAGGAGGTCCAGAAAACCGAAGCGCCTAAAGTGGAGGAGAAAAAAGGACCCGGCGAGATCTACACCTGCAAGAAAGGCGACACGTACACCGCCGTAGCCAAGCAATACAGCATGACCGTGAAAGACCTCAAAGCCCTTAACGGCCTGAAGTCGGAAGTGATCTATGAAGGCATGGAACTCAAAGTGGATCCGGCCGGCGATTATTCCGAATACGATAAGAAGTTCACCACGCTTGAGAAAGGCGACGACAGTTGGAAAGCGCTTGCAAAACGACTGAGTCTGAAAGATTCCGATCTCAAGAAGCTGAACAAGGGCATCGACGACGACAGCTTCCGACCAGGGAAGCGGATTCGGATTGCGAAATAATTGAAAGAGAAAGGCCACCCGAACGGTGGCCTTTCTCTTTTCGGCACATGGACAGCATGGGAGCCATAAACCCATCCACCTTCTTCCATCGCCTTTCCGTATCTTTGCATACTCATGACAGGTGGCGATTTATACCTTTCCCGTGGCGCCAGCGCTTCCAAGGAAGATGTGCATAACGCCATCCGCAAGCTCGACAAGGGCCTGTTCCCGAAAGCGTTTTGTAAGATCGTTCCCGACACCCTTTCGGGAAGCGAGGACCACTGCCTGATCATGCATGCCGATGGCGCCGGCACCAAATCCTCCCTTGCCTATGCCTATTGGAAGGCCACCGGCGACCTGAGTGTCTGGAAAGGTATCGCGCAGGATGCGATCGTCATGAATACAGATGATCTCCTTTGCGTAGGCGCGACGGACAATATCCTGCTCTCCTCTACCATCGGACGCAACAAGCGACTGATTCCCGGGGAAGTCATTCAAGCCTTGATTGAAGGTACCGAAGCCATCTGCGAACAACTGCGTTCGTTTGGCATCGATATCCGGCTCACCGGAGGCGAGACCGCCGACGTGGGCGACCTGGTCCGTACGGTGATCGTTGATTCAACGGTTGTAAGTCGGATGCGCCGCGACCAGGTGATCTCCAACGACCGGATCCGTGCGGGTGATGTGATCATCGGGCTGGCTTCCTATGGACAAACATCCTACGAGACCGAATACAATGGCGGTATGGGCAGCAACGGCCTTACCAGCGCCCGACACGACGTCTTCTCCAAAGCCGTCGCGGAACAGTTCCCGGAAACTTATGACCCGGAGTTGGACCCCAACGTAACCTATTGCGGCAGCCGCAAGCTCACCGACCCGGTTGATATCGGCAACGGCAAGACGATGCATGCTGCCAAACTGGTTTTGTCACCCACACGTACCTATGCGCCGGTCATCCGCCAGGTGCTGGCCGAAATGCGACAAGACATTCACGGCATCGTGCATTGCAGCGGCGGTGCACAGACAAAGGTGTTGCATTTTGTCGACGGTCTGCATGTGATCAAAGACCAGCTTTTCGCCATTCCTCCGCTCTTTAACATGATCCGTGAATCCAGCGGAGCCGATTGGAAGGAACTGTACAAGGTCTTCAACATGGGCCATCGCATGGAGCTTTATTGCGAAGCCCGACATGCAGAACGCATCCTGGCCATTGCCACAGCCTTCCAACTGGAAGCGAAAGTGATCGGGCGATGCGAAGCGGCGACAGAAAATCGCCTCAGCCTGACCACACCGGAAGGCGTCTTGGTGTATTAGCGACCGGACCGTCGATTTCGCTTCCTTAGGTTTCTCCATACTTCCTTACCTCCCGTTGACCCTTCATGTTGTTAGAACAACTCGACGCTATCAAGCAACGCTTCTTCGACGTAGAGCTTGCCATCAGTTCGCCGGATGCCGTATCCGACCGTAAACGCTTTGCCCAGTTGAACCGGGAGTACAAAGACCTGAAAGCGTTAGTGGATAAAGCGGACGAATACCGGACAGTCGTCAGTAATCTCGAACATGCACGACAGGTTGTCCAGAACGAGAAAGACGAAGAATTCCGGGAAATGGCTCGCCTGGAACTTGATGACCTCAGCGCACGATCCACCGTTCTCGAGGAAGAGATCCGACAACTCTTATTACCCGCCGATCCCGAAGATACCAAAGACGCCATCCTGGAGATACGCGCGGGCACCGGCGGTGACGAAGCCAGTCTTTTTGCAGGCGACCTCTACCGCATGTACACGCGTTACTGTGAACGTCGTGGCTTGCGCGTCGAAACGGTTGACTTCACCGAAGGTACGGCGGGTGGGTTCAAGGAAGTGATCCTGAACATTCATGGCGATAGCGCATACGGAATCCTCAAATACGAATCCGGCGTGCACCGGGTCCAACGCGTGCCGGCGACGGAGACGCAAGGACGCATCCACACCTCGGCCGCCACGGTGGTCGTATTGCCGGAAGCCGATGAATTCGACGTGGACATCAAGGCGAACGATATCCGCAAGGACCTGTTCTGTTCCTCCGGCCCAGGCGGGCAATCGGTCAACACCACCTACTCCGCCGTCCGGCTGACACACCTTCCGACCGGTATCGTCGCGCAGTGTCAGGACGAAAAATCACAGATCAAGAATTACGAGAAGGCGCTATCCGTGCTTCGTTCACGCATCTACGAGATGGAATTGAACAAGCGACTGGAGGAACGTGCGAAAAAACGGAAGACCATGGTCAGCACCGGCGACCGCTCCGCCAAGATCCGCACGTACAATTATCCGCAAAGCCGGGTCACGGACCACCGGATCGGCATGACGGTTTATAACCTTCAGGCATTCGTCGACGGCGACATCCAGGACATGATCGACGCGCTACAAGTTGCAGAGAACGCGGAGCGGATGAAGGAAGGGCGTGGGTGAAGATTGGTGATTGGAGATTTGTAATTGAAAAATGATACGGAGCCGGATTAAGATGGAAGAAAAGTTGGTAACTAGTGATTTGTAATTAATAATTAGAAACTAGAAACTAACTTTAAAAGCCGTGTTCAACTCATAAACGTAATTTTTCTAAGATAACTTGGCTGAATGTGATTTTGAGACATATGCAATCCGTAGATTCAGCTTCTCAGCCAAAAAATACCCCCTGGACCCTATGGTCTTGGGGGTGTCTTTTTATCTTTGGTGTTGCATTTATGACTTGAACTCAGGACTAGTTACGAGTTACTAGTTGCTAGTTATCAATGTATCATTGCCTAACTAGGGTTGACCGTTTTTAGTAACTCCTTTGATTGTTTTTTTGCCTAGTAATTGCGTACTTTGAAACAAATAAACCTGGGTCGCCATGAAGAACATATCTTACAAATTTAGAGTTGTCACTAATTGCGATATGTGTAAAAGTGATTCTTCAAATTTCAAATTGCTTGGTAGGAGGATGAACCGGTCGCAGGGACTAAGCCCGCGAAACAAAGTAGCCTTAATTACATCGATCGAAAAATGTAAGAAGTGCGGATTGATTTTCTCTAATCCACAACCAATTCCATTAAACATTGAGGATCATTATGGGATGGACCCGGTAGAATACTGGCAAGAGGACTATTTCAAACCGAACGTCAACGGCAATAAGGCAATAATAGAGAAGGCGATTCTATATGGCGGAAAGAATGGAAAAATACTAGACATAGGAATTGGGATTGGATTAGGAATGAAAGCCATGTTGGATGTCGGTTTAGACGTAATTGGCGTCGAGCCTTCTGCGGAGTTTAGAAATTACGCAATATCCAAAACAGGCATTCCTGGTGAAAGAATCGTGCTCAGCCCTATTGAAAATGCCAAATTTCCCGAAGATCATTTTGATTATATCAACATGGGGGCCGTGCTTGAGCATCTAGCTGATCCATCCGACTCTATCAAATTAGCTCTCCAATGGTTAAAGCCTGGTGGTAAAATAGAAATCGAAGTTCCCAATGCGGAATGGATGGTGGGCAAACTTTTTAACTTGTATTATTTTCTCACGCTTCAACCCTATGTAGCCAATATTAGTCCTATGCATCCTCCATTTCATCTTTTTGAATTTAATCTGAAGTCGTTCCAATTAAACGGTGAAATAAGTAAATACAAAATCATTCACCATCACTATTTTGTCGGCCCGACCTATTTACCTGCAATTTTTAACAGGCTTATGAATAAAATCATGAAAATTACCAATACGGGAATGCAATTAATTGTAGTTCTTGAAAAACCAAGATAAGAGAGCTGATTTTATGGTCATTCTGTCTTTGACCAGGAGCGTCTTATTTTGTGGGAACTGAAGAAATATTTAGTCAGTCATTAATATCGCATCGGCCGTTCATGACGGGCTGGGATCACAAGGCCTTGTTGAAAGCGCAGGAAGAATTGGATCCATCGGGTGAAAAATCGGTGGTGATTGACCTCGACGTTCGCAGCGCTGAATCGATCCAGGATGCGGTACGACAATTCCGGCGACATTTCGACCGGCTGGACGGCCTGATCAACAACGCGGGTCTGCTGGGCGAGTCCGATGGTTTGACAACTACGGAGTGGCCGGAACTGGACGAGCTCATTGAAACCAATGTACAAGGCCCGCTGCGGGTGATTCGCGCCTTTCTACCCTATTTACATAAGGGATCCGACACCTGCATTATCAATCTCTCGAGCGGCATGGGCGCGTCGGACAGTCTTCACGCCGACTATGGCCCTTACCGGTTTTCCAAGTATGCCATTAACGGCCTTACACGTCAGCTTGCGGAAGAATTACGGGAAGAAGCGATCGCCGTGCATGCCGTATGTCCAGGCTGGGTGCGCACCGATATGGGCGGAGCATCAGCGCCACGCTCCATTCACAAGGGAGCTGAGACACCTGTTTGGCTGGCCGTAACACCCGGGCTCACTACAGGAAAGTTCTGGCGAGACAAGGCGATCATTCCCTGGTGATTCGCATTTTCAAACTTCCTCTGTCTCGACCCCAGACGTTGGCAAATGCGTGAAGGTCGAAACCTTTGTCGGGACAGAATGAAGCGGTAATCGACTACAAACAAGCCACTTATGCCGGTCCAGTCGTTTGATTAAACGCCTCGAATCCCGTAGGTTTGCAGTATGCTTACGGAAACGCGCCGGAAGGGCGCCGCATTGGACAAAGCCCTTCTGAGCAAGGCCTGGGAATTGATGACCACCGCCCGGGCCATGTCGGATCTTTACGAAGAGAAATCCCAGATCACCCAGAAATATGTCCACGCGACCTCGCGTGGGCACGAAGCGGTGCAGTTGGCTCTGGGCCTTCAACTTCGTCCGCAGGATTTTCTTTCCGCCTATTACCGCGATGATTCCATTCTGTTGGGCATCGGCCTACAACCCTACGAACTGCTGTTGCAGTTGCTGGCCAAGCGCGACGATCCGTTTTCCGGTGGACGTACCTATTATTGTCATCCCAGCCTGCGCCGCGACGACATGCCGAAGATCCCGCACCAATCCTCGGCTACCGGTATGCAGGCGATTCCGACCACCGGCATCGCGCTTGGCGTTCATTACCGCGAGAAGACCGGCATGGATCCGGTCAGCAAAGAGGAGAATCCCGTGGTCGTTTGTTCGCTCGGCGACGGATCGGTGACGGAAGGTGAAGTTGCCGAAGCCTTCCAGATGGCGGTACTGAAGCAGCTTCCGATCCTTTATTTCATCCAGGACAACGAGTGGGATATTTCTGCCAACGCGAAGGAGATCCGTGCGATGGACGCCAACGAATACGCGAAAGGATTTCCCGGCATGGAAGTGCGTTCCATCGACGGGACCGACTTCCGGCAGTCGTTTGAAACCGTACAGGAAGTGTTGGCCCTGATTCGCAAGGAACGCCGTCCGTTCATGATCCACGCGAAAGTACCTTTGCTGGGTCATCATACCTCCGGTGTGCGGCGAGAATGGTATCGTCATGATCTGGACGAACACGCGAAGCGAGATCCGCTCCCGCGTTTCCACTCCTTCCTGCTGAGTGAAGGATTTACCGTAAAAGAACTTGATACGATCCGGGATCGGTCGAACGTACTCGTACGCGCGGACTTCGAGAAAGCGATGAAGGCGGAGGATCCCCGTCCCGAGGATCTCTATACGTATGACTATGCCCCTACCCCTGTAACCGAAGAAAAAGGAGAGCGCGAACCGTCGGGGAAGGAACGCACGGTCATGGTGGATTGTGCCCTCTTTGCGGTACAGGAACTCATGAGTAAACATCCGGAGTGCCTGTTGTACGGGCAGGATGTCGGCGGGCGCTTGGGCGGAGTCTTTCGTGAAGCCGCTACCCTTGCGCAAAAGTTCGGGGACGAACGCGTCTTCAACACTCCGATCCAGGAAGCATTCATCATCGGCAGCACCGTTGGCATGAGCGCGGCCGGACTGAAGCCGATCGTGGAAGTACAGTTTGCCGATTACATCTGGCCCGGACTGAATCAATTGTTCACCGAAGTAAGCCGATCCTATTATCTGTCCAACGGAAAGTGGCCGGTCAGTTGCATCATCCGCGTTCCGATCGGCGCATACGGCAGCGGCGGACCGTATCATTCCTCCTCGGTGGAAAGCGTCTTGACCAATATCCGGGGCATCAAGATCGCCTATCCCTCCACCGGAGCGGACCTGAAGGGCCTGATGAAAGCGGCCTATTACGATCCGAACCCCGTCGTGATTCTTGAACACAAAGGATTGTATTGGTCCAAGATCAAAGGCACCGAAGAAGCTCGGACCATCGAACCGGACGAACAGTACATCGTTCCATTCGGGAAAGCCCGCATCGTGCAGCGCGCGGAGCCGGGAAAAAATTCCTCCCTTGCGATTATCACCTACGGCATGGGCGTCTACTGGGCACGAAACGCCTCGCGCGAGTTGGCTGATCGTGTCGAAATTCTGGACCTTCGCACCCTGGCGCCGCTTGACGAAGCCGCGATATATGCCGCCGCGCGAAAGCACGGCCGTGTACTGGTCGTTACAGAAGAACCGGTCAACAACTCCTTTGCCCAATCCATTGCCGGTCGTATTTCTGAAAATTGTTTTGAATCCCTCGATGCCCCGGTACAGGTGATCGGCTCGAAAGACCTTCCCGCGATTCCACTGAATTCCACCCTGGAAGCGGAGATGGTCCCGAACACGCAGAAAGTCGCCGAAGCGATCGAACGGCTCCTGCGTTACTGATTACTCCGATAACGCACTATCCCGCTTTTATTGGTTGTCCGACTACCGGTCGTGAATGCAACTTCACGCCATGGAATCCACCATCTATTGCCGGATGTACATCCAGTTCATTGTCGCGGTACGGGATGTCAATGCGCTGCTTCCAATGGAAGAGTTGGAAACCGTGCGACAGCACTTCATCCGTTTCTCCAACAAGCAGGGAGTTGACGTGCTTGCGTTCAGTTTCCGTCCGGACCACTTACATGGATTGATCCAGGTCCCCCACGATGTCGTACTGAGTTCGTTCATTCAATCGGCTCGTGCCGATATCAGTCGCTTCCTGCGACGAAGGAAGCCGGAGCAACCGGCCGTACGTTGGCAACGCGAGATCGTACTCTTATCGTACAGTCATTCGCAGTTACCGGCGGTGCGGGAATTCATCCTCGGACAAGAAGAATACCATCAACGCCGGAGCTTCCAGGAAGAACTGGATTACATCCTGAACCGCACCCAAGCCGAAATCGGCGAGAAACCCTTTGATTATATCCTGGAAGAAGGCCACGAGCGTATGGCGGAGTGCTTTCCGGAGGCCGTTCAGTGACGGTGGTCCCGCTTGCCGGCGCCCATTCCCTGCAGACGCAGTTCGGTCTTCATGCGCAATTCCAGTTCGGGCTGCAATCGTTCTCCGACCGGTTCTATCAATTCCCGGCCCGCGGCTTTGGGGCTCTTCACTTTTGGAGATATCGGATAAGCATTCATCTCCTCGGCAGGATAGGGTTCCAGCAGCGTAGTGATTTCCTGTAAATGCTCCGCACGCAACCATCGGCGTTCATCGCGCTCGTGCAAAATGACCGGACTTCGATGGTGCGGGATCTTTTGCAACAAAGCGTTGGCGGTGGTGGTAATGATGGCAAAGGAATGCACCTCCTGCTCCGTTTCGGGATTCTTCCAAACATCCCAGATGCCCGCAAAAGCGAACGGTCGCCGGTACAGATAGACCAGATGTGGTTTATCCAAGCCCTCCCCATAGCTTCCTTCGATGAAGGCATCGGCGATCACCAGGCAACGTTGAGAACGGATCGGCTTTCGGAAAGACGGCTTGCTGATGATGCCCTTGCCGCCTTTGTAGTCCGGATCGTTGTCCATGTTGCTATCTCCTTCCGCGCGCGCATTGAACAGGTACATACGCTTCTTTGCCCAGAAGGGCGTCATGCCAAAGGTGAAGAACTGGAGCTCGTTGGGCTTTTCGTTCGTTATTACCGGTGCGAGACTCCCGGGCCCCAGGTTAAAGTTCGGCTGAAAATCAAAAGGCAATTGCGCAGCCGTAACCTGAAATCGTTTTTCGATCTCCTCGACAGATGCAACAACGACATAGCGACCGCACATGATAGTGTTCCGGGTTCCGGGTTTCGAGTTTCGGGTTTCCTGCCTGCGCTAAAGCTTCGGCAGGCAAGCGGGTTTTGAGTTTGGTGGTTCCTGCTCTCGTTTGAGGTTAGGTGGTTCAGAAGGGTTGGGAGTCGGAATGTGGAAGGAAATGACGTTAGTTGGAATTAGAAACTGGTAACTAGTAATTAGTAATTAGTAACTGGCAACTGGAAGTTAAGCAATAATCAACATCATACAATATCTAGTTACTAGTTACTAGTTACCAGTTTCTAGTTCCCGGCTTCCTTCTTCCAATTCGCATAACCCATTTCCTGCTTCGGCCGGTTGGGTTCTACTTCGGTGAGTGGCTCGCAGGCTTGTAGGGTTTGGTGCAGTTCGGCGGGCAGGCGCTGATAGAGTCGGGTACCTTCGGTCTTCCAGGCCAGCATTTCATCGCTGACATCCTTTATGATCTTCGCGGGATTGCCGACGGCGATCTTCCGATCGGGGATCTCCATTCCTTCGGGAACAAAGGCGAGTGCGCCGACGATGCAGCCCTCCCCCACCTTTACGTTATCCATGACCACCGCATTCATACCTACCAGGCTGTTTCGCCCGATGGAAGAACCGTGGATGATCGCTCCGTGTCCGATGTGCGCTCCTTCCCGCAGGTAAACCGTAATGCCCGGAAACATGTGCACGATGCAATTCTCCTGCACGTTACAACCGTCTTCGATGACGATCCCACCCCAATCGCCCCGAATGGCAGCACCCGGACCGATGTACACATCTTTCCCGATGATCACATTCCCGATGATCACCGCCGATGGATGCACAAAACTGCTCGGATGCACGACAGGACGGAAGCCGTTGAATTGGTAGAACATTTGGTGGGGAGTGAATAGTGAATAGTGAATAGTGAATAGTGAACAGTGAATAGTGAATAGTGAATAGTGAATAGTGAATAGCGAATAGCGAATAGCGAATAGTACTTAGTTACTAATTTCAAGTTTCCAATTACTAATTTCTAATTACTAATTACTAATTACCAATTACCAATCACAAATCACTAATTACCAATTACCAGTAACTATGCTTTTTCGATAATTACCGCATAACCCTGGCCGACGCCTACGCACATGGTGACGAGGGCGTAGCGTTGGTTGCGGTGATGGAGCTCACGGGCGGCAGAGCCGAGTATGCGCGCTCCGCTCATGCCGAGCGGATGACCCAGTGCAATGGCGCCTCCGTTGGGATTGACGCGGGGATCGTCGTCGGCTAATCCCCACGAACGGATACAAGCCAACGATTGCGCAGCAAAGGCTTCGTTCAACTCGATGATACCGATATCGTTCCAGCTCAAGCCGGCTTTTTTCAGGGAGCGGTTGGCGGCTTCAACCGGTCCGATGCCCATGATGCGCGGTTCGACGCCGACAGCCGCGCCCGTTACGACACGTGCCAGTGGTTTCAGTTTATATTGCTTTAATCCGGCTTCGGACGCAATCAACATGGCCGCGGCACCATCGTTCAAACCGGAAGCGTTTCCTGCCGTTACCGATCCGTTCTTGCGAAAGGCGGGCTTCAAACGGGCGAGCGTTTCCAATGTTGAATCCGGTTTCATGAATTCATCGCGCGCGAAGACCACGGGATCTCCTTTCTTTTGTGGTATTGAAACCGGAACGATCTCTTCCTGTAAACGGCCGCGTTCGTATGCTGCTTTCGCCTTCATCTGGGAATGCAGGGCGAAGCGGTCCTGATCTTCTCTGGAAATCGTATCACGATCGACCAGGTTCTCGGCTGTTTCACCCATCGCCTCCGTGCCGAATCGCTCCTTCATGACCGGGTTGATGAACCTCCAGCCAAAGGAAGAATCGAACAATTGCGCGTCCCGACCATAGGGCGTGGACGTTTTGGACATGATCCAGGGCCCGCGGGTCATATGCTCTACGCCACCAGCGACCATGAGGTCGGCATCACCGGTCATGATGACACGGGAAGCACTCATGGCGGCCGAGAGACCCGAAGCGCAAAGCCGGTTCACTGTTTCGCCAGGCACGGTGACCGGATAACCTGCCATGAGCAAGGCCATACGGGCTACGTTCCGGTTGTCTTCGCCGGCCTGGTTGGCGCAGCCCAAGATCACATCTCCGATCATCGCGGGATCGGCCGATGGGTTTCGTTTCAGTAGTTCCTGTAAGACAATCACCGCCAGGTCATCGGCACGTACGGATGACAGCGTTCCCGCAAAACTGCCGATGGGCGTCCGGATGCTGTCAACGATATAAGCTTGTTGCATAGTCAGGTTGTTCGGGATCAGACATCCCAGTCGTGGCTGGTACGATAAACCGTTCCCTTAAACAGGGCAACCGTCTTTCCATCCTGCCGGGTGATGGTAATATAGTACACGCCGATCTTGTCGCTCAGGGACACTTCTTCTGCAGTCGCGGTAATGACATCGCCCGTTCGAAGGGCAACCGTATGCGAGATCGAAGTCTCAACCGAGACCGCCCTGCGTCCATGACCATTCGACGCAAAGGCCAGGGCGCTGTCGGCCAGTGAATAGGTGATCCCGCCGTGCGCGATCGCGAATCCGTTGGTCATCTCCTGGCGGATCGTCATGCGCAGCACGCATCGACCGGGGGCGACCTCCAGACGTTCGATGCCGAGCCATTGGCTGAACGCATCGTGGTCATACATGCGGTCAACGACCCGTTCGGCAAGTGGTTTATCGGACATTGGGCTAAATTATCTGCGACGGCCGGGTTTTCCAAGGAAGGCCCCGAGCAAACCTCTGGTCAGTTCCCGTGCAACTGTTTTGACAAGCGGATTCTTCGTCGCCGAGACGATGCTGTCGAGGATTCCGCCACCGGCCGATTCTTTTTCCGCTTTCTTCTGTTGAGCCGGTTGATCTTCGCCTGCGCTTTCCTGATCAGCCTGTCGGTCGAACTTTCCTTTCAGGATTTCATACGCGCTTTCGCGATCGACCGCTTCATTATAGGAGCCGGCCAGGGGCGATCTCAGTATGATCTCGTCCTGTTCGGCGGCCGTGAGCACGTCCATGCGGGAACGCGGTGCGCAGAGCAGGGTATGAACGAGCGGCGTTGGAATACCCTTCTCGTTCAGCACCGTGACGAGCGCTTCTCCGATTCCAAGGCCGGTGAGCAGTTCTTCGGTCTGATAGTAGTTCGTTTCGGGATAGTTCTGGGCAACGAGTTTGATGTCTTTCCGGTCTTTTGCCGTGAAAGCACGGAGCGCATGCTGGAACTTGGCTCCGAGCTGACTCAGGATGATGTCGGGAATATCGGAAGGCACCTGCGTGCAGAAGTACAAGCCGACACCCTTGGAACGGATCAGCTTGACGACCGTCTCCAACTGGTCCATCAGTGTCTTGGTCGCGTCGCGGAAAACGAGGTGCGCTTCGTCGATGAAGATGGCCAGCTTCGGAGCGGCCTTATCGCCCATCTCCGGAAACTTCTGATAGATCTCCGCCAGCAGGCAGAGCATGAAAGTCGAGAAAAGCTTGGGCTTGTCCTGGATATCGCACAAGCGAAGTACATTGATCCGTCCCTTCGCAGGATCATCCGAGAGGAAATCCTCCACATCGAATGATCGTTCTCCGAAAAAGCGGTCGGCGCCCTGCTGTTCGACCTCGAGTAGTTTTCGGAAGATCACACCCGCGCTCGTGGTACTGATTTGTCCGTATTGTTTGACTTTCTCCTTTCCCTCCTCTGTCAGGAAGCGCAAGGCTTCGCGAAAGTCCTTGATATCGAGCAAGGGCAAACGGTTGTCATCGCAATAGGAAAATACGATGGTCACGACGCCCTGTTGATTCTCGTTCAACTCAAGGATCTTGGAGAACAAGACGGGACCGAATTCCGAAACGGTAGCCCGCAGCCGGACACCCTTTTCATCGGAAATGGAAAACAGTTCAACCGGTGCAGCGAATGGCTGCCAGGCCTGACCGATCAGTTGATGACGTTCTTCGATTTTCGCATTGGAAGTGCCCGGTTGCGCAATGCCGCTGAGGTCGCCTTTGATGTCCATGAGCAGGACATTGACGCCTTGCTCCGAAAAACTTTCCGCGAATTGCTGGATCGTCTTGGTCTTTCCCGTACCGGTTGCGCCGGCGATCAGTCCGTGACGGTTGACGGTAGCGAGCGGGATCCGCACCTGGGTACCCGGAACTGCCTTGCCATCCAGCATCGCGGCACCCAGCAGGATGCTCTTTTGCTGAAATCCATAGCCGGCAGCAATATCCTGTTTGAACTCTTCCGTAGTTGCCATAGCGCCGGAGTAATTATGCGTGGAATTTCTGACCGGATGCGGCCATTTGTTTTAACAAAACACTCGGGCGGTAACGATCCTCCTCGTAAGTTTCCCGTAGTCCGCGCAGCACATTCAGTACTTTATCAGCCCCGAGCTCGTCGCACCAGTGTAAGAGGCCTTTGGGATAATTCACACCCTTCGTCATGGCCGTTTCGAGATCGTCGCGGTTTGCGATGCCCATGTGCAAGGCGTCAACCGCCTCATTGATCAGCATCGCGACCACCCGGTCCACGATCTTCTTACCGAGTGCTTCGTCTTTCACCGGTTCGGGCATGACGGCTTCGTTCGTATAGTCGTAATAACCACGTCCGGTCTTCTTACCGAACCGACCGGCTTCCACTACCCGCTTTTGCGTCAGCGATGGCCGATAGCGCGGATCATGATACGTTTGTTTCCAAACCGTCTCCGTTACCGTGTAGTTGATGTCGTTGCCGATCATGTCCATCAATTCAAACGGCCCCATGCGGAATCCTCCATACTCCTTCATGGCCCAATCAATCGTAGCCATACCGGCAGGTCCTTCCGGCACACCGTGCCAGCGCTCTTCCAGGATGCGGATCGATTCACCATAGAACGGCCGCGCAACGCGGTTGACGATGAAGCCGGGTGTATCGCGGACCAGTACGGTCGCCTTTCCCCAGCCGTCGATCAGTTGGCGTGTCGCCTGCACCACTGTCGATCCGGTCTGCAATGCCGGAATGATTTCGACCAACGGCATGAGCGGTGCGGGATTGAAGAAGTGGACACCCAGGACACGTTCCGGTTGCCTGCAAGCTGCAGCAATGCTGGTGACGGAAAGCGAGGAGGTGTTGGTGGCGATCACGGATTCCGTTGCAACCCAGCGTTCGATTTCCGCGAATACTGTCCGCTTAACATCCAGGTCCTCGACAATGGCTTCTATTACCAGCTTACAGGGGGCGAATGCATCCATGTTTGCGGCATAGTGGATGCGGGAAAGGTTGGCCTTCGCCGCTTCGGGCGTCAATTTTCCCTTGGCTACCAGCTTATCCAGCACCTGGTGATGGATTGCCCGTGCCTTATCCAGCACAGCGGCATTTGCGTCGAGTAATATCACCTTATGGCCGGCGCCGGCGGCAACCTGTGCGATACCATTGCCCATGGTACCGGCTCCCAGCACCCCGATGGTGGCTTCTTTCGTTAATTGCGTGCTCATTAGAAGTACAAAAGTAGCAATAAATCGAGGGTGCCATTTTTACCCTGAATCGCTCGATTAGTCATATTATATTGATTATCAATTATTTAAACGAATGCCCGCTATTTGAAGAAAAGCATCGAGTGGTATTTGGTTCCATCGTTCCGGAATCGTATATTTGCACTCCTTTTCCGCGATATTGGCGGAATTTACCAACAGCATTCATTACCCATGGCGAATCATAAATCAGCATTGAAGCGCATCCGCAACAGCGAAGCGAAGCGCAACCGCAACCGTTACCAGGCTAAAACGATGCGTAACGCTTTGAAGAATTTCCGTTCGTTGAAGAACAAGAAAGAAGCTGCCGCCGCACTTCCGGGACTTGCCTCCATGCTGGACCGTCTTGCCAAGAAGAACGTCATCCACAAGAACAAGGCGTCCAACCTGAAGAGCGAGTTGGCCATCCACATGAACCACCTGAGCTGATCGGCTCTACGATATTCCTGAAAAGGCTGTCCTCACCGACAGCCTTTTTTTTTTATCCCGCTGAAGTATTCCGCATCTATTGGATGCAGCATTGCAGACGACTCGCCAACTTGCCCGACCATGGAGCATGTAACCGGGTCGATCAAAGAATGGGCGGAAGCCGACCGTCCGCGGGAAAAGCTGATGCAAAAAGGCCGGCAGTCGCTCAGCGATGCGGAACTGTTGGCCATTCTGATCGGCTCGGGTACCCGACACGAATCGGCGCTCGAGATCGCGCGCCGCATCCTGACCAAAGTCGACAACAACCTGCACGCCTTGGGTCTGATGCCGCTGAACGAGTTGCGTTCATTCCGGGGTATCGGGAACGCCCGGGCGATCGTCATCCAGGCCGCATTGGAACTGGGACTCCGACGCACGCGCGACGAAACCCGTCCGCCGCAGGATAAGATCCGCGGCGCCGCCGATGTCGCGGCCCAATTCCGGCCGCTGCTCTGCGACCTGATGCACGAAGAATTCTGGGTGCTGCTGCTCAACAGGGCCAACACCATCATCGGTAAGGAACAGATCAGCAAGGGCGGGCTGACGGGTACGGTGGCCGATCCGCGGCTGATCTTCCGTTCCGCCATCGACCGTCGGGCAGCGGCCATCGTCGTTTGCCACAATCATCCGAGCGGGAACCTTAGTCCGAGCGAGCAGGACATCCGGCTGACGAAGAACCTGGTGGAAGCCGGGAAAGTCCTGGAGATACCGGTCCTGGACCATATCATCATTACACAGCACGGTTTTTATAGCTTTGCGGATGAGGGCCGGATCTGAGCAGGAAGTCTCCCCGGCCTTACCGTTTCATGTTGCTGGTATTCGTCCGCTCGATCACTCCCCGACTCCGGTACACCTTCGATTTCATTTTCCGGGACATTCTCGGAATGGAGTATTCCTTCACACAGGACGCGGATCAATTCTCCTTTCATACGGGGCCGCGCATGAGTTATACGGACCGGCCGGTGGGCGATGAACCCTTCTTCTTCGCCACCTCACTGCTCTTCGAAAAAGGTGTTCATCAACAGGAGATCTCCGTCTTCGACTGGGAGGGCGGAAAAGTGTTCTTCGCAACCCATCCCAAGTTCCTCTTACCCTTCGATCCCTTTGCTGCAACGTTTTACCTGGTCAGCCGGTACGAAGAATACCTGCCGCACAAGCGCGACCAGCACGACCGGTTCGATGCCCGCGAAAGCCTGGCCTATCAGAAAGGATTCCTGCACCTGCCCGTAGTCGACCAGTGGGCCTACCGGATCCGCGACCTGCTGCTGCATCACTTCCCGGGTTTGACGTTTCAACGCCGAAGCTACCAGTTCATTTCCACGGTTGACATTGATAACGCCTGGGCGTATCGGGAGAAAGGTTTCGTGCGAACGGTCGGAGCGCTTGGCAAAGCCTTACTCCGATTCGACTTCTCTTCCATGGTAGATCGTTGCGCGGTCTTGTTGGGCAGCCGGAAAGATCCGTACGATACGTACGAACTGCTCAACATCCTGCAGCAGCGCTACCGCTACCCGTCGATCTATTTCGTCCTGTTGGGCGATTATGGCGAATACGACCGAAACGTATCACCGAGTCGTCGCGCTTTCCAGTCGTTGATCAAATCGCTGGCCGACTACAACCGTTGCGGAATCCATCCTTCCTATCGATCGGGCGGGGATGCGGAACGTGTCCGGCTTGAAAAAGGACGGCTTCGCAAGATGATTCGACGCGACGTGACCGACAGCCGGCAACATTTTCTCCGGATCCGTTTTCCGGAAACGTACCGCAACCTGATCGACTGCGACATCACCGACGATTACAGCATGGGCTATGCCAACGAAACCGGTTTCCGTGCCGGAACGTGCACGCCATTTTATTTTTACGACCTGGAACAAGAACACCCGACGCATCTGCGCATCCACCCCTTCGCGGTGATGGATGCGACCCTGCGCTTCTACCAACGCGTTCGTCCGGAAGAAGCCATGGGGACGGTCGGACCCTTGATCAGAGCTGTGAAGGCCGTCGATGGCAATTTTGTTTCCCTCTGGCACAACGAGTCGCTCAGCGAACGTGATCCCTGGGTCGGATGGCGAAACGTTTACGAAGAACTGGTAAAATCGGCGAGCGCCTGATATGATCCGCTTTCTGCGTCACGAGGAAATCGACCAGCATCGTTGGGATGAGGTCATTACCCATTCTCCCGAAGGAACCCTCTATGCAGAAAGCTGGTTTCTCGACGCGGTTTGTCCGGGCTGGCACGCGTTGGTCGAAGACGACTACAAAGCCGTCTTCCCGCTGACCTGGCGAAAGAAATACGGACTGCACTATCTCTTCCAGCCACCGTTCTGTCAGCAATTGGGACTCTTCAGCAAACAAAGAACGCCGCTGATTGACGCGGCACCCTTTCTCGAGGCCATACCGAAACACTACCGTTTGGTGGAGTTGCAGTTGAACAGCGGGAATCGTTGCACGCATCCGGCGTTTACGGTAACGGAGCGACCCAACCTGGAGTTGAGGTTGCAGCGCGACTACGCGGCACTGGCGAAAGGCTATTCAGACAATACCAGCCGCAACCTGCGTAAAGCGCAACAGTCGGGGCTGGTCGTTGAAACGGCGGATTCGATCGAGCCGGTCATCCGATTGTTCCGGGAAAACCGCGGCAGTACGCTGGAGCGATTCGACGAACAGCAATACCAACGACTTCGCAACTTAGCCGGTAGCGCACTGGAAAATCGCCGGGGATTCATCCGCGTTGTCCGTAGTCCAGACGGACAGTTGCAGGCCGGGGCGTTCTTCGTGCAAAGCAAAGACCGGCTGATCTTTCTTTTCTCCGGCACCAGCGCGGAAGCAAGAAAATCGGGGGCGATGAGCGCGCTGATCGACCGCATCATTCACACGCATGCCGGTACAAGCATGCGCCTGGATTTCGAAGGTTCGGTCGATCCCAATCTGGCGCGATTCTACCGAAGCTTCGGTTCGGAGGAAGTCGTATATTTACAAATCCGAAGGAATCGGCTTCCGTTCCCGTTCCGGCTATTCAAATCCTGACCCGACGTATGGTCCACAACCTCAGCCAATCGAACTCCCTCATCAATGAATTCGTATCGGAATTACGCGATACCGCGATCCAGGGAGACCGGATGCGCTTTCGCCGTAACCTGGAACGTATCGGGGAGATCTTTGCTTATGAGATCAGCAAGACGCTGCCGTATGTCAGTCGCGACGTGACGACACCGCTGGGTATCGCCAACATGCAGGTGTTACGGGAACAACCGGTTGTCGGTACGATCCTGCGCGCCGGCCTTCCGCTGCATCAAGGTGTACTGAACTACTTCGATCGTGCCGACAACGCGTTCATCAGCGCCTATCGCAAACACCACAAGGACGGCACCTTCGACATCAAGTTGGAATACGTCTCCTGCCCTTCACTTGAAAACCGTGTGCTGATCCTGGCCGACCCGATGCTGGCCACCGGCTCGTCGATCGTCATGACCGCTAAGGCGATCCGGGAGCGCGGCAACCCGTCGCATACGCATATAGTCGCCGCTGTTGCCAGTACGTACGGCGTGGAATATGTCAAAAGTCAATTGCCGGAAAATGTCACGATCTGGTGCGCCGCGATCGATGACGAGTTGACCGCGCAGTCCTACATCGTTCCCGGTCTCGGCGATGCGGGCGATCTTGCTTACGGCACGAAACTTTGATCCCGGCCGGGGGTTGATACTTAAAGCAAGCACTGACTGCTGCCCCACCGGTGGAGGAACTCCTGAAAATATTGTCCCTGATCCTGATCAGCAGCGTCAAGTTCGCGATCGGACCTCCCTTGGTTTATCTCACCGAAGAATACGATTTCACCTGGTTGGAGACCAACTTGTACGCGATACTCGGCGGCATGATCGGTGTGGTGTTCTTCATGAATTTCAGCGACTGGCTGATCATGGGTTGGAACAAGCTACGCGACTATTTCCGAAAAAAGCCCGAGCCGGTCAAAGACCAGGTGTTCACCGATCCGATCGCCGATACCGACGAACCGATCCACATCCATTATTCCTATGTCGAGCATGGATCCATTGTCGTTCCGGAATCCAGAAAACGAAAAGTCTTTACGCCGCGTACGCGCAGAATCGTGCGGATCTGGCGTCAGTACGGATTAACCGGACTCGCGGCACTCACCCCGGTCCTGTTCTCGATTCCCCTGGGCATTTTCTTCATGGTGCGTTTTGAGAAAAACAAACGGAAGATCCTGCTCTACATGTTCGTCAGTATCCTGAGCTGGTCGCTGATCCTGACCACCTTTTTCGAACTCACCCACAAACGAACGTTACACGAGATCATCCGATGAGCAAGTACCGGCATATCTTTTTCGATCTGGACAACACCCTTTGGGACTTCGAGCGCAACTCCCTGGAAACGCTGACCGAGTTGTTCGACAAGTACCGGCTGACCGAGTTGGGCGTTCCTTCGTTTGAGGCTTTTGTCACCGCCTACCATCACCGGAACGAGATCCTCTGGGATGAATACCGGAAAGGGCTGATCGACAAAGCCACCTTGCGCGATCAGCGCTTCGCTTTCACCTTCTGGGATATGGGACTGGAACCCGGTTTGGCGCCACCGATGCTGGCCCACGACTACGTGACCATTGGGCCGCGGAAGAACCGCTTGTTTCCCCACGCGCACGAGACGCTGCGCTATCTGAAAGAAAAGTATACGTTGCACATCATCACCAACGGATTCGAGGAAGCGCAGCACATCAAGATCGAAGCTGCCGAGCTAAAGTCGTACTTCGAAGCGATCATCATCAGTGAGCATACAGGCTTTCGGAAGCCGGACGCGGGAATTTTCCGCTACGCCGAACAACAGGCCGGTTGTAAACCGGATGAATGCCTGATGATCGGCGACGGCCTGGAAGTGGACGTCATCGGCGCGCAGGATGCCGGATGGGACGCGGTCTATTTCAATCCCGGACAAAAGCCGCACACGGCGAAGCCGACGTACGAGATCGTGTCGTTGGATGAGTTGAGGGGGATGCTGTGAAGAAGATGCGAGGAGCGAGACCGAGGTAAAAAGGTGCGAGATGCGTGGTGCGAGGTGCGAGGAAAAGAGGTGCGAGGAAAAGAGGAGCGAGTCGCGAGACCGAGGTAAAAAGGAGCGAGATGCGTGGTGCGAGGGACGTGGAAAAGAGATGCGAGTAGCGAGACCGGGACCGAGGTAAAAAGGTGCGAGATGCGTGGTGCGAGGGATGAGGAAAAGAGGTGCGAGATGCGAGACTGGGACCGAGGTAAGAAGGTGCGAGATGCGTGGTGCGAGGGACGAGGAAAAGAGGTGCGAGATGCGAGATGCGAGACCGGGACCGAGGTAAGAAGGTGCGAGATGCGTGGTGCGAGGGACGAGGAAAAGAGGTGCGAGATGCGTGGTGCGTGATACTGCGGACTTGGGACTAAAAAATACTCTTCACTGTTAACTGTTTACTGTTCACTGTTCACTATTCACTATTCGCTAAAGAGCCCCCATCCTCTCATTCAAGTCGGGGCAAATAAAAAACCGCCCCTTTGCAGAGGCGGTTTCACTTTTGGCAAAAGCGATTGACTTACTTGTTGGGTTGAGCGGCCGGTGCGTCCTTCTCGACAGCAGCTTCAGCGTGCTTGTCGGAGCAGGAATGCGCCTTCTCGGCTTTGGCTTTGTCGCAGGCTGCCTTTTCTTCCGGTGTGCAGGAAGCAGCGGCTTTCTTGCTGCAAGAGGACATGGATGCGCTCTTCGAGCAGCAGGAGTGCTTCGCGCCACTTTCCGATGCCTTGGTCACAGTTTCCGTCTTGGCAGCTTTCTCGGCTGCAGCTTTCGGTTCTTCAGCCTTGGTCACGAATGCGAAGAAGCAGACCAGGGACATCAGGGAGAGGATCTTTTTCATTGTTTGTGCTTGTTGTTAGACAAATATAACGGATAGAGCGGCCAAATGGTGTGCAATCTTTGAGAAAATATCCCCAAAGGCCAGAAAACGCCCCGAAATGGCCGTTTTTTAACACTGATTAACGCCCCCGGGGGCCCCCGCCGTACCCCCTTTTCGTACTTTCACCCCCGGATGGAAGTCTCCGAAAATGTTAAAGTCGCCCTTCAGAGCGTCCGCAGTCAGCTTTTACGAACGGTACTGACGGCCCTGATCATCGCGATCGGTATCATGGCGCTGGTCGGGATCCTGACCGCGATCGAGGCGATCAAAGGATCGATCAACTCGAACTTTTCGAACATGGGCGCCAATTCGTTCACCATCCAGAACCGCGGGATGCACATCCGCATCGGCAACGCGGGCAAACGCCCGAAGCGTTTTCGGGCCATCACGTATCGTGAAGCCACGCGTTTCGTGCACGAGGCGGATTTTCCCGCGACTGTTTCCATCTCGGCGATGGCATCCGGCGCTTCGACCGTGAAGTTCGGCGACAAGAAAACGAACCCTAACATCCTGGTGATGGGCGGGAACGAAAACTATCTGCAGACCAGTGGCTACACCATCGCCTCCGGGCGGAATTTCTCTCCGCAGGAAGTGCAATACGGCGCGAACGTCGCGATCATCGGGAATGACCTGGTGGAAAAGATCTTTCCGAGTTCCGACCCGCTCGACAAGGTGATCTCGGTGGGCAACTACAAGTATCGCATTATCGGAGTGCTGAAAGAAAAAGGTACCGCGATGGGATTTGGCGGCGACAAGGTCTGCATCCTGCCCGTCTCGAATGTGAAAGCCAACTTCGCCCGGCCGAACATGTCGTTCTCGATCAACGTCAGCGTGAACGACATCGCCCACCTCGAGATGGCGGTGAGCGAATCGACGGGACTCTTCCGGACCATCCGTGGTGTTGGCATCAAAGAGGAGGATAACTTCGAGATCACGAAGAGCGACAGCATCGCCAACCTCCTGCTCTCGCAGATCAGCTCGGTCACCGTTGCTGCCACGATCATCGGTTTCATCACCTTGCTCGGCGCGGCCATCGGGCTGATGAACATCATGCTCGTATCGGTGACGGAGCGCACGCGGGAAATCGGGATCCGTAAAGCCCTGGGCGCGACACCGAAGCTGATCCGCCGTCAGTTCCTGACTGAGGCGGTGATCATCTGCCAGATGGGCGGCATCCTCGGGATCGTGCTGGGCCTGTTGGTCGGGAACGGCATGTCCCTCCTGCTGGAGTCGGGCTTTATCATTCCCTGGAAATGGATCCTCTCCGGCCTCGTTCTCTGCTTTGGCGTAGGCGTGGTGTCCGGCTACTACCCCGCCTCCAAAGCCGCAAGGCTGGATCCGATTGAGGCGTTGCGGTATGAGTGAGTAGGCTGTATGATCGGCATGCAGCATTCAATATTTTAATGCCAAAAAGACCGCACGACTCGATTTT
>WBZP01000077.1_pt3 | contig 80639 bp, 49 predicted proteins | sample 5204301 | NCBI WGS metagenome assembly WBZP01 (sample SAMN12412401, study PRJNA552823) | activated sludge metagenome | isolation source: activated sludge from nitrification reactor of wastewater treatment plant... | place: USA: Pennsylvania | collected 2017 | reverse complement strand
ATACATGCTGAAAAGTTTTGGCAAGCGTATAAGCCACCTGCCCGTTTCCCGTACCACAGTCCCACACGTTTTGTTTGTTTGCTATTATGCTGTTCAGGTATTCGAATAAAGCTGAGGGGTACCCGGGCCTGTACTGTGCATATTTGTCTGACTGCATTGAAAAATTATCTTTCATGATAACAGTATTATATATTTATACAGAAAAAGAATATTTATAAAAAATGACCAGGGAATTTCCAATTAACAACCATGCAGCAAATGAGGAAAAACCTTTCATACATTCCGGAAACTATGATCATTTACTGGTTTACTTAGCCAGGTACCAATCATATATCAATTGTACTTTATTTGGTTGTTGCATATTCCAGGCAGTTGTAACAACAACTAATTTTTCATCCCGGTTTACGATGATGTTCTGGCCGCCTGCTCCCCTTGCTAAAAAAATATTTGTTTTCTTATCGTTTTGCGAAACCGGGTTACTCCACCAAAAATAACCATAGTCGTATTGTTTATAAGCCCCATTTCCACCAACTGCTTTTACATGAGGGGAAACTGCTGATTGCACATAAAGGAAAGGTATTACCTGGTTGTTATCCCATTTACCGTTCTGCAGGTAAAGCTGCCCGATTTTTGCCATATCCCTTGATGTTAGTGAAACCAAAGCCATACCGTTATTCGGAGGGTCTCCATTACCTTGCCAGAACCAATATTTCCTTATACCCAATGGTTTGAACAGGTAAGTAACAGCAAAAGAATCAATGGATATTTTTGAAGCCTGTTGAATGATTGCAGACACCAGGGTTGGCGCTGCATTTCCATAAACGAACCTGGTTCCGGGCATTGTATCCATTGGAATCCGGTGTATCATATCATTCCAGTTGCCCTGCCTTGAAATTATTTTCCGCCAGTCATTACCCGGATCTTCCCATGCTCCTTCATTCCATGTAAGCCCGTGGCGTTGTGTAAGGAGGTCACTGATTCGCATTTGTTTTTTAAGGTTATCCCTAAAATACTGTTTTGGGAAATATGTTGAAATAAGTTCGTTCTCACTTTCAATATACTTTTGTTGTAAAGCGCAGCCTAATAATGTGGATATGATGCTTTTTGTTGCTGACTGCAATTGATGCAACGAATCTTTGGTCCATCCGTTATAATATTTCTCAAAAACCAGTCTGCCATCATGTATGATGAGTAAGCTGTGTACGGTTCCAAATTGCCCGGCAAGTATGGCACTGTCTGCAGCATAAGCCCTTTGCAGCAGTGATGAATGATGTGATTTGAGCTCAAAATCAATTTGAGCGAATGAGTTAACAGTTGAAAATAAAAATGCCGTTATAAACAAATATTTCATTCCAGGGATATACGGTTATATTACAAATAAAACGATCCTGCTAACACTTGCTTACCAGTGGCAAAGGAACGAATATTCTACAGCATGGCAAATAAACCAGAAAGTTTAACTCATTGAAATAGGGCTGGCATATATTCTAAATGACGAAAAGTTAATGTACCCGGCAGGCAGTAATCTAAAGCATAGAAATGCCTGTATTATTAAATCAAAAAATGTAAATTGCCAACTTTACATAAATACAATGCTAATGTATTTGAAAACTTTCTTTATACTGACTGCATCTTTTGTAGGTACTTCATGCTTTGCGCAATCAGCCAGCATCAATAACAATGCTGCCGCAGCAGACAGTTCTGCCATGCTTGATGTAAGCAGTATCACAAAAGGGCTACTGATCCCAAGAATGACGGCTCAGCAAAAAAACGCCATCAGTAACCCGGCAACAGGCCTGCTTGTTTACCAGACTGATGGTGAAAACGGATTTTATTACTTCAACGGGTCAAACTGGCTTATACTGATTGCCAACCCGGTGTCTGATAACCAGAAAACCCTTATTTATACCATCAAAGGATTTTGAAATTTATCATCATGCGAAAAGTATTCTTATTATTACTGTTAAGCGTTTGCTTCAGCCAGGCCAGGGCACAAAACAACCTTCAGTTCAACCGGGTTGTAACTTTATCGGCAGATTCCATATCCAGTTGTTCTTCCGGATGTGCCGATACATTATTATTCCGCACATTCACCGTACCTGCCAATAAGGTGCTCAAGATCGAGAGTATCAATTTCATTGCAGGAAACTACCTGTTGTTCCTGAACAGCACTCCTTTTTCCAAAACATCCACCAACATTACCAATACTTTTCCCATCTGGCTACCTGCCGGTGATTATTCCATCTATTTTTCCACATACGTAACCAGTGCCTCTTCTACCGGCAGTTATGCGTACCTGTTATCAGCTATTGAGTTTAATGTAGTAGAGTAGCTGCAAAGTGATTTGAAAAGCGGCTTTCGGATTAAATGGGCTCAGTTTCCCGACTTATGAATCAGAGTGTAGTAAAGGAATTACCGTCGAATGACTATGTACACTACTGATTCTCATTGCAAATTTACATAAGCCTTTTGCATGCAAAAAGAGCAGGGAAGACAGTAGTATCCGCCTTCCCTGCCTGCCGAACTATTGAATTTTCGTATTAAATTCAACTTCAATATCTGTTGAGGATTTGGTGCTGTTTACAGGATCGCCAACTGCTTTATTGGGTGGTGTATTCGGATAATGGCGAAGGGTGATTTTTATCTTTCCGGTCGCCACCGTACCGGTTGTCCAGGTACTTGTTATGCCCAGCGGTACAGCATTGCCATCATTATCCAGTCCGGATACAACTATATTTCCAGAAGCGCTTGGCTCATAATAGAAACGGTGCGCATCTGCCTCCGCTTGAATCTCTGTTGTAATGTCTTCAATGGGTGTTACTGTCTTGTTCAGTAACTGTACCGTTACATTATATGATTGGGCTGGTGCCAATACAATTTCATCCTGTGTTGGCAAGGTGCCACCCGGACCATCCGGATCATCAAACTGGTATGTAAGGGTAGTTCCTCCGCCAACTGGCACGAAACTTAGTTTCATGGTTGTTATCACTTCTTCTTCGTTGGGCTCTTCCACTTTGTCTTTTTTACATGACATTATCAATACACAGGCTGAGAGCAATGCGAGTGCTGTTCTTTTCATTTTCATTTTTCTGTATTTTTTGTTATGAATAATTTTTTATTACTGCGTTACTATATTGATGGGAATTTTTAAACGGATACTTACATTACGCCCCATTTCATCTGAGAAATATCGCATGCTGTTCAAATAATCCCTGTAAGCTACATTCAGCAGGTTTCTGATTCCAATACCAACAACCAGTTTTGTTCTTCCGGTTCTTATTTCAGTACCCGCATTCAGGCTTAATAAACCATATGCTGCAGGCGGGGCCTTATAATCCTGCCTGCCATTCTTTTCACCAGGTATGTTCCTTTGCCGGAATACATGTAAATATTCTGCCGATATATAACTGTCAGACAACCATTTCCCATTTTTAAATGTATAAGAAAGCTCATTGCTTACCCTGTTTGACGGCATCAGGATCAACCATTCGTTTTGTGTTTTGTTTCGTGCATACAAAACGGCTAATTTCGATTGCCAATCCAGCGATGGCATTGGTTTTATGGTAGCTGAAAGATCAAAACCATACAGCATGGCGTCGGTTTGCCTGTATTGAATAAGGGGAAATGCGCCGGCAATGGTCAGTACAGGGTTATCCGGCATGGGTTGCCGGTAAATGAAATCACTGATTGAATTTACATACATCAGAAAATCAAACTGCAGCGTCTTTGATTTATTATATAAGTCAATTCCGGCAGAAATATTCACTGCTTTCTCAGGTTTCAGGGTTATATCCCCTTTCTCATAAGTGGCCGATCCATGGTGTATGCCGTCGCTTAATAGTTCATTTACATATGGGGCACGGGTTGCAAGCCCGATATTAAGATTCACCCGGCCATAATCATTTAATGAATAAATGGTATTAAAAGAAGTTGCCAGTGTAGAAAAATTGAAATCATAATTTATTGTGTCACTGTTGAACCTGAGCCTTGTAGTAGCTATTGATTTATTATCATACCGGATACCAGCCTGTAATTCCCAATTGTGTTTACTCCATTTCTCTATTACAAATCCGCCAAAGGTAAAAGCAGTATAATTTGGAATAAAATACCTGCCGCCATAACTGTTTTCCTGCTGCATCATGGAGATACCCGCAACTCCTTTAAAATTATATTTCTTTGGATGTTCCCAGTTTATGTCTTCGGTAAAAGTACTGATAGACAGATCCAGTTGCGGTTTTTCATTGCTGCTGCTTCTTACAATATCAAATTCCTTCCTTCTGTTAAACTGTGCCCCGATCAACACATTGAATTTATGGTTGTTTTTTGTCAGGGTACTTTTAAGTTTTAAAAGCTGATGAGATACTTCCTGGTTGGGCCTCCTGATCGAATATGTATTCTCCCCCAGGAATATGTCATTGGGTTTATCAGCAGCAATAGCATTTTGCAAATCTGTGAGGTTGCCAATATGCGACCCCGTAAAAATGCCAACCCTGGTTGAAAACTGGCTGTAGAAAAATTCTGCATTCAGGATTCCTTTCTTCCATCCCGCTGTTAAGGAGAAGTTCTTTTCTTCACTGCCTGTATTATTAAGCCGGTAATCGGGTGTCGCAGCATTGGCCCCTTTCTTAAATGTACCCTGTATCCGGTAACGGAATGCAGGGAGTTTCCTGAACTGTTGTTCCCATACACCCGATATCAGGTATTGCCTGTTATTGGTAAAGTAAGCGGTATTAATCTCTGCTGAATAACCGTTTGTATTCCTCAATGGTTTTGTTTCTACCAGTATGACTCCGGCAATGGCGTCTGAACCGTATTTTAATTCATCTATTCCTTTTATAACCGTTAACTTATCGGCTATAAAGGGATCTATTTCCGGTGCATGTTCATTGCCCCATTGTTGCCCTTCCTGCCGTATCCCGTTGTTGATAGTGAGGATGCGGTTACTGTGCAACCCGTGTATCACCGGTTTTGAAATGGTTGATCCGGTTTGCAACATGGTAACTCCATTAATCTTACTCAATGCTTCAGCCAGGGCGAACCCCTTTGTCTCTTCCAGGTCTTTTCCGGATAAGTCTTTCTTAAAACCTGTATTCGCTATCCCTTTCTGCGCTTCAACAGTAACTTCCCCCAACGTATTCCTGGCATGGGGCATCGTGATATCGATATGAAGGTCTTTTGAAAGAACAATTTTCCTTATTACAGAATCACAATTTACATGGGTAATAAGTATAGTATATGTTCCCCTGCACAGGTTGGAAAAAACGAAATCACCTTTACCGTTAGTAGTATGCAATGTGCCGGTTTCTTCAAGTTTTACAGTTGCGTTGATAAGATTCTCTTTTGTATCATCATCCTGTACATGGCCGGTGAGCCTAATGCTGCAGTTTTGCCCAATTGCAACATTGAAACCTAAAAGCATTGATGTTATGTAAATAATTTTTTTCATAAAACTGACTTATACAGGTTAGCCTGGAAAAAACAAATTGCTCTTGATATGGGTGTTTCCGGAAACCGTTTAATTAGATAAATGTTATCCATAAATGAAAAAAGGTATTAAGGCTGCCTCTTTCCAAAACCTACGCAAAGATTATCCGTTGTGGTTTTCCCCCATTCCGTCATCACCTGGCTGGTAGATCATTTCAGATTTAACTGCCGGTAATTACAAATCATCAGGCATTGTAAGTGTACCATGATTTGGTCCCTGTAATACAGGCTTAAAAAAATTATTAATGATAAGGAAATTGTACCGCCATGGATACAATGGGAACAAACAGCAATTACACCAGGGCAGGAGGCCCTTTATTGGATTGGTTATAACCGGGATTTGTTATTCGTTGTTGAAAATAACAATCGTCATATGCGATGAAAACCATCCATGGAGTAAAAGATATTATTATTGCGTCGTTAGCTGCAACAGAATAATGATGGGCGCATATTTTACAATTCTCATCAACAGCAGCAGAAACATTCTTCACCTGGTTTGATTGCTTTTCCCCGGCATAAGCCCTGCTTTCAACGCTGTGCTGATGCCAGTAAGAAACAGGAGTTACCATAAAAGCATACAATGTAAGCAGGAATGCCGCTACAATAGTTTTATGGTTTCTGTTAGACATCTAGTATATGCAATACAGTTGCAAATATACAGCTTCCTGCTTAAAGACCAAGCCATTCAAATAAAATAACCGTTATAATTAACTTAACACCGGGTTTCAAGGCAATAAACTCTATTAACTTTAACATACATACCGGTACCCGGAACCGCTTTCAAATCAAGTTAGTAATCAAGGTGATACATCATTCCAGTAATAAATATCCATTATTTTCTTTTCATGAAAGAGACATTAAGATTGGTATTAACTATTATCCCGTTATTATACTGAAATACATTCTTACCATTTACCAGCCTGCCGAACTGAACGGTTTGGTTCAAATAACCCGCTTCAATCCTCAGGTCTTTATTTAAACGATAACCCAGTAAAATACCAACCCTGTTCTGGTCAAAAATATTTGCAGTTACATTTTTTCCAAATCCTATAAATACTTCATCATAAGCTGCCAAATAAGGGGTTCTGTCCTTAATCTCCTTCCCCAGCAAAGGTGCCTGAAGCCTGAGCATATAACGCATCCTGTTAAGCAATGGAAATTCATCCTCCCTGGCAATACCTGCAGCGCTGTACCTGCCAACAAACCTTTGTTCCAGCATAAACCGGTGAGAAAAATCAAGTAAGCTTTCCTTATGCGAAAACTGTATCATTTCAAATATTCTATGCTCTGTAAAATCCCTGCCGAATCCATTGATGGGGATTTCACCATAAGGAAACGTCTCAATCCATGCATAACCAACCCTGACTAAAACCCTGGCATTGGGTTGGTAGTTGATGCCCACACGCAATAAGCTTTGCTGCCAGTTTGTGATAATCTTTTCCCTTCTCCACTGGTATTCGGCATGCAACCCGAATTTCTCATTCAGTTTTGTGGTTGTAAAAAAATTATACCAGCCAATACTTTCTTTTGTGTTCAACCGGTTGTTCTGGCTGTACACATTTTCATGTAAGGCCACAATTATTATGGTAACAAATAAAAATATCCTCTTCATTAAAATTTCTTTCCTTGTTAACAAATCAATGAAATTAACTTAGTCAGCTTTACAATATTTAGTTCGTTCAATGTAAACCCATTGCACTAATTTAACTTACACCAGAATAAGGGAACAATACATCAATTTACAAGATTCCATTACACCTCCCAAAAATGAAACCTGCATGCATAATGGTATTCAGCATCAACAAAAAAACCTCTCCCCGCCTTACCGGCACATTATAAAAAAGGAGCAAGACTTTCATCTTACTCCTTAAAGTTATTTACAATGCCAATTTTCAAATCAGCACTTCTGCCATTCAATATTACTCTTCCTCATCAAAGCTCATCGCTTCTTTGGTAGTCATCAGCAATTCGTATTCTTCCTTGCTTCCAACGATCATATTTTCAAACTCACGTAAACCAGTACCTGCAGGAATATGGTGGCCGGTAATCACATTCTCTTTCAGTCCAAGCATCGGGTCTGTTTTACCCTGGATGGCTGCAGAACTCAACACTTTGGTTGTTTCCTGGAATGATGCAGCGCTTATCCAGCTCTGTGTACCCAGTGATGCCTTGGTAATACCGAGCAGCAACGGAGATGAAGTGGCCGGGCGGGCATCCCTGAATTCAACCAGTTTCTTGTCGGCACGGCGCAGCACGGAATTCTCTTCCCTTACTTCACGCAATGTAACGATCTGGCCTGTTTTCAGCTTAGCGCTTTCACCATGGTCTGTTACCACCTTCTTATCGTAAATGAAATCATTTTCATTGTTAAAGTCCAGCCTGTCTTCTGTATCTCCTTCCAGGAACTTGGTGTCGCCGGCATCCTCTATGGTCACTTTACGCATCATCTGGCGTACGATCACTTCAATATGTTTGTCGTTGATCTTAACACCCTGTAAACGGTATACTTCCTGAATTTCATTTACCACGTATTCCTGCACGGCAAACGGACCTTTGATAGCCAGTATGTCTGCCGGTGATGTTTGTCCGTCGCTCAAAGATGCACCTGCTTTTACAAAGTCGCCATCCTGAACCAGTATCTGGCGGCTCAACGGAACCAGGTATTTACGAACCACCCCGTCTTTGGCTTCCACGATAATCTCGCGGTTACCGCGTTTGATGGCTCCAAATGTAACCACCCCGTCAATTTCACAAACCACTGATGGGTTGCTTGGGTTCCTGGCTTCAAACAATTCAGTTACACGAGGCAGACCTCCCGTAATATCCTTCAGCTTGCTCAATACCCTTGGTATCTTCACCAAAACCTGACCGCTCCTTACGGTATCGCCTTCTTCCACTACGATGTGTGAGCCAACCGGCAGGTTATAGGTCTTCTTATCCTTTCCTTCCACGATAATGGATGGAAGCTTGGTCTTATCCTTTGTTTCAATTACCACTTTCTCCCTGTGGCCTGTTTGTTCATCAGCTTCATCACGGTAAGTAATACCTTCCATAACCGCTTCAAACTTAACCGTACCATTGCTTTCAGCCACAATTACGTTATTGTACGGATCCCATGTGCAGATCACATCGCCCTTCGACACTTTTTGCCCGTCTTTCACATTCAGCACAGCGCCATAAGGGATATGCATCGTGTTCAGCATACGGTCGCTCTTTACATCCAGGTTCCTGATTTCACCGGTACGGCCTATAACCACCTGTATTTTCTTTCCTTCATTGTTTTCGGTACTTACCGTACGCAAGCCGTCAAACTGGAGGGTTCCTTCAAATTTGGCAAATAAGGATGATTCAACGGAAGCAGATCCTGCCACACCACCCACGTGGAAAGTACGCAGGGTAAGCTGAGTTCCCGGTTCACCGATACTTTGGGCGGCAATGATACCAACCGCATCGCCCCTTTGTGCCAAAATACCGCTGGCCAGGTTCTTACCATAACATTTCACACAAACACCGCGTTTACTCTCACAGGTTAGTACCGAACGGATCTCCACGGTTTCAATACCTGAATCTTCCACTTTCCTGGCTGCATCGGTGCTTATTTCTTCACCGGCAGATAAGAGCAATTCTTCGGTTACCGGATCGTACACATCGTGTAAGGAAGTACGGCCTTCGATCCTGTCGCTCAGTGGTTCTATAATATCTTCATTATCTTTTAATGCTGAAGTGGCAATACCGCGTAATGTTCCGCAATCTTCTTCATTGATCACCACATCCTGTGCCACGTCTACCAGCCTCCTGGTGAGGTAACCGGCATCCGCTGTTTTAAGGGCGGTATCGGCCAGACCTTTACGGGCACCGTGCGTGGAAATGAAGTATTCCAATACGCTCAAACCGTCTTTAAAGTTTGCCAGGATCGGGTTTTCGATGATCTCAGAACCTGAAGAACCAGATTTCCTCGGCTTGGCCATCAATCCCCTCAAACCGGCAAGCTGCTTGATCTGCTGCTTGCTACCACGGGCGCCGGAATCAAGCATCATATACACAGAGTTGAATCCCTGCTTATCGATTGCCAGTTCACGTATAAGCGTTTCCGTTACTTTCGTATCTACCCTGCTCCAGATATCGATGATCTGGTTATATCGTTCGTTATTGGTGATAAGACCCATGTTATAACTGTCCCACACTTCAGCCACTTCGGTCTGTGCGTTTTCCACCAGTTCTGCCTTGATGGCCGGGATGATGAGGTCGTTGATATTGAACGACAACCCTCCGCGGAATGCCATACGGTATCCCAGTGTTTTGATATCATCCAGGAATTTTGCCGTGATGGGCACGCTTGTCCATTTGATGATATCGCCGATGATCTCACGCAGCGCCTTCTTGGTAAGCAGGGCATTGATGAAGCCCACTTCTTTTGGAACGAACTGGTTGAAGATAACACGGCCAACAGTTGTTTCTATCAGCTTATAGGTAAGCGTTCCGTCGTTGTTACGCCAGTTAACGCGTACCCTGATATTGGCATGCAGGTCAACCTGCTTTTCATTATAAGCAATGATCACTTCTTCTGCAGAATAGAATGCTTTTCCTTCGCCTTTAACGATATCATCACCCATGGTTTTCTTTCCTTTGGTGATGTAATAAAGGCCAAGCACCATGTCCTGGGAAGGAAGCGTGATGGGCGTTCCGTTTTGCGGGTTGAGGATGTTGTGTGAAGACAGCATCAGCAACTGTGCTTCCAGGATAGCAGCATTGCTCAGCGGTACGTGAACAGCCATCTGGTCACCATCGAAATCGGCATTGAATGCCGTGGTAACGAGCGGGTGAAGCTGTATCGCCTTTCCTTCTATCAGTTTTGGCTGGAATGCCTGTATAGACAAACGGTGAAGCGTAGGTGCCCTGTTAAGCATAACCGGGTGGCCTTTCAGTATGTTCTCAAGGATATCCCAGATGATGGCTTCTTTCTTATCTACTAATTTGCGTGCACTCTTTACCGTTTTAACAATACCCCTTTCAATCAGCTTGCGGATGATGAACGGTTTGAACAGTTCAGCTGCCATGTCTTTGGGCAAACCGCATTCGTGCATCTTCAGTTCCGGGCCAACCACGATTACCGAACGGCCGGAATAGTCAACACGCTTACCCAATAAGTTCTGCCTGAAACGTCCCTGTTTTCCTTTCAGCACATCGCTCAATGATTTCAATGCACGTCCGCCTTCCGCTTTTACGGCGTTCGACTTACGGCTGTTATCGAATAATGAGTCGATGGCTTCCTGCAGCATCCTTTTCTCGTTGCGCAGGATCACTTCCGGTGCCTTGATCTCCAATAACCTTTTTAAACGGTTGTTCCGGATGATCACCCGGCGGTAGAGGTCGTTGAGGTCGGAAGACGCAAAACGGCCGCCATCCAGCGGAACCAGCGGGCGCAATTCAGGTGGAATTACGGGAATATATTGCATTACCATCCATTCCGGACGGTTATTGATCCTTGTATTGGCGTCGCGGAAACTTTCTACTACGCTTAAACGCTTTAAAGCGTCGGCCTTACGCTGCTGTGATGTTTCATTGGCGGCTGAATTCCTCAGGTCGAAACTCAGTTGATCAAGATCGAGGCGTTCCAGCATGGCATGTACGGCTTCGGCGCCCATCCTGGCCACGAACTTATCCGGATCTTCATCCGGCAGCATCTGGTTCTCTTTCGGAAGCGCATCCAGTATGTCGAGATATTCTTCTTCTGTAAGCAGGTCGCCGTAGTTCTGGCCTTTATCGGCCCGGATACCCGGTTGTATCACCACGAAACGTTCGTAGTAAACGATCGTTTCCAGTTTCTTGGAACTCATGCCCAGCAGGTAACCGATCTTGTTTGGCAAAGATTTGAAATACCAGATATGTACAACCGGTACCACCAGTTTGATGTGGCCCATCCTTTCGCGGCGAACTTTCTTCTCGGTAACTTCCACCCCGCAGCGGTCGCAAACGATCCCTTTATAACGGATACGCTTATACTTTCCGCAGGCACATTCATAATCCTTTACGGGGCCGAATATCCTTTCGCAGAACAATCCGTCCCTTTCAGGTTTGTATGTACGGTAGTTGATGGTTTCCGGTTTCAGCACTTCGCCATAGCTCCTTTCCAGGATGCTGTCGGGAGATGCCAGCCCGATTGTTATTTGAGAAAATGTTGCCCTTGGACGATTTTCTTTCTTGAATGCCATGTTATAATTAATAATTAATAATTAATAATGAATGATTCTTTCGGCTCTGCGCAACCGTTATTGATTGCATCGATGAGACTAATCGAATTTCAGGTCAAGCCCTAATCCCCTCAGTTCATGTACCAGTACGTTGAATGATTCCGGAATACCGGCCCTTGGTATGTTGTCGCCTTTAACGATGGCTTCATATGTTTTGGCCCTTCCGATGATATCATCCGACTTGAGGGTAAGCAGTTCCTGCAGGATGTTTGATGCGCCATAAGCTTCCAGCGCCCACACTTCCATTTCTCCGAAACGCTGGCCACCGAATTGTGCTTTACCGCCCAGTGGTTGCTGGGTGATGAGGCTGTAAGGCCCGATTGAACGTGCGTGCATCTTATCGTCAACCATGTGGTGAAGCTTGATGATATAGATGATACCAACCGTTGCTTTCTGGTCGAAGCGCTCTCCTGTTTCTCCGTCGTACAGGTAGGTATGCCCGAATTTAGGAAGCCCCGCCTTTTCAATGTTTTCAGCAATTTCGTCAACCGATGCACCGTCAAAGATCGGTGTGGCAAAACGAACGCCCAGTTTCTCTCCAGCCCATCCAAGCGCCGTTTCATATATCTGTCCCAGGTTCATACGGCTTGGTACGCCCAGTGGATTAAGAACGATATCAACCGGTGTTCCGTCTTCCAGGAACGGCATATCTTCCTGGCGAACGATCTTGGCAACAATACCTTTGTTACCGTGGCGTCCGGCCATCTTATCACCTACTTTCAGCTTACGCTTAACAGCCATATACACTTTAGCCAGTTTCAATACACCGGCAGGTAATTCATCACCGATAGAGATGTTGAATTTCTCACGCTTATAACGCCCCAGTTCTTCATTGAACTTGATGTTATAGTTGTGCAGCAGGGTATTGATGAGGTCATCAGTTTTTGCATCACCGCTCCATCCCAGCGGGTTCACATTCTGGTAATCGATGTTGGCCAGGTTCTTAGCGTTGAATTTAGCGCCTTTACCTATCAGCATTTCACCAAAATTGTTGCTCACACCCTGGCTGGTTTTGTCTTTCAGGAGTGTTTGCAGTTTACCCTGCAGCAGTTCCATCAGGTCCTGCTCATTTTTTTCGTGTGTCTTCTCTATCTTGTCCAGCTGTGCTTTTTCACGCACTTTCGCATTCTTATCTTTCTTCGCACGCTGGAATAATTTCTTGTTGATCACCACACCTTCCGTTCCGCTTGGCGCTTTTAAAGAAGCGTCTTTTGCATCACCGGCCTTGTCTCCAAAGATGGCACGCAGCAGTTTTTCTTCCGGTGTTGGGTCGCTTTCCCCTTTAGGCGTAATCTTACCAATGATGATATCGCCTTCCTTGATGGATGCTCCGATGCGGATGATACCGTTCTGGTCAAGGTCTTTGGTTGCTTCCTCGCTTACGTTCGGGATATCCGGCGTTAGTTCTTCTTCTCCCAGCTTGGTATCACGCACTTCCGTTTCAAACTCACTGATATGGATAGACGTAAATAAGTCTTCTTTCACCACTTTTTCGCTGATTACAATCGCATCCTCGAAGTTGTATCCTTTCCATGGCATGAACGCCACTTTCAGGTTACGTCCCAGGGCAATTTCACCGCCTTTGGTAGCATATCCTTCGGTAAGGAAATCGCCTTCGCTCACTTTCTGCCCTTTCACCACGGCAGGGCGCAGGTTAATACATGTTTCCTGGTTGGTGCGAACGAATTTGGTGAGTTTATATATGGTAAGGTCATCTTCAAAGCTTACCAGTTTCTGTGTTTCATTACGCTTGTACCTTACATGAATTTCATTGGCATCTACAAATTCCACTACACCGTCGCCATCAGCATGAATCTGAATACGGGCATCACGGGCAGCTTTGGCTTCCAGGCCTGTTCCCACAATGGGAACTTCGGGTTTGATGAGCGGAACGGCCTGGCGTTGCATGTTTGATCCCATCAGGGCCCTGTTGGCATCATCATGCTCCAGGAACGGGATCAGGGAAGCGCTAAGGCCCACGATCTGGTTTGGCGCCACATCCATATATTCCACTTCGTGTTTATCCAGGATCGGGAAGTCACCGGTCTGGCGGCTCTTGATCATATCTTCCACGAAATTGCCCTTTTCATCCATTTCAATATTGGCCTGGGCGATCTTGGCGGTATCTTCTTCTTCAGCGCTGAGGAAGGTGATCTTCTTCATGTCTGCCTTACCGTCAGTAACCTTGTGATACGGCGTTTCAATGAAGCCCATGTCGTTTATCTTGGCATGCACGCAGAGTGTGGAGATAAGTCCGATGTTCGGCCCTTCCGGTGTTTCAATGGTGCACAAACGGCCATAATGCGAATAGTGTACGTCACGAACCTCGAAGCCTGCCCGTTCCCTGCTCAAACCACCGGGCCCGAGTGCGGAGATACGGCGTTTATGCGTGATCTCGCTCAATGGGTTTGTCTGATCGAGGAACTGCGACAACTGGCTGGTTCCGAAGAATGAATTGATTACTGAAGATAATGTCCTGGCGTTGATCAGGTCAACCGGCGTAAACACTTCATTATCCCTTACGTTCATACGTTCCCGTATGGTACGTGCCATACGTGCCAGGCCTACACCGAACTGGGCATATAATTGTTCGCCCACGGTGCGCACACGGCGGTTGCTCAGGTGATCGATATCATCCACTTCGCTTTTACCGTTGGTAAGCTGTACCAGGGTTTTAATGATGGCGATGATATCGTCTTTGGTGAGTACTTTTTTCTCGATAGGGAAATTAAGTCCCAGCCTGCGGTTGATCTTGTAACGGCCAACTTCGCCCAGGTCGTAACGCTTATCGGAGAAGAATAATTTATCGATGATGCCGCGGGCCGTTTCGTCATCCGGTGCATCGGCGCCACGTAATTGTTTGTAAATATGCTGTACCGCTTCCAGTTCGCTGTTAGAGGTATCTTTATTAAGGGTATTGTAAATGATTGCGTAATCGCCGCTCACTTCTTCTTTCTGGATGAACACGCTCTTCACTTCCATTTCCAGGATCATGGCGATGTTTGTTTCATCGAGGATGGAATCCCTTTCCAGGATGATCTCGTTCCTTTCGATAGAAACAACCTCACCGGTATCTTCATCCACAAAATCTTCCACCCAGGTGCGGAGTACACGGGCGGCCAGGCGTTTGCCGATATTTTTTTCCAGTGTTTTCTTGTCTGCCTTCACTTCGTCTGCCATACCAAACAGTTCCAGGATATCCTTATCGGTTTCAAACCCGATGGAACGTAATAAAGTGGTAACCGGGAATTTCTTCTTCCGGTCGATGTAGGCAAACATTACATTGTTGATGTCTGTGGCAAATTCCATCCAGGCGCCTTTGAAAGGTATCACCCTGGCAGAATATATCTTGGTTCCGTTGGGGTGGATGGATTGCCCGAAGAAAACGCCCGGTGAACGGTGCAACTGGCTAACCACTACCCTTTCGGCCCCATTGATCACAAAGGTTCCCCTCGGTGTCATGTATGGGATATTTCCCAGGAACACGTCCTGTACAATTGTCTGGAAATCTACGTGCTCTTCATCGTTACAGCTAAGGCGGAGCTTGGCTTTTAACGGAACAGCGTAGGTAAGTCCCCTTTCAATACATTCGTCAATGGAATAACGGGGAGGGTCTACGAAGTAATCCAGGAATTCCAGCACAAAGATGTTGCGGGTATCAGTAATCGGGAAATTTTCCTTGAATACGCGAAACAACCCTTCCACATTACGTTTATCGGGTGTTGTTTCTAGCTGGAAAAAGTCTTTGAACGATTGAATCTGGATTCCGAGCAAATCGGGGGTCTCTGCCAGGAATTCAACTTTTCCGAAATTGATACGCTGAGCAGGATTTGATTTAGTTGCAGACATATTGTAATTAAAACGTTTTAGTGTGCGAAGGCCTTTTAATACTGGGTTTCACGGTATTCTTGTGCCTAACAGGCAGACGAATGCCACTAACCCTAAATTAAAGGAGGGCAAAGGTACGGAAAAGTCTTTGTATTATTTCAGGAAATACCTGAAATTTTATAGATTGGTTTGGTTTTTGTAGAAACGGCCGGTTTTACCTGTACCATCCATGAAAACAGGCTGTAAAACACATAAAAAAGCCGGAGATCAGTCTCCGGCTGTTATTGTCAGTATTTTAACGGTAATTAAGCTACTTCTACTTCAGCGCCAGCTTCTGTAAGCTTCGCTTTCAGGTCTTCTGCAGTTGCTTTGTCAACACCTTCTTTAACTGGTTTTGGTGCACCATCAACCAGGTCTTTTGCTTCTTTAAGCCCTAAACCGGTTAATTCCTTAACGATTTTTACAACCGCCAGTTTGTTGGCGCCACCGCTCTTCAGGATTACATTGAAAGATGTTTTCTCTTCAGCGGCTGCCGGGCCATCGCCACCTGCGCTAACCACTACTGCTGCTGCAGCCGGTTCGATGCCGTATTCTGTTTTTAAGAATTCAGCTAATTCCTGAACTTCTTTTACTGTTAAACCTACCAGGTTTTCTGCTAATGCTTTTACGTCTGCCATAATGTTTGATTTTTTCCGGCTTCATATCCACCAGGGGCGAATCCGTCGGAGTGTTTAAAAAAATTTGTTTATGCCGTTTTTACCACCTGGCAAGGTGTGTTGTTTATTTTAATTATTAAGCGGTTGCTTCCGGTGTATCACCTGCATCTGCAGCCGGTGTATCGGTAGCCGGTGCTTCTGCAGCAGGAGTTTCCGTTGCCGGTGTTTCTGCTGCCGGTGCTACTGCCACTGGTGCTTCTGTAGCTGCCTCAACTGCAGGAGCTTCTGCCACTGCCGCTTCAGCTTTGGATGCATTATCCTTGTTCTGCAAAGCGCCCAATACACGTTGTATAGGAGACTGCAGCAAGCCAATGATTTCGCCAATGAGTTCATTCTTGGTTTTGATCTGTGTAAGCGCTTTCAATTGGTTGTCGCCTACAAATACATCACCATTAATAAAAGCTGCTTTTAATACAGGCCTTTCATTGTTGTTCTCTTTACGGAAACTGCTGATGATCATAGCCGGATCTTTTGGATTCTCACTGAAAAGCAACGCAGTTACTTTATGTAAAGAATCGTACACACCGGCATATTTTTCATTGTCGATGCTTTCCAGCGCTTTTTTGATCAGCGTGTTTTTTGCCACTTTCATTTCTACCTGCTTGCTGAAGCAATGGCTGCGCAATTTACCAACCTGGGCCACGGTAAGGCTTTCGGTATCGGTAATGTAGAAATTATTATACTGAGAGAATTTGCCTTTCAGCAATTCTATCACTTCATTTTTTTCCTGTTTTGTCATAACAATTATTTTTATCCCTGTCTTGAAAGAAAGGGTAATTCAGATTTAGTTTTGAACAGATTTTGTGTCAACCATAATGCCCGGGCTCATGGTACTGGCCATGCTCACACCTTTCAGGTAAGTACCTTTTGATGTAGATGGTTTTAACTTGATGATGGCATTGATGAACTCCTGGCAGTTTTCAGCAATTTTTTCCGGAGCAAAGCTGATACGGCCCACTGAGGCGTGTATAATACCAACTTTATCCACTTTAAATGCGATTTTACCGCCTTTGAGGTCATTCACCGCTCCGGCCACATCATTGGTTACGGTACCGGTTTTAGGGTTTGGCATCAGGTTACGCGGACCTAATACTTTACCCAGTTTACCTATTTTAGGCATTACAGAAGGGGTGGCTACAATCACATCAATATCTGTCCAACCTCCCTCAATTTTTGATATGAACTCATCCAGGCCAACATGATCGGCGCCGGCTGCTTTTGCTTCTGCTTCTTTATCTGGTGTACACAAAACCAGTACACGTTTGGTTTTACCGGTTCCGTGAGGAAGCGATACGGTTCCCCGGATAGCCTGGTCTGCTTTTTTAGGATCAACGCCCAAACGAACATGCAGGTCAACCGAACTATCGAATTTTGTTGTGTTAATTTGCTTTACAAGGGCTGAAGCTTCTTTTAGTGAGTAAGCTTTGTTACTATCAACCTTTGTATTTGCTATTTTCCTAGCTTTTGTAATCATTGTTATAATTATTTAAGGTTGATAATTAGTTTTCCCATGGCGCTTTGCCATCAACAGTAAGCCCCATACTGCGTGCAGTACCGGCAACCATGCTCATGGCGCTGTTTAATGTAAATGCGTTCAGGTCAGCCATCTTGTCTTTGGCTATTTCCTCTACCTGCGACCAGGTTACTTTACCCACTTTTACCCGGTTAGGCTCTTTACTGCCGCTGGTGATTTTGGCTGCATCCATTAACTGAACGGCTGCCGGTGGTGTTTTGATAATAAAGTCGAAGGATTTGTCTGCATACACAGTAATCAATACTGGTAGTACTTTTCCGGGTTTATCCTGGGTCCTTGCATTGAATTGCTTACAGAACTCCATGATGTTGATTCCTTTAGAACCAAGGGCCGGACCGATTGGCGGTGCCGGGTTGGCCTGTCCTCCTTTACACTGGAGCTTGACATAGCCGGTGATTTCTTTTGCCATTTTTTTACGTTTTTGGTGATAACGTTCGCCCGCAACAGCGGGAAAACTCCCAAGTCAATAAAGCTGATTTTCCGCCTTCGCCAAGGCTTCGGCGGATAAAAAGAACTATTTGGGGCGGCAAAAGTATGACTTTTTTCTATATTTCCAAATTGTTTCTTGCTGCAGTACCGGATTAACCGGTAATGCACGATGAAGCCATTTTAGTTAAGAATGAAGTAATCATTGATTGTAAAGTCTTTGCGGGTTATGAAGCAAACATTGATTTTATCGTCATTGCGAGGTACGACTTGTCCCGATTATTTCGGGAAGCAATCCTGTTAACAGGAAGTTGGAAGCCAACTTTTTTAGATACTGTAACCAACTTGCTTTTATATTTAGTTATATGCTATTGAGGTAATATGGTGAGATTGCTTCGTTCCTCGCAATGACGTACTAATGGGCATTTATTTGAAGATGGTGAGATTGCTTCGTTCCTCGCAATGACGCACTAATGAGCAATGACGTATTGACTTGCAATGATGTGCTAATGGGAAATGAGGAACAATTGATATGAACTTATCCGGCAAAAAAAACCGCCTTACTGGAAGGCGGCTGTTAAACAGTTGGTTATGGTTCCTGTATTATGCAATTTTTTCTACCTGCATGTAACTTAATTCCACCGGGGTAGCCCTTCCAAAAATTTTAACCTGAACTTTCAGTTTTTTCTTTTCGTCGCTTACTTCTTCAATTACACCATTAAAGTCGTTAAACGGACCATCGATGATCTTGATGGTTTCGCCGATAATGAATGGTTCGCTCAAGGTTACACCGCCGATATCGCTCAATTCATCCACTTTACCGAGCATTTTGTTCACTTCAGCCTTGCGTAATGAAATGATATTGCCTTTAGAGCCCTTTCCGTCAGTAAGGAAATGCATCACATTGCTGATATTGCTGATATGCTGTATAATATCATCGTTCAGCTTATTATCGGCCACTTCAATCATGATATAGCCCGGATAGAAATTCCTTTCACGCATCACTTTTTTGCCATTCAGCACCTTATAAACCTTTTCTACAGGAAGGAATACCTGCACAATCACTTTTTCCCAGCCATTACGTACGATATCCTTATCAAGGTATTCTTTGATCTTGCGTTCTTTACCGCTTACAACCCTGAGCACATACCATTTGCTTTCCTTTTCAGGAGCCTTGGTTTTTTGTTCAGTTTCACCGGTTACTTCGTGCGTTATATCTTCCATAATTACTTAAATAAAGAATAAATAAATTTCATTGAACCATTGGCAATAAAATCCATTAAAGCCACAATTGCAGTGATAAACAATGTTGCACCCAACACAATCATGGTAGATTGCTGTAACTGCTCCCATTTGGGCCAGGTTACTTTTTCCGTCAATTCCTTGTAAGATTCCTTTACAAATACTGTGAATTTGTTCATTGTTTGAATTTAAGTCGTTTATGCCGTTATAACGTTTTAAACGTTTAACGCTTATTTCGTTGAATGTTTGAACCGTAGTGGTTTTAACGTTCTTCGCACGGGCACTAGGATTCGAACCCAGATCAAAGGTTTTGGAGACCCGTATGCTACCGTTGCACCATGCCCGTAAGAAAGCTAAAAGCTATTAGCGGTCAGCCAATAGCTCTTAGCATTATTTTATAAAGATAGACAATTATTATTAGTTAAGCCCTTTGGCAATAAGCTAACAGCTAAAAGCTAAAGCTATCTCTTATTTCAAAATCTCAGTAACCTGACCGGCACCTACGGTACGGCCACCTTCGCGGATCGCAAATTTCAACCCTTTTTCCATCGCAATAGGCTGAATCAGCTTAACGGTAAGGTTGGTATTATCGCCAGGCATAACCATTTCTGTACCTGCTGCCAGTTCAACTTCACCGGTAACGTCTGTTGTACGGAAATAGAACTGAGGACGGTATTTATTAAAGAATGGCGTGTGACGACCACCTTCTTCTTTACTTAACACGTAAACCTCACCTTTGAATTCGGTATGCGGCGTGATAGAACCTGGTTTGCAAAGAACCATTCCACGACGGATCTGGGTCTTTTCAATACCACGAAGTAAAAGACCAGCGTTATCTCCGGCTTCACCTTCATCCAGTAATTTTTTGAACATTTCAACACCTGTACAGGTAGAAGATAATGGTTTCTCCATCAAACCAACGATTTCGATTGGTTCGCCCACTTTGATACGGCCCCTTTCAATACGACCGGTAGCAACAGTACCACGACCAGTGATTGAGAATACGTCTTCCACACTCATCAGGAACGGAAGATCAACCAACCGCGGAGGCAATGGGATATAGCTGTCAACTGCGTCCATCAGTTCATTGATTTTAGCAACCCATTTGTCTTCTCCGGCCAAAGCACCGGTAGCAGAACCCTGGATGATTGGTGTGTTATCACCATCAAAACCATATGAAGTAAGCAGTTCGCGGATTTCCATTTCTACCAGTTCCAGCAGTTCAGGATCATCTACCAGGTCTACTTTGTTCATGAAAACAACGATCTGAGGTACACCTACCTGGCGAGCCAGCAGGATGTGCTCTTTCGTTTGAGGCATTGGTCCGTCAGTAGCAGCAACTACCAGGATAGCTCCGTCCATCTGGGCAGCACCGGTAATCATGTTCTTAACATAATCGGCGTGACCCGGGCAATCTACGTGTGCGTAGTGACGGGTAGCCGTTGCATACTCTACGTGAGCCGTATTGATCGTAATACCCCTTTCTTTTTCTTCAGGAGCACCATCGATATCATCATAATTTTTTTTCTCCGCTAAACCTCTTTTTGACAAAACATCGGTTATAGCGGCTGTTAAGGTTGTTTTACCATGATCCACGTGACCGATAGTACCAACGTTAAGATGGGGTTTATCCCTCTTGAAAGATTCTTTTGCCATTGTTTATTTTTTAAAATTTGTTTTGAAATTGGTTATCATTTTATGTCTGTGAACCATCGACAATCAATTTTTGAGCCATAGGTGAGAATCGAACTCACGACCCCTTCCCTACCAAGGAAGTGCTCTACCCCTGAGCTACCACGGCTTGTAGCAAACCCCGACAGTGGTTTTAACCCTGTCGGCGGTTGCAGAGCACTTGAGCGGAAGACCAGGCTCGAACTGGCCACCTATAGCTTGGAAGGCTATCGCTCTACCAAATGAGCTACTTCCGCAAGATTTGGTTTAAAGGTTTATGACGTTAATGAATTAAACGTTGATCGTAATACCCGAACAACCTTAATCCTTTTAAATCCTTAACCGTTTTAAACATTTTTTAAAAGAACTGTGGGCAGAGTAGGGTTCGAACCTACGTACACTTACGTGAACAGATTTACAGTCTGTCGCCTTTAACCGCTCGGCCATCTGCCCCTGACCCAACCAGGTGATGTTACCTGACCGGAGTGAATCTGATCATCTGTACATCAGATCTAAAACCTGAGCCGAAAACTGGAGTCGAACCAGCGACCTACTGATTACAAATCAGTTGCTCTACCAACTGAGCTATTTCGGCTTATCATCGTTTAAGGGTTGAAAATGTAAAGGGTTTAAGGGTTGACTTACCCCCTGTAAACCTTAAAACATTTAAACCATTAAACCTTTTAAAGAACTTTCCCTTACATTGAGCCCATAACAAGGCACCCTATTTTTTGGGAAGGCAAAGGTAAGTGAAAATGATTAATACAAAAATCTTTGTAAAAGTTTTTTTTAACGATTTTTTCAAAACTAAAAATCCCCCGTAATTCCGGGGGACTTTTATTAACATTTTTTTCCTGTCATCAGGCCGCTTCCTTCTCTTTCTTTCTTTTGATCTGTGTTATAACGGCATCCATCGCTTCGTCAAAACTTTCCTCAAATGATTTGGATGACTGTTTTACAAAAAATTCATGACGGGGTACCATCACTTTTATCTCAGCCACTTTATCTTTAATCGTGTGTACGATATTGTCCAGTTTCAGGTATACATCCACATTCGTAATCCTGTCGTGGTATTGTGCCAGTTTTGATATCTTCTTTTCTATGTAAGTGATCAGTTTTGAATCTGCATCAAAATGCACAGTTTGGATTTTTACGTTCATATCATCTGATTTTAGTGAAGAATAAAAATTTGGGTAGCAATAATAGCATATAATATAATATGGTTGCGGGTATGTTTAAAAGCCCATCATGCACCCGTAAGTTAATTTATGAAACGCTGTTTTCAAAAAAAAATTTCATGAACGGTCAATTTAACATGATACAGTAAACATCAGGCTTTCGGGTGTGCCTTTTTGAAAACATCTTTTAACTTTTCAATGGTATTATGCGTGTAAATCTGTGTTGCTGCCAGGCTGCTATGGCCCAATAGCTCTTTAACCGCATTCAGTTCCGCGCCGTTATTGGTAAGATGAGTTGCAAACGTATGCCTTAATACATGCGGGCTCCTGTGTTCTATTGTGGTAACCTGCGACAGGTATTTATTTACCAGGTTATATAGGTATTTTGGATACAATTTCTTCCCTTTTTCATTAACCAGCAGGAACCCGTGGCCGGTATCGCCGAATAACCTTTTCTTTTCAATCATATAACCCCGGATATCATCCGACAACGCCCGGCTTACCGGAATCACCCGTTCCTTATTCCCCTTTCCCAGCACTTTTATGGCGGCATTGCCCAGGTCGGCCTGGTTTTCTTTCAGGTTTATCAGTTCTGCCTGCCTGATACCCGTATTATAAAGTATAAGCAATGACAACTTTTCCGTTACCCCTTTCCAGCCTTCAGAAAATACCGTTTCGGTGAATAACACTTCAATGTCTTTCCTGTCTACAAACTGTGGCAGTTTTTTACCCATTTTTGGGGTAATGATGGTAGCCATGGGGCTTGTGCTAACCATACCCTGCTTCAAACAATATTTAAAGAATGATTTTAAAGCAGAAATCTTCCGGTTAATGGTTTTGGATGTTATTCCTCCGCTTTTTAAATCGGCCAGCCACGACCTGATATAGGTTGGCTTTATTTCCGGAAGCGCAATCTCTCCGAACTGAACCTGCAGAAACCCGAAAAAGGCTTCCAGGTCGTTCCGGTAAGATATGATGGTATGCTGGGAATAGCGTTTCTGGAATTTCAGGTAGTCCAGGAAATCACTGGTATATTTTCCATGAATATCGTGCATAAAAAAACTGGTAACCAAAGTTAACTATAACCTTGTTACCAGTCTGAATATTGCCGGTTTAAATTTCTTATTTATCGAACTTGCCTGTAGTAAGCTGTTGCTTATACACCGCCTTCAGAACTTCTGTACGACGCCTTACAGACGGCTTGATGAAAGCCTGCCTTTCCCTTAACTGCAATAATACACGGCTCTTTTCGAATTTCTTCTTGTACTTCTTAAGTGCCTTGTCTATGTTTTCGCAATCTTTAGAATCAATAATCAGCATTTTTATACCTCCTTTAGGTGAATTAATTTACTGCCTTTTCTGCAGGCAGGGGCGCAAAGATAGCAGAAATATCCAAATAAAAAATTATTCTGCTTAAAAATACGAAATTTGACCCATGTTTACAGGAATCATAGAACAGACCGGTATACTTCATGCGATAGAACATACCGGATCAAACCTGCATTTTTGGGTAAAATCGGCCCTGGCCGATGCATTACAGATAGACCAAAGCCTGAGCCATAACGGGGTTTGCCTTACAGTAGACCAACTGGGGCAGGGCATGCACCGGGTAACCGCTGTTAAGGAAACACTGGAAAAAACCAACCTGGGCCTCTGGCAGCCTGGTACTATGATAAACCTGGAAAGATGTATGCCCCTGAATGGCAGGCTGGATGGACATATGGTTCAGGGCCATGTAGACTGCACCGCTACCTGTACCCGAATAACAGACAAAAACGGCAGTTGGGAATACCATTTCGATGACCGCTTTGCTTCCCTGGTTATTGAAAAAGGATCCGTTTCCCTCAACGGCATCAGCCTCACCATTTTCAATATAAAAAAAGATGGTTTCACTGTTGCCATCATCCCCTATACTTTTGAACATACCAACATGCAGCAACTGAAAACGGGCGATACAGTGAACCTGGAATTTGACGTAATCGGCAAATATGTAAACCGCATCAGCCAGCTTCAAAACTCCTGAACCATGCCTGTTTCCAATAGCCATATCAATTTTATGGAAAATCCGCTGGATGAACAGCAGTTCCATATATTGAAGGCCGGATTAACAGACAGTACCGGAACCGCTTACACCGAATTCAAAAAAACGCTGAAACCCAAATACAACATTGTTTGGCGCGACATTTCCATTGCGTGGGCCGGTATCATAGCCGTCCTTTTTATTTCAGGGTTTATTTTTCGGTTAAGCAACACCGTTATTTCCATACTGCTGGTCATTCCGGCATCAGCCATGCTGGGCTATATCATGGCCGGTCTGGTAAATTTTTTTCATGAAGCCGCCCATCATAACATATCAGGCAATAAAAGGCTGAACGATTTGCTGGCCAACCTGTTCATAGGCATACTTATCGGGCAGGGCATTAAAAACTACCGGCTTGTACACTGGCAGCACCATGCGGCCCTGGGAACAACGGCAGATACGGAAAGGAGTTACTTCGAAAGCCTTAACCTGCGGTTCTGTTTTCTTTCACTTTCAGGCATCAGCGCCATCAGCTTTTTCTTAAAAAGGGCTGCCTTTACTAACGGTAAACAGTATGCCAGGGCAAAAAACAGCAGGGCGGAAAAATATTTCATGCTGGCTGCCGCACTTGTATTTCATGGTTTGCTGATAACATACTTCAGCCTTACTGCGCAATATGGGCTTACAGCGGTATGGATACTGGCCACCGGCAGCTTCTACCCTTTCTTCAACAGGCTGAGGCAACTGATAGAACACCGGTCGGAAACTGCCGGGCCGGAAACTGATTATCGTGTAACAGACCATGGCAAGACGAACAGGCTTTTCGGCGATTCAATCATCGACCGGACATTCGGTTCTGCGGGCTTCAACAGACACCTGCTCCATCACCTGGAACCAACGGTATCGTATACACGCCTGGTTGACCTGGAAACGTTCCTGAAAGACAGCCCCCTGTCCGCTCCGCTGAAAAAACAGCAGTCAACCTATTTCAGCATCCTCAAAAAGCTTATCGGCAGGTGACAGCAGCCGGAAACAGCCATATCGCCTGCAGCAACTGCCAGTCGCATAACCATACCCATTACACGAAAACGGCGGATATGGAGTATTTCACAGGCAAAGAGGAATATGATTTCTACCACTGTGATGACTGTGACGTAATCTTCATCTACCCGTTGCCGTTAAATGCACTGGATACGATCTATCCCAAAAACTATTATTCATTTACCGACAACCCGAAGGGCTTTTCATTCCGGGTAAAATACCGGCTGGACAGGTTATTCCTGAAAAAGAAACTGGCAACCCTTTCTCAAAAAGAGTTGCATGTACTGGATATTGGCGGCGGAACAGGCTGGTTATGCGACATCATAAAAAAGGCCGACCCCCGTGTGATTGAAACACAAATTGTGGATATTGACCGTGATGCACAAGAAAGAGCAAACCAGAAAGGGCACCTGTTTTTCTGCGGGCTTATAGAACAATTTGAAACAAACAGGAAATATGACGTTATTCTCATGCTAAACCTTGTGGAACATGTGGCAAACCCGCAAGCCGTTTTACTCAAAGCAAAAGAATTATTGTCACCCAACGGCATCATCATCATTCAAACGCCCAATCACAGAAGCTTTGATGCCCGCCTGTTCAGGAATTCATATTGGGGCGGGCTGCATTGTCCCAGGCACTGGATTATTTTCAGCAAACAAAGTTTCCTTTCCCTGGTACACAGATGCGGATTACAGGTACATGAGTTCCGTTATACCCAGGGAGCGGCATTCTGGGCGGTAAGCATCCTGCACACACTCAGGAAATGGAAACTGCTGAAGGCGGATGCATCTTCCCCGCTCGTGTATCATCCCGCATTCGGCATTATAAGCATACTGGCAGCCCTGTTCGATCTTTTGCGACAACCATTTGCCCCATTATCGCAAATGCTGCTGATACTAAAACATCCCGAAAAATAATTTCCTCCGCCTTTTGTTCTATATTTATCCAAACAAATGATGCATGCCGGTTGATGTTTCTGTAATTGCTCCCCTGCTGAATGAAGAGAAGAACGTATATGAACTGTATAACAGGATTAAGGATACGTTAAACAGGTTGCATTGCACATATGAGATCATACTGGTTGATGACGGCAGCAAGGACAACACGCTGTATGCCATTGAAAAACTGGCGTCGGAAGACCCATCGGTGAAATACATCAGTTTCAGCAGGAATTTCGGCCACCAACTGGCATTTTTTGCCGGGCTTGAAAGATGTACCGGCAGCCAGGTAATACTTATTGATGGCGACCTGCAGGACCCTCCGGAAGTGATTGAACCGTTGTGGCAAAAATTACGGGAGGGTTACGATGTGGTGTATGCGAAAAGAAAAGCCCGCAAAGGCGAATCTTTCGGCAAAAAGATAACGGCTAAACTTTTTTACAGGATACTTAACCGCATAACATCCATTGACATCCCGCTGGATACGGGTGATTTCAGGATTTTCAACCGTAAAGTGGCCGATGAACTGGTAAAGATGAACGACCACACCAAATTCCTGCGCGGGCAGATAGCCTGGCTTGGGTTTACCGAAACATATATAAGTTATGAACGGGATGAACGTAAAAAGGGAAGTACCAGTTTCGGCTACACGAAGATGTTCCGTTTTGCCATTGACGGCATCACCGGCTTTTCCAATTTCCCTTTAAAATTCGCCAGCATTAGCGGTATCATTGTTTCATTGTTTGCATTCATCTTCATCATCTATGTAATACTGGCAAAACTGGCCTGGGGGCAAACCATCTCCGGGTGGGCTTCCATCATGGTAACGGTACTGTTCCTGGGTGGTATTCAGTTATTGAGTGTTGGCATCATCGGCGAATATATCAGCCGTATAAACGATGCCGTACGCAACAGGCAATTGTACATCATTAACAAAACGAATATCAGGTAATTATTTCCTCGCCCGGTACATGTATTGGCCTCCAAGCGGCAACCAGCCCAGCTTTTCTTCCAGTTTTACCAGCCTTGAAAGAAACCCTTTCCTGGGAAAAAACAGGATGAACTTTTTTCTGATATCCCTGAATGCAGCCTGTTTTAATAACCTGCCGCAATACCTGTATCCCAGCAACCTGGCATCTTTATCAAATACACAGGTGTTTACCAGGTAACGGGTAACCGGGTTTAACGGGTTATGCTCAAACAGGTAAACCCTGCCGCCCGGTTTCAGCACACGGTGCATTTCTTTCATTAATGCCGCATGATATGTAAAATCAACATGATGCAATACCGCTGCCATGAACAGGATATCAAAACTGTTATCGGGAAATGGAATTTGCTTACCGTCATAAACCGTAAACGATGCCCCTGATATGTTTTTTTCACTGGCGGCTGCAATGCTTTTTGCTGAAATATCTATACCATCCACCCGGCAGCCAGGCAGCAACTTTGCCATGAACATTTCGCTTACGCCATCTCCACAACCTATATCAAGCAGCCTGGATGACTGGGCGTTTGCTTCATACCTGCTTACCAGTTGCACTTTATGCATGGCAAAATAAAAACTATCTGCACCGCTTACCCTGATATTTTCAGTGTGGATGCTCCTGTATTCATTTGCAAATTCATCAAAGTTGTCAAAACTTCTTTTCACCATAAAGTGTAAACTTGTATTTTTAGGCTATGCAAGTTTACAATAAATCAAAGTGGGATTCAATGAAAACGTGCACGATTTTCCCTGCAATCCTGTTTATTGCATACTTGCCGGTTTCCTCTTTTCTCTTTTTCCTGAAAAATGATGCATTCAACGGTTATTTTCCGCCAAAGTTTTTCATGAGTGAAAGTATCCGCAGCGGCATCCTTCCTTTGTGGAATCCATACATCAATTTCGGGCTGCCCCAATATGGTGACATGAGCAGCGGCTACTGGAGCCCTGTAACCTGGCTGATAGCATCCACCACCGGTTACACAGCCTATACATTCACCGCTGAACTCCTGTTTTATTTACTGGCAGCCGCTATCGGCATGTACCTGTTTTGCCGCAGGCTTAGTCTATACAAACCCGTTTGCATCCTGGCGGCTGTTGCGTATATGTGCAGTGGTTATATGGTGGGTCACCTGCAGCATTTTAACTGGATCAGCGGCGCCGCTTTTCTTCCCTGGTGCCTCTGGGCCTATCACCGGCTGCAACAGTCCTTTTCAATTAACGGCATAATTGTCGCATCGCTTTGCTTTTTCATGCTGGCAGCATCTGCCCACCCGGGAATCATCATCAGTTCCATATATTTTTTTACCGCTTTTGCCATATTTAGTTATTTCAACAAACAACAGCCTGCATCCGCAGCAGCAAATACGAAACGGTTTATTTTAAGCAACCTGTTACTGTTAGCAGGTATAGCGCTATTAAGTGCTGGCATGATTGCCGGTTATTCCGATTTGATCCCGCATATGACCAGGGGTGAGCGGTTAAGTTCCAGTGCTGCCATTTCAAATCCTTTTTCAGCACCTGCAGCTATTTCTGCACTGCTGCCTTTAAGTACCGTAAAAAACAATGTGCTGTTTGCAACAGATATTTCCATGCGGAATATATATATCGGTATCACGCTGCTGCTTTTCTTTTTAGTTGCACTTTTCACTGAAAAAAACCGGTTCCAGAAATTCCTGCTTATCAGCGGAAGCTTTTTCCTGCTGGTTTCTTCTACCGGATTCATCAAAGATAACGTTTACGAATACCTGCCACTCTTCGGCTATGTAAGGATGAATGGGGAATTTACCGTTTTTGCCGTGATGTGCTTTATCATCATGGCGGCCATATCCCTGGATCGCTATTTCCGGGAAACGGGTTTATTCAGCGGAGCCTTAAGAACCTGGTATTATGTGCTGGAACTGGCCTGTTTTGCCGCCATCTTCACTGGCGCTTACCTGGCTTATCAGCAGCATGACAGCATTTGCTACCGGTACGGCAACATAAGTATAGCAGCTGGCATGCCTGGTAAACTGAAAGCAATCATTGATGCACTCAGTTTTTACGATTGCCTTTGGATGCAGGGTTCTGTACAACTGTTCATGCTATGGCTGGTTAAATGGGGACTGGTGAGAAAAAAAATTAAATGGCTAACCGTTGTGGCCATTGCCGACCTGGTTATCGCCTGCCTGATAAACATACCTTTTACCGGCGTTGGAAAAGCATCCGTTGCTGAAGTACAGTCGGTACTGGATAAATCACCCAGAGGCATTATTATACCGGCATTGAAACCAGTTAACAGCTACGATTCAATCAGCACATATGAAACAGGGCTTGTTGGAAACTGGAGTTTTTACAATAAACAGCCGGGCGTTAACCGGTTTGCTTTTTACCCTGTTGAACTGAATACAACTAAGCAGGTTTTTGCCGGCGATACAAGTATCTGTGCAGGTAAACCATTTTTATTTACCGAAACGGGATACGGCGATGATAAGATCATAGTAAACGAATTCACCGGGAATAGCATTTCAGCAACTGTATTTTCCAGTGGAAACGGCCGGTTGGTTTTACAGCAAAACCTATATCCGTACTGGTATGCTTTAGTTGGAGATAAAAAAACCCCTATCCGGGATTACAGGCAGGTATTTATGTGGGCCCCCATGAAGGCAGGCAACAACAGGGTTGAATTCCGTTTTGAACCGGTACGGGTGAAAAAAGCCATGATGCTCAGCGCCGTTTCCTTCCTGTTTTTTTCTCTTATCCTGGCCGTTGTTTATATCAGACGGATTTTCCTTTCATGGCCAAGGCGATAGCTTCATCCATGAGCCTTTCGGCATAAGGCCGGGAGATATCATTCAATTCCGTGGTTTTCTTCATAACGAGGTCTTTATCGTTCATGGTAAGGGCCAGTTGCAGGGCCTGCATGGCTTCGGCTGTTTTCAACAACTCATCCTTGCTTATTCCGGCAGCGTTTTTCTGCAGGAACCTTTCCGTGGTTTTCAGCAACTGTTCTCCTTCTGCCCTGGCTTCATGCAAGGCTCTGGCTGCCATATCATCACGGGCATGGGTAATCGAATCCATCAGCATTTTTTCCACTGCTTCATCTGTAAGGCCGTATTGCGGTTTTACTTCAATACTTTGCTCCACGCCGCTGCGTAATTCTTTAGCCGTTACCGTTAGTATCCCGTCGGCATTGATGAGGAAACCCACTTCTACTTTCGGAAGCCCGGCAGGCATTCCAGGAATTCCTGTTAGGTTGAATTCAGCCAGTTTCCTGTTGTCTTTCACCAGGTCGCGTTCGCCCTGGAAAACACTTATCCGCATGCTAGCCTGCCCGTCTACCTGTGTTGTATACTGCCGGGCTGCCTTAGAAGGCACTTTTGCATTCCTTGGAATGAGCACATCCATCAACCCACCGCTTGTTTCTATGCCCAGGCTGAGTGGTGTGATATCCAGCAACAGGAAATCTTTGTTGTTACCGGCCAGTATATCGGCCTGGATGGCTGCACCCAGCGCCACCACTTCATCCGGATTTACCGAATCATTCACCGGCTTCCCGAAAAAGGCGCTCACCGATTTTTTTACAAAAGGAACGCGGGTACTTCCGCCAACCATCACTACCGATTCAATATCATCTGCCTGCAAACCCGCATCTTTCAGCGCCATTTTGCAACGGGTTAATGTACGTTCAACAAATGGCGCAATCAATGCTTCCAATTGCTGCCGGTTCAGTACCAGTTTATCATTGTTCCATTCATCTTCAAAAACCTCGTTATTTGATAAATGTATCTTTGCTGCTTCTGCTTTTAAACGCAGCGCCTGCGAGAGCTGCCTGTTTTCAGCAAGGTCCTGATGGGTTAAGCCGGCTTTTTCTGCCCAATATTTCACTATGGCATTGTCAAAATCATCGCCACCCAGGAAGGTATCGCCATTGGTTGATAACACATCAAAAACGCCGGCGGTGATGCGCAAAATAGAAATGTCGAATGTGCCTCCGCCCAAATCATATACGGCAATCAGTTTCGATTCGTTCATATTCAACCCGATACCATAGGCCAGGCTGGCAGCGGTAGGTTCGTTGATGATGCGCAATACATCTATGCCGGCCAGTTTTCCGGCATCGCGTGTTGCCTGCCTTTGTGTATCATTAAAATATGCCGGAACCGTTATCACCGCCTTGTTCACCGGGGTTTTCAAAATATGTTCTGCCCGCTGTTTTAATTCTTTCAGGATAAAGGATGACAGTTCAACCGGAGAATAGAACCTGTCACCTGCCTGCACTTTCACCAGCCCTTCTGTATCGTCATCAATAATCTTATAAGAAAAAAATGAGCTGTTATCCTTTAAATCCCGGTAACTTTTTCCCATCAGCCTTTTTGCTGAAAAGATGGTTTGGGCGGGTTTGCTAATAAGAAACCCTTTGGCAGCTTCGCCAACCACGGCATTGTTCCTGTCATCAAAATGAACCACTGATGGCACCAGTGCACTGCTGTCGTGCTCCTTTAATACGATAGCCTTTTTTGTCTCGGGATGTATAATGGCAACCAGGCTGTTGGTTGTACCCAGGTCGATTCCCACAATCATCTCTTCTTTTTGCAAACTTCCTGTTGCCAGGTTAATAGCTATCTTCGCCATGCTTCACTTTTTATATTAACTGCAAAAATAAGAAGAGTTTAAGCTTACGGCTTTTTGTATTCCCGTAAACTTAAACTCCCCGGTAATATTTCCGTTTTTCGGAACCGATGTTAACGCATCAGGTACATTTTTCCATAACCTTTATTAAAGAATTTATCGGTGCCGCTTACGCCGCTGTTTATCACATCTCCGTTGGCATTCCGCCCGTCGAACTTGTCGAGCCGCCTGCCATTCAGGTTGGTAAGCACGCGATAAATATATACGCCGTTTGCCAGTTTTTGCCCGTACATGTCAGTACCGTCCCATTTGAAATCGGTAATATTATTTCCGATATGTATGGGGCCTAACTCTTCTTTCGTTATTTCACGAACCACTTTACCGGTAATGGTAAGTATCTGAATGCGAATATTCTGCGGCACTTCACTGCCTGTTACCGTAAAAACAAATGCAGTAGAGGTTGTGAACGGGTTAGGATAATTCAACAGGTTTGAAATAGCCGGTTTGTTTATTACATTAAACATTACATGGTAATCTATCTCACCTGCTTTGTTGCCTACGGCATCTTTCCCGGTAACGATCAGTTCATATTCGCCGTCGTCGGGGAAATAAGGCCTGAACTCGATGCTGGCTGTATTATCCCCCGTACCGAGGTTTGCGGGAATGAACCGCATGGTATCACCAAAACTATAATTGCGCAGGCTCTGGTCAGGGAAACGAACCTGTACTTTCAGCAGCGATGTGTCGGCCAGTTCCAGGTACCGGTTTTCATCTTTTAACCTGATCAATATGCCGGGTTTGGATGAAACGATATCTTTATTCAATATATGAACCCCGTCGAATGTTACATCCAGCAACGGGTTATACTTATCTTCCTTAACAAAGAAACTCTTATAGAGCACATTGTTGAAATGGTATTGTTCCGGCTGGTCATCATCCGGATTGAATTCCACAAACAACGTGTTATTGCCCGGCAGGTTCCGGGTGTCTATCGTGTACCGAAGCATCAGTGTATCTCCGGAAACCAGCACTTTACCCTTGGGTATTGAAACAGGGCTGGTCAGGTTGTTCCTGTCGGTGATTTCGAATTTAATTTTCATCATGCTGTCGAAACCGGCCTGGCTGATATTCTTGAAAGCGAGGGAGAACTCTATGCGCTGGCCCTGTTCGGCGGTATCCGGCATGTTAAACATGATATTCGGTGCTACAACGCCCTCAGGCACATAGTCGGCATTCACTCTCAGGTAACGCAACTGGTGCGGTGTGGCATTTACAGAATCGTTGTTCTGCATGCGCAACTTAATGTTCGGGTAAACGGAAGCATCAATGAACGACAGGCTGGTATCCTGTGCAGGGGCAACTACGGCCAGCAGGTCGGAAACACCGCCCGGCTTTATTCCCCATACTTCCACATGTACGTTATCCGTTACCGGTAGCGGGTCAGATGAAGTGCCCCTCCAGTGCAATGCTGTCCAGCGGCGGGCCGGGCCATATACCGGCGACTCAATGCTTCCATTCGTATAACTGGTATTGAGCGGGAATGTTTCATCAATATAGGATGAATCTTTAGGCCCCATGATGGTTCTTGGCGTATAAGTTGTGCTGCCTTTCTTGAAGAAATACAGGAATGGCAGGTGTTTGTAAAAACTGTCTATCTGGGTGAATCCGATTGATTTCAGTTTGTGATACAGGCTGTTCCCTGAACCCAAAGTAAGTGTATCATCTTTCCATTTATTGATAAAATCGGGGTTATTGAGCGAATTACCGATATTGGTGATGGCCACATACATACCGTTTGGAATGGCATCAATGAAGTCCATGGCGTTCTTCCTGTAAACAGGATTAGAATAAGGGAATTCAAAGAAGCCACGCGTAGTATCGGTAACGGCACTGTTCTGACAAACCGGGTAACTGCCGTATAATCCTGCCGTTGGCGTACTGCCGTTGAAAACGGCATTCCTGTTTTGCCAGAGCCTTAAGGTTGTTGTATCAAAAACATAGAACTGAAGTGAATTATATACACAACCGTATAATTCTATCTGGTCAAAATCGAGGTTGATGTTTATCCGGTCGTAATTGAAGAACGGGTAAAGGCCGGTTCTAATAATCAGGCTTCTCGGCACTTCCTGGTAACGGAACTTCCTGTCGGGATCGAGGTTGATATTTGTATAACTGCTTTTCAGGTGCTGGTAGTAATGCGACTGGTTAAAACCGGAAGAACTGTTAGGCAGGTAAATGAAAGAAAAGCTGTTCCATATATAGTTGCCGCTTCCTTCCGGAACAATGGCTACCCGCCAGTAATAAACCGTACTGTCGGTAAATGTGATATTGGCGGGTGTAAACTCAACGATACCGCCAGTACCGTTTTTATTATATACTTTCTTAAATGATGAATTGAACAGTTCTGTTGTATCAATTTCCATCACATACTGTTTCTGGCCACTCAACGGGTTGGCCGTACTGGCAATAAAGCTGATATTCTGCTGGTTGATGATAGAATAATTATACGGATACGTTGGGCGAAGTTCATCTTCAAATACATAAAAATCCTTGGTAAGGTCATTGTTCGATTCAAATGATTCGTCTACCCTGTTGCTGTAATCGAGTGAAATGATGATCTGGTTCAGCCCCTTGTCTGTTACAGGATTGATTGGCACCGTCAGGTTAATCGAATCTTCATACCTGATGGAAGGTATCAGCATATTGAACAGTGTTCGTATCGTATCATTGGGCAGTTTCCTTTTCACTGACACCCAGAGGGAATCATTTACAACCCGGCCTATATTGTTCATCTTTATCTTAAGCGAGAAGTTATTATCAGCCACAGAAATGATATTCGGACTTATCTTCACCTGCTGGTCTTCAATTACATAATCCGGCTTTTCAAAATGGTTTATCCGTATGGAAGGGTCGCCATGCAATGTAACTTCTTCCAGGTGTACCCTCGTGTAATAGTCAACGTTAGGATTACTGCCGCCCAGGTTTTGGATGCCTCGCCTGATCTGCTCCCCTACGGTGTTCCCGTACATGTCCTTTGAAAAATTCGTGTACAGGTTGGTGTTATAAAAATTAAGGAATGGCGGAATGCCGAAATGCGTATCAGCCAGGAAGCCGATGCTTCCCCGCTGGTTTGCCAGCACATATTTTTCTGAAAGCGACAGGTTGCCCGAAAGGCGCAACGGATCGTAAATGAAAAAGTTACCTGCACTGCAACCGCTTACATTAAAGAAAGGGTATTTGCCGGCGTTGGTGTATATCTGCGGGTCGCTCAGGTTAAACTCAAACGTACTGGCAGATGAGTGGCCAAAGTAACCGATTAACCCGATACCGTTATCAAAGAGTTCTTCAATACGCTGGCTGTTTGCCTGCTGAACGGCCCCGGTTGATGTTTTTGTAAAAGTCTCCACATGGGCGCCCATCAGCGAATCTTCCGCAATGGCCTTGTAGTTGTTCATATAGGTCCTGAACTCATCATTCTCGGCCGTGTTCTTTCCTCCTGCAACGTGAATGAATTTTTTCATCCACAACTTGCTGTCAATGGTTGAACCCGGTGTTTGCTGGGCCTGCTCGTATTGCTTCACCTTTTGCAGGTAATTATTTATTTCAGTGCCATTAACCGCACCAAGCCTGCCTATGGGAACCAGCGGCATTGCCAGCCCCGGTTCTGAAGCGAGCAACATGTCTGATGCAGGCCAGCCGAAAGTTGGGATAAAGTTCAGCTTATCGCTTAACGGGCTTGTTTCATTGGCCTTCTGTTCCATGTAATTCATCCCGCGGCCGATGAGGAACACATATTTAGGTTTAACCGTAAACTGCTGGTTGGCATATAAGATAAAATCCCTTATGGAAGAAGGATTCCCTTTGATACCAAAACCGAACTGGTCGGTGAGTTCACCGATATCGTAAATTTTTGCATCATAACTGCCGCCGGCAACCGACGTCCTGTATTGCCTGTATTCTTCAACATAATTGTTACCGTTTCCATCGTTGTACAGGGCAGGGTGGCTGATGATCACATAATCACTTTGCTGAGTTGTATTTCCATAGTTGATGAAATTCCTGGCCGTGAGCGAACTGATGATATTCACATTTGCCGTTTCCTGGTTTATCAGCATGCATTGCCTTACCGGTTCTGCAGATGCAGGAAGTACAAAAACCACTTTACCGGGCACAGAAGTGATGTCACCGATATAGCGCCTGCCAGACGTGTTATCATATAATATGGGCGGAGTTGTTCCGTAATTCACATTTTCAATTTCCAGTTTATTTCCGCTTGCGGAAGGTGCCAGTTCAAAATAGAAATTCTTCTGGTTATTGAAGTTGAATGTTGCCGGGTAAGTGATACCGAGGCTGGCAACTACGATACGGTCATTGGTAACGGAAGAATTATTATTTACATAAACAGGTACATAACTGGTACTTTGCAGCAGGCTCAGCGGCAGGTTGTTCACATCAATTACAGATGTACCAAAGAAATTCATGGTATTATCATATACGGTATTGCCAAACAGTTTAACACGTACACTGCGGGCATTGGGTGCATTTCCGGCAACGGCTGCACGAACAGACAGGCTGTTAGCCGGCCCTGCGCTGTACACGTTCAGGTTAAACAATTCCTGCGTGAAATCGCAACAGGGCGCCACATCAAATGAGGCCCATCCTTCTCCAACGTCATAGGATGATGAATAAACATATTCACCAACCACTTCTGCCCTTCCCCGGTTAATCTGGTTACGGTAATACAGGTCAATCTTTCTCATGAAATAGGCATCTGCGGGGCCTGCACCCGGTGACGGGTTTACCGCATCAATATAACGGAGGTTTCCGCCGGCCGGGTTCAATGTAAGGAAATAAGCTACCGTATCGGTTTCCAGGCTATACCTGTCTGCTATCTGGAATTCGGGATCGCGGTACAATTTCTTATCACTCTTACCGTCATTCATTTCACCCCAGAACTCAATATAATCACCCAAACCCAGCGTTCCGGTTGGTGCAGACGTATAAATGCGGACTTGCTTGCCATTTCGCCATAACTGGAAAAAAGCCACGTTTGCGGAACCCAATCCGGCCGCCGATAATGTAGATTGCGGGATACGGCAAAGGCTGTCTTTTCCAATATGGAATTTATAATAGGTTTTGCCATAGTCTATCCAGCTATTGTTCAATTGGGCTTCAGACCTGGCTGACATCAGCAATAAAAAAACGGCAATAATCCTTTTCATCATATTGATGTTATTGGTTTTCATCTTTCTTGTTTCCAAAATTGACGCGTAATGAGAAAATATGTGTAAACAACGGATTCTCCTGGTTGGCCAGGTTTGAGAAAGCATAATCAATCATCACGTTCCTTATCTTGAATCCGGCACCTACGCTTGGCTGGTATATCCATACTTTTTTCTGGTTCAGTGTATCGCCGTCAGACAATGCCTTTTGAAAATTGGTGATTCCGCCTCTTACAAAAAACACATCTTTAACAGAAGCTTCCAGCCCTACATGCGGGTCGAAGCTAACCGTATTGCCGCTGAGTACTGTATTTCGTTTACCGTCAAACGTTATATCTGCATCCAGTTCTGCCAGCAGTTTTACCGAACTGCCGATACTGAATTTGTATCCGCCGCCCACTACCAGCCTGGGTGCTGTTAATTCTGTTGATTTAACCGGGATATCATTATTGGTGAGGTATAAAGCTTCTTTCTCCTTCTCGGAAAATTTGAAAGACCAGGCATTGAAGGTGGTGGTGAGGTCCCTGGCAACAATTCCTGCATGCCATTTTTCACCGTGCATCTGCAAGCCCGCATCAATGCCGAAACCCCAGGCACTGGCAAATTTTCCTACTTTACGGTAAATCACTTTTGCATTGGCCCCGAAGCTTATTGTTCTCTCTTCCGTTTTACGGATATGCTGCGCAAAAGAAAGCAACAGGGCGTAATCTGCAGATGAGAAGGTCTGGATATTGTTGTAATTGATGCTTCCGTCCGGTTCAACCAGGAATAATGTATTGGGAATATCGTCTACAGCAAACCTGAGTAATGAAAAACCAAGTGTCCTTTTATTGTCCTGAACCGGAACAGCTACCGACAGGTAATCATATTTGGCAATGCCGGCAAAATAATCTGCGTGCATCAGCCCGGCATTGGTTTGATTCTTAACTTCTGCCAGGCCGGCCGGGTTCCAGTAACCGGCCGTAGCATCGTTGGCTGTTGCCACCTGGGCGTTTCCCATGGCAAGCCCTCGGGCACCGGCACCGATATTCAGGAACTCATTGGAATATTTTCTGAATTGCGAGAAGACAATAGCAGGAAAAAAGAATGTACACAACAGGGCTGCAAACAGGTTTTGCCTCATAGATATGTGATTAATAGGATCCAGCGATTAAGGTAATATTAATTGCTTAACGTATATCTACGTAACAAATTGTAGATACAAGTGGCTTAAAGTTACAACTTTATGCCTAAACCGTTGCATTATTACCGTAATCTGGCGGTTGGTTTCCGCTTAAAGACGCTATTTTCATAAAAAAGGCTGCCTCTGTATCCTATTTTCCTGCCACCAGCAATGAAAAACCGGCTTTAACCAATATGCTTGTATGGCTGGTAGCGCTGATGCTTTTACAAACAGCCTGGCTGCTGATGACCGGGTAATTGGGAGCGCCTTCCTTAACGATCACATCCGTTTCTTCATCCGGCACCTGTCCGCACAACCAGTTGGCCGGGTCTTCCCAGGCTGTGCTCACCTGCCCTTTCCAAATGGAAATGTTCTTTAAAACAAATTCCCGGCTGTATGTGTTTGTATTGTTATCAGTTAAGGAACAGCGGTACCGGTATCCGGTCATTTCCGGCAACGGATTTATTATTTGCAGGCTGCTGGTTTGGGTACCGGAATACAACGCCCCGTCACTGATATCTGTATACCCGGAACCGGTGTTTACCTGCCATTGTTTATTACCGCTAAATGCCGGAACCGTAAAGCTGATATTCTGCCCTGAACAATGGGTTTGATTTACATACAGCCCTTTATAGAGGATATTGTTAAACAGGTATTGTTCAGGCTGTTCGAAGCCGGGATTTACTTCCAGCTTCAGTTGATTATAGCCCGGCAAGCCGGTTAATGGAATATTGTACCGGATGATTGCTGTATCTCCTGCCGGCAGCGGCCTGATGCGTGCCCCGTTTTCCAGGTTATCATAAACATGAAGGTTACCGTCTGCCCCGGTAATGGTTAGCCTAACTTTGATACTGTCGAATGCCACATCCGAAATGTTTTTAAATGCAACCTGCAACAGGAGCGAATCACTGGTATTAAGGGTATCGGCACACTGGAATACGATGTTTGGCGATAAGGCCCCTTCCGGGTAATTATCTGATGTAAGCATCCAGTATTTCATCTGCGCCGGAATGGCATTCACCGGATCTGAATTATGCATTTTCAATGACAGCTTTGGATAGATAGCTGCGTCTATGAATGACAGTGAGGTGTCTTTTAAACTGTAAACGGTTGCCAGCAGGTTCTGGTCTCCATTAGGCATCTGCCCGATGATGTCAAAATAACTGTCGTTGGTGGCAGACGACCCTGTTGTATCCCATTTAAAATTTTTCCAGTTGGTAACCGGTCCAAACCAGGGCGACTGTATTGAACCGCTGACCACTTTTCCGGATAAGAGGAATGTATCAGCTATCTGCAGGTTAACCGCTTCGCCTACATGTTGCCTCACTGGGAAATTAATGGTATCTCCTTTTTTGAATACAAACAGGAATGGCCGGTTGCTGGTAAAAGAATCTACCTGGTGCATGCCCATTTCATGAAACTTGTGCCACAACGATTTGCCAGTTCCAAACAGTGTGGTATCAGCTTTCCATGCATTGATGAACGTGGTGTTTGATATATGGTTCAGGTTTGTTACCGATACGATATAACCAGCCGGTATACTGTCCAGGAAATCCATTGCATATTTCCTTGAACTGCTGTTTGAATACACATATTCAAAAAAGATACGCGTGGTATCGCTGGAAGCTGAATTGAGGCATACTTTGGAGCTGCGGTACCTTCCTTCGGTGGCATTTACGTTATAATTCCGCCATGGCTGAAGGGTTAACGGGTTATATACTACAAACTGTAACGAATAGGTGCAGCCATACAGGTCAAGCTGGTCATTGTCCAGGTTCACATTTATCTGGTCCCATCCGTAATAAGGAGCAAGCCCTGTACGTATGAACAGTTTTCTCACTTTGTCAATAAATCTGAAATTGCGGTCGGTGCTGTCCAGGTATATCGATTCAAAACTATTGTTACCGTACTGGTAATAATGCGCTTGTGCGTAACCGTCAGACGGGCTGCCGTTGATGCAGGTGAATGAACTCACCAGCCACCTGGAAGCCGGGGTTACCGGGCCTGTTGTAAGGCGCCAGTAATAAACGGTGCTGTCCAGCAGCGTAACCCCGGGCACAAACCTGATGGCTCCTCCCGAATCTGTTACACTGCGTATAACCTTTACCGGTGAATTAAATTGCATGGTAGTATCCATCTCCATCACGTATTCTTTTTCTGCAGCCAATGGATTTGCTGTGGAACCAACCAGTTCCAGGCTTCCCCCGGTATTTCCAACGATGGCATAATTGAACGGGAAAACCGGCCTGATCTCATCATCCAGTATCTCAAATTCCTTAGATATGCTGTTATTCGTTTCTGATAGCTCCTGCACTTCCGAATCAGCATCCAGCGTTACCATGATGCTGTTGGTTCCCTTATCAAGCAGCGGGTTAATGGTAAGCTGCACCTGTATGGTATCTTCGCTCAGGGTTGCTTTTATCCGGCGGCTTTCCAGCAGTCGGATTGAATTATCCGGGCGCTGGTGCCTGATCATCACAGAAATGGAATCATTTATTGCCTTACCGATGTTCAGGATCTTAGCCGTAACCGTTACCTTTTCATCGGCCACGCTAATAACCGGGGGATTGAAAGTAATGAGCGAATCTTCAATGGTGTAATCAGGTTTTGTAAACGGGTTCAGCCTGATGGCCGGGTCGCCATGATAGGTTATCTCTTCGGCATGTATGCGTGATGCGAAATCATTGGTATACGTGTTTACCATGTATTGCATCGTGTTTTTCATGATATCGCCGATGGGTTGTCCATACATCTGGTCTGATAAATTGCTGTCGAATTTTTCTGTAAAGAAATTCAATTGCTGCGGCAATCCGAAATGCGTATCTGCAATAAAGCCGATGCCGCCCTTATTGGTTGCAAAAACATATTTCTCACTCAGGGTCCCTTTACTAACCGGCCTCAGCGTATCAAAAAGGTACAGGTTACCGGTATTGCAGCCGTTTACCATGATGAGCGGGTATTTACCGGTATTGTTATAATTCTGCGGATTATCCAGGTTGAATTCAAGTGTATTGGGAGATGAATGCCCGAAATAAGTAAGGTAACTCAGGCCTTCGTTAAACAGGTCGTCGATGGTTTTATTGGAACCTACGGCTGTGTATTGGCCTGAATTCTTGTTAAACTGGTACACTTTTCCGCCGAAAGACGTATCAGATAAACTCTGTTTGTACCCATCCATGAAAAAATTGATCAGGTTGGATAATGAGAGGTCATCAATGGCGCCCGTTATCTGCGCTACATTTTTCATCCAGCCTTTACCGGCATTTGTCTGCGGGCCGCTTACCTGCGCCAGTTCAAATTGCTTCACTTTATCCAGGTAATCGCCAACTTCTGTACCGCTGATAGCAGATAAACGCCCCATACTTACCTGGGTATACGATTGCGTTCGGCCTGCAAATAACAAGTTATCGGATGCCGGGTAACCAAATGTTGGTATCAGCGCCAGTTTCTCCACATTCGGATCAGATTCAAACCGCTTGTGTTCCGTATATACCAGGCCTTTTCCAATCAGGTAGAAATATTTGGGAGAAACATTGAAATTGGTGAGGGCATAACGGCCAAAATTCCTGAGAGCGACCGGGTTGTGTTTTACCCCGTACGCAAACTGGTCGGTAATTTCATTGATATCAGCTAATATGGCATTGAACCCGCCACCGGCTACACTGCTCCGGTAAGCCCGGTAATTCTCCACATGGTTATTTCCCAAACCGTCGTTGTAGAGGCTGGGATGGCTGATGATCACATAATCTCCCTGGTTTTGAGGCAAGGCATAATTCACAAAATTCCGCTGGGTGAATTGCTGCACAAATCTGGTATTGGCCGGTTCGCTGTTAAGCAATACATATGATGCGGCTGTTGCTGTTGCCGGTAACACAAACCTCACGGTAGCTCCGTTCATATCTGCGGTTAACCGTTGCTGATTGGTACGGTCATACAATAACGGTGCCGCAGAACCGAAATTAAAATTGGTAATTTCAAGGTAACGGGGACCGCCCGCTTCCAGGTTAAAACTGAACTGCGACTGCCCTTCAAAATTAAAATTGTGCGGATAGGTTAATTCATAGCCCGCCACAACAATCTTGTCTGAACCAAATCCAGCATTTACAAATTCAACATTGGCAGAACCGGAAGATATCAATGATAACGGTATCCCTGTAACATGAAACCTTTTTATACTGTAACCATTTAATAAGGTATCGGTGAGTGTTGTCCCGTTCAGTTTAAGCCTTACGGAACGAAGTACCGGAGAATTTCCTGCAATAACGGCGCTCAGCGTGGAAGTACCTCCGCTGTTATCTACCTGCAGCGTATGAGTAGAAACCAGCGAACCTGGAAATACATCGCTGCTCGTCCAGCCCTCACCGCTTTCATATGACGATGAATACAGTAATGTACCATAATCAATGGCGAACCCGGGATTCTGTTTCACTTTATAATTTTTCTGAAGCGTATACATGAAGCCGGTTTCTGCAGGAAGTACGTTACCTGCCACATTATTGGCCGTATTTGTCATCCGTTTGTTAATTCCATTGTTCACGGTAAGGAAGTAGGCAGCCGTATCGGTATACAGGCTGAGTTTGTCCCACATTTGAAGGCTGTCGTACTTATATAAGGATTTATCCACCTTACCGTCATTGGCCGTTCCGTAAAACTCAATAAAATCGGAAGTGCCCATAATGCCGGAGGCCGTTGATGTATAAACTGGCACTTCTTCCCCGTTATGCCATAACTGAAAATGTTCGGAAGGGGTATTGGCAAGTCCAATAGATGCGAGAGAAGGCTGGCTGATGCGGTATAAACCATTTACGCCAACTTTAAACCTGTAATAGGTTTTATTGAAATCTACCCATTCATTATTATACGACTGGGCATTTGTAGTAAAAGCGCTGAATACCAGGAGTAATCCGGCTAAAAATTTAATCATCAGTTCAGTTTCAGTTAATAAATCGTTTTTCCACAACAATTATTGCCAAATAACGGCCAATTCATGTATTGGAAAGAGCGGATCAAGGGTTAACGGCCTGTCGGTAAGCTGTAAGAGCTAACAAATATAAATTTTTTCCTCCGTTTTTTTGAGCATTTTTTGGATAATTTTGAGCCTTTCAATGAAATAAATATGCTGAATATTATAGAAGAATTAAGGTGGAAAGGGATGGTACAGGATATTATGCCCGGCACAGAAGAACAGTTATTAAAAGAAATGACAACCGTATATATCGGTTTTGACCCAACGGCCGATAGTCTGCATATAGGCAGCCTGGTACCGATTTTGTTGCTGGTACACCTGCAAAAAGCCGGCCATAAGCCCATTGCATTGGTTGGCGGAGCCACGGGAATGGTAGGCGACCCAAGCGGAAAAAGTGAAGAAAGGAACCTGTTAAGCGAAGATGTGTTAGCTAAAAACGTGGCTGGCGTAAAGGCACAATTGGAAAAATTCCTTGATTTTGATCCTTCCAAACCGAATGCGGCTGAAATGGCCAATAATTACGACTGGTTCAGGGATATAAGTTTCCTCGATTTTATCAGGGATATCGGAAAGCATATCACGGTCAATTATATGATGGCCAAGGATAGTGTGAAAAAAAGGCTGGAAGGGGAATCCGGCATGTCTTTTACAGAATTCAGCTACCAGTTGATTCAGGGTTATGATTATTACTGGTTATATAAAAACAAGAACTGCCGGTTACAGATGGGAGGCAGCGATCAGTGGGGAAATATTGTAACAGGTACCGAACTGATACGCCGTAAAATTGGCGGAGAAGCGTTTGCTTTTACCTGCCCGCTGATCAAGAAAGCAGACGGCGGCAAGTTTGGCAAATCTGAAAAAGGCAATATCTGGCTGGATGCGGAAAAGACAACGCCCTATCAATTTTACCAGTTTTGGCTGAATGCTTCTGATGAAGATGCTGCTTCCTGGATAAGGATTTTCACATTTATTGGCAAACAGGAAGTGGAGGAACTGGAGAAAGCCCATCATGCAGATCCGTCCCAGCGGCTATTGCAAAAAAGGCTGGCAAAGGAAGTAACCCTTTTTGTTCATGGAACGGAAGCTTATGAAAAAGCGCTGGAAACTACCCAGAAACTGTTTTCCAATACCAGTGCACCTGCAGATACCCTGAGTGAAAATGAACTTGAATCCATTGAAGGTATCATCAGGCAGGATTACCCTGTTCAAAAGATCAATGAAGGAATAGATATAGTAAATTTATTATCTGAAACCGGCGTTTTTAAAAGTAAGGGAGAAGCTAAAAAAATGATTCAGAACGGTGGGGTTAGTGTCAACAGGGCCAAGATAAATGACCTTCAACATATAATAAATTCATCTAATTTATTGCATCAGAAATATATCCTGGTCCAGGTTGGCAAAAAGAATTATTTTCTGCTGAAAGCGGTATAATCACCCGGCAGGTAATTCCCTGAAATGATCGTTACAATGGCTACTTTTTAAGCTGTAGATAGAATGAATACAATTTTCATAGTATGGGAAACTGACAAATACAATAATATTATATTTAAATAATTAATTGATTTTAATTATTTTATAAGTTTTATATAAAATTTAATGCATAGTAAATATTTTTCTCGTCTCCGGTAACCAGCTGATATCTTTTTTTAATTCAATGCCCTGCTTTCCCATTATTACTATCTCAGTATTAATCACAAATCATTCATTACAAATTATTTAAACAATTATTTACTATTTTAAATTAAATATATTACTCCTTTTTGTTTAGCGAATTAATTCTGAGATGTCATCTGAAAATAAATATGCAGGAAATATATTTCAATCTATCTGAGTGCAATAAAACACTAACTATCTCATAAACAATACATTGTGAAATATTCCTGCAATAAATAATTAAAATGAAATGTGTCTGAAAACGGGTATGTACCCTAAGTGGGTTATAATAGTAAACCGGGGTTATTATTCTACATCAACCTGCTTTTTTATTACAGATTGCTTTCTTACTTCCTGGATGAACAGGCGTTCTTTAAGCAGGTAACCATTTCCTTTTTCGCAGAAATGAACTTTAAGGTTTTCGAGGCTGATGGGATTCCCATCCGGAATATCTGCAATATTGCAATGCCTGATATCGTGACCGTCGAGCATCATGACCAACCCGCTGCCAATCGCTTCCATCATGCCGCCTCCGGTTATAAGCATACCCGTGTCTTCCCCCAGCCCGATTCCAATGCAGGATGGATTAGCTGCAATGGCCTGTGCCAGGCGGCCAAAACGCCCCCTTTTCTCAAAATGTGAATCAATGATCACATCATCTATGAACCCAAGGCCCGTAGTCATTTTTACTTCCCCTTTCAGGTGGGCCCGGGTAGCATTCCCTTCATATATCATTGTTTTACTCATGGCCATGGCACCGGCTGAAGTTCCTGCCACCAAAAACCCCTGCTCCTGCCGGTATCTTTGCATCAGCACATCTAAAAACCGGGTGCCCCCAAAAATACTGGATAACCTGAGCTGGTTGCCACCACTGAACATAACGCCGTTGCAGCGGGCAATACGTTGTAAATAATCCTCATTATTCACATCTTCCCGGTTACGGATATGCATTACGCCAATATCGGTACAGCCAATCTTTCCGAAAGCATTCAGGTAATTATCCCCCACTTCATGTGGTATCATACTGGCTGTAGTTATAACTTCTATGCGGGTTGTGGTTCCGCCCGTTTCTTCTACAACACGGCGAAGGATTCCTAGTTCAAAAAAATTGAGATTGTTTCGGTGTATCTCCCCGGTTTCCAGGTTTGTACCCTTATCTTCAGCACCACCAATGGCAAGCAGTTTTCCCTTTGCAGATTGCATCTGACCGTTTTTGTGATTAACGCAAAATTAAGGCAAAACGTATTTTTTCAATCGTCATTACTTATACAGCAGTGTTAATTACTGCATTATGATGGTCATCGAAAATTGAATATCGGGTATCGCCTGCATATTACCTGTTGTAAATAACCCAGCAATGAAAACCGGCCCGGATTCCTTATTTGGCAATACGGCTATTTTAGTTTTTGTAAAACAAGATGATTATACTAATTTCCAATTATTATCTTCTCTCATAAAACCAGCAAAACAGCAATGAATATCGTAGAGATTAAAGTACTGAAAGGCCCTAATTACTGGAGCGTAAACCGTACCAGGCTGATACAGATGAAACTTGACCTGGAAGAAAAAGAACAAATGCCCACCAATGCCATCCCGGGTTTCCGCGAACGCCTGGAAGCCATGATCCCCTCTCTTATAGAACACCGCTGCAGTGTTGGTACAAGAGGCGGTTTCTTTGAAAGGGTTGATGAAGGCACCTGGATGGGCCATGTGATAGAACATATCGCCCTGGAAATACAAACCCTGGCCGGCATGGATACAGGTTTTGGCAGAACCCGCGGAACCGGTAAGGAAGGTGAATATTATGTATGCTTCAGTTATATGGAAGAAGATGCAGGTGTGTACGCCGCAAAAGCAGCCGTTCGCATTGCCCATGCACTTATATTTGAAGAGCCGTACAATTTGGATGAAGACATCCAGAACCTGAGGGAAATAAGGGAAGATACCCGTTTAGGCCCAAGTACGGGCTGTATTGTGGATGAAGCTGCCAAAAGAGGCATCCCATATATAAGGCTTAATAAACATTCACTGGTTCAACTAGGTTATGGTGTGCACCAGAAAAGGATCCGCGCCACCATTGCCAGCACCACGGGAAATATTGCGGTAGACATAGCCTGCGACAAGGAAGAAACCAAAAACCTGCTGGGTGCGGCTGAAATACCGGTTCCCAAAGGCGATGTTATCAGAACAGAAGAAGGCCTGAAAGATGCCATCAGGAGGATCGGTTACCCCATAGTTATTAAACCTATTGATGGCAACCATGGTAAGGGAAACACCACCAATATTACCAACTGGGACCAGGCACTGGTTGCCTTTGCTGCCGCCAAACAGTACGGCAGAAGCGTGATCGTTGAAAAATATATCACCGGTTTCGATTTCAGGATACTGGTAATTGACTATAAGTTCATTTGTGCAGCTTTAAGAACACCGGCAGCCGTTACCGGAAACGGAAGCATGACCATCCGGCAATTAATTGATGAAACCAATAAGGACCCGCGCAGGGGTTACGGCCACGAAAAAGTGCTTACCCAAATAACCATTGACCAGTTTACGCAGAAAATGCTTGACGATAAGGGATATACCCTTGATACGGTTCCGGCCCGGGGCGAACTGGTGCTTCTAAAACCTACCGCCAACCTGTCTACCGGCGGTACCAGCACCGACGTAACGGATGAAGTGCATCCGGCCAATATCATGATGTGTGAACGTATCGCAAAGATCATCGGGCTCGACATTTGCGGCATCGATATCATGGCTACAGATCTTCGTACACCCGTTACCGAAAACGGCGGCGCCATACTGGAAGTGAATGCAGCGCCGGGTTTCAGGATGCATATTGATCCTTCCGAAGGACTTCCGCGTAACGTGGCCGAACCGGTAGTGGATATGCTGTTCCCCAAAGGCAGTGCCGGTACCATCCCCATCATCGCGATCACCGGAACTAACGGTAAAACCACCACGACAAGGCTAACGGCGCATATTGCAAAAACAGCAGGTTATAAAGTTGGTTATACTACCAGTGACGGGGTATATATCCAAAACCAACTGATGATGAAAGGCGACTGCACCGGCCCGCTTTCATCGCAGTTTGTACTGAAGGATCCAACCGTTGATTTTGCCGTACTGGAATGCGCCCGCGGAGGTATCCTTAAAAGCGGATTGGCTTTCCGCAATTGCGATGTGGCCATTGTAACCAATGTAAGTTCCGACCATATCGGGCTGGGTGGCATTGATTCCATGGAACAAATGGCAAAAGTGAAAGCGGTAGTGCCGGAAACCGTATTCAAACATGGGTATGCCATCCTGAATGCCGACGACGACCTCGTATTTGCTATGCAGAAAGGCCTGCACTGTAATGTAGCCCTGTTCAGCATGGATGAAAACAATCCCAGGATAAAAGAACATACCAAAGCAGGCGGTTATGCATCTGTATACGAAAACGGGTACATTACCATCATGAAGGGTACCTGGAAAATAAGGGTAATCAGGGTTGCAGAAGTTCCTATCACTTATGGAGGAAAAGCTCTGCATAATATCATGAATTGCCTTCCTGCCGTTTTAAGCACCTATTTCTGGCGCAATATTGCCATTGAAGATATCAGGCTGGCATTGCAAACTTTTATCCCATCAGCCACCCAAACACCGGGCCGGCTGAACCTGTTCCAGTTTAAACATTTTCAGTTCCTGGTTGATTTTGCCCATAACCCGGCCGGACTGGAACTGTTATGCGATTTTGTAAGTAAGCTGGATGGAGAACCCAAAGTGGGAATCATTAGCGGCACAGGCGACCGGCGAGATGAAGATATAAAGGAACTTGGCAGGATATCCGGCAGGCATTTTGATGAGATCATCATCAGGCAGGACAAAAACCTCCGTGGCCGCACGGCTGAAGAAATTGTAAACCTATTGGTGGAAGGGATTACAGAAACAAAAACAAAAGAAATACCGATCAATATCATCTACAATGAAAAAGAAGCCATCATGCATGCTTACAACAATGCCAAACCCGGCTCATTGATTACCATCATGTGCGATGTGGTGGCAGAAGCACTTGATCTTATTAAAGGGTTGAAGGAGAAGGAGGATGAGGAAGTAGTTTGAGGTTCATAGTTCGAAGTTTGAGGTTTGTGGTTTGAGGTTTGTGGTTTGAAGTTTGAGGTAGATGGAACCGGATTAAAACTCCTTGTTCTACATTCCTTGTTCCTTGTTCGATATTCCTTGTTCCTTGTTCGATATTCCTTGTTCCTTGTTCAATATTCCTTATTCCTTGTTCGATATTCCCTTTTCTCTATTACCGGATAGATGGAATATTGTGCTAAGCACATTTTCTAATCTTAAAAAAATTCTTTTGGCACATTTTTTCACAACCCTTATTTTTGCACTCCCTTATAAAACAGGGAAAAGTTTGGGTTATGGTGTAACGGTAGCACTACAGATTTTGATTCTGTCTGTCTAGGTTCGAATCCTGGTAACCCAACTAAAAGAGGCTGCATGCACATGCAGCCTCTTTTTATTTTGTAACGGATGAGTTAATGACTCCAATCAAATTTTCACCAATATTAATAAATAGATAAATCTGTTTACACAAAGTTTGATTTAGAAAAGTCAATCTATTTTAGCAACCTGAAAAGCTGAATATTTCAATCCTATCAAAACTCCTCAGTATTCTCTTTGAACATATTAGTAGCCTTTTAAGTAATCAGTCAATTCTTATTACCGATGCCTTTTATAATTTTCATTATCAAATTTGAAACATTTTAAATTAATTTATATGAAATATTTATCCCTATTTATTGCAAGGAAATTTGATGAGCATTTGATATCCTCCTCCAGGAAGGTAATTAAAAACAGCATAAGCCGAATAATACTTCCTGCTATATTATTTATGGTGATGCTATCAGGTACTTATATGAGCAGCACCGGCCAAACTACCATATCTCAATGGACTTATGAACCCCTACTGGGAGCAACAGCTACACCAACACCAAATACCGGATTGGGAACATCTGCTTTAATCGGATCAATGTCTGGCCCGGGAACCGCAACAGGTATGTTGTTAGCAGGAACAGGTTGTGGTACCCAAAATGGGGCAAACCCGGGTGCATGGGCAATATCAACTGCCGCACCAGGTTCTGCGAATGAAACCAGTGGTGCACAATTCAATGTATCGACATCTGGTTATACCGGAATCACTGTAAGATGGGATCAGCGTTGGTCAAACTCTTCTGCAAATACGGTCAGACTTCAATATACAACGGACGGTACAAACTGGCAAAATTTCACGATGACAGCTGGAAATACAACACTTTGCGGAGGTGCAATTAATAATGGAAGGTTTGAAACAAATGCCGGTGATCAGTATAGAAGAATTATAGTTGACCTGTCGTCTATAACGGGGATAAATAATAATTCCAATTTTGGTTTCAGGGTTGTAGCTGCACATTACCAATCCACAAGCCAATTCAGGCAGGCATCCAGCACCACATCTGTTGCAACTGGAGGAACATGGCGGTTTGACAATGTTATAGTTTCAGGTACTGCGATTACTTCCAATCCTACAGTTAACCTTTCTGTTAGTACCAACAGTGCCTCAGAAACAGGTGCAACTAATATAACTGTAACGGCAACCAGTTCTGCTCCGGTTTCCGGAAATCAAACTGTTTCTCTGGGCGTGTCAGGCACAGGCATAACTTCGGGAGATTATAACCTCTCAAATAATATTATTACTATATTAAATGGAACAACAGCAGGTTCAGTTAGTTTTACAATCACTGATGATACTGATATTGAAGCTACAGAAACAGCTGTTTTAACATTGAGCAATCCGTCTGCTGGCATAAATCTGGGTTCAACTGTAACCCAGAATATTATGATCACAGACAATGATGCACCCCCACCAGGCCTGATGCGCATAACTGAATACATGTATTCAGGCGCAAATGGGGAATTCGTTGAATTTACAAATGTTGGCAGCGCCCCTGTTGATATGACGGGATGGAGTTTTGACGATGCTGACCGTACCCCGGGTGCACAAAGCCTTACTGCATTTGGAATTGTTCAACCTGGCGAATCTGTGATCCTGACAGAAGCAGGTGCATCAGCTTTCAGATCAGCATGGAACTTATGCAACGGTATAAAAATCATTGGGGGACTAACGAATAACCTTGGACGGGAAGATGAAATAAACCTGTATAATAATGCAAATAACCTGGTTGACAGGATAACTTTCGGTGACCAGACTTTCTCACCCGGATCTATCAGAACCCAGAATAGAAGTGGATGGGTGAATTTAGCCGGTCTTGGCAATAATACAATCACGCAATGGACTTTATCATCGGTTGCAGATGTGGAAGCCTCATTTACTTCATCAGGTGGCGATATTGGAAGCCCCGGAAAAAGCACCCGTGCAACAGTAGCTTATGATCCCTGCGTAACGGTTATTGGTCCTCCAACTATTGTTATTGATGTGAATACAACCACGAATTATCTGGACGGTGCTGCAACGGTTTCCCCCATCAGCCCCTATGCTGTAAGTGCTGTAATAAATGATCCAACTGATCCAGCTAAATTCTCAGGTATAGATTTTACGATTGCTGATGATGTTACACCTGTTGCCAGCCTTGTAGTTACTGCATTAAGCAGCAATACTGCTGTTGTTCCCAATACAAATATTGTCATTAGTGGCACAGCCGCTTCGAGGAATATAAAGATTACCCCGGCTGCTGTAGGTTTTGCAACTATTACCATAAGTGTAAGTGATGGAAGTTTCACTACTCCGTATGTTATTAACTATGCAGCATCTGCCGCTTCAATCAATACAGCCACTACCCGCTTTCTGACTGGAACCAGTGATGCTTCAACGGCTGTTATGGTTGATGCAAACTTTATGTTTGTAGCCGATGATGAAAACCAGGTATTGCGCCTGTATAACCGTCAAAATTCCGGTTTGCCTATTAATGGATTTGATTATTCTGTTTCTTTAGGAGTTGTTGCCTCCAATCCTGAAGTAGATATTGAATCTTCCGTAAGAATTGGCAACCGTATTTACTGGCTTGGATCTCATAGCAATTCTGCGAGCAGTGGTGCACTCAGACCCAACAGGTACCGTTTGTTTGCTACTGATATTTCAGGATCAGGAGCTGCTGCTACATTAAGCTATGTAGGAAGGTATGATAACCTGAGAACAGACCTGATAAACTGGGATGTAAACAATTTACACGGGTTAGGGGCGAATTATTTTGGCCTGTCTGCAAGTGCTGCCAGTGGCATTTTTCCAGAAGCATCAAGCGGGGCAGGATTCAATATTGAAGGTTTAACGGTTGCACCTGACGGTACTACTGCATATATATGTTTCCGGGCACCCATTTCTCCGGTTTCCAACCGCACAAAAGCCCTGATTGTTCCGCTTGCAAATTTGGCATCCTTTGTAACCGGTAACCCAACATCAGGAACGGCAACTTTTGGTACACCCATACTACTAGACCTGGGCGGGCGGGGTATCAGGGAAATCAAGCGCAATGCAAGTGGTGAATACCTTATCATTGCCGGCCCTCATGATGCAGCTACAGGTATTGCTCCAAAAGATTTCAGGTTTTATACCTGGACGGGAAATGCAGCAGATGCTCCTGTAATCCGGTCAGGAAATTTAACCGCATTGAATTCGGATGGCAGCTTTGAATCAATAGTTGATATTCCTAATCCGCTGTTAAGCACAAGTCAAATTCAGGTACTGGCAGATAACGGTGATGCGGTTTTTTATGCTAACGGAGTTATAGCGAAAGATCTTCCGGATAATAATCATAAAAAATTCAGGAGTGAACTCATTGAACTGGGCCAGGCACCAACGCCTTTATCTGCAACAGTAGTAAAAACGAATCTCAGTGCATGTGGTTTAGTGAATGACGGTTCAATTACTGTAACAGCGGCAGGAGGTACAGCCCCTTACAGTTACAGCTGGTCTGGGCTTACAGGCCCCGGCGGTTCTGTACCGTTTCCAAATCCAGGCAATGTATCTGCGGTTACAGGTTTGAATTATGGATACTACAATGTTACTGTTACAGATGCTGCCTTACATTCTGTTTCTATATCAAATATCCATATACAACTGGCATTTTCAGTATACATTACGAACAGTGGAAGTAATTCAAGCAGTTGCGGAAATACAGGATCAATACTGTTATACGGAAATGCGGGAGTAACGCCTTATACTTATAGCCTGGATGGAATTAACTACCAGGTAAGCAATAGCTTTACTGGTTTGGCTGCAGGAAATTACATTGGTTATATCAAAGATGCAGCCGGATGTGTAAGCCAAAAAAATATAACCATTGGTTCAGCACCCGCAATATCAGTATCAACTTATGTTGTAAATGCGAGCAATTGTGTTGCAGATGGTAAAATACAGGTATTCCGCACGGGTGGAATCCCTCCTTATACTTACAGTTTGGATAATGTCACATACCAGACAAGCAATCTTTTTACGGGGATAGCCAGCGGATCTTACACTGTGTATGTTAAAGACAGTAAAGATTGCATCGGCTCCCAACCAGTTACTGTTGGTCAGGGTGCAGCTATCTTATTATCAACAATTAAAAGAAACACGAGTGCTTGTGTAAATGATGGTGCCATACAAGCCAATGTTATCGGGGGAGTTGCTCCTTATACCTACAGCTTAAACGGCGGTGTATCACAAGCATCCAATATCTTCACAGGTTTAGGAGTAGGCAATTATATAATAACTGTAGTTGATAGCAAAGGTTGTATAGGAACAAGTGACCCTGTGAATATTATACTGAACCAGATTATACCTACTGCCTATGCAACTGCCGCTTCAACCTGTGAAAGTAATAACGGAAGTATCCAATTGTTCCGTTCCGGAGGTGTTGGCCCTTATACCTATAGTTTAGATGGCAATACATACCAGGTTAGTAATGTATTCAGCCAGTTATCTCCGGGAACATATAAAGCTTATGTTAAAGATTCAAGAACATGCATAGCTCAATTAGATGGAATCATTGTCGGTCCAACCGGCTGCATAGCTCCGCCATTTGCAAATTATACAAAAACAGCACAACAACCTGGTGCTAAGCTGGTAGGTTTGAATGCGCATGCTTATCCAAACCCAAGTAATAGCGACTTCACCCTGCTGCTTGAAGGGTTCAGTGCAACAGAGAAAATTATAATCACAGTAACGGATATAACCGGAAGATTGGTATATCAATCAATTAGCACTGGTAAACAGCAATTTAAGTTTGGTGCAGGTTTCTCAAGTGGCATGTATCATGTACGGATTGAACAGGGGATGAAGAAAAAATCGCTCAATATCATCAAAAAATAGTTATTACAGGCCATTTATTCCCGGGGCTGCTTTTTTATAAGGCAGCCCCTTATTTTTTAAATATTGTTTCAAGATGTTTTATAATAATTCATTTTATTTAACTGCTTTTTGAAAATAATATTGATTCTTTGTTTCCTGTAAAAACTAATTTTATCTCTAAACCTTTTTTAGTTTTTTATTCCTCAAACAATATTATGGCGCTGTACTTTTTCAGGTGCATATGACCGCCATGAAGTGGTTCATCCCCTTCCGTATTGATGGCTGTTTTCCAGTTCCCGGATGGTAACCCAACATTTTTTTCTGTATCAGAACCATTGAAAGCAATCCATATTCTTTTCCAGGAATCGTTCATGGCTTTTCCGTCAATACTGTAGATGATGGTTCCCTGTGGTGCTTTATTGTCAAATACTATATTACGGCTAACCTGGTCTGCTGTAATCATCCTGAATGCCGGATGGTCTTTGCGCATTTTCAGTAATTTCTGAATATGATTAACTAATCCTATATGCTCTTTTTTCAGGCTCCAGTTCAGTTCATTGATACTGTCGCTGCTTTTATATGAATTTTCAACGCCTTGTTTGTTGCGTAAAAATTCAGACCCTGCATGCAGGAAAGGTATTCCCTGTGATGTTAGCACGATGGTTAGTGCCAACTTATGCATTTTTTTCCTGTCAGCTTCATGTAATTCAGGGCAGGATAAGCTAATCTTGTCCCATAATGTATTATTATCATGGCATTCACAATAGCTGATCACATTCCATGGAGCTGATGTATAAGGTGCTTTTGAATAATTCACTTTACTGTAATCAACCTGCGGATGCAGGCCGGCGGCAACGATGCCGAATTTTACCGATTCTTCTGTGCCGGGCTTACCGGTGGCAAAACCCCTGTCTTTTATATCAAATACGCTTCCTTTAATTCCGTCGCGGATATCGTCGCTGAAAACGGCAATATTGCGGAGTTTATGTGCATTCTTCTTCAAGGCCCTCAATGAATCCGGCAGGGGCGATTCGCCGGCAGTCCAGCCTTCGCCGTATAAGATGATATCCGGTTTAATCTTATGCAATGCATCCGATATCATATTCATGGTTTCTATATCGTGAACACCCATCAGGTCGAACCGGAAGCCGTCAATATGATATTCCTTCACCCAGTACAGCACACTTTCCAGCATGAATTTGCGCATCATGGGCCTTTCACTCGCTGTTTCATTGCCACAGGCTGTAGCATCGGAAAAACTGCCGTCTTTCCGCTGGCGGTAATAATAACCGGGCACCAGTTGGTTGAAATAAGAATCGGCGGTAAGTGCCGTATGGTTGTACACAGCGTCCATGATAACCCGCAGCCCTTTCTTGTGCATGGCTTGTATCATCTGCTTCAATTCCCTGATACGGGTAACGCCATCAGCCGGATTGCTGCTATAGCTTCCTTCCGGTACATTATAGTTCAATGGGTCATATCCCCAGTTGTATTGCTTTTTATCTGGCATGCTTTCATCCACTGAATTATAATCGTAAAATGGCAGCAGGTGAACATGCGTAACGCCCAATTCTTTTATATGGTCTATACCGGTTGACAGGCCATCTGCGCTTTTGGTGCCGGTTTCGGACAATCCCAAAAATTTCCCTTTATGGGTTATCCCGGAATTATCAGCTATGCTTGCATCCCTGATATGCAGTTCATAAATGACGGCATCGGTGGGTTTTTGTAAAGCTGAGAAAGCCGGGCTTTTATCTCCCGACCAGCCGGCAGGATTGGTTTCCTCCAGGTCAACCACCATGGCACGTTTACCGTTAATGCCTGTTGCCTTTGCATAAGGATCGGGCACATCATTGTTCCATTTGTCGTTCACTTTAATCCTGAACGTATAAAAAATCCCACGCTGGTCGCCATCCACTTTTGCAACCCAGGTGCCGCCGGCAGCTTTCTTCAGGTTGATGGTCTTGAAGGCTTCTCCCCCATCGCCCTGCTTATACAGCAACAATTGGGCTGCCTGTGCAGGCGGGCTCCAAATCCTGAACTGGGAAGCCAACTTCGTGTATACGAGACCGAGATCATTCCCCTTGTAAACAGGATAACGGTAAAATGGAAGTTGTGCATGCAGCAGGTTCCAAAAGAATATTATGAGCAGGAACATGAATATCTTTTTCATCAGGTAATTTCGTTTAAAATTTTGATAAGGTTACATACAATACCAATCCATAACCTGTAATCATTTCATCAATTCATATACAACCGTTTTATATGAGCCCAGTTTAAATGCTTCCAGTTTACCGGTTGTATTAGTGATTACATCCCTGTATCCTGTAAAACTGCCGGTTCTTTCCTTATATTTTTCCAGGTTGATTGTTTTCTCTTCTTTAGCAGTATTCATCACAACCATGATGGTTTGTTTTTCATTATACCTGAAATATACATAAATGCCATCCACCGGAAAAAACTGCATGAATTTACCGGTGGTTAATGCAGGCGATGTTTTCCTGAAATTGGCCAGTGTGGCCAGGTGCTGGTAAATGGCCTGGTCCTGCTGTGTTCTGCCTTGTATGGTAAATTTGTTTGCAGGATCATTTTTCCATCCACCGGGAAAGTCTAAACGAACATACCCGTCGCTGGGGCTTGTAACACCCGGGGTGGCAATCTCATTACCATAATACAATTGCGGAATGCCCCTGCAGGTTAGCAACCATGAAATGGATGACAGGTATTTATCCATATTTTCTCCCACGATGGAATAAAACCTGGAAATGTCGTGGTTATCCAGGAAGATCACATTACGGGTTGGATCCTTATAAACAAAATCCTGTGCGAGGGTAGTATACAAACGGGTAATGCCTTCCGTCCAGCCAAAGTCTTTCGTCATGGCGTCAGTTATAGCCCAGAGGGTTTGAAAATCGGTGGCTGCCTGCAGGTTGCTTTTAAAAGAAGTATTATAATTGTTTTCAGTGAAATAGCTTTGATTAGGTACGCCGTGCACCCAGGTTTCGCCAAACATGGTTAGTTTGGGGTATTCATCAATAAGTGCCTTATTACACCTGTTCATGAAATTGAGGTCATTGTATGCATAAGTATCAATCCTCCACCCGTCTATACCAAATTCTTCCACCGTCCATAAAGCATGCTGAATCAGGAAATTGGCTACATAGGGGTTATGCTGGTTCATGTCGGGCATTTCTTTGGTGAACCATCCATCACTCATTTGCTTCATTTCCATTTTGCTGGCATACGGGTCAAACAACACCTGGTCTTTATAATGGGTGTTTGTATAGGTATCCCATTGGTTCAGCCAGTCTTTCATGGGCGGATCCTGTACGGTATGATGATAAAGGCCAACATGGTTATACACGGCATCCTGTATGATCTTCATGCCTTTTCCATGAACTGCGTCTATCAGTTCCCGGTATGCTTTATCTCCGCCCAGCCTGGGATCAACTTTGTAATGGTTAGTGAATGCGTAGCCGTGTTCGGTGCGGTTTGGCATGTCGTTCTCAATAACAGGATTAAGCCACAAGGTGGTTACGCCTAAATCAGACAGGTAACCGAGGTGGTTCTGAATCCCTTTCAGGTCGCCGCCATGGCGGTTATACACAGTATCCCTCCGCAGGCTCTGGTCACGCATGCCGGGCACCCGGTCGTTCGATTCGTCGCCGTTGCTGAAACGGTCGGGCATGATCAGGTACATGAGGTCCCTTGATGTTACACCCTGCGCATAATCGATACCGTTACCTTTTCTGCGGGGTTTAAGTTCGTAAGAAAAAAACAGGTCCTTAACGAATGGAAAATCAATTTTACCCGGTTTTGCCGCAGCATCAATTTGCAGGTCGAGGAAAATGTAATTCGGGTTTTCCACCCGGTTGATCATCATAAGATTTACCCCTTTGGCAAGGGAGATACCCTTCGGCCCCATTTTAACCATCGGGAAATGGTCGGCTATTTTTTCTCCATGCACCATCACCTGTACTTTGTTCCATTTCATTCCCGTGAACCAATGGGTTGGGTAGCAGGAATAAGCCGGGGCCTGTGCCACAGCCATCATCGTTGACAGTACAACGCCGAGTGTAATAAATATCTTTCTCATGTTAAATTATTCTTGAAATGAATTAAGTTGACGTTATATTATTTGGCCGGCGCCGCCTGGTCTTTCTCATTAATAAAAAAGTAACAGATCAATGCGGCAATAATCATTAACACACCGCCAATTTGCACGGCAGCCAGCCTGTCGTTATTAAGTACATTTCGCATTACCCAGCCAAATCCCAGGGATGCAATGATTTCCGGCAGTACGATAAAGAAATTGAAAATACCCATATACACACCTACCTTGTTTTCGGGTAATACACCGCTGAGCATGGCATAAGGCATAGAAAGGATACTGGCCCAGGCAATGCCCACACCGGTCATGCAACCGTACAGCATATACTTATTCTCTACAAATGCCACACTGATTAAGCCAACGGCACCACATAAGAGGCATACACTGTGGGTAAGCCTCCTTCCCAGCTTTTTGGCTATGAAGGGAAGCACAAAGGCGAACAGGAATGTAACTACATTATAGAATGCCAGTGTAAGCCCGCCAAAATTGGTTCCTTCCCCATACAATGGATCGGTTTCGCTGGTAGCATGAAAAACATTCCTGGCTACGGCTGTATTATAATAAAACCACATAAGGAACAAACCCGGCCAGGTAAAGAATTGTACCATTGACAGTACTTTCATCCGTTTGGGCATATTCATGATCGCATCAAATATTTCCCTGATGCCGCCACCGAATCCTTTATTGGATTCAACTACTTTGTCTTTATAACCAAGGTCCTGCGGCGGATATTCTTTGGAAGTGAATACAGTATACAACACAGCAGAAAGGAAGAAGAAAGCGCCGATATAAAAACTCCATTTCACATTATCGGGAATAATGCCACTGGCTGCGGTAGTACTCATGCTGAACCAGTTTGTCATCATCCAGGGCAGTGCGGAAGCGATGCTGCCTCCCAGCCCGATCATCAGGCTCTGCATCACAAAGCCCTGGGTACGCTGATCCTCATTCAGCTTATCAGCCACAAATGCCCTGAATGGCTCCATGGCCACATTCCCAAAAACGTCCATGATCCACAATAAACCGGCAGCCATCCACAATACACTGCTGTGAGGCATGAATACCAACGCTATGGTGCTGAATATGGCTCCAATCAGGAAATAAGGACGCCTTCTGCCATATTTAGGATGCCAGGTTCGGTCGCTCATATAACCAATAACAGGCTGTACAATCAAACCTGTTAAAGGGGCAGCCAGGAATAACAGCGGTATTTCATCGGCATTGGCATGCAGGTGCTCATAAATTGGCCCCATGTTGGCCCGTTGAAGGTCCCAGCCAAACTGGATACCAAAAAAGCCAACACTCATGTTTATGATCTGGGACAGGCTGAGGGCTGGTTTTTCCCAGGCGGTAGATGACATCTTTTCTGACATAGCAATCGGTTAATTGATTATTAGCAAGTTATGTGTAAAAAATACACAACGATAAATATACAATAAAAATGTTGCCTGCAATTTTTTTGATACATTATTTCTGAAAAATGCTTGTAAATGAATGAAATAAACATCTAAATTGAAGTAAGGACCAAACAGCTGCAACATTGTACCCGCCTTATTTCTGTTAAACCAATCCGGTGAAAAATGAAATAGTTTTTTACACAATAGCGGAATTGTGTAATATTGTGTGTAATTTACACATTAAATTGTTTGCTATGAAAAGAGGTTTGCTTTCTTTGCTTGTAATTTTAGTGTCTGTTTGTTCATACGGACAACTACTTTCCTGGACGCCAAATTTTGCTCAGGAAAGTACAACCCCCTTCACCATCACATTGGATGCATCCAAGGGAAACCAGGGCCTTTTCTTTTATACACCGGTGAGTGATGTGTATGTACATATTGGTGTTATAACCAACCTTAGTACCGGTTCCGGCAACTGGCGTTATGTAAAATACAACCAGAATTTTAATACGGCCAACCCATTGCTGCAAACAACCTCACTGGGCAACAACAAATGGTCATTTACCATCAATGGCGGCATACGTGCCTATTTCGGCATTACCGACCCGGGAGAAACCATACAGAAAATAGCCATCCTGTTCAGGAACGGTGCCGGTTCAAAAGTGGCGAGGAATACCGATGGATCAGACATGTATATCCCTATTTATACTACCACGCTGGCCACCCGTTTTACCGAACCGCTGATGCAGCCAACCTACCTGCCAAGGCCTGAAACCATAACAAAAGCGATCGGCAATACCATAACCATGACCGGTATCGCCAACAACAACTGTACCATGCGTTTATACCTTAACGGTAGTGTGGTGCAGACGGCAGCCAATGCCACTACCATCACCGCTTCACCCACCATAACCACGGCAGGCAACCAGATCATTGTGGTGGAAGCAGACAACGGGTCACTGGTAAAAAGAGATACAATACAGTTTTATGTGGCTGGAACCGTTAACATTCAGGCGCTTCCCGCCGGTGTCAGGGATGGCATAAATTATGAAGCCAATAACACGGCAGCCACGCTTGTGCTGTATGCGCCTTCTAAAACAAGGGTTGGCATTATTGGCGACCTGCCCGGCAGCAACTGGACCGAACAACTTTCTTATCAATTAAATAAGACGCCGGACGGAAATTACTGGTGGATCAGGTTAACAGGCCTCACGCCGGGTACTGAATATTCATTTCAGTATATTGTTGACGGCACATTGAAAATTGCTGAACCATATGCTGAAAAGATACAGGATCCTTGGAACGACCAGTATATTCCAACTACAACTTATCCCGGATTAAAACCTTATCCCGCAAACCTTACTTCCGGAATCGTAAGCATCCTGCAGACCAGCCAGCCTGCCTATAACTGGTTGTATTCAGGTTATGCAAGGCCCGACAAACGCAAACTGGTGATTTATGAGTTGCTGCTACGCGACTTCCTGGCAAAACACGACTGGGCTACGCTGAACGATACGTTGAATTACCTTAAAAATATGGGCGTTACTGCCATTGAACTGATGCCCATCAATGAATTTGAAGGAAACCTGAGCTGGGGATACAATCCTGATTTCTATTTTGCACCCGATAAATATTATGGCCCGGCAAATCAGCTGAAACAGTTTATTGACAACTGCCATTCCAAAGGTATCGCTGTAGTGATGGATATTGCGCTGAACCACTCATTCGGCTTATCCCCTATGGTTCAGCTTTACTGGAACTCGGCCACACAAAGGCCAGCAGCCAATAACCCCTGGTTTAACCCGGTTGCCAAACACGCGTATAATGTAGGATACGATATGAACCACGAAAGCCTGGCCACCAGGTATTTTGTAAGCCGCGTGCTGGAACACTGGCTGGTGAACTATAAGGTAGATGGTTTCCGTTTCGACCTGTCAAAAGGTTTCACACAGGTACAAACCTGCGATGCCAATGGAGCCAACTGCGATGTGGGTGGCTGGGGAAGTTATGATGCCAGCAGGATTGCCATCTGGAAAAGATATTACGATACCATGCAGTTGAAATCTCCCGGCAGTTATGCCATCCTGGAGCATTTTGCAGACAACAGCGAAGAAATAGAATTGTCAAACTATGGCATGCTCCTTTGGGGCAACTCAAATTGCGGCTACAGCCAGGCGGTAGAAGGTTATGCATCCGGCCCTTGCGGCACCTGGGAACTGAGGAATAATATTTTCACGGAAAGAGGATGGGCAAACCCGCATGTGATTACGTATATGGAAAGCCATGATGAAGAAAGGCTGATGTACAATGCGCTTGAATATGGAAACAGTTCGGGCGGATATAATGTTAAAACCCTGTCTACTGCACTTAAGCGCATGGAACTGGCCAATGCTTTCTTCCTTACCATTCCCGGTCCTAAAATGATCTGGCAGTTTGGCGAACTGGGCTACGAATATTCAATCAATTACTGTTCTAACGGTACCATCAATCCCGATTGCCGTACCGATTCAAAACCCATCAAATGGGAATACCTGCAGGATGCCGACCGTAAAAAACTGTACGAAGTGAATGCAGCCATTGCCAAATTGCGCATGCACCCCACTTATGGAAGCCTGTTCACTTCTAACCAGATGGATTACAACCTAACGCCGGCGTTTAAACGCTTCAGGGTTTCTTCCGGTGCCCTCCATATGGTTGTGATCGGTAATTTTGACGTAGTTTCCCAAACAAGTTCCGTTACATTCCCCACAGGCGGAACCTGGTATAATTATCTTACCGGCGCAACCTTTTCAGCTACAGGCGGCAGCCAGTCGTTTACCCTGCAGCCGGGAGAATACCGCATATACCTGAATTCACTGGTACCTATCCCGGTAACTGTCATCAGTTTTTCCGGCAAAGGAAACGGAAGCAGCAACCTGCTAAACTGGAAGGTTGCCCACGAACAGAACATCAGCCATTATGATCTGGAAAGGAGCCTTAACGGAACAGATTTCAGCTTGGCCGGAAAAATTGCAGCTAAGGGTAACAGTGAGTATAGTTATCTTGATGACATATCTGGCATTAACGCCCCTGTTTACTTTTACAGGCTTAAAAGCGTTGATGCAGACGGAAACTTCAAATACAGCAGTATTGTAAAAATTAAAACGGCCAGCAAGGGGCCTTTTGCAGAAGCAACCCCTAACCCCTTTACTGAAAATTTCAGGATTAATATTGAATCGGGCGGGAAGGAAACAGGCAGTATCATTTGCACCGACCTGAGCGGTAAACAACTGTTCAGAAAAGATATCATGCTGGTCCAGGGCAATAATGCCATTGAAATTACAGGTGCCGCCGGAATGGCAAATGGCGTTTACATGGTTAGAATTGTGACGCCAACGCAGAACCAAACCATAAAAATCATAAAAGCCAATTAATATCGAATCAAATCCCGTTTAATACTTTTTATCATGTCAGGTACTATAGAATCTGCAACTTTAAAAGCCGGCAAAACACTAAAAGCCATTCAGCATGAAGTAGAAAGTACGCAAAGGATCGCTTTGTCGGTAGATTGCGTGATATTCGGTTTTGATGAAAACAAACTGAAAGTGCTGCTCATCCGCAGCGACCTGAAGAAATTCCAGAGCAAATGGTCGTTACTTGGCGACCTCATAAAGATAAATGAAGACCTGGATGAAGCCGCTTACCGGATTTTGAAAGAACGAACCGGCCTCAGCGATGTATACCTGGAACAGGTGCAAACCTTTGGTGCTACCAACAGGCACCCGGCCGGCAGGGTGGTAACCATCGCTTATTGTTCCCTGATAAATATACAGCACCATAAACTGAATATTTTCGACAATGAACTGCACTGGCACGATGTGAACAGTGTAACCGATCTTGCCTTTGATCACCAGCAGATATTTGATATCTGTTATGAACGGCTGCAGAAAAGGATACAGGAACACCCGCTCGGGTTTAACCTGTTACCGAAGAAATTTTCTCTTCGCGAACTGCAGAATCTTTACGAAGCCATTCTGGGCACTAAAATGGACAGGCGGAATTTCAGGAAAAAATTCTTTGCCATGGACTTCCTGATAGACCTGGATGAAATTGAAAAAGACGTACCGCACCGGCCGGGCAAGCTATACAAGTTCAATTATGGCAAATATGAAAAGAAGAAGAAAAAATGGAGCGGCATTGATTTTTAAATGCGATGGCAATGAACAGTGAAAAAACAGCTTACATACTCATTTACGTTTCAAAATCAATGAAAAAACTAACCAAAATCATGTTAAGAAATAATTAACAAATGATGAATTATTCCCTATTATAGGATAACTTGCACAATTAATGAACTTCGCTTTGCGTATAATTTACACATTGCTATTATATAAATCTAAAATTGAAAGTTGCATTATGAGAAAAACAACGCTTAAAATTTCAAAAATTTTACCGGTTGTCATTTTGTTCATGCTTACTGCTGTTTCCGCATTGGCGCAAAATGTTATCACCGGTAAAGTAACCGAATCAAGAAACGGGAATGCCGTTTCAAACGTTACGGTTACCGTTAAAGGAACCCGGATTTCCACCCAAACCGGAGCCGATGGTTCTTTTAAGATCAGTGCCCCCACAGCAAACCCAACGCTGGTTTTCAGTTCTATCGGGTATGCCACCCAGGAAAGCACTGCATCTGGAAACGCTGTGAGCATCAGCCTGGTTCAGACAGATCAAAAGCTGGATGAGATTGTGGTTGTTGCGTATGGTACCAGGAAGAAAACAGACCTTACCGGTGCTGTTACCCAGGTATCTGCCAAAGATTTCCAGAAAGGAAACATTGCATCATCTGAGCAATTGCTGCAAGGCAAGGTAGCCGGACTTGAAATTACAACCGGTGGCGGTGCTGCAGGTGGTGGTAGCAGGATCCGTATCCGCCAGGGCGCTTCACTGAATGCGAGCAACGACCCGCTGATCGTAATTGATGGTGTGCCTGTTGAAAGCAACGGTATAGCAGGTTCTGCCAACTACCTCAATACCATCAACCCGGATGATATTGAATCTATCAGTGTGCTGAAAGACGCTTCCGCAACCGCATTATACGGTTCAAGGGCTTCTAACGGCGTACTCATCGTTACCACTAAAAAAGGAGGAAGAGGCAAGGCCCGGTTCAATTTCAATACGCAGTATACCGTTAGCCGTGTTTCTGATTATATAGATGTATTGTCTGCAGACCAGTTAAGGGATATCATAAATGCAGATGCTGCAGCTACCGGAAACAACACGTACAAGAACCTGTTAGGCAATGCCAACACCGACTGGCAGAAACAGATTTACCAGAATGCCCTCAGCGCAAACAATAACATCAGCGCTGCCGGAAGTTTCGGTACAAAATCTATCAACATCCCTTACCGTATTTCACTGGGTTACCTGTACCAGGAAGGTGTTCTTAAAACAAACAAATTCGACAGGATGTCTGCGGCCGTAAACCTGTCGCCAAAATTCTTCAACGACCACCTGGCTGTTAACGTGAATTTCAAATACAGCAAAACCCAAAACCGCTTTGCCGATGAAGGCGCTGTGGGAGCGGCCGTTTCTTTCGACCCTACCCAATATGTTCGTAACAATAACCCTAAAACCGGTGGCTATTACGAGTGGACCCAGGCTGACGGAACCCCTATCCTGCTGGCAACCCGCAACCCGCTGGCGCTCCTGAACCTCAGAAGCAACACATCCAGGGTTAACCGTTTTGTAGGAAATGTACAGTTAGACTATAAGTTACCTTTCTTCCCCGACCTGCATATACAGGCCAACCTTGGTCTGGATAATGCAAGCGGCATAGGAAACGATAACATTGATTCCACTTCTGCTACCAACTTCCTAACCAAAGGAAGGTATACTCACTATGAGCAGAAGAAGAAAAACTACCTGGCTGATGTTTCATTATTCTATTCTAAAGATTTTGAACGCATCAACAGTAAGCTGGACGTACTGGTTACACACAGTTACCAGGACTTCTTTACTGAAGTTGAAAATTTTGCTTCTTATGGCCAGGACGGAAAGATCATTCCAACCAGTATCCCTACGTTTGCCACTGATAAGCCTCAATACAGGCTTGAATCATACCTGGGAAGGATTAACCTCACGCTGTTAAATAAATACCTTTTAACCGGTTCTATCCGCCGCGATGCCAGTTCTAAATTTTCTAAAGACAACCGGGTGGGATATTTCCCTGCAGCAGCCATTGCCTGGAAGCTGAAAGAAGAAATCTTTAAAAACAGCAACCTGGTATCTGAACTGAAACTCCGTTTTGGATGGGGTGTTACCGGCCAGCAGGATGGTATCGGTTTTTATTCATACCTGCCGGTTTATGCCCAGGGTTCCCCTACGGCACAATACCTGTTTGGAAATACGTATTATAATTTCCTACGCCCTTCTGCCTATGATGCCAACATCAAATGGGAAACAACCACAACTACCAACGTTGGGCTTGATTTCGGTTTCCTGAAAAACAGGATTACAGGTTCTGTTGAACTTTACCAAAAGAAAACAGAAGACCTGCTGAGCGTTATCCCGGTTGCTCCGGGTTCAAACTTTGATATCAGCCTGCTTACCAACGTAGGTAATATCGAAAACAAAGGGGTTGAATTAACCATCAATACCACACCGGTTAGGCGTGCTAATTTCACATGGGATTTCGGATTCAATGTTACCTACAATGAATCTAAAATCACCAACCTGCTTAAGCAGCAGGACCCTAATTTCCAGGGTATTGATGTAAGCGGCATTTCCGGCGGTACCGGTAACAATATCGGAAAATATGCAGTTGGCTATGCCCCATTCGTATTCAATGTTTTCAAACAGGTTTACGATAATGCAGGCAACCCTATTGAAGGATTATACGAAGATATCAACAGGGATGGCATTATTGACGATGCAGACCGTTACCTGTACAAGAAACCGGCCCCGGATTTCATGTATGGCTTAAACACAGTTATCACTTACAAAAAATTCAGTGTAGGTTTGGCTGGTCACGGTATGGTTGATAATTACCTGTATAATAACTTTAATTCAAATAATGGCGTGTTAAGGGCAGCTAAGAACCCGATCAATTTTGTAGGCAATGTTTCTACCAATTACCTGGAAACCGGGTTTACAAACAACAGGTACTTATCTGATTATTATATTGAAAATGCATCATTCTTCAGGCTTGATAACATCAACCTGGGATACAATTTCGGCAATATCCTGCGCAATAAAACAACCTTGCGTGTATCTGCCAGTATCCAGAATGTATTCGTTATCACCAAATACTCTGGCGCTGATCCGGAAAATGCAAATGCTACCGGTGTAGACAACAACATTTACCCACGCCCGAGGATCTATTCAATAGGTGCTAATATAGATTTCTAATATATAAACTCATTTAATATGAAAATTAACATGATCAATAAAATAATCGTAGCATGTGCGGTGGTATTAACCATCTCCTCATGTGCTAAAAAACTTGACCTGTACCCGGTTAATGACCTTACTCCGGAAAAGGCCTACTCTACTCCTGAAGGATACAAGAGTGTACTAGCCAAAATTTATGGCACATTATCAATAGGTGGTAATACGGGCCCTGCCGGTTTACCGGATATCGGTGGTAACCTGGATGAAGGTTCCCAGATCGCCTTTATCAGGATGTTCTTCAATTGCCAGGAACTACCTACAGATGAAGCTGTGGTTGCCTGGAACGACCAGACCATCCAGGATTTCCATAATATGAAATGGGGCAGCGGCGATCCTTTCCTTAGAGGGATTTATGCCAGGCCAATCTACAATGTAACCCTGATTAATGAATACCTCCGTGAAGCCACCGATGCCAAACTGGCTGAACGCGGTATCACCGGCGCAGATGCAACCGACATTAAAAACTCTGCTGCAGAAGCACGTTTCCTGAGGGCATTCAATTACTGGGTAATGCTTGACCTGTTTGGAAAATCTACTTTCATCACCGAAGCTGATGGTGTTGGTACATTCCTTCCAAGGGAAATAAGCAAGGAAGATTTATATGCTTATATTATTTCTGAGCTGGATGCCATTGATGGATTACTGGCACCGGCAAAAACCATCGAATATGGCCGTGTTGACCAGGGCGCTGCATGGGCATTGCTGGCTCGTATTTACCTGAATGCAAAAACGTATACCGGCGTGGAAAAATATGCTGAGGCATTAACCTACGCCAAGAAAGTAATTGATGCCGGTTATACTTTACACAGTAATTATTCGGAATTATTCATGGCCGACAATGAAAAACGCAAGGATGAATTCATGTTCGCCATCAACTGCGATGGATTACGCACACAGGGATATGGTAACACTACTTTCTTTGTACATTGTGCAGCCGGTGATGACCATAATGATTATGGTGTAGGTGGCGGCTGGTACGGTTACAGGGCTACAAAAGGCCTGGCTGATAAATTCAGCGACCTCAGCGGTTTTACAGATAAAAGGGCCATGTTCACCACATCCGCATTCGGAACCAGCCCGTCTCAGATTGCCATTTCTGATTTAAGCAATTTTGCAAATGGATTGCATGTTAATAAATACAAGAATATCCGTTCAGACGGAGGGCCGGTATCAGATGTTACCAGGAACTTCTCTGATGTTGATTTCCCGGTGTTCCGCTTATCTGAAATGTACCTGATCTATGCCGAAGCACATTTACGTGGCGGTGGTGGTGATGCCAACCTCGCATTAAGCTATATCAACAAGATAAGGGAAAGGGCTTATGGCAATACAAGCGGCAATATAACAGCCGGACAATTGAATGTTGATTTTATCCTTGATGAAAGAGCCAGGGAATTATATTGGGAAGGGCACCGCCGTACAGATCTTATCCGTTATGGCCTGTTAACTTCAGGCACTTACTTATGGCCATGGAAAGGTGGCGTAGCAAGCGGTACCGCTGTTGATGACAAATACAATATTTTCCCGATACCGGCTGCCAACAGGACTGCCAATCCTAACCTGACACAAAACACAGGCTATTAATATTAAACCTGAAAAATTTTAAATATGAAAAAAATATTAAAACAACTGTTCTTCTTATCCCTGGTAGTAACAGTATTCGCTTCCTGCGAAAAGGATGAGAATAAAGTTTATTTTGAAGGTGGTACCGCCCCGGCGTTATCCGTATCATCAACAAATGCATTGGAACTGCTTATTGGAAACCGTAATAACCCATCCATTACGTTTAACTGGACAAACCCTGATTATAAGTTCACCACCGGGGTCAGCTCTCATGACGTAACCTATACGCTTGAAATTGATTCAGCCGGATCAAATTTCACCAATCCCAAAAAAGGTGAACTCACTATTTCAAAAGACCTGTCAAAAGGTTTTACAGTAGGTGAATTGAACAAAGCGTTGCTGGCGGCAAACTTCATGGAAGATATGTGGCATGATTTCGAATTCAGGATAAAATCAAGCCTGCCAAATAATTCAGGTGTACTGTATTCAAATGTGATAAAAATTTCCATCAAGCCATTTTTGGATGTGGCCGTACCGGTACCGGTCAATGGAAATTTGTGGATTACAGGGGATGCCGTTACGTCAGGCTGGTCAAACCCATTGGGAAATCCATATGTTGTATCCCAGAAATTCACCAAGGTTTCCAATGTACTGTATGAATTAACTATTGCGATGCCAGGCGGCGGCGGATACAAGCTCCTGCAGGATAACGGTAACTGGGCAACACAATATCATATGCTTGCCGGCGGAACATGGCAGGGCGGTAAATTTGAAAAAAGAGATTCCGATCCTCAGTTTCCTGGCCCCCCAGGTGCAGGCACTTATAAGATATCTGTGAATTTTAAAACAGGTGAATTCACTGTTACACAATAATCTAAAACAGAAGCATTAAAAATTGAATTATGAAAAATATTTTTAAAATAATAATAGCAGTTGCAGTAGTAGTATTCTATGCTGCCTGTAATAAAGTTGGTGACCTGCCCCTGTATGGCAATGGTACAGCCGTACAATTCAGCAGCTCGGTTGCATCCATTGCTGCTGCTCCGGCCGATTCAAGCAATACGGTGGTAACCTTTTCATGGACCAACCCGAAATATGCACAGGATTCATCCCTCTATAAATTCGTGGTAGAAATTGATTCTGCCGGCAGGAATTTTTCGCAAAAAGTTACCCGTACTGTACGGGGAGCTTTCTCAACTTCCATGACAGCAAAAGAATTGAATGATATATTGGTAGGATTCGGTTTTGCATTCAATGTTGCCTACAGCATTGAAGCAAGGGTTATTTCTTCTTACGGAAATAACAACGAACTGTATACTTCTAATACCATCCAGTTACAGGCAACTCCTTACAAAGTTCCTCCAAAAATCGCTTTGCCTACTTCCGGCAAACTTTTCATTGTGGGCAATGCAACTCAGGGCGGATGGAACAACCCGGTTCCGGTTCCTACACAGGAACTTTCCAGGATTGATGAAACAACCTGGGCCGGCGTATTTGACCTGAATGGCGGTAACCAGTACCTGCTGCTGCCTGTTAACGGCGACTGGAGCAATAAATTTTCTGTTGCCAACAATACCATCAGCGGACTTGAAAATGGAGGCGATTTCGGATTTAACCTGCCGGATAATTTCCCCGGCCCGGCAAACTCCGGCATGTACCTGATTGTGGTAAATTTCCAAACCGGTAAATTTACCTGCACTCCGTACACTGGCCCCAATTTACCAACTGACCTGTATATGGTAGGTGATGCCACCCCAGGTGGATGGAATAATCCTGTTCCGGTACCCGCTCAACAATTTACCAGGATAAATTCATGTGAATGGGAACTCACCCTCGCATTATCAGCGGGCCACCAGTACCTGTTACTCCCTGTAAACGGCAGTTGGAGTAATAAATATGCCGTAGCAAATAACAGTTTACCTGGTTTAGCTGCAGGTGGTTACTTTGGATATAATTTCAATGATAACTTCCCTGGCCCTGCAATTGCAGGTGATTATAAGATTGAAGTGAATTTTGCTGTTAAGGATCCTGCAGCACCTGCATCGGCAACAGCAAGGTTTAAAACAACCAAGTTATAATTATTCATTACTGATTTTTTTCAATAAAAACCGGATGCTATATTAGTATCCGGTTTTTTATTGGCATATATAAAGTAAATTCATAGAAATTATTGAACCCGATGCATATGAAATTGATAACTAAAATTGTGACCCCATTTTTTTGTACCGCATTTGTTTTCTGTACGACCTGTATCTATGCACAAAACCCCGTTAAGCATATAGGCAACATACGTTCGGTAAAGACAAATGGTCAATCGGTTAGCATCATTACTGATAATGCTTTTGTTTCCATAACAGCCTATTCAGCATCCATCATTCGCGTAAGGATTGACAAGCAACCGCTTAAAAGAGATTTTTCTTATGCAGTAAGCGGCAAACCGGAAATCACAAAAACATCCTTTACCCAGGATGATAACCAGCTTTCCATCAAAACAGATTCATTAAAAGCAGTGATCCTTAAAAAGCCCTTTTCCATAGCTTTTTATAACAACAATGACCAACTGATAAATACAGATGAAAACGGCCTTAACACATCATGGGTAAACGAAGAAGTAACCGCTTACAAAACCATGCAGGAAGGAGAACGGTTCATTGGCCTGGGAGAGAAAACAGGTAACCTCGACCGTCGCGGTAACGGTTATACGAACTGGAATACGGATGCATATGGTTACGACCCCTATGCCGATCCGTTATATACCAGCATACCATTCTATATGGGCATCCATCATGGCCTGAATTATGGCATTTTCCTGGATAATACCTACCAAACCGATTTCAATTTCGGTGCCAGCAACGACCGGTTTTCGTCATTTGGGGCCCGTGGCGGAGAATTGAACTACTATTTCATTTATCATACCCGCCTGGCCGATATCATCGGCTCTTACACCCATATTACCGGGCGCATGCCAATGCCTCCGTTATGGAGCCTTGGATACCAGCAGAACAGGTATACCTATTATCCCGATACAGAAGTATACAGGATTGCAGAAACCCTGCGTGAAAAAAAGATCCCGGCAGATGGCATCACGCTGGATATCCATTATATGGACAGGTACCAGTTGTTCACCTGGGACAAATCGCGTTTCCCGGATCCGCTGAAAATGACAAAAAGGTTGAAAGATCTTGGGTTCCAGACTACCGTTATTGTTGATCCCGGGATAAAGATTGAACCCGGGGCAGCTGCCTATGAAAGAGGCCTGAAGGAAGATGTATACATCAAATATTCTGATGGGAAGAATTATGCAGGCCAGGTTTGGCCGGGATGGTGCAATTTCACCGACTTTACCAGCGAAAAAGGGCGTACCTACTGGAAACGGGAAGTGAAGTTCTTTGCTGACAATGGGGTTAACGGAATATGGAACGATATGAACGAGATTGCCACCTGGGGGCAGAAAATGCCGAGTAATGTGCTGTTTGATTTTGACGGACGCAAAGCCTCACACCTGGAAGCGCATAACGTTTACGGTTACCTGATGGCCAAAACAAGTTATGAAGGGGCAAAGTCAGCATTGAATGAAAGGCCCTTCAACCTGTCAAGATCGGGATATGCAGGGGTACAGCGCTATTCGGCATTATGGACTGGAGATAACCGTTCAAGTGATGAACACATGATGCTGGGCATACGTTTACTGAACAGCCTTGGTATCAGCGGCGTGCCATTCAGCGGAATGGATATCGGTGGTTTCATAGGCACACCCACGGCCGGTTTATATGCAAGATGGATACAGGCCGGGGCCTTCTTCCCTTATTTCAGGAATCATTCTGCACTGAATACAAAATCGGCCGAGCCATGGAGTTTTGGAGAAGAAGTAACCGAAATTTCCAGGAATTATATCAGCCTCCGGTATAAACTCATCCCTTATATCTATTCAACTTTTTATGAAGCCACACAAAATGGATTACCCGTAGTTCGTTCACTGGCGATTGACAATACATTCGATGAAAAAGTGTACAACCCTGCTTTTCAAAACCAGTTTAGTTTTGGAAAATCACTGCTGGTAATCCCGGTAGAAAGCGGTAAAGACCTGGCAAAAATATACCTGCCGAAAGGAACATGGTACGACTTGTATACGGATCATGTTATGGAAGGCGGTTCAGAGAAACTGATTGAACTGAAGTTGCAAAAACTGCCTGTATATGTAAAAGGCAGCAGCATCATACCTATGCAGACATTGGTACAAACAACGGCTGTTAAGCCTGCAGATACACTGAAGCTGCACATTTACAAAGGCCAGGATAACAATACTTTCACTTATTATGAAGATGATGGCAGGTCGTTTGACTATGAAAAAGGATTATACTATAAAAGGGATATCGTTTATACAGGATCTTCCAATATACTGCACCTGGAAAAAGTATCCGGGCAAGGCTCATCGCAATTCAACCATATTGAACTGGTATTGCATGGCTTTGAAAACATACGGCAGGTTACAATAAATGGCAAGATTATTCCTTTACAGTCATCAACTCATTCCATGTTATACAGTTTACCCAAAACAGACCCGTTAAGCCCGGCATATGAACCTGATAGCAGCAAAACACTTAATGCTGTCATACATAATGACAGGGATAATATAACTATACAGTTTTAAGAGAAAATTCAATACAGGTTTTGTAGTGATTGCAAGTTTTGCCCTCGTGGCGAGGGACGATCTGTCCCGATTTTTTCGGGAAACAACCTCCTGGTAAATCAGCAAATGCTGGTTGCTTCGTTACTCGCCAGGATGAATACTTATTCAGCTACTTCACGCAACACCTGCCCTGCACTCCCGCCCGGCATTTGTATCTTCAGCATGGCACTGATGGTAGGTGCCACATCTGTCATGTATGCTTCTCTGTTAGTATTTCCGGGCTTTATCCTCCAGCCATACCAGATCAGCGGTATATGCCTGTCGTAAGCATACATCACGCCGTGTTCAGTGCCAGACAAGCCCGCATCGTTATACTGAGATTTCAATATGTATTGAATATCACCACTCCGTTTTAGGAAAAACCCGTTTGCAAAAAGCGCTTTTGTTTTGGCGGGCAAAACAACTTTATCAAATTGCTCATAATCAAATGCAGCGATCACTTCCGGTTTCTTTTCCAGGAAATGTACTATTGAACTTTTTACTGCAGCTAAATTAAGATGCAGTGAATCAACCAGGTTATGGTTAATATATACCTGGTATTCGTGAATGGCCTTCACCAGGCCTTTTACAGAAAATTGTTGTTCACAATGAGCATTCAGTAATTTTTTTACATCAGATTTATTGAGGCTTCCTGCCGGTATTTTATTAGCTTTCATAAATGCAGGTGCCTGTGGCGCGCCATGATCGGCACTTAAAAAAAACAGGTATTGCCCGGCCCCGATCGTTTTGTCAAGGTATGTAAGAAAAGATGCCAGATCCTTATCCAGTCGCAGGTATGTATCCTGTATTTCCAGTGAATTAGGACCAACCCGGTGGCCGATAAAATCAGGAGATGAAAGGCTGATACAGAGCATATCAGTCTGCCCGGTTTTTCCCAACCGTTCACTTTCCATCATGGCTTTGGCAAAATCCAGGGTAAGCGTATTGCCGTATGGAGATTCCCTTACCGCATAATAATTACGGCCAATCTGCTCTTTATATGTATGAGGAAAAGTTGCTTTTTTCTCATGTTTGAAAGGCTTTTCATATTCATTGGCATCTGAAGCGCTTTGGTCATAAGCAGAAATATCATACATAAGATTCCAGTCTTTCATCATCAGGGAATCTATTTTCCTTTCCATGTTGAATGTATTTACCCAAACGGGAAGTTCATTCATATAATATGAACTGGTAATCCAGTTTCCTGTACTGTCGTCAAACCAATAAGCAGCATTAGCACTATGCCCGGCTGGTAATATTCCACCCCTGTCTTTAATAGCAATACCAAATACCCTGCTTTTAAAATTACTGGCAAGCCTCAACTCATCGCCAACGGTTGTTGTAAGCATATTTCGAGGGCTCATCATGCCCAGGCGTGAATTAGTTCCTACACTGCTTACCGTTTTATCGGATGTACAGTAAATTGAAGCAATACTATCCCTTTCTTCCCAGTCATTTCCCACGATGCCATGAATGGCAGGAAAAGAACCTGTATAAAGGGTAGCATGCCCGGCAGCGGTTACAGCAGTAGCGTATGGGATATATGTATTGTCAAAACTGTATCCATGCTGCAGTAACCGTTTAAATCCACCATTGCCATAAAGATTAAAATACCGGTACAGGTAATCCCAGCGCATCTGGTCAACTACCAACCCTACAACCAGTTTCGGCCTGTTAACCCCGTTGTTAATCACCAGTTTTGCACCTGTTATCTTTTCCTGCGACAACACGATGGAATTAACATGGATTAGGAGCAGCAAAGTTATGATACATTTCAATTTCATACCTGATGGGGTTTACACAAATGTAATTCCAAACATACTGTTTCCTGCATGATATTTCATATTAAGGTTAGGTTAGCTTTTTTGCGGTAAAAGCTTAATTTTGCAGCTAGTTTTAGAATCATGAGATAAGTCTTAAACAACACAATAAATCAACTAACAATGGATGTATTTGCAAAATTAGTTAAAGACGGTGGCCCAATCGGCCAGCATATGGACAGGGCACATGGTTATTTTACATTTCCAAAACTGGAAGGCGAACTGGGCCCCAGGATGTCTTTCCGCGGGCAGGAAATGATCGTTTGGAGCCTGAATAATTATTTAGGCCTGGTTAACCATCCCGAAGTAAGAAAGATAGATGCAGAAGCAGCCGCCAAATATGGTATGGGTAACCCGATGGGAGCCCGCATGATGAGCGGCAACAGTACCAAACATGAAGAACTGGAAGCCGTTATCAGCAAATTCATCAACCGAGAAGACACAATGCTGCTGAATTTCGGATACCAGGGGATCATGAGTTGTATTGATGCACTGGTAAACCGCCGCGATGTGATTGTATATGATGCGGAAGCACATGCCTGCATTGTAGATGGCGTAAGGCTGCATATGGGTAACCGCTATGCATTCAAGCATAATGATATTGAAGACTGTGAAAAACAACTGCAGCGGGCAACGGAACTGGCTGCTAAAAACGGAGGTGGCATTTTACTGATAACTGAAGGGGTTTTTGGAATGGATGGTGAACAGGGAATCCTGAAAGAGATAACAGCTCTTAAGAAAAAATATGAATTCCGGATCCTTATTGATGATGCACACGGTTTCGGATACATGGGGCCAACAGGCGCCGGCGCCGATGAAGCGCAGGGTTGCCAGAAAGATATTGACCTCTACTTCAGCACTTTTGTAAAAAGTATGGGAAGCATCGGCGCTTTCATCAGCGGGCCGAAAGCCGTTATCAAATACCTTCGATACAATACCCGCAGCCAGATATTTGCCAAGAGCCTGCCGCTGATCATTGTAGAAGGGATGCTTAAAAGGATGGAGATGGTTATTTCCATGCCCGAATTACGCGAAAAATTATGGCACAATGTGAATCGCCTGCAACAGGGATTGAAAGACAGGGGTTTTGATATTGGCAATACCAATTCTCCGGTTACACCGATATACATGAAAGGAGATGTTCCGGAGGCTACGCAAATGGTGATGGACTTAAGGGAAAATTACCATATTTTCTGTTCTATAGTGGTTTATCCTGTTATACCAAAGGGTGATATCATCTACAGGCTGATTCCAACAGCAGCCCACAGCGATAAGGATATTGATGAAACACTGGCTGCCTTTGAAGCAGTGAAGAAAAAGCTGGATACCGGTTTGTATAAGGCTGCAGATATCCCGGATATGGCGGAAAAAATGTAAGGAATTTTATTGCCGGGAAGGCGGGGAAACGTATTTTGAAGTTTAACAAATTTTATTTTTCGGCTTACCGGCTTCCCGGCAATAAAATAAGAAGATGACAGATCAATATAAAATCCCTCCGCAAACAAGCATTGGCCATGTTCATTTAAAAGTTTCCAACCTGCAAAGATCCCTTGATTTTTACTGCGGATTGCTGGGATTTGAAATAACAACCATGTACGGAACAGATGCTGCTTTCATTTCTGCCAGCGGATATCATCATCATATTGGACTAAATACATGGTATAGCAAAGGCGGATCCCCTGCCCCATTACGAAATGCCGGTTTGTTTCATACGGCCATATTATATCCAACGAGAAAAGACCTTGCCATCATCTATTCCCGGTTGCTGGAAGCAGGTTACCCGTTTACCGGGTTTGCCGACCATGGCGTATCGGAAGCATTGTATTTAAATGACCCGGACGAAAACGGTGTTGAACTGTATTGGGATAAACCAAAAGATCAATGGCCTAAAAACGAAGACGGAAGTTTTCTAATGTATACGAAAGCGTTAGACCTGGAAGGATTGCTGAGAGAACTGAGTTAGTTATTGCTTAATTGTAAAAAAGATCCCGCAGATTTTTGCAGATTTAATACGCGCTGATTTAATATGATCTTCATTGCATCTATCGAAGTTATATCGTTTAAGTATTTAGTCTAATTTTAGAATTATCCACAAAGAGCCGGATGTGAAATGTGTTTTCATTAAAACAGTAAACCCCGGAAATAACCGGAGTTTACTAATTATTACAGAACTTTATATGCTTGAACTAACTCCTAACTCCTAACTCCTAACTCCTAACTCCTAACTCCTAACTCCTAACTCCTAACTCCTAACTCCTAACTCCTAATACGGCCTCGCATAAAACAAAAACAACGGCAGGTTATTATCAACCACCTGCATATCCGAAGCATCCGTAGATCCGTCTCCCGTTGCGTCTGTTGTATTATAACCGAATGCGAACTGTGACACGTCATTATCCACATCACCCTGGTCGGATGCATCTATACTGCCGTCCTGGTTCACATCACCGCCATAGAATGCAAACTTACCACCGGCAACGGATGCCATCGGCGGATTAACGCCATCATCATAAGCTTGTGTCAGTGCATTACTGAAATCATATGCAGTTGTGCTGGTAAACATTACCGGTAGTTTACTCCAGGTTTCAAGGTGGTTGCGGTGTTTGACGGCTATATAGTATTCATTGCCGGCAACACCGGCCGGGAACTGCATGCTGGCAGTACCATCGGTATGGATCACTGCCTGTATGCTGTGATCCGGTTCAGGATTAGACAGGCTGGCAGCACTCCATAGGTTAACCGTTACCGTATCTGTTTCTGTTGGATCAGTACTAATGCCAAGGTCATAAATATTCGCCCGCATGCTGTTGATATCTGAATAGAATCCTTCCAGGAATAATTTTAGGGTTAAAGTGATTGTTGCCGGTGGCGTTTGAATAAAAAACCCATTTGAGCCGGATGATTGAAAAGATATTTCCCAACGGCTATGTTCATCATTCCATATTATATCGTTATCATCCGGATCAATCATTGAAGATTGTGATGAATATGAACCTTGCAAGCCCGTGCCGTCACTTGTTACACCGCTCAGTTGCAGAATGCGCAAATTGGATTTATTATTTGCAACATCAACCCCATTAAGGGGCAATAAATATCCTGTACCTATTGCTGTATTATAATCTGTGAATTCCTGCTGGGTAAAATAAAGTGTAACCCTCACCGTTGAAGCTAATGGGTCTGTAAGCGGAGAAATCTCATAGTGCCTGGCAACATAAGGTTTGCCTTCAAATATTGGTACTGTTGGCTCTATCCAGACTTTTGCAGTGATATCTTTATTGAATGGCAACGGTGATACAGGCATTAGCTTTGCAATGGTATCACAGTCCTTAAATATGGTTTTTGTGCCTGTTAAATAAGAAGTGTTTCCCATACTGCTCATAGCTATGCCGCCATTACAGTTTACCAGTATCTTACGGATACGGTTGGTTGCAGTTAAAGGAGATTCGTTCTCATTAACATCTGCTATATAAATATTGCCGGCAGAATCCAATGCTATAGAAATTGGCGAGTGCATTGCTGCCTGGGTTGCCGGGCCGTTATCGCCTGAATAACTGTTAACACCTGTACCTGCAATGGTAGTGATAATACCATCTGTATTTATTTTTCGTATACTATAATTGCCATATGGATTACCGTTCCAGTTATCACTACCATCAGCTATATACAAGTTACCTGCTGCATCGGCCTTTATGTCCTGTGGCTTTAATAAAGCATTGGCCGCCTGGCCGCCATCCCCAGTGTATCCAAACGAATTTATACCAGCGATTGTAATCTCCGTCCCTATTGAACCCGCAGGCATTTTTTTGATGAGCCTTTTCCTTAAGCCCACATATACAGGTTGACTGCTTACTATATAATAAAGGTTACCTGCAGCATCTATTGTCAAACCATAGCCAAACTGTCCGCTGTTTATTAATTCTGTCAATACACCGGCAGGTGTAATTTTATATAAATTATACCATTTCCACGTTTCACATCCATCATAATTACAATGCACTTCATCCCTGTTTGCCATGAAATAAAGATTGTTGTCTTTATCTGTTGTCATACCGGTTATTTTACGATAATTTGCTCTGCTGCCACCACAAATGCCAGAAAATGGGCACAAATGCGGATCCCAATAAGCGCCTTGCGGCAATGTAATTATTGTACTGATAATACCATTGCTGTTTATCTTTCTTATTCTACCAGCCGTATTATCATAATCACCTAAATAAATATTCCCTTGATTATCTACCGCAATTGTATTGCTGGAGGCAATATTTGCAGATGTTGCGGGGCCATTATCTCCTGACAGGCCAGAAATACCTGTGCCTGCAACAATGCTCATAACACCATCATCCTTATTTATTTTTTTCACAATCGCATTATCAGCTATGTATATATTTCCATAGGCATCAGTTGCAATATTAGTAGGGTTATACAATTTACTATTTTCAACGCTTACACCTTCCCCTGTACCTCCTCCTGCAAATGTGATGATCTTATTGTTATCTACAGGTAATTGTGGCGTTGTTACACACACAGTAAAAGTTCCTTGTTCAGTGGTATTAATAGAAGACATAATCCTGATAAAATATTCCCTGCCAGGTACAAGTCCGTTAAAAGATTGACTTTCGGGATTCCAATAATTAAGGCCATTTTGTTTAATGCATCCCCGCTGTCTTAAGCCATCATCGTAGTTGTTTATTGGAACAACTCTTTCCACCACCGAGAACGCTACATTTTTTATTCCTCCTGTTAATGCGGGTGTAACAGTAATAATATGGCTGGTTGCGGATGCTGTAAACTTATACCATATGTCTGAAAGAAAATACAAATAGGTATAATTAGTTGGATTATAACAATCGCTGTAATTATTAGAAAAACTGGAACCCGAATTATTGCCGCTTACTTCTGTAGTACAATTTGTACTATTGTTTACAGGAACATTTACTGCCTGGTCAATCAGATCATTGGCCTGTGCTGGCGCTGATACACAAATGGTAAAAGAACCTGTACTGTTAAAATTGGCATACTTAGCGCAATTTGGATAATCTTGCTGCGTGGCACGTACCCGGATGTAATAAGTATTACCAATTACCAGTGAATCGTAAGCCTGAAACTCAGTTCCCCATCCTGCTGCATTGTAATCTATTTCCTCTCTTATCTGTGAAAGCGTATTACAAATCCCCTTAAACAAGGTAATGGTTGTATTGATCTCCGTACTGGTAGTTGTTATCCTGTGTTCTGTAGCCGTTGCAACAAACTTATACCAGACATCCTGTTGACCGTTTGTTGGTGTTGCACCGATAGTAGTTCCTGTAGTTTGTAATGTACAACTGTTATCGCCATTAACAGCCAGGGTTACAGCATCGGTACAATCATCGTTTTCCAGCGGAGCTGTAATACAAATGGTATAAGCCCCCCT
>WBZP01000211.1_pt1 | contig 81284 bp, 70 predicted proteins | sample 5204301 | NCBI WGS metagenome assembly WBZP01 (sample SAMN12412401, study PRJNA552823) | activated sludge metagenome | isolation source: activated sludge from nitrification reactor of wastewater treatment plant... | place: USA: Pennsylvania | collected 2017 | reverse complement strand
AACGTCACAAGCCTTCTATTCCTTTCTAGGGCAAATCTCAGATAGTAATGTGCTTTTCACCTCAGGACCATCGATTATTAGCGAGCGCACCGGGTGGTGGCATATTGAAGGCAACTTTCGGCCGGACAGCGCTTATGAATGGATGATGATAGGGCGCTTTGGCACCCTGGGTCCGAATGACACGCTCCGGATGGAAACTCCTTTGGTGCCGCGTCAAGGAGGGGTTGTTTACTATTACATTGACGATGTCAGCCTGTATGAATGTGAAGCATCACCCAGGTTCCCCAATGTCATCACGCCCAACGGAGATGGATTGAACGATGTGTTTAAATCGGAATCGGATGTAACAATGGACAAGATCAGCATTTTCAACCGTTGGGGTGAGGTGGTATTTAATGCGCAATCAGCGTCATCGTGGGATGGTAAGATTGAAGGAACGGTCGCTTCTGACGGAGTTTATTTCTACAGAATTATAGTAAAAAATAAGGAATACAAAGGCTATATAGAGGTGATTCGGTAATAATCGTAATTGCCATGAAACTTATTAGAATTACCCTCACATTATTGATTTCAACTATTTCTTCAATATGTACCGCACAATTGCGAACTGACCCAGTACCAGCATATGGCAATAGCCGTGTTCAACTCATAAACGCAATTTTTCTGAGAAGACTTGGTTGGCTGTTTTATAGTTGAATTTTCTGATCGGACGGTTATTGATCAGTCGTTCGACCCTTGCTACTTCCTGCCTTGATACTAGATTTAGGTCCGTTCCTTTGGGGAAGAATCGTCTGATCAATCCTATTCTATTCTCCACGGTTCCCTTGTCTTGTGATGTATAGGGACGTGTGAAGAATGTTTTTGCTGTCAGGCGTTTACCAATCTGCTCGTGTTTGGCAAAAGCCTGATCGTTATCAAAAGTAAGCGTTTTGATGTGCTTTTCCATCTTGCCGAGTCGTCGGCAGATTGTCTGCTTCACCTTGCCTGCTTCTTTGCCTGGAAGTTTGTTCAAATGCGTAAGCAGGGTTGACCGATCTGTGATAACCAACAAAGCACCTTTATGAGCCTTTCCGACCATCAGGTCTACTTCCAGATCACCTATACGGCGTCGTTTATCCACTGCCTTTGGTCGTTTCTCAATGGATACTCTGTTTGGGATTACGCCCCTGTTGTCCCGTCGATTTCCTCTCTTTTTCCGTCTGCGCCCGTGAGCCAGATACTTATATAAGTCATGATAGTCCGCGTCTTCCCTATGCTTGCTTTGCTTACATGCCCAGATCCATTTGTAGATCGTCTCGTGAGAAACAAAGTCAGAGAATTCCTTCCGACCCAGAACTGCAATGAGCTCCGGGCTAAGTCGCTCCTGGGTCAATCGCTCAATGATGTAACGCTTGACTTGGTAATCAAGCTTGATGACCTTAGGCTTATTCCGATGACGAAGGATCGTTTTGCGCTGTGCTTGCTCGGCACGATATTGACCTGCACCGATTCCCCGTTTTGGCACGTTTCGTTTCAATTCCCTGCAGATTGTCGAAGGAGATACCCCTAGAATGGATGCAATCTCGCGTTGACTGTTTCCCGATTGGCAAAGGGCTTCAATTTGGTACCTTTGAGCCTGGCTGAGTTGGCTGTAATTTTGAGACATAAGCAATCCAAAGATTCAGCTTCTCAGCCAAAAAAGCACCCCTGGACCCTATGGTCTTTGGGGTGTCTTTTTATCTTTGGTGTTGCATTTATGACTTGAACTCAGGAATTACCAGTTACTAATTACCAGTTACTAATTACCAGTTACTAATTACCAGTTACCCACCCCTCACACCCTTCCGATACCCACCTTCCTCTGCACCTGCTTTGCAATCCGGTAACTGATATAGGTTCCTGCAAAGGCGGCGAGGACATCGGCGGTGTAATGAACATGTTGTAACAGAACGCCAACGGAGACGAATCCGACACAGATCAGGAGATAATACTTTGTTGTCCCGCGGGGCGCAGCCAGATAGAAGGAAAGTATCGTGGATACGTGCCCGGAAAAGAAAAGATCTTTTGAGATGATGGTCCCATCGGGCGTGAACAACTGCACGAAGGGTTCCTGCAGCGGAATGTAACCCACCGGAGGTTCGAGCGGAAGCAGACTCAGGGAAATGACGCGCATGATGTTCACGCCCAGGTACGTCTGGATAGCCAGCAACAAATGATCCGGCAACGTCCTTACGCGATATATCCCCAACAAGACGCCGGAGTAGAGAAAAAAGAACACCACCCAGGAAACATCTTTTCCGGGCAGGGCATCCAGCAAGCTATCCGACCATTGATCACCCCTGCGCGATTCGATGTAGCCGAAGAACCAGTGGAAGAATACCGGCATCAGCGCCAGCAGGAGCAGACAAGCGAGAAATAGCCAGCGAAACGAGCTCAGGTTCCAATACCGTTTCCAGGCTGCGCGCAGTGAAACCGAAATAGCCATGACCAATCAGTCCGAGATGGCCGCTAACACCATCTGCTCGACTTCAGTAGAGTCCCAGCGGTGTTCGATTTCGGGCAATGCCATCACCTTTGCCATTACTCGCTCCTGACGGATCCCATTCGCAAGTGCTACGCTGTAAGGAATATCACTGAAGGTGACCTGTGAATACAACGGTAACCATTTGTCGGGATGGCGTTCGTGGATCCGGGATTCGATCTTCTTTTGCAGGAGGAAGCGCGGATCCCCGACCCGGTCACGCATCTCTACGAAGTTGAGAATGGCAAGATCGGCAATCGCGTCCCCATTGGGTTTACGAGCCGCCTGGTAAGCAGGCAACACTTTCTCCCAATCGTCCTTGTACTGGTCGAGCAGGTCGTTCAGCACCGTGCAATCTTCAAAGCCGCAGTTCATGCCTTGTCCGTAGAACGGCACGATCGCGTGTGCTGCGTCGCCGATCAGGGCGATCTTATCCTGATACGTCCAGGGGAAGCACTTCACCGTTACCAGCGAACTCGTCGGGTTGTGAAAGAAATCCTCGGCGAGTGTGGGCATCAGCGGCACTGCATCGGGGAAGACCCGGTTGAAGAAGTCAAGGACGTCGTCTTTGGTCTTCAGGCTTGCGAAGGACTCTTTCCCTTCAAACGGAAAGAAAAGCGTACAGGTAAAACTGCCGTCGAGGTTCGGCAATGCGATCAACATGTAGCCGCCACGCGGCCAGATGTGCAGGGCATTTTTTTCCATGCGAAAACCGCCGCCCTCCGCCGGTGGGATATACAGCTCCTTGTAGGCGTGGTCAAGATAATGCTGCTGGTATTCGAACCGGTCGGTCGACAGTTGCATCTGCAAACGCGCGGCGGAGAAGGCGCCATCCGCTCCGAAGATCAGATCGGATTGGACGGTTGTTTCCTGCTTTGTTTGTCCGTGCTCGAAACGCGCGACGGCGCTGTTGAGGTCAAGACCCGTGCAGCGCTGGTTGAAGTGGATGGTCACACCGGAACGCTCGGCCAGCGTCATCATTTCGCAGTTGAGCAGGCCGCGGCTGGTAGCGTAAATGGATTGACCTTCCTCCCCGTAACGTTGATAGCCGAGTTCACCGTTTACCGGATGCAGTACGCGACCATGCATCGGAATCGCGACCTTTCGTATCTCCTCTTCGATACCGACGCCTTTTAGTCCGCGCCAGCCGCGATCCGACAAGGCCAGGTTGATCGACTTACCTGCGGAGATGTTGGCCTGCCGCATATCGGGCCGCCTTTCGTAGACCGTCACTTTATAGCCGCGACGGGCTAGGTAGATGGACAAGAGCGAGCCGACCAAACCGGCTCCTAACAGGGTGATGTTCTTTTTCGCAGCCATGATATGCTGATGATGGCTCCGGTCAGGCTCAGCCGCCAAGCGCGGACTCAAGGAGTTGACCGAAGCGATAGACGTCTTCGAATGAGTTGTACAGCGGGACCGGCGCGGCGCGGATCACATCCGGCTCGCGCCAGTCGACAATGACCCCGTGCGCCTGCAAGGCTTCGAATACTCTTCTTCCGTTCGGACGAACGATCATGGAGAGTTGGCAACCGCGTTTCGCAGGATCGGACGGCGTGATGATCGTAACCGGAGGAGTCTGGTGCTGACGATTTACCTGCAGCACTATGTATTCAAGATAACCCGTCAGTTCCAGGCTCTTCTTACGCAACGGCTCCATCATGCCTGCCTTTGAAAACACATCGAGCGATGCACGCAGGGCCGCCATCGAAAAGACCGGGGCGTTGCTTTGTTGCCAGGAGCGCGCTCCGCGTGCCGGCACGAAGTTACGCGGCATCTTGAAGCGGGAATCCGGATCGTTACCCCACCAGCCGGCGAAGCGAGGCAACGCATCATCGTCGGCGAAGCGCTCGTGCACGAAGATTCCCGAAACGCCTCCGGGGCCCGCGTTCAGGTATTTGTAAGAGCAGAAACACGCGTAGTCGACATTCCAGTCGTGCAACGCCAGGGGCACATTACCCGTTGCATGCGCCAGGTTGAAACCGCAAGTAGCGCCGACCGCATGGGCAGCGGTAGTGATGCCCGCAAGGTCGAAGAATTGACCGGTGTAGTAGTTCACGGCACCCAGCATAACCGTTGCCAGCGATTCCCCGTGTTCGCGGATCGACGCAAGAATATCTTCGTGACGAAGTGTATGCTCGCCATCGCGCGGTTTCAGATAAACAACCGCGTCGTCCGGATCGAATCCATGGTAACGGGCCTGTGTTTCCACCGCATACAGATCGGAAGGAAACGCATCGTACTCCACCATGATCTTGTACCGCTTCGACGTAGGACGGTAAAACGAAACCAGCAACAAGTGCAGGTTGGAGGTCAGCGATCCCATGGATACGACCTCGACAGGTTTCGCGCCCAGCAATTGGGCAAGCTGTTCTGTGAGAAAGTCCTGGTAGCGGAACCAGGGATGCCGTGCATGGAAGTGGCCTTCCACGCCCAGATTGGCCCAGTCCTCCAGATCGTCAACAATGTAATCCTGAGTGGATCGCGGTTGCAATCCGAGTGAATTGCCGGTCAGATAGACGGCCGGCTGGTCGCCAAAGACCGGGAAATAAAACTCTTCGCGCAGTGACCGCAACGGGTCTGTTGCATCGCATCTCCTTGCGAAATCCAGTGAATTCTCGAATCGGGACATAAAGGCGTTCCGGATTTCTTTCCGACCTTTGCGACAGCGAGATTACTTCATTTCGCGAGATCCTGCAATATGCAACGTCAGCAATCCGAAGTCCTCTTCGAAGAGGCCAAACGCTATTTTCCCGGCGGAGTGAACTCGCCGGTCCGTGCTTTCCGTTCAGTCGGTGGAACGCCCTTGTTTTTCGAAAAAGGTGATGGCTGTCATGTCTGGGATGCGGATGGTCAGCGCTACATAGATTTCTGTTGTTCCTGGGGTCCGCTGATCCTTGGGCATAATCATCCTAAAGTCCGTGAAGCGATTGTCGATGCGGTCGGCCTGGGCACCTCCTTCGGTGCGCCAACGCGGAAGGAGAATGAACTGGCCAAGCTCATTCTCGATAACAACCCGTACATCGAGATGATCCGATTCGTCAGTTCGGGCACCGAGGCCGTGATGTCCGCCATCCGACTGGCGCGTGGCGTAACCGGACGACCTTTGATCATCAAGTTCGAAGGATGTTATCACGGTCATGTCGACGCATTGCTTGTCAAAGCCGGCAGTGGTCTTTCCACGTTCGGCATCTCCTCCTCTGCCGGCATTCCGGAAGCAGTGTCCAACGACACCATTGTAGTCCCGCTGAATGATAAGCGTGCGCTCGAGGTGGCGATCTCCGACTATGCGCACGATATCGCGGCGGTGATCATCGAACCGATCCCAGCCAACAACGGCTTGTTGCTGCAGACGAAAGAGTACCTGGAATTTCTCCGGGAGATTACCCGACGCCACGGCATCCTGCTGATCTTTGACGAGGTGATCTCCGGATTCCGAGTCGGTTTCAGCGGAGCCGCGGGTTACTACGCTATCCAACCCGACATCATCACTTACGGAAAGATCATTGGCGGCGGGATGCCAGTCGGAGCCTATGGCGCCAGCCGGGATATCATGCGACACATCGCGCCGGAAGGCGACGTCTATCAGGCCGGCACCCTGAGTGGTAACCCGGTGGCAATGGCTGCCGGTCGTGCACAACTGGCCGAATGTCTTCAACCGGATTTTTACCAGGACCAGGCGCAGCGAACGGAAGCATTCGTCGGCCGACTCAACCGCTTTGCCGTCGCTCAGCAACTCCCGTTCAAGGTATTCAGTATCGGCTCCATTTTCTGGTTTGCTTTCACGGGGAAGGAAGCGATCCGTTCTTCGGACGAGATCGATCCGAAGAGCATGGAGCATTTCCGAGCATTGCACAAAGTGTTATTGGAACGCGGCATCTACCTTGGTCCATCGGGCTATGAAGTAGGTTTCGTATCCTCCGCACATTCGGACGCTGTGCTGGAGGAAGCGGCTGGTCATATCGAGGCGGCGCTCGCGTCGGTCTTCAACCGCTCAGCGGAAGGGGTTGCCTAGATTGATCAGGCTCCAGAAAAAATTCTTGTCCCGTTTTTTCCTGCGTTCATCCAGTTCTCTTGCGATGAGCAGCAATCCTTTTTCTCCGGCCTTGATGAGCCACTGAACGGCTCCGGCCTGACCGTTGCAAGCATCCACAAAAGCCGCCAGTTCCCGCTGCCGGTTCGAGAGTAGCCACACCTTGGCTTTGTCGTTGCCATTCATGGCGTCGACGGTCGCGGCAAGCTCCGGGAAACGATTTTCCATCAACCATTTGAAGGAGCGTTCCACATTCTCCATCGCGTCCCAGAAATGGGGCAGTTCAGGATAACCTTCACGATCCAGCCAGGCCCGCGCTTCCGCGTCTTCATCGCGCACCAACAGCAGCAACTGCTCGAACACCTTGGGTGAATAGTCTCTCATAGCTTGCTGAATAAATATAATACAAAAAAACGCAGCAGCATCATGCCATCCACCACACCTTTGTAAAACCAGCGTTGCGGAAGCGGGTGCTTCAAGGGTATCCAAACCACGGAAAGGGCAACAACGATGCTCAACAGCCAGGATTGCCGAGGTTCCAGATAACCAGGAACATGCTGCAGGGCAATCAACAGGAGGGCGATTCCGTAGGCCACCCGACGGGTGAACCATTCCCCGTGGAGTACTGCAAATGTCAAAACACCCTTCTCCTGCTCCTTCCGGATATCGCGCAATTCAAACGGGATACAAAGCAGGTAGATAAACCCGGCGACGTTGACCGTCAGCAATATCGGGCGCGTGTCGGAGAGGGGGATCCCGGATTCCAGCAACGGGAGGGTGACCGTCATGACTGCCCAAACGAAAGAAAGCACGGATAATTTGAGGTAAACCAACTCCCGCAACCGCCTTTTTCCTCCGGAGAGCGGGATGGCCGGTACCGAATAGGCCAGCGAAACTGTTGCCATGACCATACTGACAAGGCTGATCAGCCAGCCACACTGATAAAAAAGAAACGGCAGCCGGAGAATCGCGACGAGAAATAACAGCCGGTCGAATGATCTTATTGGAGCCCGGATGCAGTACCGAAGGAACATTCCCGGAGAATGCAGGGAAAGATGACCCGCGTACTTATGCAGGTTGTAATAGGAAACAGTCAGAAAGAAAACCAGTTCGGTGACCGGTGTCAGTGCCAACGGCAATTGGAACAAGAGGCGGGTCGACTGCACCATCGAGGCGGCGCAAAGCCCGAGGAAGAGGTGGCTGTAAAGGAAACGTTCGCCGATCCTTTTCAGCAGTTCCATCAATTATTGGCCAGGTTCAGCACCACAAAGCCGGTTACAAAGCCGGCCATGCCACCGATCAAGGCATTCCGGATCTTCCGGTCCCTCGCTTTTCGTTCATAGCCTTCCCGGTATTCGGAAACATTCAGCAGGTTGATGTCGGTCTGATACTTCTCAATGCGTGGTGAAAAGGATCCGATGATCGTGGCGTACAATGGCGGAATCACCAAACCATAGATCGTAAAGTAGGAGGCGCCACCGCCAATGAGAAATGCCGCGACTTTATTGGTTGTATTCTTATAATGACGGTCGGCATCCTGCTCGCCCCGGATGAACATGCGCATTTGCTCCACCGAGAAATCTACGGGATCCAGACTGTCGCGTTCATAAATGACACGTTCGGTTCCATCGGCATAGGAAATGGAGAACACCCGGTACGGATCAATGGTACGCAAGCGGTTCTTACCCAGCGTCCGGTATGCGATCGTAAAATCCTTCAGGTCGACTGATTTGACGATCATTGTTTTACCGTTGATCAGGAGCAGTGTATCCTGCGCCAAGGCCGGCACGGTGGTGAAGAGAAAAAAGAGCAACAGCCCGGAAAGGAATCTCATAGGAAGGGAGGAAAGCTTTCAAAGTTAAGAAAAAACCAGTGGTTCCGGGCTACCAGCGTCATACCCTTCCGGTCCCCCGGATTCCTTACCTTTGCACCGCAAAATCACTGACCTGTCCATCATGTCCAATCGTCCGTTTTCCTCCCGCCACCTGGGCCCGCGACCACAGGATGTCAACACCATGCTCAAGCGTATCGGCGTCGACTCCCTGGACCAACTGATCGCTGAAACCGTTCCCGCCAGCATCCGTTTGCCGAAGGCCTTGCGCTTGCCGGCCGCCCTGAAGGAGCACGAGTTCCTCCGCGAATTGCAATCGATCGCGGCAAAGAACCAGGTCTTCAAGTCGTACATCGGGATGGGCTATTACGATACCATCGTACCGGGCGTCATTCAGCGCAACATCCTGGAAAACCCGGGTTGGTACACCGCTTACACCCCCTATCAGGCAGAGATCGCGCAGGGTCGTCTGGAAGCCTTGTTGAATTTCCAGACCATGATCATCGACCTCACCGGCATGGAGATCGCCAACGCGTCCCTGCTGGATGAGGCGACTGCCGCGGCGGAAGCCATGCACATGTTCTTCGCTTCGCGCCCGAAAGAAGTAGCCGCTCGTAACGCGAACAAACTCTTTGTATCCCAAACCTGTCTGCCGCAAACCATCGACGTTCTGAAGACGCGTTCCGAGCCACTGGGCATTGAACTCGTCATTGGCGACGCTTCCGCATTCAAGGCGGATCCGGCCGTGTTCGGCGCGATCCTGCAATATCCCGACCTGAACGGCGAAGTCAACGACTATCGATCCTTCATCCAATCCGCGCACGCGGCCGGCATTCAGGTCGCCATTGGTGCCGACTTAATGGCTTTGGCACTTTTAACACCTCCGGGTGAATGGGGAGCCGATGTGGTCTATGGGAATACCCAACGCTTCGGGGTTCCGATGGGCTTCGGCGGTCCGCACGCCGCTTATTTCGCTTCCCGCGAAAGCTACAAACGCGAAATGCCCGGACGGATCATCGGTGTTTCGATCGACAGCCATGGCCACCGTGCGTTGCGCATGGCGCTTCAGACGCGCGAACAGCACATCCGTCGCGACAAAGCCACCTCGAACATCTGCACCGCGCAGGTTTTGCTGGCTGTGATGGCCGGCATGTACGCGGTTTATCACGGTCCCGACGGTATCCGCGCCATCGCACAGGACATCCACGACAAGACCCGTCGTTTTGTTCACGAAGCTTCCAAGCTCGGATACACGATCGAAACCCGTATCTATTTCGATACGGTCGTCGTTCATACCGGAAAGAATACGGATGCCTTGCACCGGAAAGCCGAAGAAGCACGGATCAATCTTCGCCGAATGGACGGCGAGCGCGTGGGTGTCAGCATCGACGAGACCACTTCAGGGGAGGACCTGCACCAATTGCTGAACGTATTCGCGGCCGTTGCCGGTAAGGCCTATGCCGGACCGAACGGTACCGTTCCGGCAGACGTGATCACCGGCGAACTTTCCCGCCGCTCCGACTATCTCACCCACCCGGTCTTCAACAAACACCATTCGGAGCATGAGATGCTTCGCTATATCACCGCGTTGGAGAACAAGGATCTTTCGCTCAACCACTCGATGATCGCGCTTGGATCCTGCACCATGAAGCTGAATGCTACCGCTGAAATGGCGCCGGTAAGCTGGGCCGCTTTCAACAGCATCCATCCTTTCGCACCGGCCTCGCAAACCGCCGGTTACCAGCAGATCATCCGCGAGCTCGAACAATGGCTGTGCGTGATCACCGGCTTCGATGCGGTTTCGCTGCAACCCAACTCGGGCGCACAGGGCGAATACGCGGGACTAATGGTCATCCGCGCCTATCATCAATCGCGCGGCGACCATCACCGCGACATCGTGCTCATCCCCTCCTCCGCGCATGGCACCAACCCCGCCAGCGCGGTGATGGCCGGGATGAAGGTCGTGGTCGTAAAATGCGACGATCATGGCAACATCGACGTCGCCGATCTGCGCGCGAAGGCTGAACAACACAAAGCGAACCTCTCCGCACTGATGGTGACCTATCCGTCGACGCACGGCGTATTCGAAGAAGCGATCCGCGAGATCACGCAGATCGTACATGAATGCGGCGGACAGGTTTATATGGACGGCGCGAACATGAACGCGCAGGTTGGTCTGACGAATCCCGCTACCATCGGCGCGGACGTCTGTCACCTCAACCTGCACAAAACCTTCGCCATTCCGCATGGCGGTGGCGGCCCCGGCATGGGTCCGATCGGCGTAGCCAAACACCTCGCTCCGTTCCTGCCCGGACATCCTGTTGTCAAGATGGGCGGCAATACACCGGCCGTATCCGCGGCACCCTGGGGCAGCGCGAGCATTCTCCTGATCTCGTATGCCTATATCCGCATGCTGGGTCCGGACGGAGTCACCGACGCCACCCGCTACGCGATCCTGAACGCGAACTACATGAAGTCGCGCCTGGAGCGGGACTTCCAGGTTCTTTACGTCGGATCGCACGGTCGGGTCGCGCACGAGATGATCATCGATTGCCGCTCGTTTAAACAAGCCGGCATTGAAGTCGAAGACATCGCCAAGCGCCTGATGGATTACGGCTTTCATGCACCGACCATGTCGTTCCCGGTACCGGGCACCATCATGATTGAGCCGACAGAAAGCGAACCGATGGATGAATTGGATCGCTTCTGTGATGCCTTGTTAAATATCCGCAAGGAAATCCAGGCTGTAGAAAACGGTTCGGCGGACCGGAAGGACAACGTCCTGAAAAATGCTCCGCATACCATGCACGAAGTGACCCGTGACAACTGGTCTCACGCTTACAGTCGGCAGGAAGCCGCCTTCCCGCTCCCTTATGTGGCAGCGCATAAATTCTGGCCATCGGTCGGACGAGTCGACAACGCCTATGGCGATCGCAACCTGGTTTGTGCTTGTCCGCCCATGGAAGCGTATGAAGACGTGGTTGCCTAAACGCTCCCCCATACAGCTCGAAAGCCCGGTATTTCCGGGCTTTTTTCATTTGAACCGGGTATTTTCCGAGGAGGCCGGAATTCGAACCCTGTAATGTTGCAATAGGCTGACCTTGTGGATAATAATTAGCGAGAAAGCGCATTTGCGGAACCCCGCCGGATGAGTACATTTGTCATCCTTATACTTAGTGTCTAACCTTAACCAACATCATGAAAAAGTTCTACTTTCTCCTGACCGTTGCCGTAGCGCTCGGCCTCGCCGCATCCGCGCAACTGTCACGTAAGGCTTCGACAGGCAAAAACCACGCGCGTTCCTCGAACGTTGCCGTTGCCCGTCAGGCTAATCCGCTGAAGAAGCACTCCGCTTCGATCCAGCGCACCGCTACCACCTTGTGGTCGGATGATTTCAGCGTCCCGGCTAACTGGACCCTATCCGCTTCGGTTGGTACGGACAACTGGGTCATCGGCGTCAACGGCCCGAGTGGTTCGTTCGCGATCGATCCGATCAACTCCACCTCCGCAGCCAACGGTTTCGCCATGTTCGATTCCGACCTGCTGTGCAGCGGCGATCAGGTTGCTGAGCTCACGCTCGCCAACAACATCGACCTGAGCGGCTCTACCTCCGCTCGCCTGGTATTCGAGCAGTACTACCGTCGTTTCTTCGACTCCACCTACGTGTTCGTATCCAATGACGGCGGCACCACCTGGACCCAGTACTCGGTCAACGCCAACACGGTGAACAACAACTTCAACTCGAACAACGCTCCGTTCGGTTCCGAGTCGAACCCGGACGTGGTTTCCATCGACATCACCAGCGTTGCTGCCGGTTCTTCCCAGGTACGCGTTCGCTTCCAGTTCTACTCTCCGGCTACGCTGGATCCCAGTGCCGGCTGCGCCTACGCGTGGATGGTTGACGATGTCGCGATCGAAGACATCCCTGCCAACGACATCGGTATTGCCGAGACCGCTAACCCGAGCCAGTACAGCTCTACCCCGATCCTGCAGGTCACCCCGTTGAACTTGGCTGCCCGTGTAGTCAACAACGGCGGCGCTCCTGCCACCAACGTTGGTGTAACCATCGACATCTTCGATGCCAACCTGAACAACGTCTTCACCGGAGCCACCAGCACGGCCTCCAGCCTTGCATCCGGCGACACCACCGCGCTGCTGAACACCGCAACCAGCTTCACTCCGGCCGATACCGGCATCTACTACATCCAGTATGTATGTTCGATGACCGATCCGGACGCCAACACCTCGAATGATACGACCTACTCATTCGTTTACGTCGACGATTCCACCTACGCACGTGATGAGACCTTCTTCGACGCTGCTACCTACCTCGGCGGCTTCGGCTTCAACGGCAACACCGGTTACCTCGGACACATGTTCGATATTATCCAGGCTTCTTCGCTGACCTCGGTTTCCTTCTTCCTGGATGCCGCTACTCTTGGTGATGTAATGTCTGTGGAAGTATTCACCGTTAGCGCTGGCGAACCGAGTCTGGTCATTGGCGGAACCGGCAACTACACCATTACTGCAGATGACACGGGTGGTGCTTTCATCACGCTTCCGTTCCTCTCCGCCATCAACGTGATCCCCGGCCAGTATTTCGTAGCTGTCAATCAGCAAAGCACGAACAACATCACCCTTGGCGCATCGAGCGGTTACTTCACGCCGAATTCCGGTTACTTCCAGGTCACCGGTGGTGCATGGACCGCGCTCGAGACGGCATTTGAACTGTCGTTCATCCTCCGTCCGAACAACCCGTCCTCGACCCTGGTTGGCGTAAACAACGTCGAACTGAACAAGAACATCACCGTGTTCCCGAACCCGTCGAAAGGGTATGTCTTCATCATGACCAACAACGGTGCTGAGAAAGACGCGCTGGTGACCGTGAGCAACACCATGGGCCAGATCGTTTACACCAACACCTTCTCCGCTCTGGACAACGCGAAGATCGATCTCCGCAACCAGGCTGACGGCATCTACACCGTACGCGTGCAAACCGCAAACGGCGTAATGACCAAGAACATCATGGTTTCGAACAAGTAATCGAGACCTCGAATAAAAGAAAAGGGCTGCCCGGAAGGGTGGCCCTTTTTTTTTGAGGGACGTGGGACGAGGGACGTGGGACGAGGGACGTGGGACGAGAAGCGAGGTGCGAGACCGAGACCGAGACCGAGACCGAGGGATGTGGGACGTGGGACGTGGGACGAGGTGCGAGGTGCGGAGACCGAAACCGAGGGACGAGGTGCGAGACCGAGACCGAGACCGAGGGACGAGGGACGAGGGACGTGGGACGAGGTGCGAGACCAAGACCGAGACCGAGGGATCAGGCGTAAAAAAATGCTTGTTGCTGCCTTGAAACTGGCAACAAAAAAAACCAGAACCCGGAACGCGAAACCCGGAACTCTTAAACCTTCTTGATTCCTTTTGCCAGCTTGGAGGCGAAGATGAAGTCGTTGAGCTCGGGGTTGTCGGTGCGGAGGATGTCTTCAACGGTTCCCTCCCACCACTTTTGCCCTTTGTGCAAGTAAAGGATCTTGTCCCCGATCTCCAGCACGGAGTTCATGTCGTGGGTGTTGACGATCGTGGTGATGTTGAACTCCTCGGTGATCTCCTTGATCAGGTTATCGATGACGATCGATGTACGCGGATCGAGACCCGAATTGGGTTCATCGCAGAAAAGGTATTTCGGATTCGGCGCGATCGCGCGCGCGATGGCTACGCGCTTTTTCATACCGCCGCTAAGCTCCGACGGCATGAGTTTGCTGGCCTGCGGCAGGTTCACCCGGTTCAGGCAGAACTGCACGCGCTCACGTTTCTCTTCGAGCGTCTGATCGGTGAACATGTTAAGGGGGAACATGACATTCTGTTCCACCGTCAGCGAGTCGAACAAGGCTCCTCCCTGAAACACCATGCCGATGTCCTGGCGAAAGGGCTTCCGCTCTTTCTTGTTGAGACCTGAAAAGATGTGTCCGTCGTAGACGATCTCCCCGCTGTCCACCTCTTCCAGGCCGACCATGCATTTCATCATCACCGTCTTCCCGGAGCCGGAGCCGCCGATGACCAGGTTGATGTGCCCTTTCTCGAAAACGGTGCTCACATTGTTGAGGATCGACCTTCCGGAAAAACTCTTCGATATGTTCCGGATCTCGATCATGTCAGGATGAGCTGGGTGAGAATGTAGTCGAAAATGAGGATGAGGATACTGCTGTAGACAACGCCCTGGGTGCTGGATTGCCCGACCTCCAGCGCGCCGCCGGCGGTATGGTAACCGTGGTAGGCCGCAACCGTGGTGATGATGTAGGCAAAGGTCACCGTCTTGATGATCGCGAACACCACGTTGAAAGGCACGAACTGATCCTGCAGACCGGTGATGTAATCGGCGGACGAGATCACACCGGCGGCAGTGCCGGCCACCCAACCACCGGCGACACCCAGAAACATGGATATCGAGACGACGAATGGGAAGATCATGATCGCGGCAACGATCTTGGGCAATACCAGGTAGGCGGCCGAATTGATGCCCATGATCTCCAGAGCATCGATCTGTTCGGTGACCCGCATCGTACCGATCTCCGAAGCAATGCTGGAACCGATCTTACCGGCCAGCACCAGGCAGATCATGGTAGGAGAGAATTCGAGAATGATGGAATCGCGGGCGACGATACCCACGGCCGACATCGGCACGAGGGGGTTGACGAGATTGTAGACCGTCTGGATCGTAATAACAGCGCCCATGAAGACCGAAACGAGGGCTACAATGCCCAGCGATCCCCAACCGAAGTTGTCCAGTTCACGGACCAACTGCTTCCAGTAGATTGAGAACTTCTCCGGTTTGCTCAGCAGGTCCCTGATAAAAGACCAGTACCTGCCCATGTGGAACATCCAATTCATACGCCGCGGGCCAAAAATACGAAAAGCGAATCTGTGAACATTCCAACACAATTCACCGATCAACACACCGTTGTGTATGTACCTTCGCTTTATGCTCCGTCGCCGGTCGTTCTTCCTGTTGTCTCTGGTCCTCCTGCTCTCCAGCGGTTGCGGCATTTTTAAGAAGAAATGTGACTGTCCCCGCTTCGGAAGCGCCGAAAACCGGATCAAACACGGTTGAATGGCAGTTTATTGGAGTAATTAAGGTTTATATGACGTTTGTAATGCTGTTTTTCGAGGAATAACCCTACTTTTATCCCCCTATTTAAATTCATTCTAAATAACGATGGGGGCAGAAAACCGCTACTTATCCCAACTTAAAAGGGGCCAGAAAGGCGTTGTGGAGAGTTTCACCGACTACGCGCTTTCGCTCAAACTTCTTGAAATGGGATGCATCCCGGGAGAAGTGGTGGAAGTACTGCGTATCGCTCCTTTCGGCGACCCGATTGCCATCGCCGTTTCGGGTTATCAGCTTAGCCTGCGCAAGGACGAAGCATCCACGGTCCGCGTCCGATTGATCTCCTGAAGAGTACCTTACAGCCCTTGTCCAACAACCTGAAAATAGCATTGATCGGTAACCCCAATTCGGGGAAGAGTACCGTCTTCAATGCCCTGACGGGGCTGAACCAGAAAGTCGCCAATTTCCCGGGTGTCACAGTTGACAAACGCACCGGCACGGCAGTCATCCGCAGTGAAAGCGGCGAAGCCGTGAACTGCGAGTTCATTGATCTTCCCGGAACGTATTCGCTTTATCCCAAGTCGCCCGACGAACAGATTCCGTTTCAATTGTTGTGCAATCCGGACCATGAGCTGCACCCGGACCTTTCGATCGTCGTAGCAGACGGTACCAACCTGAAGCGCAACCTCTTCCTTTGTTCGCAACTGATCGACCTGCGTATCCGCGTGATCCTGGTGATCAACATGATGGATATCGTGCGCGCCCGCGGGACTGACATCGATCTGGACTGCCTGTCAAAAAAACTGGGCGTGACGATCGTCCCGATGAATGCACGGCGCAGCGACGGCCTGGAAGAACTGAAGCGTGCGATCGTCTCCGCCCAGCCTGTCTCGAATGCCTTCTTCCTCGACACCCGCGCGTTCGCGCCGCAACTGGTGGATCGCATCCGCGAGGAAGTGCGCGTCAACAGCGATTACAACGCCTTCCTCGTAGCCAACAACCTCGGACTGATCGAGACCTTCGCGCTGCCGGAGTTCAAGCGCGAAAAGATCCGCGAAGCCTGCCAGCAGTTCGGCTACGACCCGCAACAGATGCAGGCACGGGAATCGCTCGAACGATACAAGGCGATCACCAACATCCTGCAAGAATGTGTACGATCGGAAGAACATCCGGTCCGCAAATCGGGCACTTACAAGATCGACTCCATCCTCACCCACCGGGTGTTCGGCTATCTGATCTTCCTGTTCATCCTCTTCCTCATCTTCCAGGCCATCTTCGCCTGGGCGACCTATCCGATGGACCTCATCGACCGCGGCTTCGCGGCCCTGAGCCAGCGGTTCCACGACAACATGGCGCCGGGTCTGCTGACCGATCTGCTCATCGACGGCATCCTCGCCGGCTTGAACGGTATCGTGGTCTTCATCCCGCAGATCGCCCTGCTCTTTTTCTTCGTCGCCATCCTGGAAGATTCGGGCTACATGGCGCGGGTCTCGTTCCTCATGGACCGTCTGATGCGGCGGTTCGGGCTCAACGGGAAATCCATGATCCCGCTGATGAGCGGTGTGGCTTGTGCCGTACCGGCGCTGATGAGCACCCGCACGATCCAGAACCGGAAAGAGCGGCTGATCACGATCCTCGTGACGCCGCTGATGAGTTGCTCCGCGCGTTTGCCCGTCTATACACTCCTGATCGCCCTGGTCATACCGAATGATCTCATGCTGGGCATGAGCATGCAGGGACTGGTGCTCATGGGTCTTTACCTGCTCGGTTTCGTATCCGCTCTTTTCGCGGCCTTGGTCTTCAAGTACATGCTGCGTTCGAAGGAACGCAGTTTCTTCGTGATGGAAATGCCGCTGTATCGCTTACCGCGCTTCTCGACCGTTTTCCTGCACATCCTGGAAAAGGTGAAGATCTTCCTCTTTGATGCCGGTAAGATCATCATCGCGATCTCCATCGTGCTCTGGTTCCTTTCCTCCTTCGCGCCCGGTAACGCTTTTGAACAAATCGAAGCAACCTACCGGACCGAGAAGATGAAACAATTGCTACCCGCGGAAGAGCTCGAACACCGGATCCAGACCGAGAAGCTGGAAACCTCCTATGCCGGTCGCCTCGGACATTTCATCGAACCCGTCATCAAGCCGCTGGGCTTCGACTGGAAGATCGGCATCGCGCTCATCACCTCCTTCGCGGCGCGGGAGGTATTCGTGGGAACCATGTCGACGATCTACAGCGTGGGTGATGAAGAATCCGCTTCGATGACGGTCAAGCAGAAGATGCGGGGAGAGATCAATCCCGACACCGGCGGGCCGCGGTATACCCTGGCGGTCGGGCTTTCGCTGATGTTGTTTTACGCCTTCGCCATGCAGTGCATGAGCACGGTGGCCACAGTGTTCCGGGAGACACGACGATTGAAGTATCCGGTCTTCCAGGTCGTGTACATGAGCGGCATGGCCTACCTGGCCAGCCTGATCGCTTATCAGTTGCTCAAGCCTTAATTTCCGCTTCGTATTTTTGCGCGGATGTCGGTCACGATCGAAAGCGTACTCGCGAAATATCTCCCTGCGGAATGTGTCCGCGAATGCGCGGGTTGGATCGTACACAAGAACATCCACTTGCGGATCACCGGCATGCGGGCTTCCAAGCTTGGCGACTACCGTCCGCATCCCACCGGTAACGGACACCAGATTACGGTCAACCACGACCTGAATCCGTTCGCCTTCCTGATCACCTTCACGCACGAAGTCGCGCACCTGGTCTGCTACGAACGCTATGGCCACCGGCACGAGCCGCACGGGCGGGAGTGGAAGCACCATTTCCGTGAACTGCTCCTCCCCTTTCTTGATCGAGGCATTTTCCCTCCCGAGCTCGCGCAGTTCGTTTATGCCTATCTCCGCGATCCCGGCGCGTCCAGTTGCAGCGATCCCGGATTGATGCGGGCCTTGCGCAAGCACGATGAACGCGGAAACGACACAATCGTTCACCTGGAGGACCTCCCGGAAGGTTCGCGCTTCAAACTTGCCGGAGAACGCAGCCGGCTGCGATTTGAAAAGGGTCCCCGCCTGCGGTCCCGCTTCCGGTGCTTCGAAACCGACAGCGGAAGAGAGTACCTGGTGAGCGCGATCGCGGAAGTTCTGCCGCTGCAGGAAGCACCTCCGGCGGCCTCCGCAACGGGCTGATCCACAGCGCCATTTCCCGCTCCCAGCGCGGCACTCATTCGCATATTTGGCTAACTTTGCGCTACAACCAAAGTAGCATGGCAAACACCACGCAAGCCACGGCCGTTCACCTCCCGGTTTCCGATATGGCGGAAAACCTGATCGGTTCCGAGATCATCAAGCTGGCAGCGGAGATCAACGAAAAGATCCGAAACGGAGAACGGATCTTCAACTATACCATCGGCGATTTTGACCCGAAGATCTTCCCGATTCCTTCCGAGCTCAACGACGAGATCATTCGCGCCTACGAGCAACACCATACGAACTATCCCGCAGCCAACGGAATGCCGGAGCTCCGGAAAACCGTTGCGGAATTCCTGCGCGACTACGAAGGTCTGAACTATACGGCCGACGAGGTGCTCATCTCCGGCGGCGCGCGCCCGCTCATCTACGCCACGTATCTGACACTCCTGGATCCGGGCGACACGGTCATTTTCCCGGTACCGTCCTGGAACAACAACCACTACACCCACCTCTCACGCGCGAAAGCCGTATTCGTCGAGACCCGGCCGGAGAACAACTTCATGCCTACGGCAGAGGAGTTGCGGCCCCATCTGGCCGGCGCCACCCTGCTTGCACTTTGTTCGCCGCTCAACCCGACGGGCACGGTCTTCAGCAAAGAACAACTGTTGGCGATCTGCGACCTGGTCGTGGAAGAAAACAAACGCCGCGGCCCCGACGCGAAGCCCTTGTACCTCATGTACGACCAAATCTACTGGGTGCTTACGTTCGGTAAGACGGAACACTACAACCCGGTCAGCCTGCGTCCGGAGCTGCGCGATTACACCATCTTCGTCGACGGCCTGTCGAAGTCGCTCGCCGCTACCGGCATCCGGGTCGGCTGGTCCTTTGGTCCGCAACGCATCATCGACAAGATGAAAGCGATCCTCTCGCACGTCGGCGCCTGGGCCCCGAAGGCGGAGCAGGTCGCCTCGGGCAAGTACATGAGCAACCGTTCCGCGATGGACCGCTTCGTTACCTCCTTCAAAGGCGAGATATCCGAGCGGCTCGACGGATTCTACCACGGCTTCCTGGAACTGCGTAAGGAAGGATTTTCGGTGAATGCGATTCCGCCTCAGGCCGCCATTTACCTGACCGTTCAGTTCGAACTCGTCGGTAAGAAAACACCCGACGGCCGTGTGCTGAACAATCAAAAAGCCGTCACCCAGCATATTCTCGACGAAGCGAAGCTTGCACTCGTTCCGTTCTCCGCGTTCGGAGCTTCGGACGATTCGAACTGGTACCGCCTGTCGGTGGGCACCTGCAACAAGCACGAGATCGGTGAAGTATTTTCCACCCTGCGCCGCGTACTCAAGGCGCTGGCTTAATCTTTCTTCGGTCGAGTACCGCGGAATAAGCAATTGAGATGAAGAACAATTACTGCATCATCATGGCCGGCGGCATTGGCAGCCGCTTCTGGCCCATGAGCCGGAATAATTTCCCAAAACAGTTTCTTGACATCCTGGGCACAGGCAAGACACTGATCCAGCAGACGTTTGATCGTTTCCGGTCGATCTGTCCGGTGGAGAACATCTACATCGTCACCAACGACAGTTACCTCGAGCATGTGTACCAGCAGGTACCGGAAGTGCCGAAGTCGCAGGTCCTGGCCGAGCCACAGCGCCGCAACACCGCGCCCTGCATCGCGTACGCGGCCTTCAAGATCGCCGAGCGCAATCCGGACGCGAACATGATCGTAGCGCCTTCGGACCACATCATCCACGACGAAGCATCCTTTCACGCAGCGCTGACCAAAGGGCTTGCTTTCACCGCCGGCAACGACAGCCTCCTCACGATCGGCATTCATCCCAGTCGTCCGGATACCGGCTATGGTTACATCCAGTTCCAGGAAGAGGGCGGGGACGACAAGTTCCGGATCAGCAAGGTCAAGACTTTCACGGAAAAGCCGAACCTGGAGATGGCGAAGTTCTTTCTCAAGAGCGGCGAGTTCGTCTGGAACGCGGGGATCTTCCTCTGGAACCTCCAATCCATTCTCAAAGCATTCCAGCAGCATTTGCCCGATATGTACCACCTCTTCGAGGAAGGCAAGGGCATTTACAATACACCCGGTGAAGCGGACTTCCTGCGCAAGACCTACGAATTGTGCACCAACATCTCGATCGACTACGGTATTCTGGAAAAAGCGAAAAACGTTTATGTCCTGAGCGCCGAATTCGGCTGGAGCGATCTGGGCACCTGGAAATCACTCTACGAAGAGCTGCCGAAAGACCCCGCCGGTAACGCCGTGGTCGGCCCGCACGTCATGCTGGACCGCACCTCCAATTGCATCGTCAACTTCCCGAAAGACAAACTGGCCGTCATCCAGGGCCTGGAGAATTACATCGTCGTATATGCCGACGATGTCCTGCTCATCTGCCCCAAAGACGACGAACAACAGGTGCGCAACCTGGTGAATGATGTGAAGATCAAGAAGGGGGATAAGTTCGTTTGATATCCTTGCCAGATCGATGAAATAAGAAAGGCTGTCGCGAATCGACAGCCTTTCTTATTTCATTCGTCTCCGGGATCACTTATTCTCCCCCACCATCTCTTCCGGCTTGACCCATTCGTCAAACTGTTCGGAGGTGAGGTGCCCGAGTTCGATCGCGGCCTGCTTCAGCGTAAGGCCTTTCTTGTGCGCGGTCTGCGCGATCTCGGCTGCTTTGTAGTAACCGATCTTGGTGTTGAGCGAAGTTACCAGCATGAGCGAGTTCATGAGGTTCTTCTCGATATTCTCGCGGATCGGTTCGATGCCGACGGCGCATTTGTCGTTGAAGGAAACGCAGACGTCGCCGATCAGGCGGGCGGAGTGCAGGAAGTTATAGATCATCACCGGCTTGAACACGTTCAGCTCGAAGTGTCCGGTGGCGCCACCGATGTTGATCGCTACATCGTTGCCCAGCACCTGCGCGGCGACCATGGTCATGGCCTCGCACTGGGTCGGGTTGACCTTTCCCGGCATGATGGAAGAGCCGGGCTCGTTGTCCGGGATGTGCAGTTCGCCGATGCCGCAGCGCGGGCCTGAGGCCAGCAGGCGGATGTCGTTGGCGATCTTCATCAGGGAACAAGCGACTGTTTTCAGGGCACCGTGGGCTTCCACAATCGCGTCGTGCGCGGCCAGCGCTTCGAACTTGTTCTCGGCGGTGACGAACGGCAGGCCGGTCAGTTTCGCGATGTGCTTCGCTACGTTGACATCGTAGCCTTTGGGCGTGTTGATCCCCGTACCGACGGCCGTTCCGCCCAGGGCTAGTTCGGCCAAGTGGGGCAGCGTATGCCGGATCGCGCGCAGGCCGTGCTCGAGCTGGGCGACGTAACCGGAGATCTCCTGTCCAAGCGTGAGCGGGGTTGCATCCATGAGGTGGGTACGACCGATCTTCACGATGTTCTTGTATTCCTTCGCCTTCGCCGCGAGGGTATCGCGCAGCTTCTCGATGCCCGGGATGGTCACATCCATCAGGATCTTGTAGGCGGCGATGTGCATGGCAGTCGGGAAGGTATCGTTCGACGACTGCGACTTGTTCACGTCGTCGTTCGGGTGCACGGCTTTCTTCTCGTCGGTGAGCTGACCGCCGCTGATGACGTGTGCGCGGTAGGCGACCACCTCGTTCACGTTCATGTTCGACTGCGTACCGGAGCCGGTCTGCCACACGACCAGCGGGAACTGATCGTCCAGCTTACCCGCCAGGATCTCATCGCAGACCTGTCCGATGAGGTCGCATTTCTCTTTGGGTAATACGCCGGCATCAAGGTTGGCCAATGCCGCAGCTTTTTTGAGGTAGGCGAACGCGCGCACGATCTCCTTCGGCATGCGGTTGATATCCTGCGCGATCCGGAAATTATCGATCGAACGCTGCGTCTGAGCGCCCCAGTAAACATTCGCGGGCACTTCCACGACACCCATGGTGTCTTTTTCTTTACGGTAGGATTGCATGGTTTGGTGTTCCGGGTTTCGGGTTTCGGGTTTCGAGTTTCGAGTTGCTGAACCCGATAACCCATCTACTTTTTAGTGCTCACGATAAGCTATTGACTAATCGCTATTGGCTCAACTCAGCTTACTGTTTACTGTTCACTGTTCACTGTTCACTCCCGCCTACGCTAAAGCTTCGGCGGGCAGGATTCAATATTCACTATTCACTATTCACTATTTACTATTCGCTATTCGCTATTCGCTATTCGCTAAACACTGTTGACTGTTCACTGTTCACTATTCACTAATAAAGATCCAGCACCCGCTCCGCCGGTCTCCCGATGATCGCCTTTCCGTCTTTGACGACGATCGGACGTTCGATGAGTTCGGTGTGTTCGCACATGGCGGCGATCCATTCTTCTTCTGAGAGTTCCTTACCGGCGTATTTTTCGGCAAATACCTTTTCGGATTCCCGCACGATATCGCGCGCCTTCAAGCCCAGTAACTGCAACGCTTCGCGCAGGTCTTCGGGTTTCGGTTGCTCTTTCATGTATTCGAAGATCTCCACGTCCTCTTCACCCTGGTCCTGGATGTAGGCCAGCGCGGTTTGGCAGGTAGAGCAGGTGGGTTTGAACCAGATCTTTAGCATAGTTGCGAGGTGCGAGGGACGAGGGAAAAATTGTTCCGGGTTTCGAGTTTCGGGTTTCGGGTTCGTCAGATCAATTCACTGTTCACTGTTTACTCTTTACTGTTCACTATTCACTATTCGCTATTGGCTATTCGCTATTCGCCACACACTGTTCACTCTCTCAGTGCACACTCTCCTGCATCAAAAACGCCTTGATGAACGGATCCAGGTCGCCGTTGAGGACGCCCTGGGCGTCGGAGGTTTCGACGTCGGTTCGGAGGTCTTTGACGAGCTTGTAAGGATGCAGCACGTAGTTGCGTATCTGCGAGCCCCATTCGATCTTCTTCTTGCCCGCCTCGGTGACGGCCTTGGCTTCGTTCCGCTTGCGGATCTCGAGTTCGTAAAGCTGCGAACGCAGCATGTTCATCGCGCGCTCGCGGTTGGCGCCCTGGGATCGTTCCACCTGACAGACAACGACGATGCCGGTCGGCTTGTGCGTGAGCTGCACCTTGGTTTCGACCTTGTTCACGTTCTGTCCGCCCGCGCCGCCTGAACGCGAGGTCTGGATCTCGATGTCGGCGTCCTTGATCTCGATCTCGATCGTATCGTCGACCATCGGATACGAGAACACGGAAGCGAAGGAGGTATGCCGGCGCGCGTTGCTGTCGTAGGGCGAGATGCGCACGAGGCGGTGTACCCCGCTCTCCCCTTTCAGGTAGCCGTAGGCGAATTCACCGTCGATCTGGAGCGAGCAGGATTTGATCCCCGCCGCTTCGCCCTCGGACAATTCGAGTTCGGAGACCTTGAAGCCGTGCTTCTCCGCCCACATGATGTACATACGCATGAGCATGGAAGCCCAGTCCTGGCTTTCGGTACCGCCTGCGCCCGAGTTGATGTTGATGATGGCGCTGAGGTGGTCCTCTTCGGAGCCCATCATGTTCTTGAACTCGAGGTCTTCGAGCAGCTCAAGGGTGTGGGCGTAGGCAGCGTCGACTTCCGCTTCGGAAGCGTCGCCGGACTTTTGAAATTCGAATAGCACGGAAAGGTCATCGTACGAACGTTCGATGGCCTGGAAGGCGTCCGTCCAGTTCTTCAACTGGCGGATGGATTTCATCACTTTCTCGGCTGCGGCGGGATCATCCCAGAACCCGTTGGCCAGCGAAAGCGCTTCTTTTTCTCTTATCGATAACAGCTTGCTATCGACGTCAAAGATGCCCCCTTAGCGAATCCAGGCGCCCTTTGAGATCTTTTAGTTGATCGGTTGTCATTGCGGGCGCGAAGGTAGGGAAATAGTGAATAGTGAATAGTGAACAGTGAACAGTTTGGAGGGAATCCTGGCTGATGAAGCTTTAGCGGAGGCGGGAGCGAACAGCGAATAGCGAATAGCGAATAGTGAATAGTGAATAGTGAACAGTGAACAGTGAGCAATGTTGAGGGAGGATGGGATTCGGGACCCTCGCCATTAGGAAGATTTCGGACCGAGGCTTCTGAGAGTTCGCGGTTAGCAAACTCAATATTCTGATAATTAATTACTTAGATTATTCCTGGTCGCGGAGGATGGACCAGACCAGTTCCGGTTCGAAGCCCCGGCGGATGGCGTAGTCGGCGGCTTTGCGGTTGCGGATGAAGGGGTCGCTGTCCTTGCTGGCGGCGAGGCGGGTACGGAGGAGCGTTTCGAGGGTCTTCCGGTACTCGCGATCATCGATGCCGGCCAGGGCCTGGCGGATGAGCGGGGAACTGACCTGCTTTCCCTTCAGCGCCTGCTCGATGCGGACACGGCCCCATTTCTTAATGCGGAACTTACCGCCCGCGAAAGCATGGGCGAAGCGTTCCTCCTTGAGGAAGCCGTCCGAAATCAGCTCTACCAAAAGCGACTCGACTTCACGCCGGTGAAGGCCCCAGCTATACAACTTGTCGCGGACCTCCTGCTGACTGCGTTCCTGGTAGGCACAATAGCGCTGCGCCCGCTTGAGCGCCTGCTCGGGCGACAGGATAACCTTAGGCTTTGCTCTCCCCTCTTCCATCGCGTCAAATAAGCCGGATCACTGCAAGGGGTAGTAGATATCGGTCTCCCACTTCATCGTATCCTTCTCCATCATCGGGTCGGTCACGTACGACTCCCAGGGAGCGCCGGCGATCTGGAGGTTGTTGGCGCCGAGGTAGGCATGAATCGCGGCATGTCCGTCGCCGGTTTTTTCGTAGGGTCCGTAGAAACGAACCATGGCAACTTTTCCGGCCTTCACTTCGCCGGGCTTCACCTGGCCATCCGCCTTACCGGGCTTGTCGACCGGGATGGCGATATCCATATCGAATACCGTGCTGCTCTCCGAATAGTAGAACGCGGAAGGAGCGCCCGCCATGTTCAGCCCTTGCTTACCCATGGCCTGACCGATCCTGCCGTACCCTTCGCCGAGCTTTTGCCCGATGGTGGCCAGCGAGGCGGTATCGCGCAAGGCGAGGTAGTGCATTCCGGGGAAGTCGATCACCTCGACACTCAACGCAGGACCGGCCGGCATTTTTTCCAGGTTGCTCTTCAGGCGAGCGAGGCCCTTTTCGAAGTCCTTGCCAACCATGCCGTCCATGAACTTACCGATGATGCGCAGCAGCGGGTTCATCCCCACTTCGAACTCAAACGCCCAGGTCACCCTGGTGCCTGCTTCTTCCGGAGCAAAGGTGAAGGTCGCGAAGGCCGAGCCTTCGTCCATGAAGCTGAGCTCCTCCCTGATCATCTGCCCATCGACCACCTCGACGAACTTCATCATGCCCTTCCCGACATCCTTGTTGTTGGACTCCCACTTCATCGCTGCGCCGACGCCGGTTTCCGGCCCTTCGAAGGTGTAGGTCGCGGCCGTATCCATATCATGCCAGGGCGACCAGCTGTTGAAGTTGTGGAGGTTGTTCACATAAGCAAAGACTTTCTCCTTCGGCTGGTTGATGACCGTAGCCCGTTCCACATGGACCTTCGACGGGAACATAAAACCAATAGCGGCAATGACCAACAAGAGGATCGCGATGGCGATCAGAACGCGTTTGAAGATTTTCATGACGGTGTGGCAAACAAGGTTGAGGGGGATAATGTCGTGATTTTTTCAGAAATACAGTACAATTTGCCCTGCCAACGAGTCCTGTCATGTCCTATAGTAACCTTAGTACTGATACTGAAGGATATACCGCTCAGCAGCAGTTCTATCAATTTCAGTCCGGTAGCTAATCTTAGCTAAATTCGCGTACAGTTCAAGCAAAAGAACTGCACTGATTCAAACCTAAAAACTATTTAGAGAATTGGGGGTTGAGACAACTACTTTGCAGCAGCCTTGACAATTGACCTATATTTTTACAATCTTTCTCACTACTTTTCCAACATTGGTATAGACAATTATATAATAAATTCCGCTATTCCAGGATGATGAATCTACAACTTTTACATCGCCTCCCAATTTCCCATTTGCAATTACCGTACCTGATACATTAATTACATCGTACTTCATCCAGTTTAAATCGGAAAATAAGTCCAGCTTAATACAAAATGATTCCTTAACAGGGTTTGGAGCGACCAGTAAATTAAGTTCCTTCCAACCTGTTCTATTACCAATCTCCTCATCCGATAATTCAGAAGCTGTCCGCATTGATGACCTCCCTGTCACACAATCCCGAATAAAAGCAGTAAAATCAGAGCCCTCAGCCGCCTCGAATCCTGCTGTCAAAGTAACTTCATAAGTTGACCGATAGGTAACTTCTTGATTAGCTGCTATTTTTTCTTCTGAAACTAAATTTCCTATACTCTCCTCAATCTTATTAGATTGCACGATGCCAGTTAAAAACAAATCAGTATTAATCGGGCAGAACAAATGCGATTTCCATGCCCCTCGTCCATGGGTGGCAGCGAATATTTCATTTGATCTATAATTTATCTTAGTACTTAATACCCATACCCGTGGTAGTAAATGATTAAATGCCTGCCATTGTCCAACATCATCATTATAAACATATACTCCATTAGATGCCGCTGCATAGATATTCTTTGAGCCCTTCTCAGTACATAGGCCATAAAAATCGGCGTCATCCGGCAAGCCTTGCATAAAGTCAGTCCATGTCATCCCTCCATCACTCGAGCACATCATCCGGTGAACAGTTCCTTTAAAAGATACAATTACTCTTAGGGGATTATATGGGTCGACTGCAATGCCACCGATTTCCCCACCTCTTAATCCTTCAAGGCCTGGTGTCCGATCCAACCAAGTAACTCCTCCATCCGGTGAATACCAGAACCATCCTTCGAGCGGAGCCGGGCGCCAAATTGTATATCCATAATTAAAATATATATGTTCCGGTTTCGATTCACAAATTGCAATATTTTTTACTTTTTGACTTGCATTAATATTAGTAATCTGTGTCCAGCTCAAACCATAATCATAACTTTTGAAAATATTCTGGAATCCCGTATACATTATATTCGGCATTGTCGAATGCTGAATTAGCGGGAATCTTGAATCGTCTGTCGATGCACCTGTAGGTCTAAGATTCCCAGTCCATGTAATGCCTAAATCATTGCTTCTACGAATTGAACCAGGAACCTGTGCATCAGTATGAAATAAGTACTTTTCACTTGAATAATCAATCAATGTTACAAAACCATCTCCATCCATCACTTTTGCCCACCCATTAGAACTATTATTTATATCAATATCATACAAAATTGTACCATTATCCTGAGTACCTATTGCTAATCTATTGGCATTATCTTGATCTACATCGATATCCCACAACTGCGTAATCTTTAAACCGTTGTTCATATAGGACCACGTAGTGCCATTATCAACTGATACCGCCAAACCACCATCCGTACTTGCATATATTGTACTAGAATTTGGCTCAAAGGCTAATTCATGAACATCGGCATGTGGAATTTGCAAATATATAGACAAATTCCATTGACCGTTATTGTATGTAACTCTTCTAATAAAATTACTTGAGGTTACATAAATATTATTCTCATCGGTTTGATCTACTGCAATGCTTGTTCTATTTACTGGACTTTTATCAAACTGGCTTATTAATGTATAATTTTCTCCTTTATCCATTGATATATATAGATAATTTAATGGAGCTGAAGGATTTTGATCTGAACTAAGAGCATATACAATATTTGAATTACTGTTTGAGACCGCAATTTCTGTTCTGCCAACATATCCTCCTGCGTTAAGCCCAGTAGCATGTTCCACCCAAGTATTGTATAACCCACCATAAATTGATTTATATACAGACAATCCAGACACATATACAGTATTTGGGTCATTTGGACAAAATTCAATGTCACCCAATTTTTCCCCATTGAAACGTTGCATTATAAACCAATCAGCTCCTCCATTATCTGTCCTATAAATATATGAAACTGGGAGGTTAATAGTTCTATCATATGTTTCGACTAATGCAAATATTATATTAGACGATCCTGGATAATAGATAAGTCTTCTCACTTTTTTTTGAGTAGGAAATTCCCAATAATTTGAGATAATTAATAAACCCGATTCATCGTACCAATTTCCGATGGGACTAGTGGTCCATGTATTACCACCATCTGTGGATTTTATTATTCCTCTAGAATGCTCAGCAGTGTTTCCAAGAAACGTACGATTGAAGTCCATTGGCGCATCGGGATCGCCTGTTGCCACCAGGAAAGTTGCAGTATTATTCGGGTCAATAATAAAATCAGATATCCCAATGTTAGGCAATTGATCTGTATTCAGATTAATCCACTCATTACTCACATTCACAATATATTTCCATAAACCACCAAGTGGAGATCCCAAATATAAATTACCAGTATTCTGAAAATCTGTGTCAAACCTAATGCAAGACGTCCTACCTATTCCCTGTCGTCCCGAAAATGAGCTGCGCAACTCAGGAGTATCAAATGGCCCTAGTTCCGTCCAACTCGATGACTGTGCTATAGAAATAACAGATCTAAATAATAAGACAATAAATACAATATGTTTAGCCATTTAATTTATGCATATTTTATTTTGAAAAACTCCGCTATCTGTATTAATTATGACATAGTATATTCCTTTGCAGTAATTATTATTTAATTTTATTGTTACTTCAGAATTATTATCATCGAACTTTTCTTTAATTATTGGGCGACCGTCAATACTAAGTAAACAGATTTGGCGAATGGCTTTATCTGATCTGATATTGAAATAATCGACTACTGGATTAGGGTATATGACTGGCTCAATATTTTCAATGCCTTTCGGGTTTAAATCAGCTATTAATTCCGTGCATGTATATCCGGGTTGGTTATAGAACACGTTCCCATTTTGATTAAAGCAGTTTAATATATATAATTGCTCAAAATAGTTATACTGGTAAAAACCTCCCAGATTACTCCCTATGCCTTCAATTATTTCAACTCCAGAAGGAAAATGATTTCCATCTTCAAGAACAAATCGTTTTCTGAATAATCCATCAATTAGTATTGAATCAATTGCATAAACATAGCTATATAACATATGGGAAACAAAGTAACTGCTGTTGATTAGAGAGTCGCCAATTTCCATGTTAAAATCGTACAAGACACTATCACAAGTATAACATGTCAATGAAAGCCAATCTTTAAAATACACAATTTTCTGTAGCGTATCTTGCCATAGATATCCAAATCTCCTTTCTCCCGAACTATGCCACGGTTTGTTGATAGCGTGTTCAACTATCATATTAAGTATATGAATTACTTTTCCATTATAAAATGTGTCACCAAAATAATATATTTGGTAATCGCTAATCTCTACTCCCGTTGGTGCCGAAGAATCATATTCAGTCAGTCGCCAATAAGCATTTGATGTAGGAAACGGGAAATACCGTGATGTTTGCGCAAGTACTCTACTGTCCCATTGAATAAAGTGAATTAGTACCCCGAGGGTTACGTATCTTAATATCCTCATTTCAATGTTGATTTTCCAATTTTTGAATACGTTTTTCCTGCTCAATAATATAGAGTGTCAGCTCTTCTATCTTAAGGAGCAGCAGCCTAGATGTTTCGCTTAAGGATATTCCCCCATCTGCTTGAACCTCAGCGGCTGATTTCAGTCCGGGTAAACACCTGTTATCCTTAATAAAAGCTTCCAATTCTGTCAGGCTTCGAAGCGAATAGTTGTCCCCAAATACAAAATCCGGCCAATCTGCATGCATCTTAACCTTGATTTCTTCACAAATGACCTTTCCATTAACCCCCAACTTATAACCAGTCGGAATTAATGAGGTATTTATTGCCAGCGAGTTTACCACTCCCGATCCCGTATTTCCGATCTTGAACATTACATTGTTGTTATTGTCCACGACTTGTATCGGATCAGATGCATCCGGGTAATTATTCATGGTTATCTTTAATGCAACATTATCAGAGTAATTCAGATGCAAATGCGCCTGAGGATCGCTTGTTCCAATCCCAACATTTCTGGTATCACATAAGAATATATTCTCCATGGTAGCGTCCTCGGAGTACCAGGGAATTACAGGGGCATAACAAAAAGGTAGTTGATTTCCGCCTCCACCTGTACCAGGGTTTGTTCGAAACAAATTTCCTAAACTGTCAACAAACAGGTAATTAACATAATTGCCTCCAGCGAGCGCTGAAAATCGAATATTGCCCGATGAATTTATCTTGATCCCTTCTACATTATTGGATTTGAGCACCAACTCCGTTGAATCTGTCGTTCCAATAAAATCGGTTTCCTCGTTCAAGAACGAATTACCATTAATCGTCCAATCATCCCGATCCGGCTCCGTCAGGTCGATCTTGACGTCGGGTTTGGTGCAACCGTTGGCATCCGTTACCAGCACCGAGTAGGTGCCGGCCATGAGGTTGGAGAGGTTCTGGGTGTTTTGGCCGGTGTTCCAGGAATAGGTGTAGGGCATCACCCCGCCGGTGACCGTGGTGGTCACACTGCCGTTGGAGCAGTTGTAACAGGTCGTGTGGTGGCCGTTGGGGTAGGTCGGGGCGCTCAGGGCCACTTCCAGCCCGGCCGGCTGGCTCAGGGTAATGCTGGCCGTGACCTGCACGCTGTTCGCGTCCTTCACCTGCACCGAATAGTTGCCTGCCTTCAGTCCCTGCAGGTCTTCGGTGAAGTTGCCATTGTTCCATTGGTAAGTGTACGGTGGTACCCCGCCGGAGACGGTCAGGTTCACCGCTCCGTCTTCGCCGCCCTTGCAGCTTACGTTGTATCCGTTGTGCAACGGACTGGTGATGCTCACAATGTGCAAGGGGGTGGGTTGCGTGAGGCTGGCCGACAACTGCAACTGGCACTGGTTCACATCCCGCACCACCACCGAATAAGCGCCGCTGGTGAGCTCGTGGTTGTTTTCCGTTTCCACTCCATTGCTCCACTGGAAGGTGTACGGCGGGGCTCCGCCACCGATCTCGGTTGTAATCCAGCCGTCATTAGCACCCTGGGCCGATACGTTATACCCGCCGTTATAGGTCGAAACAATCAGCGAACCCGTCATGGCATCCGGACCCATGAGCGTGTAGCTCTTCGTTACGCTCGCCTGTAGGGAATCGGTGACCGTGATGGAATACGTCCCGGCGGCCAGCCCGAAAATCGTTTTCGTAAAAGCGCCATTCGACCATTGAAACGAATAAGGCGGTGTGCCGCCGATAATGATGGCTTCCAGTCGTCCGTCAGTGGCTCCGTAACAACTGATGTTGTAACCTCCCTTATATTCCGAAGTATTGAAGGTCACGTCCAGTGTTTGTGCGCTGACACGCAGGGACAGCAGCATGAGTACTGCATAAAATCCCCCCCCCCTTAAAATATTCAAAAAACGAAGTTTAATAGTATTTGTTTTCATGGCATCGGTTTAAAATCGTTAGCAATATCAAAGGATAATAATGAATCTTAAAAATGCAAGTGTTTCGGAAAATTTAACACCTTTGATTTTACTCGCATCCGACTGAAAAAAAGAATCGGAGCTCAGTACTTGTATCCTGTTGCCCATTGCTGCTATGCTGAACCAAGTGTAACCAATAAAAAAGCCATCAACCTTTCCAGGCAGATGGCTGCACAATAAAATTGAATTGATCAATTCACCGCAGTCGTATCCGAAGCGGCAGCGGCGCTGGAATCCGTCGGAGCCGACTGGATGTTGACCGAAGCGGCTTTCGCGGCTGCTTCGAGGCCGGTGAGTCCCTGGGTGAAGGTTTCGCCGAGCATCTTGTCCATCATCGGACCCATCAGGCGGAAGATCGGGTTGTTGCCGAACTCGGCATCGAGTCCCCAGGTCACCTGCGTGCTTTCACCCTGCGGCTCCAGGCGGAAATAGCCGTACGCTTCCTTCATGCCGTCGAACTCCAGCTTGGTCTTGATGTATCCGTTATCCTGCACTTCGACGATGGTCATCTTCCCTTTGCCCACGTTCTTGTTGTCGCTTTCCCAGGTGTACCAGGCGTTGAGTCCGGAGGATGGCTCGCTGTACACGATCTTCGCGTTCGGGTCGAGTTTGTACCAGGGCGACCAGTTCGGCCAGTTCTTCAGTTCGTTGATCTGTCCATAAATGGCCATTGCCGGGACGCCCATGGCGACCGAGCGTTCGATCTTGCGCGAGCCCGGCATCAGGAAGCCGATCACGACCGCCGCCAAAACAAGCACCAGCAAGACAAGGAGAATGCGTTTTACAATTTTCATGTTTTCCGGTTTGAAGGTTGGTACAAAATAAGTACAAGGAACCACCGCCGCAATCCGCAAAAACCGACTTCTGAACAAGCCGACCTGCACAGCCCGCCGATTGAAAATAAAAAAGCGGGAATTCGTTTCCGTTCCCGCTTCTCGTTCCGGCAGATCCGGTCAAATCTTGATTTCTTCCTCCGATTTATTGAAGAAGTGATACTCCATGATGTGGTAGGCCGAATTGCCCGTCACGCGGATCTTCGCCTTGAATTTCTTCTTCCACTGGTGCACCATGCTGTTCCACAGCAGGCCCTTGTTCAGATAGGCCTCCAGGTACGGATGCACCTGGATGTGTAGTTGCTTTTCGTTCTGCTCCTGCACGAAATAGCGCAGGTTGTTCTCGATCTCGTCGATCAGCAAGATGCTGGCCTTGATCTCGCCCGTTCCTTCGCAGGCCGGACACTTCTCGACGGTGGTGATATTCGTCTCCGGGCGCACGCGCTGCCGGGTGATCTGCACCAGACCGAACTTGCTCGGCGGCAGGATGGTGTGCTTGGCGCGGTCGCGTTTCATCTCCGTGCGCAACTTCTCGTACAGGGCCTTCCGGTTGTTCGGGTTGTGCAGGTCGATGAAGTCGACCACGATGATGCCGCCCATATCGCGCAGGCGCAACTGCCGGGCCACTTCCGTGGCGGCGTCGAGGTTCACCTGCAGGGCGTTGTTCTCCTGGTTGCCTTCGCTGTCGGCGCGCACGCGCCCGCCGCTGTTCACGTCGATCACGTGCATGGCTTCGGTATGCTCCACGATGAGGTAGGCGCCGTTGGCCATGGTGACCGTCTTGCCGAAGCCCGACTTGATCTGCTTCTCGATCCCGAAGTGCTCGAAGATCGGTTGCTTGCCTTTGTAGAGCTTGACGATCTCGACCTGGTCGGGAGCGATGCCGCTGATGTAGCTGCGGATCTCCTCGTAGAGCACCTGGTCGTCGACGTGGATGTTCGCGAAGTTGGGGTTGAGCAGGTCGCGCAGGATGGTCGAGGTGCGGTTGAGTTCGCCGACCAGCTTCGCCGGCGGCTTGGAGGTGCCCGCGTTGGTGATCGCCGATTTCCAGCGGGCGACCAGGTCCTGGATGTCCTTGTCGAGTTCGGCTACCTTCTTGCCGTCGGCTACCGTACGCACGATCAGTCCGAAGCCCTTCGGCTTGATGCTCATGGCCAGGCGCTTCAGGCGCTGACGCTCCTCCGAACTTTTGATCTTTTGGGAAATGGAGACGACGTCGGAAAACGGCACCAGCACGACATAGCGGCCGGCGAGGGAGATCTCGGACGTGATGCGGGGACCTTTGGTGGAGATCGGTTCCTTGGCGACCTGGACCAGTACCCATTGGTTGGCCGAGAGCACGCTGGTGATCTTGCCGCCCTTGTCGATATCCTGCTCCATCTGCAGGTTGGTCAACAGCGGATCCGGATTCTTCCCGGTGGTGGCCAGGCGTACCAGTTTCAGCAGCGACTGGGCCTGCGGGCCGAGGTCGAGGTAATGCAGGAACGCGTCCTTTTCGTGACCTACGTCGACGAATGCCGCATTCAAACCGGGAATCAGTTTCTTGACACGTCCCAGGTAAATGTCACCGACCTGGAACGACTGATCCTTTTTGTCGTTGTTCAGTTCAACCAGTTGCTTGTCTTCCAGCAGGGCGATGGTGACTTCGCCATTGGTTGAATGAATCACCAATTCGTTGTTCAACGAAATATGTTTTAGCGACCCGATTGGCGCGATGGCCGAGGGGTAATCCGCAGAAAAACACCGAACAGCCGGAACTGTTCACGCATCCGTTTGCAGGGACCGGTTGGAGTGCCGGCGACGCATCGCGCGGCGAAGGGAGTGATTCGAAAAGGCCCTGTTTTCCCGTGGGAAAAGTAGGATACGGAAAACGGGCGCGGAAGCGTTCACTTCCGCGCCCGGCAGTATTACCGGTTCTTCTTCTTATGTCTGTTCTTTCTCAGGCGTTTTTTACGCTTATGCGTCGCCATCTTGTGTCTTTTTCTCTTCTTACCGCTTGGCATAGTCCTACGGGTTTAGTGGTTATTTTGAATCTGGTTTATTAACTGATCCGCCTCTTTCAACAGCTGCGGATCCGAACTTTCTTTTTTCACCTGTTCCAGCGCGGCGAGCGCTTTTTCCTGCTGCCCCTGCTGGGCGTAGACCCTGCCGATCATGAAACGCGCCAGTGTTCGTTTCGGATCGATCTCCAGCACCTTGGAAAAGCGCTCGAGGGCCTTGTCGTATTGTCCCGACCTTACCGAAAGGATCCCGAGGTTGAACTGGGCGTTGGCGTGCCCGGGATTCTTTTCGACCACTTCGCGCAAGAGCATGATGCCTTGCATCGGCGTGGTGGTTCCTTCGGCATAACAGATACCGAGGTCGGTTTTGGCGTCGAGGTTGTCGGGATTGATCGCGAGGACCTTTCCATACGACTCGATCGCCTGCTGCACCATCATGGACTGGAGCGTGGAATCGCCCGAGAGCTTGAAGGCATCGAAGTAGCGGTAGGCTGCGTTGATCCAGGTGTTCTCACCCGGCGCCGCTTCGGCTATCCGGCGGAAATATCCCGAAGAGATGGCCGGAAATCCGAGCCGGTCCCAGGACCTTCCCAACTCGCCCAGCACCGCGGTATCCTGCGGAGCCTGTTGCAGTTTGTCTTCCAACTGGTTGATCGGGTCCAGTTCCTGCCGCTTCACCTGCGACTTCGCGTCGGCCAGGAGGCCTTCGAAAGTGTAGGTGGATTGACGGCTCTGCGACTGGATCGCCGCTTTCTCTTCGGAAGTCTTGCGTGGAAGAAGATACAAGACTCCGGTCAGTGCGATGGCACCCGCTACCAGGACCAACTGTGTACGGCGGGCACTCATCGGGATCAATCGATCGCTTCGGAGGTTTGGTTCTTCTTGATCTTGGCGTTCTTCACCTTGTTGGCAAAAGTCTTGGCCGGCTTGAAGGACGGAATGTTATGCTCCGGGATCACGATGGTGGTGTTCTTGGAAATGATGCGGCCCAGTTTCTGAGCACGCTTCTTCACGATGAACGAACCGAAACCGCGCAGGTAAACGTTCTCGCCATCTGCCATGGTGTTCTTGATCACCTTCATGGCTGCCTCTACTGCCTGGAGGGCTACCGTCTTCTCAATACCCGTCTTGGTGGAGATCTCGGCTACTAGTTCTGCTTTCGTCATTGCTTTGACTATTAAGTAGTTGACCTTAGGGGGCGCAAAGATAATGCTTCCGGCCCAATGGAAAAAGTGCTAATAATCATATAGTTCCGGATAATTGACCGGAGCGGGAGAATTTTCACTAAAATCGACGAAAATGGAATAAAAAACGACAATTGGAACGATCTTCCTTTTATTAACAATCTGACTCGTGTCGTTTACACGTCTACCATAAGCCCAACCCGGAGGTCAACAACTCTATGCCCGCTCTTCTACCGGCCTCACCCGGAGGGTATAGGTGATCGGGAAAGCTACTATATAAGATAGAGCAGAAAGCCCGCAGCCGCTCCTCCCAGAACAATCCAGGCCGAATTGATTCTGGGGTAACGAAAGGTCAGCAACAAACCGGCCAAAGCGATCAGGATTGTTCGCCAGTCGTTCACACTTGCTTTCGCCATGTCGAAGGAAACGGCAACGATGATCGCCACCGAGGCCACATTCACCGCATCGAGAAAAGCCGAGAAACCGACCGAGTTGCGCAACCGGCGGACAAGCGGGTTGAGCATTGCGACAAAAACAAATGAAGGAAGGAAGACACCCAGCGTCGCGACCATGGCACCGCTCCAATCCCCGATCTGATAGCCGATGAAGGTGACCGCGGAAAAAACCGGACCCGGCGTGAACTGTCCAACAGCAATCGCGTCTATCAATTGCTGCCGGCTCAACAGGCCGGTTGCCACCAATTCAGTATCAAGAAACGCGAAGAGCACATATCCACTCCCATAAAGTACAGCTCCTATCTTGAGAAATATCCAGAACAATTGTGCATTCGAGGCCGACACGAGTACGGTTGACGGCAACTTTAAAAGTGTCAGCGGAAACAGGGAACCTTTTCCGCGACCCGGGCCGACTCGTTTCCAGGCAAGGTACGTCAGTCCTGTGCCGAACATCAGATAGATCTCGTTGCAACCCGCGAGGGAGAGCACCAGCACGACCAGTCCGGCGATCGCCAATTCCACCGACTTAAGCGAGCGTTTTGCAAGTGGAAAGACGGCCGACAACACAACCGCGATAATGGCCGGTTTGATCCCGTATAGATACGGCTGTAAATCGGGAAGCGTACCATAGCGTTTATACAACCAGGCCAGGCAGGCTGTCAGGACAACAGCGGGAAAAATGAAACAAACGCCCGCGAGCAGCAAGCCTCTCCAACCGGCTCGTTCATGGCCGATGTGTATGGCCAACTCGGTGCTATTCGGACCCGGTATCAGGTTGGTCGCGCCCACGAGATCGAGGAAATGATCATGCGTCATCCACTTCCTCTTCGTAACCACCTCCTCTTGCATCATGGCGATGTGTACAGCCGGTCCTCCGAATGCTGTAAATCCCAACCGGAAAAACAAAGTGGCAAGTTCTTTCATCCCGGGCTATTGCTTGTCGCCAAACCAACGATGATCCAGCGACAGCCGCCCACCGCCATAGCGGATCAACATCAGGAGCAGAAGAGTCATCGCGAAATCCGTCCTGTATTCGTGCGCCATCGGAAAGAAGCCTTGATTGACGAGGGTAGGATACTTCGTCGTAATGAATGCAACGATCATCACGACCAACAATGGCAGGGCAGCCAATCGGGTAAAAAGTCCGAACAGCACCAACAGTCCGCAAACAATCTCGAAACACCCGGTAAAACCAGCCCAGAATTCAGCGTTCTCAAATCCGATTTTCGTGAACCTTCCCGCTCCCACACTGTCTGCAAATGTGAATTTCTGAATCCCTTCCGAGAGGAATACCAGTCCGACAATGATTCGCGGAATCAATGTCGGCACGGTCGATGTAAGCAACCACCTATTGACCATCCTTCAACTTGAATTCCTGGTTTGTGAATGGCGGCTCATCGGGGATCTTCACCACATTGAATCCGAAATCCGTGGCCCGATGACAATCGTTGCAGGCGTCGGTCAGCAATGCGTATTGCTCGCGGAACCGATCGACCTTTCCTTCCGATACAGCTAATTGAATACTGTCCAATCGCGGGAGCAGCGATCCGGTCATCCGACTCTCCTCACGTTCCTGTTGAAACTTCGTGATCTGTTCCAGTGTTTCCTGAATCTCATGGATCTCGAATGCCGCAAGTTTCCAATTCGCGTTCACACCTGCGAACCAGAGTTTGTTGTGATGGACCTGTATGCTTCCCATCATTTCACCGAATCCCGGCTTGTATGCTTCGGACAGCCTGGCTTCCAGACTATCCAGCCTGATCTGCGTGTTTGGCTGCTCTACGTTCCCCGATCCGCAACCTGACAAGGCCAGCAGGAGGATCATTGAATAATACCGCTTCAGCTTTTCTTGCATCATGCAATTCCCAATCCGTTAACGATTAATTAACAAGATTTCCCGGTGAAGCAATTTACCATTTTCCATTAGTTGAATGACATACTGCCCCGAAGGAACATCCGTCAAATCGACGCTTCCCTGAACTCCACTGATCGTCTTACGATGCACACACGCACCTTGCATATCCACGATTTCCATCAAACCTGTGCAGGCACTGAGGGTTTCCCAATGAAGTACGGTCCCGTTCGCCAATGGGTTTGGGAAAACTTTCATATCGGTCGCCCGGGGAGGGATGTGAATAGCAGTACTCCCTGAGGATTTAAAGATTGCACCCATATCACCGACGACGAAACCGGTCTGCGCATCGAGAAAGCGAACCGCATACAGGTTGCCCGTAAATCCGGGAATCGTATCCTGGCTCCAGGTATCGCCCCCGTCCTGGCTCCGGCAAAAAGTCGAATGCCAGCCGCAGGCGAATCCATGCAAACTATCCGGGAAATGAATGGAGTAAAGATCGACCGGACCTGCGGTTGCCAGGTCGCTCCAGCTTACACCACCGTCATCCGTTCCGACGAAGGTGGCGATGTACCAACCGCCGATGAATCCGCGGGTCTCACTGGTGAAAAAGACCGCTTCCAGCGAGCAGATATTACCGATCGGGCGGATGGTATCCATCACCCAGTTCAGTCCGCCATCGGTGGTCTTCAGGAACTGCCAGTTATATCCGACCCCCGTCGCGTATCCCACCTGTGCACTGGGAAACGATAGCGATGCCAGCTTACGTACCAGGGGTGTTGAAAGGATGGTCCAGGTTTGTCCGCGATCCGCCGTACGTGCGATCTTCCCATCCTCTCCCGAGACAAATCCGGTGTTCGTATCGGAGAATTCGATATCGTACCAGCCGTCGCGAGACAGCGAAGGCTCCAGGGTCCAGGAATCGCCGGCGTCCATCGTATGATAGAGGCCGCTGTCACTGGCCACCCAACCTTCGTGTCCGTTAAGAAAGTGAACGGCATTCAAGCCGGCACTTGTCGGGAACGATAATGCCGACCAACTTTCTCCTACATCGAACGAACGAAGTATCACACCGTCTTGTCCGACCACATAGCCGGTATCCCGATTGGGAAAATAAAGATCAAATAACGCAACCGAAGTACCGGATGCTTTCTGAACCCACTGGGCAGAAAGGTCGAGGGCGGACAGGAGCAGGCATGTACAGGCAAGCAAATGTGATTTCATGATCAGGGAGTTTAGTGACTCAAAAATAAATCAGGCCTGTTCCGACCCACAGGTTGAATCCTCGGACTCAAGGGTAAAAAATTAACCTAACGGATACCGGCCCGGTACTCCAGGGGCGTAAATCCGGTAGCGGAGCGAAAGTACTTGGAAAAATTACCCGGCTCGTCGAAGTTCAGGCGATAAGCGATCTCCTTTACCGAAAGGTCAGTATGATACAGGAGCTTTTTGATCTCCGCGACAAGATGGACGCGAATGATGTTGAGCGGCGTATTCCCGGTATGTTCCTTACAAACAGCGATGAGGTGCTTCGGGCTGATGTGCAGCAAGTCCGCATAATCCTCCACCCGCTTGTGATCCGCGTAATGTCGCTGCACGAGGAGCATGAAGCGGTCGACCAACGGATTTCCCACACGCAAAGCCGCTCCCGGCCGGTCGCGTTCCCAGAAGCGCGACAAATAGATTGCCAGCGATTGCACGAGCGAACGAAGCACCAGCTCGTTCCCGGCAGCCTGTTCCCGCGTTTCAGTACGGATCAGGTCAAGGTAAATGAGCGCCCGTTTGAATGCGGCAGCCGGCAACTGAATCACCGGTCGCTCGGTACCGAAAGGTAGGGATCGAAGCAAGGGCCGGTCGATCACGCCGGGAAGAAACAGCAGGGTGCAACCCGAAGATGCTTTTTCACGAAAGACGAGGTGCACGTCGTCGGGTCCGACGAAGTGTATCTCGTATTTCTTCATCGGCAGACTGGAAAAATTGAGGTCGTGCTCGCCTCCGCTGCCGGTGATGATCAGCAGTTCGTAGAACTGATGCCGGTGCGGCTTTTCCGGCGCGAAAGCCTTTGCACGCGGCGCCCAGTCGATGAGGTCGATCTCCCGGATCGTGCCGGGCGGCGGTTTCAGGATATGCCGAGGGATGGTACCGGACATGTTGTCGAAAATACTGATTCCGGGGAAATGCCTATTGGGCTCCGAATTATTTGCACACGGATGACACGGATAATGCGGATGATCACGGATTCAAAATTCACACTTGTCGTACCTTGTGTGGAGATTTATGGCGGCATTCGGCGGTACGTTATTGCGTTGGTATAAAAAGCACGCGCGGGAATTGCCCTGGCGGGAAACGCGTGACCCGTATGTGATCTGGTTGTCGGAGGTGATCCTGCAACAGACCCGCGTCGAACAAGGGCTTCCCTACTTCCATCGTTTCACCGAGGCATTCCCGACCGTCCACGATCTTGCCCGCGCCAAAGAGGAGAAAGTGATGAAGCTCTGGCAGGGTCTGGGGTATTACAGTCGTGCCAGGAACCTGCACAAGGCGGCCAAGGTTGTGGCGAATGAATATCAGGGAAAGTTCCCTCGCACCTTCGACGAACTGCGCAGCTTACCGGGTATCGGCGACTACACCGCTGCGGCCATCGCTTCCTTTGCCTTTGACCAGGCAGTCGCCGTGGTCGACGGTAACGTGTTCCGCTTTTTGTCGCGTTGCTTCGGTATTGATACGCCGATCGACTCCCCACGCGCGAAGCGGGAATTCCGGGAACTCGCGGAGTCGTTGATGGAAGGCCATGCGCCTCACCTGTTCAACCAGGCGATCATGGAGTTCGGGGCGATCAGTTGCAAGTCGGCACAGCCGTTGTGTGCAAGCTGTCCTTTCCGGGATACCTGTCATGCCTTTCAACGTGATCTGATCACCAAGCTTCCCGTAAAAGCCAAAAAGCAAAAGGTCCGTGACCGCTACTTCCACTATCTGATTCTCAACACGCCGAAAGGCGTGTACTTGCGGCAACGAGCTACCGGCGACATCTGGGCGAAGCTCTACGAATTTCCGCTCATTGAAACGGATCAGCCCACTGAACCGGCATCACTCATGCGTTCGTCCGCCTGGAAACGCATCCTGGGAAAGCAACCGATCCATATCCGACAGATCAGTCGGGAATACAAGCACCTGCTGAGTCACCAGCGCATCCATGCCCGCTTCTATCTACTGGATGGCAAGGTGAAGCCGGAGCAAGATTGGATACTCGCCGATAAGGCGAAACGCAAACGGCTGGCCGTATCGCGCCTGGTCGAGACCGGCTTAGAGCAGGCAGGCTTTTGAGGGATCAGCCTTTGTTGCGCAGCGAGAGAAAAATGTAGCCGGCTGTCGGCAACAACAGCAATGCGAGCACGATGAACAAGGTAGCGCTGTCCGGCGGGCCGGATGATTGCGCCGCAGCCCGGATCGAAAGACGGACAACAAGTCCCAGCACAACCAGGATCGACAATTTCAGCACACGCAGAAAACGCGTTGCCAACCGGTATTGAAAAGCCGCATTGTCCTGCGTGATCTTCAAACCGTAGTTGAACAGGTGCGGGAAGCGTCCGATCACCGTCATCACCAGAAAAACAAACGTCCCGATCGCGGGAAGGATCAGTAACGACCATCGGCTTCCGAAATCATTGGGAGATCCGCTGCCGTCGAAATGGGTGGGCACGGTTTCCGGGGCCTGGAGCACCGAAGAAACGGTGTACGTCCACAGCACCGCCAGTGCAATCCAGCCTGAAACTTCGAGGATACGATCCAGCGGTCCGCTTTCCAACGAAAGTCGGGGCCTGCCTTTGTAGGAAGGATCACCACTCAAGATGCCCATAGGTGTCGGTTAAACTGCGAAGTTACAATTTCCGCATCGGGAGTTCCTGCCGCCGAAAGGTCCCTTCGATCATGCCCTCAATGGACGCGACCAGGGAATCGCGGCCGACGCGCCGATAAACAATGCGGCTCGGGAAATCGTGCTCCGGGTTCACAAAGCTCACGCTATCACCGGCATGATCGGCCATCCGGAACACAACCGACTTCCCATCGTTCTGTCCGCTAACGGTCGGCACGTAGAAAACCTCGGTACCGCTCAGATAGCACTCCATCGTTTCCGAAAAGACCGTATCGCCCTGCACCACCTGGTAGCTGAATCCCTTCATCAGCGTATCGTTCACCTTCGTCCACCGCTCCACCAGCCGCCCCTCAGCATCGGCCATTTCCCATTCACCAATGATCCACTCCGGAACAGACCGGGGTTCTCTCCAGTTGCAGGCAAGGAGCAGGGAGAGGAGAAAGGTGGAAAGGACATGGCGGGTGGGCATGGGTGGTGGTTGGTTGGTGGTTGGTGATTGGTAACTAGTAACTAGTAACTGGTAACTGGTAACTAGTAACTAGTAACTAGTAATTGGTAACTGGTAACTGGTAACTAGTAACTAGTAACTCAAAATTAACAACCAGCATATTCAATTACTAGTTACTAGTTACTAGTGTCATGTCAAGCATGGACTGACGGATAAAGGCGCTTTAGTTTTATGCGGGCATCTTTTGTAGTGAACTGCCAGTTGATTGCTTTCGTTTTTTTATTCCGATCAATTTGCCATGCGAGCGCTTCCTCGGTTACCGCCTCCATTGTGGGAATGTGTCTGTTTAGGCATTTTCGACTTAGGACATTGAGTTCTATTTCGGCCATGTTGAGCCAACTTCCATGTTTCGGAGTATAGACAAATTCAAATCGATCCCAGATTCTCTTTGCTTCTGTTGGTTCAAAAGCTTCATAAAAAGCGCCTGGACTGTGAGTTTTATAATTATCCATGACCAAAGTGATTTTCTTGGCTTTGGGATACCATTCATCCGCAATTCTTTTTACAAAGGTTGCCCAGTCAATTTTTGTTTTTTGCTCCTTTACATCTACGAATCGTTTTCCTTTCAAGGGCTCATTCGCCATAAAAACATTGCACATTCCATGGCGAATGTAATCGTAGTCAACTTTGGCGGGCTGTCCCGGTTTCATTTCAATACTTCGATGGGCTTCTGCGATAAGTTGTTTTGGAGATTCATCCATACAGATAACTGGATTCGCCTTGTCATAAGGCCTTTTATAAACATCCAGTACTTTCTCCATGTTGGCAACAAACTCGGCGTTAGCTTCTGGCGGAATAACCCATCCTTTTACCTTCCAGGGACGTAAGTCGTTTTTTTAAAACGGTTCGCACCGTTTCGTGAGAGATTTTATCTACATAATTTAACTCGACCATTTTGTCTGCCAGAAGCCGCAAAGACCACTTGGCCTGGCCTTTTGGTGGCTTGCTGCAACAAAGGGTCACCAACTTTGCTTCAACTTCACCGTCAGCCTTTCTCTCATAATTGCGCGTGGAGGGCTTTCTTTCCAAAGTATTCTCAAGACCTTCCTCTATAAAGCGCTTTTTTACCCGATCAATGGTTCGCATACCCACTTTCAATACCGTACTGATCTGTTCATTAGTAACGGGCTCAGCAAACTTGCCCCGGTCACAATTCAACAAAATGTATGCGATTCTGAATGTGTGCGAAGAATGAGAACCCTTATTAATGATGGTCATCAGTTCCTCGCGTTCTGGTTTGGTTAGATGAATGGTGTATTTTGTCATAGGATAAGGTTTTGACAAAAATACACATTTTATTTTGCGTCATATTACACTTGACATGACACTAGTTACTAGTTACTGCTTACTGGTTACTGGCTACTGGCTACTGGCTACAGGTTACCAGCTCCCCCTCACCGAACAATTCCAAAGTTAAACGCTCCCGTCTTCGTTGCTCCCCAGACGCGGAGCCAGATCGGGAGGACGGCTTCGGTGCCGCGGGCGTTGGTGATGTCGCCGAGGTCGAGCAATTGCTCGTCTTTCCAGCCGAAGGTCTTGAGCAGCGCGCGGACTTTTTCCTTCGCTTCGGCTTCGTTGCCGCAAAGGTAGTTGATGTGGTTACCGTCGCCGATCATGCGCGGGTTGATCATGAGTCCGCACCACATCGTGTTGAGGGTCTTCACCACCTTCACATTGGGAAACGTCCGCTGGATCTCTTCGCCCAACGAGTTGAAATTGCTGAGCGCGGGCACGAGTCCCGGCGGCATACCGCGGGAGAAGTCGAGCGGATTGGCCACATCGATGAGGATCTTCCCGTCGAGTGCGGCTCCGGCGAGTTTCAAAGCATCGAGGCTGGCTTCGCCTTTGGTACAGTTGAAGATGATCTCTCCGAATGCCGCCGCATCCGCAAAGGTGCCGGCGGAAGCCTTTCCGCTCTGCTTAGCCACGAAGGCCAGGGCCTTTTCGTTATTCGCGCTGCGCGAACCCATCATGACATCATGACCGAGTTCGACCAGTTTACTACCGATTGTATCACCGACGTTGCCGGTGCCGAGGATGGAAATACGCATTTTCAGTTTAGAGTTTCGGGTTCCACGTTTCGGGTTCCGCGTTTAAATAATGATTCCGTAACTTGTATGGTTTATCTTTTATTCGCTATTCGCTATTCGCTATTCGCTATTCGCTATTCGCTATTCGCTATTCGCTATTCGCTATTCGCTATTCGCTATTCGCTATTCGCTATTCACTATTCACTATTCACCAACCGCAGTTCAAGCTTTCTCCAACGCCGCAATCTCCAGTTTGACCATCTTCAACAGCACCGGCCCGACGCGTTTGGCCCGTTCGGGATCGCTCATCCATTCGCCTAGTTTTTTCGGGATGATCTGCCAGGAGACACCAAAACGATCCTTGAGCCATCCGCAACGGCTTTCTTCACCGCCGTCGAGCAGTCGGTTCCAGTAATGGTCGATTTCTTCTTGCGTATCGCATTCCACGACCAGCGAGACCGCTTCGGTGAATTTGTATTTGGGCCCTCCATTGAGGCCCATGAATTTCCGGCCATTCAATTCGAAGGTTACAACCATCGGATTTTCCTGCAGGATCTTCGAGTTGGGAAAAATCGAACAATAAAAGTCCGCTGCTGCACGCGCCTGACCGTCGAACCATAGACAAGGATGGATGGGGTGGCTCATTTTTTCGTAGTCAATTTCTTCTTCGAGGATATTTTAAGAGCTGCTTTCTTCGCAGTCTTCAGTGCCTGCTGTTCGCGCTCCCAGGCAGCGCGGTATTTTACAATTTGAGTAATCAACTTCTTCGGGAGTGGTTGATCGAGTGGCAGATGGATGCTGCCCTTGGTAAAGGTGAACCCCTCGAGTTCATTGGCAAATGCAGCAACCCCGGTGCCGGTCGGGTACAAGCCGATGTGGTTCTTACAGGCGGCGAAATAGACCAGCACTTTCCCTTCGCGAAAGGCCGGCATGCCGTAGCTGATCGTTTCGGTGGATTTCGGAGCAGCTTTTTTAATGATCTCCCGGAGCTCGCTGAGTTTGGGTCGAATCCCGCGTTCACAGGCGGCAATGTACTGATCGATGGAGGTGACGGATGTGCGCATAGCTGTCTGAAATTTATCAATTCTTTCGAAAATAAATGAATCGAACCGGAGAATATCCAACCGAGTTCGCTCCGCATTTATTATCCCGCATCTACGGTTTTACATCGCCCGATTTCGTACCTTACATTTGTCGGATAAACCATTATCTAACCTCAAATCACAATTCCATGAGCGGAGTGAACAAAGTGATCCTGGTCGGCAACGTCGGTAAGGATCCGGAAGTGCGGTACCTGGAAGGAGGCGTGGCAACGGCCCGCTTCCCGCTGGCGACCTCGGAATCGTACAAGAACCGGGAAGGCCAGAAAGTCGAAACCACCGAATGGCACAACATCGTGTTGTGGCGCGGTCTGGCGGAAGTGGCGGAGAAATACGTCCGCAAGGGCAAACAACTCTACATCGAAGGACGCATCCGGACGCGCTCCTACGGCGAAGAGAACAACAAAAAGTGGATCACCGAGATCGTAGCGGATACCATGACCATGCTCGGCGGACCGCGCAGCGAACAGAACGGTTCCGAACCGGCCGCCGTCCAGGCACCGATCGAAACCAGCGCGATCCCCACGGGCGGCGACGACCTTCCGTTTTGATTGTTAGGCTAGTCGGAAATTGTTGAAAGTCAGCTTTCCCGGCTGCCAACCCGAAGTACAGCTAAGCGTGAAGTTTTATTAGCTTTGCGCTTAGCTGTTTTTAGTCAAAGAAGTTAATTCCCCTTGGATCCCGGCCCTGACCCCCTGCTCCTTTCCGTATTCTCGGTCCTTAACCCCGCTTTTACTTTCTCCTTTTCCTTTATAGTCGAGTCGGTCGTACTGGTCGTGTTGCTCTTCCTGTCCGGTTTCGTCTCCGGAGCGGAAACCGCCTTCTTCGCCATCACACCTGCCCAATTCATCGGGTTGCGTAACGCCCCGGGGACCGCTTCCCGGATCGTCTACAACCTGCTGAATCGACCCAAGCGCCTGTTGGCGACTTTACTGATCGTTATCAACTTCATCAACATCGCCATCGTGGTGATCTCGTCACTGCTGATGGAACAGGTCTTCGATTTCTCCAGTCATCCGTTGGCTGGTTTTCTTATCCAGGTGGTCGCCGTCACCTTCGTCATCATCGTCTTCTGCGAACTGATGCCGAAGATGTACGCCACCCAAAATGCCATCTGGTTCTCCAACCTGGCCGCGCTTCCGCTTTTCGTGGTCGACAAACTGCTCCGGCCCATGTCGTGGCTGCTGGTCAAATCGACCGCGCTGGTCGACCGTCGCATTCAAAGTAAAGGGTACGACGTGACCGTCGATGAGTTGACGCATGCCATCGACATCACCTCCGACAAGAACACTCCTGAAGACGAAAAGAACATCCTGAAAGGCATCGCCCGGTTCGGCAACATCGATGTCAAGCAGATCATGAAGCCACGGATGGATGTCTTCGCGATCGAACGCGAAACGCCGTTTTCGGAAGTGATCAAGCTGGTGAACGAACACCGGTACTCCCGCGTTCCGGTTTTCGAAGAAAGCTTCGACCGCGTCTCCGGCATCCTGTACATCAAGGACCTCCTGCCCTACCTCGACCAACAGGACGGCTCCAGCTTCGACTGGACGAGCCTCCTCCGCCCGGCTTATTTCGTTCCGGCCAGCAAGAAGATCAACGACCTTCTGCAGGAATTCCAGGAAATGAAGAACCACCTGGCCATCGTGGTGGACGAATACGGCGGCTCCTCGGGCATCGTGACGCTGGAGGACATCCTCGAAGAGATCGTGGGCGAGATCAACGACGAATTCGACGACGACGAACTCAACTATTCCCGACTCGACGACCGCAATTTCGTGTTCGAAGGCAAGACCTTGCTGAACGACGTCTGCCGCATCACCGACCTCGACCGGAAATCCTTCGAGCTTGGCGAAGAGGAAACCGATACGCTGGCCGGATTCCTGCTGGCGGTGAAAGGCGGACTCCCTCAGGTGAACGAGGTGCTGCGTCATAACGGACTTGTGTTCACCATTGAGTCGGCAGATCGTCGTCGTATCAAGCGCGTAAAAGTTACTCTGCCGGAAATTGAACCTTCCAACGGAAGATCGCTGGCAGCCTGGCTCCTGCCCCTCGGTTTCGCGCTCTTGCTGAGCGGTTGCGACGAACCTTATAATCCCAAACCGCGTGGCTATTTCCGGATCACACTCCCGGAAAAACAATATGCCCTGTGGGAAAGTCCCGGATGCCCCTTCGGCTCCGAGCTACCCTCCTATGTGCAGGTGATACCCGACACCAGTGCCGAGGCGGAGCCCTGCTGGATGAACCTGGAGTTTCCGGATTTCAAAGCAACCGTTTACCTCACCTACAAGCCGGTCAATGGAAACCTGAACCGATACATTGAAGACAGCCGCACCTATGCCTACAAGCATGTGACGAAAGCTTCGGGTATCGACGAGATCATCCTGCATGAACAACCCGGCGTGAGCGGACTGTTGTATAAGGTCAAAGGCAACGCGGCTTCTCCCCTGCAATTTTGGTTAACGGACAGTACCGCCCATTTCATCCGTGGTTCACTCTATTTCTACGCCGTTCCGAACCCGGATTCGATCGCGCCGGTTCTCGACTTTGTACAATCGGATGTACAGCATTTCCTGGAACGATTCCACTGGAAGTAATTTACTCCTTCGATGAAACTGGGTCGACGCGTCGAAGAATTCGCGATTACCGCCATCGACCGAGACGGACTTCCGTACGGGCCGTTCGAAGGAGGAAAACTCTACGTCGACAAATCCCTTCCGGGAGATATCGCCGATGTGCAGGCGATCCGCGTCAGCAAAGGCGACTTTCCCGTCTCCACCGGAAGGATCGTCCGCTTGTTACAAGCGAGTCCCGATCGCATCGATCCGTTCTGTCCGCACTTCGAACACTGTGGGGGTTGTCAATGGCAGCATACGTCCTATGCGCACCAACTGGAGATCAAGCACGGACAAGTCAGCGAACTGTTCGCCCGGCATCTTCCCGACGGGATGACGGTCCCTCCGGTCTTGCCATCACCACAGCAACTGCGTTACCGCAACAAGATCGTCTTCACCTTCTCCAACCGGCGTTGGATGACGCCGGAAGAAAAGACCTCGCCCGATACCATTCGGCGTCCTGCCGCCGGCTTCCTGATGCGTGGCAAGTACGATCACACCCTGGAGATCCATGAATGCGCATTGATCGACCCGATCGCCGTCCGCATCCTCCACCGGCTGCGCGACATCGCACTCGAAGCAGGCATGAAGTTCTACGACATGCGCGAGGAATACGGCTTCCTGCGCGGACTGGCACTGCGCTTCGGCGATCCCGGCCATCTGCTGGCGGCCATCATCACGGCGGAGCAGGATGATGAAAAACTCAACGTGCTGACAGAAGGCCTGACCCGTGACTTTCCCGAGATCACCGGTTATTTTCAATTGTTCAACCCCGACAAGAGCGGAGTCAACATGGATGCTCCTGCCCGACACCTGCGGGGTGAAACGCAACTGCCCATGAGCCTGGATGGCTTTCAGTTCCTGGTCAGTCCCAACGCCTTCTTCCAGACGAATACGGGGCAAACACTTCGTCTCTATCAAACCGCATTGGATTTCGCCGCATTGAAAGGAAGCGAACGTGTGCTTGACCTCTACTGCGGTACCGGAACCATCAGTCTTTTTCTTGCACGACAGGCGGCATTCGTCACCGGGGTCGAATTCGTCGATGCGGCGGTGAACGATGCACGAACAAACGCCAACCGGAACGGAATCACGAACGTCGATTTCATCGCCGGCGATCTGAAGGACGAAATCAATCGGTTCACGGAATCATCGACCGAAGTGATCGATGTAGTGGTAACCGACCCGCCCCGTGCCGGCCACCACCGGGAGGTTAATCAGGCTTTACTAAAACTCGCGCCTAAGCGTATCGTTTACATCAGCTGCAATCCGATCACCCAGGAACGGGACATCCGCATGTTGTCGGATCGCTACCGGCTCACGCGCATTCAGCCGGTCGATATGTTTCCGCAGACCGGTCACGTGGAAAACGTCGTGTTGTTGGAACGTCGCGACTGATCAGGCAGTCAGGGCGGTGCCGCGAAAACGGAACTGCACGTAGATCATCGCGGCGAAGAGGAAAAAAGCACCGATCTGGTGCACGGACGCGAGCACGATCGGCGCCTGGTAAAGGATCGTCAGCACGCCAAGGACAAACTGCACTGCCAAAGCCGCGTAGAACCAGTTAAGGGCCGTCCGCTGGCTCGTTTCCATTCGCTCGTTCCGGGCCAGGTACCACACATAGCCTGCCATGGCGAGGAGCGTGAACGCGAAGAAGCGGTGAATGAACTGGACCAACTCCGGGTTATCGAAGAAGTTGGCGATACCGTCTTCCGCATACCAACCACCGACGGGAAACACCTGTCCGCTCATGAGCGGGAACGTATTGTGCATCTTGCCGGCATGCAATCCCGCGACGAACGCTCCGTACACGAGCTGTGCCATCAGCACCGAGAAGGTGGCTACGCCCAGCTGCCGGAGTTTCGTCGAAGCCGGCACCAGCGCGCGTGGATACAGCAACTGCAACGCGTACCACCAGGTGAAGCCGAAGGTGATGAAGGCCGTGATCAGGTGAATGGCCAGCCGGATATGCGACACACTCGTACGTTCGGTGAGCCCGCTCTTCACCATGAACCAGCCAAGGAACCCCTGCAAGCCACCGAGTGCGAACAGGAAGAGCGCCTTCCGGGTCATGGCGCGATCCAGTTGACGGGTGATCAGGAACCAGATGAACGGCAGCAGGAAGACCACACCGATCAACCTGCCGACCAGGCGATGAATGAACTCCCACCAGAAGATCGCCTTGAAATCCTGCAATTCGAAATGCGCATTGATCTTCTCGTACTGGGGAATCTGTTTGTACTTCTCAAAAGCTTCCTGCCACTCCTGGTCGTTCATAGGAGGTACAGCGCCCATGATCGGAGCCCATTCCGTGATGGATAAGCCGGAACCGGTCAGGCGGGTGATGCCGCCGATGACCACCATCGCGAAGATCAGGAAACAGCCGCTCAGCAGCCAGATTGCGACGTAACGACGAGATCGATCGTTCATATGCTTTGCAGCTATAACCATTCCGGTACGGCAAAGTTCAAACCGAAGCCGGAGATCAGTCGTACTTCGGCTTGAGGAACCAGCGGTCGGAAATGGTAAAGCCCAGGGTGAAACGCAGGTAGCGTTCCTTGAGCAGGTCGGATTCGACCGTACCGCGCTCGCCTGCCTCCGCAGCGAACTGGATGAAGGTGGAAGCACGCCGGATCGGAATTCCGAGTCCGATGCTCACACCCATTTCGTTCAACTGGTTACCGCGCAATTGGAGAAAGGTCCGGGCATAGTGGAATCCGGCCCGGTACTGAACGGTCTTATAGCGGTTTTTCAAGACGCGATCATTCGGAGTGAACTGCCCGCCGACGGAAACGCGCCAGCTATCGGCCAGTGAATCGGATGCACCGAAGTAACGATAGGTATTCCAGTTCTGCGTCTGGAAGTCGGCGCCGGCCAACCAGCGCGTACCCTGCCGGATAGAAGCGCCGAAGCCAAGGCCGACAGGAAGTTTGACACGCCCCTCTGCTCCTTCAACATAAGCGATCGTATCCCGCACGACAATCTGGTCGCGCGAGGAATTGTCGAAGTACTTGAACGAAGTGGCCGTATACGTCTGCCGGGCATGCAATTCGGCGGCAGGCGAATACGTCGCGCCGAACGTCAGGCTCCAATCACCCCGTTCACGCCGACGCTTCACGTCTCCCCGTTCCTGACGGAGTTGCCGAATGCGGTTTTTCAGGAATTCGCGACGCTCCGCATAACCGGCTTGCAGGCTGTCGGAAGCTTTGCGCGCAACATCGTCCAGGTGCACGAGCGAATCCTCCAACGGACGAATGAGCTTGTCGAACTCCAGCAAGGAATCAGACGGAGAGAGCCGCAGACTGTCGATGGTGTATTGAACACCGAGGTTATAGGTAAACCAGCCGAGCGATGTATTCTCCAGTAAACGCGTGTTGAAGTTCACCGGATTGTCGAATTCGATCCGTCGGTCCTGACCGAGTACACCGAAGAGGTACGAGACATTCGCGCCGATACTCAACGGCGTATTCTTGAAGGGACGAACTCCCGTAGAAATGAAAAAGTTGTTGAGCCCGCCGCTTCCCTGGTAAATACGTGTCTCCACTTCACCGAGCACATTGGTCTGCGGATCTTTAACGGAGTACCCGATGTTGCTGTAGGGCATGAGTCCGAAACCGAGTCCCCACCGCTTCGACTTGAGCGGCACTCCGAGCGCGAAGTAGCTGAAGGAAACCGTATGCTGTTCCTGTCGGGCGTCGGCTGAATTGATCTCCATCAAATTGGCATTGGCGCCCAACTCGAAGGTGGTCAGGAAGAGGTTGGAATAAGCCGCGGGGTTCTGAAAGTTCAGTTGAAGGTTGAGCGGAACACCGATGGAAACGCCCCCCATCCCGAGGTGACGAGCGCCGCCCTGGAATTGCAGGTCGCCGATGCCATACCGGGAGTAAGGCGAGGAAGTAGCATTCTGAGAACGCGCGGAAAACACGCACAGGAAAAGCGCCGCCAGCAGTAGGATGCCGGACTTAGCGGTTCGCGTCATGGTAACGATAGATTTCATAAAGTCCGTAGAGGACCAAATCAGGGGCGGCAAAGATGTTGATTTTTAGCCGTTCAGCCAAACCGGCCGCGTCTCCGCCGGTGATCAGGACTTTCAGCCGCGGATACATCTTTTTGTACTCTTTGACCATTTCACGGATCTCAGCCATTGCCCCATTCATGACGCCCGAACGCATACTGGAAAGCGTGTCACTGCCAAGCAAGGGATTATCCCATTGCAGCTTCACTTTCGGCAGTCCTCCGGTAAAGGCATGGAGTGCTTCAAAACGCATGTGAAGGCCGGGGGAAATACTGCCGCCCATATAGGTGCCACCCGCTTGAACCAGATCAAAGGTGATGCAGGTCCCTGCTCCGATTACCAATACGTGCTGACGGGGGTAACGGGCCGCCGCTGCTACGGCCATCGCGATCCGGTCGCGTCCCAGCGTAGCCGGCGATTTGTATGCATTCCGGATAGGGAGTGGAGTACGATGAGAGAGTTCCAGGAAACCGTGCAACTTTTTTAAGAATTTTAATACCGGAGCAGGCAGTGGTGCGACGGCGGACAACATGGCACCGGAAAATTCGAAACGACGCGAGAGCGATTGCAAGCGGTTCAGGCTCAGCACAGAGAACGCCTCCTGGTAGATCAACGTACCGCCCGAAAAGACACCGATTTTCACCCGGGTGTTACCGCGGTCGATGGCCAGCAAAAGACCTTTGCTTTTCATGCGGTCAAGATACGCGGGTACATGCGGGCGGAAACGCGGTTTTTGAAAAGAAATTTTGTGAATTGAAAATTTCCCTACTTTTGCCCCACTCTAAGCCGGTGATGTAGCTCAGTTGGTAGAGCAAAGGACTGAAAATCCTTGTGTCAGTGGTTCGATTCCACTCATCACCACCACTTTAGGCCTCCATAGGTCAATGAAACAAACGGATAAGCCCTTCAAGTTCCAACGGGTCCTCCTGATCGACGACAACGACATTGATAATTTCATCAATGAGCGTATGATCACGACCAATTCCTTTTCGCAGCAGGTCGTCGTTAAGAATTCCGCCGAAGGGGCTCTCCAGTTTCTCCGTGACAATGCATCCAATACGGCCGTGTTGCCCCAGGTGATTTTCCTGGACCTTAACATGCCTGTGATGGACGGTTTCGGTTTTCTGGCCGAATACGAGCAGTTGCCCGAGAGTATCCGTTCCTTCTGCAAGGTGATCGTGCTTTCCTCCTCCATCAGTCCCGAAGACATCAACCGGGCCTCCACGAATCCCTACGTCGTCAAGTACGTCAACAAGCCGTTGAACGAAAAGTACCTGGACGCGATAAACTTCTAGTAGTAATTAGTAATTAGTAATTAGTAATTGGTAATTAGTAATTAAGGACTCAGCGTAGTCTTTTTATAGACTGTTCCCGCACGCTAATCAGCGTTTTTTCTTTCTGTCCGGAAATCATGTATCACCGCCCGATTTCCTGGCTCTATTGATAAAGGCGTTCAGTAACGGACCTATCTGGGTGACCAGCCTGGTCACTTGTTCCACCTCTTTTTCTGCCAATACTTTTCGTCGGATCAATTTCCTGGCGAAGGTTTTGGATTCCTCGAATGAGCCGCGGGCACAATAATAAAATCGTAAGCGGTCCCTATAGTGAAACCTTCCGAAGCCCTCCGCAATGTTTGCGCTTATACTATCCGCCGCCCGGATGATCTGTAAACCAATCGTCATTTGAACTTTCTTAGGCCACCTATCATACTCTTCCCAAAACACATCCGACAACTGCTCGGCGTACTGATAGACCAGAAACTGCGTCACATCCTTATTCACCCAACAAAGTAAATTTGAATTATGCCGGATGTCAACCGCATAAAAGCGGGAAAAGGAATCGGAATGAAATATTTTTCGTGAAATGGAAACTGGTAACTGGTAATTGGTAACTAGTAATTGGTAACTAGTAATTGAAAACTAGTAATTCGTTACCGGTTATCAGTTACCAGTTTTTAGTTACTAGTTACTAGTTACTAGTTACCAATTACCAGTTACAAAAAAAAATGCCTCCCGGCGAAGTTCTCCGGGAGGCATAACCTGGCGGGGCAAAAGAAAAATCAGTCTTTGATCGGGTTCGCCATGCGACGGATCATCTGCTCGTCGAGCTGGATGTACCAGAACATTCGGTGCGCACCCTGATTAACCTGGCGGAACTGCTCGTTCAGCTCAGTGAGTTTTTTCACCTTCTTACGGAATTCTTCGGGTTTGATAGCCGCCTTCAGCATCTTGATCAGGTGCAGGGCAGGCTGGTAATTGTTGTCGTTTTCGACGATCTGGCGCTTCACGCTCTGGAGGAGCTGGTTGCACAGTCCGTCTTCTCCCTGGAAGCAGTACTGCATGGCCTGGAAGAGCTTGTACTCCACGTCGGTGAACAGAAATTTCTTCAGGCTGGTCTCGTTGCGGAGGTTGTTGATGATCCGCGCAGCCCCGGCGAAATCCTGCTGGTAGAACTTACCGATGGCATTGAAACGCTGGAAGCTGATGTACGGATAGGGTTCGTTCACATCAACGTCGAAGTTCGATTCGAGCTCGGCGTTAAGGTCCAGCAATTGCTGCGTATCGCGGGTTGCGAGGAAGCGGGCGACTTTGCTGTTCAGGAATTCGGTCACATAGAAGCTGAAAGCCGGCTTGAAAGCGATGTCCGGCACCTGCTTGTTGATCATTGAATAGTAATGATCGGCGCGGACCTGGTTTCCGGTACGCTGGTAATATTCGAAGTACAGGAAGTCGACGAGGAATCGTACGCCCTGATAAAAGGTATCGAGCTCGTATTTCTCAAAGTGCTTCCGAATCTGCTGGAGGATGGAATCCACCTCGATCTCGAGCGCTTTCAATGTCTCCACCCGGCTGGTGAACAGACAGAGGTAGTAAATGCGCACCAGGTTGTAGAGCACGAACAGGCGGTGTCCGTGATACAGTTCGGAGATGTTGGTCAACTCCCGAAGGATTGACTGCACCGCTTCGAAATCGCGCTCGTCGCGGGTCAGCTGGTAGCTGCCGGCACGCTTCACGAATTCGTAGAAGAGATCTTCCGCCTTCACCACCGCAAGGGAGTACGCTACGTGACGGTTGTATTCTTTCTCGTAATAATCGAAATCGCCGTTATACATGCTCAGGCGTGCCAGCGCTTTGTAAACGACGATCAATTCATTCGAGAGATCATATTCGATCAGCTGCTTTTCGAGGTTCTTGAGCGCACGAATGGCCACATCGCGGTCGTTGCTGAACAACATGGCCGGCACGAGGGCCACCTTGTCTTTCAGCGCGGAGATCGGGTTCTTGACGTTCGTCGACAAATACTGTGCGATGCGTTCGTTCAGGCGCGACTTGAGCGTATAATAGGTACTCGGGTTCACACCCAGCATATCCATCATCTGGCTTTCAGTATAGCTGCCGTTTCGCGCGGCTTCCAATACCAGATAAGGCTTGTTGTTCTTTCGGCCGGCAACCGCGGAAAGCAGTTCCTGATACTCGCCATCACTCAGTTTCTTGATCGTTTTGTTCAAAGTATCCATGGTGCGCTGTAATAGCTGTGGAGCGTTTGTTCTGAAGAGGTTTAACGGGGGTGACCGGAGAAGGATACACCGGAGTCAAGAGGAATTGAGGGCTTGGGTTTGCAAGGGTCTCAAAAGGTTAAAAGGGCAAATTCTCCGTTTTTTCAAAGACTATAAGCCGGATCTGGAGGAAAATGCAGCGGAACCGGACAAAACCTTACATCCGTAAGATGCGCCGCTTATTGCGGGAACTGCCGGGGAGCCACTCAGTATATATTGTCACTAGAATCCTCAAAAGCTCTCACGATGAAAACTTTTATCGCGAAATCAACGGACGGCATGATGCAGCCCACGATCCGACAGAACATGAAACAGAAGATCGCGGGCAACCGCTTCTTCGTGTACGCCCTCGAACTGGTACTCCTATATGTACTGGTGTTCGCGGCAGTCAGTGCCTTCGCACAGGAACCCGCCACCGCCTCGAAAGAGCCGGGTAAGCTGGAGTTCGCGAAGGAGACCATTGTCTATAATTCGGGCAAGGTCTACATGAACTGGGTGGCAAAAGCCCATTCGGAAGACTGCATCTACGTCATCGAACGCTCCGTCGATGGACAGGAGTTCGAACCGGTAGGCCTTAAAGAAGGTATCGGATCCCCGCTGGAACTCCTCTATAGCTGGGTCGACACCAAGCCGGTTGCCGGCACGGTGCACTACCGCATCAAACAGATCAATAATGAAGGGAACCTGGTAGCCCAGGCCGAGCCGAAAACGGTGACGTCTCCGGATGCCAGTCCGCTCTTCATGGATAAGAGCAGCCGTATGGTGCAGGTCAAGTAATTGACCTGCCCGTAAGGGCACTCGAAGGGTGTTTAGGGTGTAAGATCGTTCAAACAAGACAATGGGAAACCAACCGACCACAGGCTGGGGTGAATGCCTGGGACGGATGGCGGGATTCCTGATACTGCTGACACTGTCGGCCGTCCTTCGGGCGGGCGCGGTACCGGTAGCCTCCTTTTCCGCCAGCCAAACCACCGGGTGTCCCCCGTTGAACGTACAGTTCAACAACACGTCGACCGGCGCCGTGTCCTACTACTGGGACCTCGGCAACGGCAACACGTCGACCCTGGCGAATCCGTCGAATACGTATACCGTTCCGGGCACGTACACGATCCGCCTCGTGGCGATCGATGGTGCCGGCAACCGCGATACGCTGACCCGCGTGAACTATATCACGGTGGTAGGTCAGCCCTCGGCCGACTTCTCCTCGTCGGTACGTTCTTCCTGTCTCGACAACAACAGCTATTCCTTTAGCAACCTTTCGACCGGCGCTGTCAGTTACCTCTGGGACTTCGGCGACGGTACCACGTCCACCCAAAGCAATCCGACACACAGCTATGCGATGTCGGGTGTCTTTACGGTGACCCTGATTGCGACCAACAGCTTTGGTTGCCAGGATGTGGAAATCAAAAACACCTACATCACGATCTTCCCCAAGCCGGATGCCACCGTCCAGGCCACCTTTACTTCCAGTTGTGATCCGGCTACGGCTTTCCAGTTTTCCAATAATGCTCAGGCGAGCAATTGGCTCTGGAACTTCGGCGACGGCATCACGGCTACCCAACAGAACCCATCGCACACTTACGCATCTCCCGGCACTTACAATGTCAGCCTCATCGTCACCAACGCCTTCGGCTGCAGCGACACATCGGATGTTCCTGCTGAAATAAACGTAGGCGTAGCTAACTGGGCGACCTTCAATGCTTCTTCAGACACCGGATGCGCTCCGTTCACCGTCAACTTTTCCAACCCCAACACCAATCTTCAAAGTTGCCTCTGGGATTTCGGTGACGGGACGACCTCCACCGATCTTACGCCTTCCCATGTCTATTTGAATCCCGGCAGCTATACGGTCACCCTGATCGTGACAACGATTAGCGGCTGCGTGGATACCGTGAGTAAAGTCAATTACATCTTCGCGGGCGCCAAGCCCAACGTTCTCTTCACTTACAATGCTACCAACGGCTGTGCGCCCCTGACCGTTCAATTCACCAACTTGTCTACCGGTTACGATAGCTGTCAATGGCTGTTCGGTGACGGTACCCGGTCCAACGACATCAGCCCTCTGCACACGTACACGGCCTCCGGCGTATTCTCCGTCACGTTGAAATGCTGGAGCCCGAGCGGCTGTACAAAAAGCGTCCAGTTGGACAGCATCATTTCCGTCACCTCCACACGCGCGCTGCTCAATGCCAGTCCGCGCGTCGGTTGTCCGCCACTTTCCGTCAACTTCAATGCCCTGTCTCCGGGCAGCGGGCTGAGCTACTTCTGGTCGTTCGGCGACGGTACGACTTCCACACAACAGAATCCAACACACAATTACACCACCTCAGGTTCATTCGATGTCATGCTGGTCGTAGCCGACTCGCTCGGATGCTCCGACACCCTGCGCCGCCCGGCATACATCCAGACGACGAACCCGGCCGCCAACTACGTACCTCCGCCTACCACCGTCGGATGCGCGCCGCTCACCACCCAGTTCACCGACGGAACAGTCGGAGCGAACGGCTGGGCCTGGGATTTCGGTGACGGCTCCACCTCCACGCAACAAAACCCGGTACACACCTACTCTACTCCCGGCTTTTATACGGTCAGTCTTACGACCACTACAGCCAACGGCGGTTGCGAACAGACCATTTCGAATTTCTCCACCTTCGATGTCAGAGGAGGCTATGCGGGATTCACGCATTCGGTAACCACCTGTCCTCCCTACGAAGCGCAATTCACTGATACCTCGAGCAACGCTGTTTCCTGGTTGTGGGATTTCGGCGATGGCACCACGTCGACGGACCAACATCCGAATCACACCTTCGCCAGCCCGGGTTACCACAGTGTTTCATTGACGATCACCACTGCAGACGGATGCACGTACACCACCATGCAATCGAATGGCGTGTACTTCACACCCTTCGGAGCCAACTTCTACGGCATCCCGCAAGACACGGTGTTCCCGATGCCGGTACAATTCTATGCCAACTCCGTCGGTGCCACACAGTGGTTGTGGGACTTCGGCGACGGCTCCACCTCTACACTGGAGAATCCGTTTCATACCTATCAGGCAAACGGGAACTACAACGTCACCCTCTGGATCAGTAACGGCGTTTGTACGCTCTTCTATGATCCGCCACCCTTCAACTTCGGTGAGCCCGATACCACACCGGTGGATGTAGGGAATCCAGGCGTCCTGGTAGTACAGCAGGGCTGCGCACCGCTGACCGTGACATTTACTAAGGATCTTCCAAGCGCAGCGACCTGGAACTGGGATTTTGGCGACGGTCAAACCTCCACCGAAGAATTTCCGGTACACACCTACTCGAACGCGGGGATTTATACAGTCATACTAACCGTCGTGGATACCCTTGGCCTTACGTCCGTCATCCAGATGGACAGCATCGTCAGGGTCTCCGGCCCGAGGGCCGGGTTCATCATCCAGCAGGCCGGCAGTTGTACCAACACGACCATTACCCTCATTGACACATCCGCCAATGCCACTTCCTGGCTTTGGAACCTGGGTGATGGCACTACTTCCACCCAACAGAACCCCACACACGTTTACAATACGACCAGCCCGAATTACATCATCACCCAGACGGTGAGTGATACGATGGGCTGCTCTTCGTCGATCTCGACGAGTTTATATTCAAACTTCATTGCGCCTGCTTTGGTAAGCGAAAGCGAAGTTTGCGGATTGGATACGCTGCAGTTCTACACCAGTATGCAGAACTACGCGAGTTATCTGTGGGATTTCGGCGATAGTACGACTTCAACGGCTGTCAATCCGTCGCATAGTTTCACGCAGGAAGGCACCTTCCAGGTATCGCTCACCGTGACCGACAACAACGGCTGCGCGCAAACCTTCCAGGTAAATCCGCCGATAACCGTCAGCATGCCGGTGGCCGACTTCTCGACCTCCACCAGTCGCCAGGCATGCAACAAACTGAACGTAGTCTTTACGAACCTGTCGCAAAACGCAGATATGTACCTGTGGAGCTTCGGCGACGGTAACAGCTCGTCCATTGAAACGCCTACCTATCGTTATCTGGAAGCGGGCGTATTCGATGTCAGCCTCACAGTGTTCCGTGGAAACTGCGTTTCCAGAATGGACAAACCGCAATACATCCGGATCGATACGGCCCATGCCGAGTTCAACCTCGCTGTCGATCAGCCTTGTCTCCCGGCAACGGCAACCTTTACGGACCTGAGTGTGAATCCGGTCTCCTGGACTTGGTACTTCGGCAACGGCGATTCCGCTACGGTTCAAAACCCGTCTTATTATTACTCCGAGGTTCCCGCACGATATCCGATGCTGGTCATGACCGACATCAACGGTTGCGTCGATTCCGTCATGCACGACATGAACTACCTGTTGTTTGCGGATTTCGACGTGTCGGTCGACACCGGTTGTATGCCGATGAGCGTTGATTTTTTCAATCGCTCCTCGCAGATGGCGACTTCCTACCAATGGGATTTCGGCGACGGCACGACCTCGACCGATGCCAGCCCTTCGCACGTTTATACCCAACCAGGCAACTATGACGTTACCCTGATTGTCACCTCGATCTACCTTCCCTGCACCGATACCCTTCACATCCCGGCTCGCATCCTCGTCAAGCAGCCACGAGCCGACTTCGTAACGGATGACCGTTCGGCCTGCGCGCCGTCCGTGGTGAACTTCCAGGACCTGTCCGTGGATGCGGAATCGTACTTATGGGATTTCGGCGACAGCACCTCGTCCACGAATGCCGTCACTTCACACATCTACAATACTCCCGGGGTATATACCGTCTCGCTGATTGTCAGTGCCCAGGGTTGTTCGGATACGCTGGTACGGCCACAATACATTGAAGTGCTCGGACCCCGTACTGATTTCACCGCCTCGGCATTTGAAGGTTGCGTTCCGTTCACGGTTGACTTTACCGATCAGTCGCAAAACGCCATCGACTGGAACTGGAACTTCGGCGACGGCTATGCCGGAATACCCCAGCATCCGACCCATACCTATCAGGATACCGGCACCTACATCGTATCCCTGGTCACCCGTGACACTTCCGGATGTTCCTCCTTCTACGAAATGCCGCAACGCATCATCGTACATCCCGTCCCACAAGCCAACTTTACTGCAGCCAACATCTCCGGCTGCCAGCCGATCACCGCTACCTTTCAAAATCTCTCGCAGGGAGCTACATCCGCTATCTGGAACTTCGGCGATGGCGGCACCAGCACCGACTTCTCCGCCTCCCACGAATACACCGAGGCCGGCAACTACCTGGTCGACCTGATCGCGATGAACCAATACGGTTGTGCGGATACCATCCAATCTCAACAACCGATCAATGTACTGGCCGCGCCACAACCGTTCTTCTCGGCCAATAACACCACGGGCTGTGCTCCTTTGAACATTACCTTCTACAACGGCAGCCTGAATGTCGAAGGGCCTTCCTACCTGTGGGACTTCGGCAACGGCCAGACTTCCACGGCCGCCAACCCGCAAGTCGTTTTTGACGCGCCTGGTTTCTATACCGTCTCGCTGACGGTGACGAACGCCAACGGTTGCACCGATTCCCTGTCGTTCCCCGCCATGATCCACGTCATGGATACGCTTCCACCTCCGGAATCGAAGATCTACAGTGTTTCCGTGCTCTCCAACACCAGTGTGGAAATCACCTGGGAGAACAACCCCGCGATCGATCTGGGTGGTTACATCCTGTACCGTCTGAATCACCATAACGGGTACTACGAAGTGATCCACACCGAAACGAATATCCAGAATACCGGATTCTCGCTGAACCCGACGTACACCGATACCGGCCTCAACTGTCTCACGACGACGTATACGTACAAACTGCAAGCCTACGACATCTGCGGCAACATCATCCCGTTGGATCAGTTGACCGCTCATACCACCATCAACGTTTCGTCGCAGCGACAGGGGAATAACATCTACGTGAGCTGGACTCCGTACGGCGGCTGTCCGGTCAGCTCCTACGAGATCTACCGTTGCGAGCCGGGCGAAACCCCGACTTATCTGACCACTGTTTCCGCCAACCAGCTCGATTATCTCGATACGACCTTTACTTGTCCGAATCCTTACTCGTACAAGATCATGGCGACCGACTTGTGCGGAAATCCGTTCACCAGCTTCTCCGACACTTCGGTCACGATCCCGTTGAACTACCTGGCCAATCAGGTAGTCGATGTGATCCGCTCCACGGTGGTCGATAATCAGTATGTGCTGACCGAATGGCGACAGCCGACCGTGCGCCCGGAGATGGTTGCCCAATTCGACGTCTATCGTTCTACGGACAACGTCAACTTCAACTACCTGCGCACGGTACCGGCACAACAGACCGACCTGAGCGACTATGCCGTCGATGTGCAGAACAATCGTTACTTCTACAAGATCCTGGTCGTGAACACCTGCGACATCACGCAGGACCTCAGCCCAAGCACGAATACGATCCTGCTCCGGGGCGAAATGGATGAAGCACGACAGGTTCACCTCCAATGGACTCCTTATTCGGCCTGGGAAAACGGCGTCGAATATTATATCCTAGAAAAGCTTGACGAGCAGGGACACTGGCAAGTGCTCCGGCAGGTCGACGGACAAACGCTCCGTTACGATTACCAGGAATGAACGATCCACTGAAACACCCTCCTGGCGAACGAGTGCCCTCACCCCGGGCGCTCGTTCATTTTTTATAGGCTTGTCAAAAGGCGTATCTTAGCCATGCCATGCGCCGGCCGATACTGATCCTCTATATCCTGGCTTTTTATGTGATCTTCCAGTTCTGCTGGTGGGCCTATCTGTTACTGGACCTGAACGTGGAGATCTACGAGCACAGGATCGAGAACGTCCGCTTGTCCGTCGATGACAAACAACAACAGGAAGAACTGATCGCCGAACTCGAAGAAAGGAATCAGCAGCGTCATTGGATGGTGCTCGGCGAAGGAGGAGTATTTCTCGGATTACTGATCTGGGGAAGTTTTGTAACCCTGCGCTCGATCCGCAAGGAAGTCGGACTGGCACGTCAGCAGAAGAACTTTCTGCTTTCCATCACCCACGAGTTCAAGTCACCGCTTGCCTCGATCAAACTCTACTTACAGACGCTCCAACGTCATGACCTCGACGCGGACCGCGAAGCCGCGTTCATCCAGGGAGCCATCAACGACACCGAGCGCCTCAACAACCTGGTCGAGAACGCGCTGCTCGCCAATCTCATCGACCATAACGGCTACTCCTTCAACAAGGAAGAACTGAATCTCTCCGCGTTCATCCGGCTGCTGCTACAAAAACTACCCGGCGCGAATCAACGCAACCGGATCGACGGGCAGATCGAAGACGGCATTTCCATCTTCGCTGATCGCAACGCGATTTCCGTCCTCTTCAGTAACCTTTTGGAGAACGCCGTCAAGTACTCACCCGCCGACTCGCCGATCCGTACGGAACTCACCCACGAGGGCACGACCGGCATCTTGCGCGTGATCGACCAGGGGAACGGGATCCCGGACGCGGAAAAGAAGAACGTGTTCCGGAAATTCTACCGACTCGGGAAAGAAGAGACAAGAAAGACCAAAGGCACCGGCCTCGGTCTTTACATTTGCAAATACATCACTGATGAGCACAAGGGAACCATCCGCGTACTTGACAATTCCCCCTGGGGTTCGATCTTCGAGGTCCGCTTCCCGCTCCTATTCCACCACCATGCCTGACCCCGCCACTTCCCCCATCGCCCGAGCCAAGGCAGCAATACGCGGCCTTTTCCCTTTTCACATTTACCAGTATTGGATCGATTTCCGTAACAACCAGGATGACGCGTTCCGCAGTGAGAACCAGCGGCTTCGCGGGTTCTACGGTGCTTGGCTAAAGCGTGGAGACCTCGTGTTCGACGTGGGCGCGAACGTAGGCCGCTTCGTGAGGATCTTTCACAGCCTGGGAGCACGCGTCGTGGCGGTGGAACCTCAGCAACATTGCGTCCGCTACCTGCGTTCCCGATACGGGAAAGTCGCCACGATCGAACCGGTGGGTGTGGGCGCTGAACTGGGGACCATGGAATTACATGTAAGCCCGTCCCATACCATCTCATCTTTCTCCACCGACTGGATGAAAGCGGTGAATGAAAGCGGACGGTTCGGGAAGGACCAATGGGGCAAGACCCAACAGACTCCGATCGTCACCCTGGACTCGCTCATTGCCAAACACGGCAGTCCCCGGTATGTCAAGATTGATGTGGAAGGATTCGAGTTACAGGTGCTGAAGGGGCTTTCCACTCCCGTCGATTTCCTTTCCATTGAATATACCGTGCCGGAAATGGCCGCCGGCACGTTGGAATGCATCCGTCTGCTCCACAACCGCTTCCCGGAGGCCCGGTACAACTATGAACCCGGCTTTACACACCGCTTTGCGTTGACCGAATGGATGAACGGCGCGGAGTTCATTCAGCATCTGCAATCGGAGTCCTTCCTGCGCACCGGCGGCGGGGACATTTTCGTACGGAACGAACGCTAAGGAACATCCCTCACAGCGAGGCTACGGAGAAATCACCCAGCGACTCCACCCGTTGATCCGAGGATTCCAACTTACAAAGCGGAACGGATCCGTAGAACGAGGCCCATTGCGAAAAAGTGCTGGGAGGTCCGATCAGGTAGTCGCATGCGGCCAACGTATAAAGGTCCTCGATGAAATGCCCCGGACCCGCATGCAGCGCACAAGCCGCGGGCGCAACAGGCATCGCCTGTTCGTTGGAGCATACGATGAAGCGAAGCGTCTTGCCGGGAAACAACCGGACGGTTTCCCGCATGCATTGCTCATACACTTCCAAGGGATAGAAATACTTCCCTCCCAGGTAGGTTCGGTAATCGCCGCGGCGGAGATGGATCCCGACGGTGATATCCGCCGGCGACAGGGAGGCACGGTAACTATCCACTTTCGCCTGCCATTCCGGCCTTAACCGGAACAGGGGACGGATCCGGTCACGGCATGATTCCACGGAGCTGAATGCGCGAAAACTCCAACCCTGCACGATGAGATGGCGCGCTCCGTCGGCAAACTCCTGCTCCGTCTCCATATCATAGAACCTTAAATCCGCGATCTGCCGGTCGGTTCGCTCATACAAGCGGACGATGCGATACCACGGGGTCACCGGTGCAACGCGAAATAATAAACCGGTCGTCCCGGGGAGGAAACGGGCGATGAGACGATTGAACCATTGGGGACCGATCCGGCTGGAAACATGCAATCCGTCGTAATGGTTCCTAAAGGCGCATTCGAAAAAACCGGAAAACTCATCGAACAACGGATTGACCACCCGACGACCGGTCTTCATGCCGATCGCGATGAAATGCGCGAACAGAAAGAGCCGGTTACCAAGTTGACCGTTCCGGTCAGCGATCAGGATCCTTTTCATGGGGAGCAGACTGCGACGCCAAATGTAGGAAATCGGCATGGCCGATCCCGGCAAGGTCCGGCACTTGGACGGGTGCTGGGCATTTCGCACCTTCGCCCTGCTCCAACCCGGTTTCCTCTTGAAACGCCTGCTCCTTTCACTACTTCGCGGCTTCAGCAAGGCCCTTTCTTCCTCACCCAGGGCTTTCCTCCTCGTAAAAGACGAAGCAGTGGGCAGTCCGGCTGAACACCTGTATCGCCTCACCGCGCTGATCCGACGCGAGGTGCCATCCACGGAAGGAATGGCCATCGTGGACATCGGAGCCGCTTTCGGCGATACCGCGCACTATTTCGCCCGGCAGTTTCCCGGAACCACCATCCGCGCATACGAACCGTTTCCCGAATCCTTTGAAAAGGCCATCGCGAACACACGCGGTTTCAAAAACGTCCAAGTGGTCAATAAGGCGATCCACGACAAAGCCGGCCGGATGTCCTTTCACGTCTCTTCCAACTACCTCTCCTCCTCCCTGCTCTCGTTCGGCGAAGCAGGCCTCGACAAACCCGAGGGTTTCGAAAAGCGAAAGACCATCGAAGTGGAAGTGACCACGCTGGACGAGGCCGTCCGCGATCTCGGCCAAATCCTGTTCATAAAACTGGACACCCAGGGGACCGAAGCCGCCATCCTTCGTATGGGCGGCGAAGCCTTGCAAAGGACCCGGTACGTGCTGGTCGAGATGAACAATCACCGCCAATACGAGAATACCAGCCAGTATTTCGAAGTCGACCAGCTCCTGAGGGAAAACGGTTTTCGGCTCACCGATCTGATCGTATCGTACAGAAACAAGGGGCACATCACCGAATACGACACCATTTATTCAAATTCAGCGTTTACCGCTGATTCCGCTTATTAATCGGTTCCACTGAGCTCCGTATCTTTGCATTCCGGAACGAGCAGCGTCCGCCGGCGCTGTAATTCCCACACGACGCATGACTACGAGCAAGCAAGTCGTCCTCATCGTGATGGACGGCTGGGGACATGGCCCTAAAACCGATGCCAACGCGATCTACAAGGCGCGTACCCCTTTCATCGATTCGCTTTACAGGCATTATCCGAACGCCGAACTGCGCACTTCGGGAGAAGACGTAGGCTTACCCGACGGACAAATGGGCAACAGCGAAGTCGGTCACCTGAACATCGGTGCCGGACGTGTCGTGTACCAGGATCTTGTCCGCATCAACCTCGCGATCCGTGACGGATCTATTTTCCGGGAAAAGACCCTGGTGGAAGCATTCGCTTTCGCGAAGGCGAACAACAAGCCGGTTCATTTCCTGGGCCTGGTCTCCGACGGCGGCGTGCATTCGCACCTCGAGCACCTCAAGGCCCTTTGTGACGCGGCGAAGAAAGACGGGGTGCAGGATGTTTACATCCATGCCTTCACCGATGGACGCGATACGGATCCGAAGGGTGGCCTGGGTTATCTGCGCGAGTTGCAGGAACACTTGAAACATTCAACCGGTAAAATCGCCAGCATTGTCGGCCGGTATTACGCGATGGATCGCGACAAACGTTGGGAACGCGTCAAGGAAGCCTACGATCTGCTGGTATCGGGCCATGGCACGCCCGCAACCGATCCGCTGAAAGCAATTGAATCTTCGTATGCTGCCGGCATAACCGATGAATTCATCAAACCGATCGTTATTACACGTCCCGACGGACAACCGACGGCGATCATACGGGATGGCGATGTCGTTATCTGTTTCAATTTCCGAACCGACCGCTGTCGGGAGATCACACAGGCGCTGACCCAGCAGGATTTTCACGAGCAGAACATGCACCGCATGGATCTGCACTACGTGACCATGACGAATTACGACGATACGTTCCGGAACGTTCACGTCATTTACGATAAGGATAACCTTGCCATGACGCTCGGAGAAGTGGTGGCCAATGCGGGTTTAAAACAGATCCGGATCGCGGAAACGGAAAAGTACCCGCACGTTACGTTCTTCTTTTCCGGCGGTCGTGAAGCACCCTTCGAAGGCGAGCAACGCATTCTGGTTCCTTCTCCGAAAGTCGCCACCTACGACCTTCAACCCGAGATGAGCGCCGAAGAGGTTACGCGTAAACTCTGCGCCGAACTGGAGAAAGGCGAAGCCTCGTTTGTCTGCCTGAATTTCGCCAACTGCGACATGGTCGGACATACCGGTGTGTTTGACGCGGTTGTCACGGCTGTCGAAAAAGTGGACGACAGTGTTCGTCGCGTGGTCGAAGCCGGTCAGCGCAACGGCTACTCATTTCTGATCACCGCCGATCATGGCAATGCCGACTTCATGATCAACGAGGACGGATCACCGAACACCGCTCATACGACCAATCCTGTTCCGGTTTTTCTGCTCGACTCCCATTACCGCACACTCCAAAGCGGCCGCCTTGCCGACCTTGCTCCCACCGTGTTGCACTTGATGGGTTTGGAGATTCCGAAGGAGATGACGGGAAAGGTGTTGTGCGGAACCTGATGCAGAGGCAGAAAAAATCCGGCATCGCGACTCAGGTAATTAGCAACTGGAAAACGGGAAGAAGAAACTTCTCCAATCACCAATCACCAGTTTCCAATTACTAGTTACTAGTTACTAGTTACTAGTTTCCAGTCTCCACCTACCAATTCACCCTCACCGCCGCGATCAAATTCCTTCCCGGTGCCTGGATACCGCTTGCAAATGCCCGGTAGTTTTGATCCAGGATGTTGTCGAGCCCCAACTGCAGGGTCAGGAATGATTTCAATCGGTACTGCGTACGCAGGTTGACGGTATACCAGGAAGGCATCCCATCGGCGGTGGCGTACTGCTGGTTATCTTCTCCGAAAGGATTGTAGTCGTCGATAGCTTTCTTGCCGTTGAATACCGTGGACGCTTCAGCTTCGAATTTCTCGTACTGATAACGCACCGCCAGACGACCGTAGAGCGGAGGGATATGATCCAACGGAATTTCCACTGTATCGGTTTTCACCCGTCCATAGGTGTAATTGACCGATCCCACAATATGCCAGTCGCGGGCAGCTTCAATCTCGATGGCGGAACTGAACCCATAGATATAGGCTTCCTGCTTATTCTGATTGCTGTAAACGCGACTCATCGTTCCGTCATAGAGCACGCTATCCTGCCCGTTGAATTTTGTAACATCCGTTACGATGGCATCGGTAAAGGCCGTATAGAAACCGGTATTTTCCCACCGTACATTCTTACCCAGGAAAAGCGTGATTCCAAGTTCCCCGGAGGTCGTCCGTTCCGGCTTCAGATCCGCATTGGGAATGATCAGCTCACCGGGCGTTGATTCGAACACCTTGGCCAGGTCATCCACATTCGGTGCCCGGAAACCCGTGGTTCCCAGCAACGACACCTTCACGTGCAGGTCGGGGCGCCATACGACTCCCAGGTTGCCGGCCAGCACGGTATTCTCCTGCGTTACACCGCTGACCGGGAACGGGAAGAAACTGGTATCCTCGAATGAACTCTCCAAACGCAAACTGGTGAACCGTAGTCCGTCATGCACGGAAAACTTCGGGGTCACCTCCCAGGTATGTGTGACATAGGCCGCGATCGAGTTCATGGAATTGTCGCCGTCAGGATAACGCGTGCTTTGCGCAGACAACGCACCCGTGTTCACGTTGTAGCGGTTGGCAACAGAGTTGACCGCACTGTACTGACCATCGATACCGAGCCGCAGTTGGTGCGGTCCGCGGTTGCGATCGAGTCCAAACGTATAACCCGCGACATTCACGTACTCCACCCGGTTGGTCCGGTTGGATCCGCCAAAGCCGCGGTTGTGGCGGCTTTCGACGACATACTGGTAACTCAAAACGGCGCGCGCGGCATCGAAGAAACCTCGGGTAAGTTTACGGTCGTAATGATAGGCGGCCAGGAGGCGATCTTGCGGACCGTAATACCACTCAGCGCTGTTCAAGGTAGTGGAAGCGTTAGGATCCGTCAGGCGGTCGTAGCGTGGAATATCGGTAGATGTACTGTACTGCAGATTGAGACCGTGCACGGTATGTTCGCCTGTCTTCAAGCTGAACTTCTGCATCAGATCCAACTGGTCGTACCCGCTGAATTTCTGCACATACGGGTCGTCGTTTTTAACGAGTGAATCTTTCCCGTTGATCCGTTCCACATAGTAATACCGCTTTCCCCAGACGGAGTCCAGCGAACCGGCTTGCTTGCCCATCCGCAAGTCATCGAACATGCTGTAGGTAATCGAGGTCAGGGATGCGAACTTACTTTTACCCAGATTCACATTCGCCTGGACGGTCCGTTCCCGGTTAGCTGAAGCATAGCGCATCATGCCCGAACCTTTGGCCAGCAAGGTTCCGTCGGTGGAGAATTCCGGCTTGCGGGTACGCAGGTGGACGACACCACCCAGTGCATCGCTGCCATAAACGGTTGAGGATGGTCCATACAATACCTCGACGCGATCCAGGATGTTCGGATCGACGGTGATGACATTCTGCAAGTGGCCGGCCCGGTAGATCAGGTTGTTCATCCGGACGTCGTCGATGACCAACAGCACACGGCTGGCTTCGAAGCCGCGGATCACCGGACTTCCTCCTCCCTGCTGGCTCTTTTGGACGAAGAGGGTGCCGGAATTCTGCAACACCTCGGCCATGGTCGGGAAGTTGCCGAAGCGGATCTTGGAAGCCGGAATGGCGGCGACCTGCTGCGGAATGCTCATGCGATTCTGCAGGGTACGGTTGGCAGAAATGATCAGTTCCGGAAGGTCTTTTTCTTTATTGGTAGTATCGTTCGATAGGGTTTGTTGTGCTGAGGCCGGGATGCCGAATAGGCACGCCGCCATCAGCCATAGGATGGTACGCATTGATGATTGGTTTGGAAAGATGAATATTCGATCAGCCTCCGCGCAGGCAGGCCGTAGCTAAAAGGAAACCATTAACCAAACATCAATGGTGGTGGCACCATCGGGCTAACGATGGGCTCGGGTAGTCCTTGAAAGGGTTCCGCGAACGCCAGTTCCAGACAAAACTGTTTATTCCAGGCGGGTGTTTCAATCGATTCCAGGTATACCGGCGGTAACAACACCGGCGCCCAGTCCTTTCCCCGCTTTCCGATCTCGTCGGAAAAACGGTGCACCCTTTTTAACAGATCGTCCTCGTCGTCATCGTAATGACCGGTGACATACAAGTGTCCTTCTTTCTGGTCGAAACGCTTCACATCGAACCAACGACCGTTGAGCCTGATCTCGCAAGCGCCCTGCAACAAGTCGGGATGGTCGAGCGCATTCACCTCGACCGTTTCATGAGCGGTGTGGCTCATGCGCGCCATCCGGTAATGGTGCAGATGCAAATGCAGCGTGGCGAATACCAGCATTCCCGCCGAAGCGGATAAGATGGCTAAAAGCAGAATCCAGGCGGATAGCCGACGATGCATACGACCAAGGTAAGGCAATTCTCCCTGCTTTAACAAGCAGGCCGGGAAGGGTATTTGGTTAACTTTGCACCTCTCCTGACGGGCCGGTTTCCGTCAGCTCGATCCAACCCGGAATTCCTTAGACTTATCCGTCATGCAACAGATCCTCGATTACATCAAAACCAACGAACAACGATTCCTCGACGAGCTTTTTGAGCTGCTACGCATACCGTCCGTAAGCGCCGACAGCAAGTATAAACAAGATGTCGCACGGGCTGCCGAATTCATCAAGACCAAGTTGATCGAAGCAGGCGCCGATAAAGTGGAAGTTTGCCCGACAGCCGGACACCCGATCGTGTACGGTGAGAAGATCATCGATCCGAAGAAACCGACGGTTGTGGTCTATGGCCATTACGATGTTCAGCCTGCCGATCCGGTAAACCTCTGGACGACACCTCCCTTCGAGCCGGTCGTACGGAACGGGAAGATCTATGCCCGCGGTTCCTGCGACGACAAGGGCCAGGTGTACATGCACATCAAAGCGTTCGAGTTGATGATGCGCACCAACACCCTGCCGTGCAACGTCCGGTTCATGATCGAAGGCGAAGAAGAAGTAGGTTCCGCCAACCTGGGCGACTGGATCAAGGCAAACAAAAGCCGATTGACCGGCGACATCATTCTGATCAGCGATACGTCCATCGTTGCCAACGATATTCCGTCAATTGAAGCCGGGCTGCGTGGACTGAGCTACGTGGAAGTGGAAGTAACCGGTCCGAACCGCGATCTTCACTCCGGCGTGTACGGTGGCGCGGTTGCCAACCCGATCCAGGTCTTGTGCGAGATGATCGCCTCGATGAAAGACGAAAACCAGCACATCACCATTCCGGGATTCTACGATAAAGTGCTCGAGCTCTCCAAAACGGAACGCGAAGACCTCAACCGGACACCCTTCGACCTTGATGAATACAAGAAGGACCTGGGCGTGGAAGACGTTCTCGGCGAAAAAGGGTATACGACCCTGGAACGCACCGGCATCCGGCCCACCCTCGAGTTGAACGGTATCTGGGGCGGCTACACCGGAGAAGGATCCAAGACCGTTCTGCCCTCGAAAGCCTTCGCAAAGATTTCGATGCGCCTCGTCCCCAACCAGTCGAGCGACGAGATCACAAAACTGTTTGCTGACCACTTCAAGAAGATCGCGCCGAAATCGGTGAAAGTGGAAGTCCGTCCGCACCATGGCGGAGAACCCGTCGTTACCCCGACTGATTCCGTCGCGTTCAAAGCAGCCAGCATGGCCATGGAACAGACCTTCGGCAAGAAACCGATCCCGACACGCGGCGGTGGTTCAATTCCGATCGTCGCCTTGTTTGAAAAGGAACTCGGCCTCAAATCGGTACTCATGGGCTTCGGCCTGGATTCCGACCTCATTCACTCCCCGAATGAAAACTACGGCCTGTTCAATTTTTACAAAGGCATCGAAACGATTCCGCTGTTCTTCAAGAACTTTGTTGAATTGAACGGAAAATAATCAAGCAGAAAGCCACCCGTAAGGTGGCTTTCGCTTTATCCGACCATTAACCTACTCACACCTCCTACCATTATGCGCAACACCTATCTCGCGATCCTTGGCTTCCTGCTTGCCTTGAATCTACATGCCCAGCCAGCGGGTTTCAGCTGGACGGAAAAAACGTCAGCCGGACGCACGTACCGTACGGTCACCAACGATCCAAGCGGCACCCGGTTCTATACGTTACCGAACGGCCTGACGGTCATTCTCTCGGTAAACAAGAACGAACCGCGCATCCAGACGCTGATTGTCACCAAAGCCGGCAGCAAGACCGACCCGTCAACGAACACCGGTCTGGCGCACTACCTGGAACACATGCTCTTCAAAGGCACCGATAAATTCGGCACCAGGGACTGGGCGAAGGAAGAACCCCTGCTGAATGAGATCGACCGTCTTTATGAAGTCTACAACAAGACGAAGGATCCAGCAGAACGCACCCGCATCTATGCGCAGATCGACTCGGTAAGCTACGTCGCTTCCGGCTACGCCATCGCCAACGAATACGATAAGATGTGCTCCAGCATGGGCGCCAAAGGCACCAATGCATCCACCAGCTTCGATCGTACCGATTACATCAACAACATCCCGGCCAACATGCTGGACAAATGGCTGGAGCTCGAAGGGGAACGCCTCCGCAAACCGGTCTTGCGCCTCTTCCACACGGAGCTCGAAGCGGTTTATGAGGAAAAGAACAACGGATTGGATGATGATGACCAGAAGGTCTTTGAAACCATCTTCGCCAACCTCTTTCTTAAACACAACTACGGTCTGCAAACGACGATCGGCACGATCGATCATCTGAAGAATCCTTCCCTGAACGAGATCCGGAAGTATTTCTATGCCAATTACGTTCCGAACAACATGGCGGTAATCCTGGCGGGTGATTTCGATCCCGATGCCGCCATCGCCAAGATTGAAAAGACCTTTGCATTCATGCAACCCAAGCCTGTAGCCAACTATACCTATCAGGCGGAAACGCCGATCTCCCAGCCGGTTGTCCGGGAAGTGTTCGGCCAGACTACATCCAAGGTCAACATCGCGTTCCGGATGCCGGGGGCGGCTACCGACGACGCCATGATGCTGTCGCTGGTCAGCAACATGCTGAACAACGGCAAGGCCGGCCTCATCGACCTGAACCTGGTGAAGAAACAGCAGTTGCTCGAGAGTTACGCATTCAACTGGAACCTGAAAGACTACAGTGTGTTGTGGCTTGGCGCTACGCCGCGTGAAGGCCAGTCGCTCGAAACCGCCCGCGATCTTTTGCTGGGTGAAATTGAAAAACTCCGTAAAGGAGATTTCGACGCCAGCCTGATCACCTCCATCATCAACAACAACAAGCGACAGAAGCTGGAGACCTTCGAGACCAATATGGGGCGCGCATTCACGCTGGAAGAATTCTTCTACAATGAGGTCGACTGGACCCGTTACTTTTCGGACGACAACTTCTACTCCAAAGTGACGAAGGAAGACGTCATGGAATTCGCCAACAAGTATTTGCCTGCCAATGGCTACGTCTGTGTCTTTAAACGCCAGGGCGAAGATCCGAACGTCCTGAAAGTCGACAAACCCAAGATCACACCGGTGCAGGTCAACCGCGACGACCAGTCCGATTTCCTGAAACAGTTCCTCGCCAAACCGGCCGTGCCGCTGCAGCCGGTCTTCCTGGATTACAACCGCGACATTGCCCGCGCCGCCGTTGGCAACAACAAGGTGCTGGCCGTTCAGAACAAAGACAACAGCCTCTTCTCTCTCTACTACGTTTTCGAGATGGGTAAGAACAACGATGCCAAGCTGCCCCTGGCCGTGAAATACCTGGAGTTTCTCGGAACGGACAAATACTCCTCCGAAGCCATCAGCAAGGAATTCTATCGGCTTGCCTGCAACTTCAGTGTTTCGAGTAACGACGAGCAGACCTATGTTAACCTGTCCGGCCTGCAGGAGAACTTCGCTGAAGCGCTCGGACTCTTCGAACACCTGCTTGCCAATTGCAAACCGGATGAGACGGCCTTGAAGAACATGATCGAGGACGAGATCAAGGCTCGCGAAAACAACAAACTTGAGATCTCTTACATCAGCGGTTCCGCCATGAACGCCTATGGCAAGTACGAAGGAAAGAATCCGTTCAACGATGTACTCAGTTCGGAACAATTACGTGCCCTCAAAGGCGGCGAACTCACGGAGATCCTGCATGGTCTTACCGGCCATGCACACAACATCCTTTACTATGGACCGCTCGCGGTAACGGAAGCGACGGCCGTTGTGGCTCGTCATCATACCGACGGAAAGGCCCCGAAAACCGTTCCGCCAGCGAAGCAATACCGCTACCGTACGGTGACCGACAATCAGGTGTATTTCACCCAGTACGACCAGATGGTGAAAGCCCAGATCAACTGGACACGGAATGTCATGCCGTTCGACGTTGCGGTGCTTCCGAAAGTTCGTTTGTTCAACCAGTATTTCGGTGGCGACATGTCTTCGATTGTGTTCCAGGAGATCCGCGAAAGCAAGGCCCTGGCCTACTCCAGCTATTCGTTCTTCGCCGCGCCCGGTCGCAAGGAAGATCCGTACAGCCTGTTTGCCTACATCGGCACACAGGCCGACAAGATCACCCAGGCGATCCCGGCCATGAATCAGTTGCTGACCGAACTGCCAAACTCGGAAAAATCGTTTACGCAGGCCAAACAGGCCATTCGCAACAACATCGCCGCTTCCCGGATCACCAAGTCGCAGATCCTCTTCGATTACCTCACTGCACAGCGTCGCGGGATCGAATTCGACATTCGTCGTCCGGTCTACGAACAAGTCGAAAACCTGAAGTTCGAAGACATTCAAACCTTCTACAACGAACACATTTCCAAAAAGCCGTTCGTGATCACGGTTCTCGGCGATAAGTCCAAAATCGACCTCACCTCTTTGGGAAAATTCGGGGCGGTGAAAGAACTTTCAATGGAAGAATTGTTCGGCTATTGATCCGGACAAGAATCCAACAAGAAAGCCGCGCTGAACAACAGCGCGGCTTTCTTGTTTAAGGCGATCTCACTTCCCTCCCCTGCCGATCAGGTAAACGCCTGAAAGGATCAGTCCGAGTCCCGCCAGGTGCAGCAGTCCGATCTCTTCGTTATCCAGAAGCCCCCACAGCGCGGCAACAGCCGGCGCCAGGTAGGTGACTGAACTTGCCACCAGCGCGCCCGACTGCTTGATGAGGCGGTTGAACAGCACGGTAGAAAAGGCGGTCGAGAGCATGCCCAACAGTAAGATGCTGCCCATACTGACAAAAGCCTTCGGGTGTTCCGAAGTCCGGGTGACAAAATCGGTAGTGAAGAGATAGATCCCCATCGGTGTCCCCATGAGGAGCAAAGAGTAAGAAGTCGTTGAGATGGGATCAAGATCGTGGAGCTTATGGCGGAGAATGTTCACGCTGAACGCGTAACAAACCGTTGCCAGGACCACGAACATGGAGTATCGCGCATCCGCGGAGGCTTCACCCCAGCCACGTCCCAGGATCAACAAGACCGCGCCGGCAAGACCGATCAGCAGTCCGAGCATGCGGTAGCGGGTAGCTTGCATACCGAACATCAGAAAACCGATCAGCAAGGTGAACAAGGGCGTCAGGGTATTGATCATCCCGGCAAGGGCGCTGGAGATTCGTGTTTCGGATAACGGAAAAAGGATCGAGGGGATCGCGTTACCCAACAGGCCGGTCAGGATCAGGAACTGCCAGTGGTGGCGCTGCACTTTCGCGCGCGATCGCCACGCAAACGGCAACATCACCAGGCCAGCCGTGAAGATGCGCAAAGCGCCAATCTGCTGTGGAGAGTACGCCAGCAAACCGCGCTTCATCAGGATATACGAACTGCCCCAGATGATCGCCAGAATGGCCAATAAGAAGTAGGTATCGCGACGCGTGTGTGTCGGGGCGTTCATGAACGACGCTTTTTCGTTTTATCGGATTTGCGTTTCCGTTCGTGAAAGGCTCCCTGATAAGTGGGATCCTCCTTCCGTCGCTGCATGTCGATCTCCCGCAAGATGCGTTGTTGTTCTTCGAAAGGCGTTTCCGGCACCTCCACCCGCTCCGGCAACGACACAACGGGAATTTTCTCACCGATCAATTTCTGGATCTTACGCAAGTGGTACTCGTCATCGGGCGCACAGAAGGTGATTGCCGCCCCCGTTTCAAAGGCACGCCCGGTGCGTCCGACCCGGTGCACATAATCTTCGTACACCAGGGGAACATCGAAATTGAAGACGTGCGTAACGGACGGAATGTCGATACCGCGTGCGGCGACATCGGTGCTGACCAGGAAGCGTACCTCATGACGGCGGAATTGTTCTACCGCGTTCAGGCGCGTATTCTGCGCCTTGTTGCCGTGGATCACCCGGACGGTCTCTTCACCGTACTTTCTTGACAAGTAGCGCGCGATGTTGGTAGCGGTCTCTTTCGTCTTACAAAACAGGATGACCCGGTTATAGCCATCGGCAGCAAGCAACTCTCCCAGCAAATTGATCTTGGTCTTCAGGTTGGGTGTGAAATAGACCGATTGCGTGACCGAGCGAGCTGGCCGGATTCGCTCCTCGATACGGATTTCCATGGGCGCCACCAGGAATTCTTCGGAGATCCGTTTGACGCGGTCACCGAAGGTGGCGGAGAATAACATGTTCTGTCGTTTTCGCGGCACTACTTCCAGGATACGACCGATCTGTGGCCGAAAACCCATGTCCAGCAGTCGCTCCGCTTCATCGAGGACCATCGTCGTTATCTTCTTCAACGAAACATGACCCGGCAGGTAGAGGTCCATGAGGCGGCCTGGTGTCGCGACGATGATATCGCACCCGGCTTCAAGCGCTGCCGCCTGCGGTTTGATACCCACGCCGCCGTAGAGCGCTACCGTACGCAGGTCGGTGTTCTTTCCAAGGGCTTTCACCCAATCCGCTACCTGGATCACCAACTCCCTCGTCGGAACGAGGATCAAGGCACGCGGATCTTCCCCTTGCGCGTATTTGACCTTCATCAGGATGGGCAGCACATACGCGGCTGTCTTACCGGTACCGGTCTGGGCAACGCCCAAGATATCGTGGCCGGCGAGGATCTGCGGTATGGCCTTCTCCTGGATGGGTGTGGGCGCTTCCCATCCCTGGTCGGCGATCGCCGTCAGCAGTTGCTTGTTGAGTTTGAAATCGGAAAAGGCGGTCACGGGTGGAATTGGCTGCAAAGGACGCAAAAGTAAAGGAGAAATGCAGTGGACTAAAAACAGGAAAGCCCCGGAATGTCCGGGGCTTTCAGTTTATACGTACAATCGATTACCAGATCTTGGCACGGGTAGAATCCGGACGATACAGGGCATCTCCTTCTTTGAGGCCGAATGCGCTGTAAAACTCCTGCAGGTTACTCAACGGGCCATTCACGCGGTATTTAGCGGGCGAATGCGGGTCCGTGATGAGGCGCTGTGCCGCCATCTCGGGACGGATGCTGCCGGCCCAGATCGTTGCAAAGCCCATGAAGAAGCGCTGATCCGGCGTGAGGCCGTCGATCTTTTCGTTGCCTTTTCCTTGCGGCGTACGCTTGAAGGCTTCATACGAGATGCTGATACCGCCGAGGTCGGCGATGTTCTCGCCCAGGGTCAGTTCGCCGTTCACATGCAGGCTGTCGAGTACCACGTAGCCGTTGAACTGTTCTACGATGCGCTGCGCCTTCGCCGTGAACTTCGCGGAATCTTCCGAGGTCCACCAGCTGTTCAGGTTGCCGTGCGCGTCGTAGTTACGACCTTCGTCGTCGAAGCCGTGGGTGATCTCGTGACCGATGACCGCGCCGATGCCGCCGTAATTCACCGCGTCATCCGCCTGTGCATTGAAGAACGGAGGCTGCAGGATGCCGGCCGGGAATACGATCTCGTTCAGGGAAGGATTGTAGTAAGCATTCACGGTAGGAGGCGTCATGCCCCACTCGGCGCGATCCACCGGTTGGCCGACTTTCTTCACCATGTATTCGTAGTTCCATTTGGCGGCATTGAGGATGTTCTGGTAGAACGAGCTCCGGTCGATGCTCAGACCCGCATAGTCCTTCCACTTGTCCGGGTAGCCGATCTTGCGTTGAATGGTGCTGAGTTTCTCCAGCGCCTTCTTCTTCGTTTCGTCACTCATCCAGTCGAGTTTCTGGATACGGTCGTTGTACACGGCCATCAGGTTCGACACCAGCTCATCGGCCTTCTTCTTGGCTTCCGGCGGGAAATACTTGGCAACATACATTTGACCGAGTGCATCGCCGACCATTCCGTCGGTCATCGCGACCATGCGTTTCCAGCGTGGCTGGATCTCTTTCTGGCCGTTCATGAACTGGTTGTTGAAGCGGAAGTCCTCCATCACGAACGCGTCGCTGAGGATGTTGCCGGCATTATTCAGCACATTCCACTTGAGGTAGATTTTCCAGTCGTCCAGCGAACTTGATTTGAGTTGCTTCTCGAGCTCTTTCAAAAAGTCGGGCTGACCCAGCACCAGGTAATCGTACTTCTTCGGTACTTCCAACTGGTCCATCATCGTAGCCCAGTCGATGCTCGGCGTGAGTTTGTTGAGGTCGTCGATGCTGACCTTGTTGTAGGTCTTGAACGGATCGCGTTGTTCCACGCGGGTCATCGACGCGTTGGCAAGCGCCGTCTCGATGCGCAGGACCGTATTGGCGTATTTCGTTGCCGTTGCGTTGTCAAGTCCGTAGAGTTCGAACATCTTCACCACGTGAGCGATGAACTCCTTCCGTACTTCCTGGGAACGCGCGTCCGTCTTCACGTAGTAGTCGCGATCCGGCAGGGAGAGGCCGCCCTGGTATAACTGCGGAACAACGACTTCGCTGTTCTTGGGATCCTGGTAAGCATAGAACGTGAACATCGGATTGGCTCCCCACTTCTGCAGGCGGGAAACGTATTCCAACACGCTCTTCATGTCCTTCAGACCGTCGATCGTGCTCATGTCGCCCTTGATCGGTTCGGCACCGGCTTTCTCGATGCTGACGGTATCCATGGCGGTGAACCAGAAATCGCCGACCATTTGTTCAGGACTTCCTTTCGCGGCGCCGGTCTTGGCGGCTGCTTCTTCAGCAAGGCCACGCAGGTTTTTCCGGTTGTTGTCGCCCAGGATGTTGAATGTGCCCCAACGGGATTGATCGTTCGGGATCGGATTGGCTTTGATCCAACTGCCATTGGCAAATTGGAAGAAGTCGTTACCGGGAGCTGCGCTCGAGTCGATGTTGGCGAGATCGACGCCGACACCTTTCTTCGCTTCCGACTGTTTGCAAGCGGTCGTCGCAAGCGCAGCTGCGGCGGCGGCCAGCGAAACCAGGAGGAGAGTACGTTTCATTACAGGTTGTTTGGTTTAAGGCTTGCAAAAATAAAAGAATCAATGCAGGGCACTTGACCCTTAACCAACCTTAACACAAACCAACATTCTCATTCTCAATATGTAGGATTATTCCTGAAAGAACAGGCCATTTGCCGTTCACCGCAATTCGGCTTAGGTTTGCATGGTGAAGGATGTTAAGACGGAAAATCGCCGGAGTCCACTGTGGCTGCTCATCCTGAGCATGGCCGTGCTGACTTCCTGTGAGAACGACCTTGAAAAAGTCAAACTCTACGGAAAGGCGAAGGAACTTCCCGTCGAAACCGGAACAAACATCAAGATCCTGTACAGCGATTCCGCCCGCGTGCAGGTAGAAGTCAATGCGCCGGTCCTCGACCGTTACGACCAGGAGAACCCCTATGTCGAGATGCCGAAAGGATTGCGTGCGTTCTTTTATAACGACCGCATGGAAGTCAAAAGCCGGTTGACAGCCGATTATGGCATTCGTTACGAGCGGCAGCAGCGTATGGAAGCGCGAAAAAACGTGGTCGTTGTGAATGAAAAAGGCGAACAATTGAATACCGAACACCTTGTCTGGGACGAAAAACAGGAAAAGCTGCTGAGCGACGAATTCGTCAAAATCACCACAAAAGACGAGATCATCTTCGGAAACGGTTTCGAGGCTAACCAGGATTTCTCGAAATACCGTATCTTTAAGATCAAAGGAACCATCTCCATCAACAACCCGCGCAATGCTTCGCATCCTTGAACTCGCCTGGCTTGGCATCGCGCTGGCCAGTGCCGGTATAGCGGTCTATCAATTCATCAACGACGGATCCGAATCCGCCATCTGGATGCTTTTCGTCATGGTCGTTTCCGGCATCATGTATACGATCCGGCACCGCCAGCGGGTTCGTTACGACCAGGGCCGTCAGCAACCGCAACAGGACGAAGAAAGCCGCTATCACTAATCCATTCATGTACCAACGCATCCGTGCCTGGGCTTACCGGAACCTCATTACCCGCTTCCTGTTCCACTTTTTACAGAACATCGTCCTGTGGTTCGTCGTGTTCTACGCGCTCCACCTGATCTGGCCCGACGAAAAAGAACAGGTCTTCTCCCGCACCCTGCTGCGCGCAGGCTTCCTGGCCATGGTCCACACCCTGATCCGACAAGGTGTCACAATCCTCGAAGAGGAAGAAAAGGCCGGAAGAAAAGGCGAAGAAGGGGGGACGGGAGAATAGTAATTAGTAATTAGTAATTAGTAATTAGTGATTGGTGATTGGTGATTGGTGATTGGTGATTGGTGATTGGTGATTTGAAACCGGTGGTATAGGATGAAGTGTACTAGTTAGTATTTAATCTGACAGATAAGGGTTATCTTTAGGATACGAAACATAACAATAACCCCTAAACTGTCAGACAATGAATACAGAAGCTAAGTTAATCAAAACCAAGTTAGG